>Ga0079224_100001682_pt1 | contig 25924 bp, 20 predicted proteins | sample Stecom2015_FD_80414 | JGI IMG/M metagenome (GOLD analysis project Ga0079224, IMG submission 80414) | Agricultural soil microbial communities from Utah to study Nitrogen management - Steer compost 2015 | ecosystem: Environmental > Terrestrial > Soil > Agricultural land | place: USA: Utah... | reverse complement strand
TGCGGATCGAACGTCATGACGACGGCCGTGCCTCCGCGCTCGGCCGCGCGCCGGCGCACGCGGTCGATGATCTTCATGTGCCCGCGGTGCAGGCCATCGAAGTTGCCGAGCGCCACGACGGGCCGCGGCCAGCGGGGCGGCCGATTGCCGCCCCCATCTTCCTCTGCCACGAACCGGACTACCTGCATTCGATCACGAGCCCATCATATGCGAGCGACACGCCCTCGGGCAGCGACGCGCAGGTCTCGGCATGGCCGAGATCGTGCGCGATGTGGGTGAAGAACGTTCGCCGCGGCTGAAGCCTGCGGACGACCTCGAGAGCGCCATCGACACAGAAGTGCGTCGGGTGCGGCCGCCGCCGGAGCGCGTCCAGCACGAGCACGTCGAGCCCCTCGAGCAGCGCCATCGAAGACGCGGGAATCGCGTTGCAGTCCGTCAGATAGGCGAAGCCGCCGATGCGGAGGCCGAGCACGCGCGTCGTGCCGTGCAGCACCGTGACGGGAACGATGTCGTGGCCGTGCATCGCGAACGGGCCCGCGACATGCCAGAGCCGGACGTCTGGCACGCCGCCGCCCTTCGGCGCCGCCGGATCGTAGGCGTACGCGAAGGTCCGTCTGATAGCGGCGATGGCCTCGGCATCGCCATACGCCGACAGGGGTTGCTTCGTCAGGTGGTTGAAGCGTCTGAGCTCGTCGAAGCCGAAGATGTGGTCCGCGTGCGCGTGCGTATAGAACACGGCGTCGATGCGATCGAGCCGTTCGCGCAGGGCCTGCTGGCGGAAATCCGTGGACGTATCGACGAGCAGACGGAACGCGTCACCCGCCGGTCCGCCAGGTACGGCCGGCAGATCAATCAGGACCGACGGTCGCGTCCGCGTGTCGCGCGGATCGGTCGACAGGCACACGGCACAGCGGCAGCCGATCATCGGCACGCCGTGCGACGTGCCGCTGCCGAGCACCGTGATCTTCACTTGGCGGCCTTGGCCAGTTCGACGTACCGCAGCCGCAGTTCGGCGAGCACCTGCGTCAGCACCTGCTGTTCCTCGTCGGTGAGGTTCCCGCGGGTCTTGTCTTCGAGGATGGCCAGCAGCTCAATCGTCTGCGCCGCGGCAGGTAGATTGACGGGCTGCTTGTCGCCCGACATGGGATCGCCAAGATCGCCGAAATGCACGGCCGCCGACGAGGCCAGCGAGATGACAAGCGCGGTGAACGAGACTTCAAGGGCCATCTGAGAGATATTAACAGTTCCGATGCCGCCCTCGAGCCCGTCACGCCGCGCGCAACCTCGTCGCGCGACCTCGGCCGCGCGCACGGCGGCACGCGCCGCCGACCGCTTCGCGCTGCTCGTCCAGATCATGCAGGCCCTGCGCGGGCCACGCGGCTGCCCCTGGGACCGCCAGCAGACGTTCGCGACGCTCCGGCCCTACGTCCTCGAAGAGACCTACGAAGTGCTCGACGCGATCGATCGCGACGATATCGACGCGCTCAAAGGCGAACTCGGCGATTTTCTGTTCGAAGCCGTGTTCCTGGCCCAGATCGCCGCAGACGAGGGACGCTTCACGATGGCCGATGCCCTCGACGCCATCAACGCAAAGCTGGTCCGCCGGCATCCGCACGTCTTCGGCGCGCGGGCCTCGCGCGCGGCCATGCACCACCCCCCGCGTCCAGGCTCACTGCGCGCCGGCCCGAGCGCGCTCGACTCCGCGGGGAAGGTGCTCGAGCAGTGGGAAGCGATCAAGGCGAAGGAACGCACCCAGGAAGGCAGGACGCCATCGCTGCTCGCGGGCATTCCGAAGGCCATGCCTGCTCTGCTGCGCGCGCACGAAATCGGCACGCGCGCGGACTCCGTCGGGTTCGACTGGCCGGACGCCGTCGGTGTCGTTGACAAGATCGAAGAGGAAGTCGGTGAACTGCGCGAGGCGGTCGACCGCGGCGACACGCGTCACGCCGCAGAGGAGATGGGCGACCTTCTCTTCTCCATCGCCAATCTCGCCCGTCGCCTCGGGCTCGAGCCCGAGTCGGCCCTGCGCGAGGCGAACGAGAAGTTCACCGAACGTTTCGAGGCTCTCGAAGCGGCGTTCGCAAAGCGGGGTCGCGCCGTACGCGCCGCGTCGCTGGAAGAAATGGAAGACGTCTGGCAGACGGTCAAGCGACGCGGCCGGCGCGCACCCCGATCGGCCAACGCGTCTCGCGCGCGCCGGTCCCCCACGCGCCGGCGATCGACGCGATGAACGCCGGCACCGGATCGGTGCCCGTGGCCTTCCGATAGCGCAACGTCGCAGACCACGTCCCGATATACCCGGCCAGGTCGTCGAGCGTCATCGCGCGCACCATGGCGAACGACGGCGTCGCCACCTGCGCAAATGGCAGCTCGATGTCGGCGTACTCCCGCTCGACGATGCGGCGCTCGGGCGGCCAGTAGGGACCGACGACATCTTCATAGAAGCGCGTGAGGGCACCGTCGATGTCCGGGCCAATCTCGAGGGTGCCGTACGTCCATACCGCAACGATCGCACCGGGCATCGCCACGCGCGCGCATTCGGCGAAGAACGAGGGCATGTCGAACCAGTGCAGCGCCTGCGCCACGCACACGGCGCCGGCCACCGACGAGGCAATTGCGCAGGCCTCGCTCTTCGCCCGCACGTAGTACACGCGTGCGTGCCTCTGGGCCGACGCGAGTTGTGCCTCGCTCGCATCGGTCGCCACGACGCGATCGAAGTGCGCCGCAAGGCCGAGCGCGGCCTGTCCCGTGCCGGTGGCGGCGTCCCAGGCCACCGCGCGCGACGGCGCCTCTGACGCGATCCAGCTGAACAATGCGTCGGGATAACCTGGTCTGTAGCGCGCGTAGTCGCGAGCAGCCGGAGAGAAATGATCGCGGAACTGAGAACTCGTGGGACGCATCGCCGCCTGCGTCGTATGGTACACTCGCGTCACCCCACCTCACGCCTCCCCACCCGCGGAGGAGAACGGCACTGCCCGACCATGCGTCACGGCCACGGCTCGCGGCCGACGACGATCCAGACGCAACGCTCCCCAGACCCGTCCACGCCCGCGTGCTCCTGATCGACGATGATCCGGATGCGCTGACGTTGATCAAGGCCCGTCTCGAGCACACGGGCCGCTTCACCGTCTTCACCGCCGGCGGCGGCGAAGCCGGCCTCGACCTCGCACACGATCTCGACCCCGACGTGATCGTCTGCGACATCTACATGCCCGGCATGGGCGGTGCCGACGTCGCAGCCGCGCTGGCCGCCGACGATCACCTGCGGTACACGCCCCTGCTGTTTCTCTCGGCACTGGTGAAGCCGGACGAGGTGCGCGCGCACGGCGGGCGCATCGGCGGCTGGCCGATGGCGTCGAAAGAAGCATCGGTGGCGTCGCTCGTCCGACGTCTCGAACGACTGATTTCAGAATCGCGGCGCTGACACGGCGCTCCTCGCACTCGCGCGCCAGCGGCGCCGCGACCACGTACGGATGTCGACAACGCGACCATCGGTGGCGATATCGATCTGTCCATCGCGGTCGGTACGGAAGATCGCGACGCCGGCCCGCTCGAGGCGCGAGACGACCGTGGGGTGCGGGTGGCCGTACATGTTGCCGCGCCCCGCGCTGATGATCGCTGCGGCCGGTGCGACCGCGTCAACGAACGCGCGCGCGGTCGACGAACGGCTGCCGTGGTGCGCGACTTTCAGCACGCGCAGCTTGTCGGGCGTCAGCCTGGTCGCGATCTCACGCTCGACACTCTCGCCGACGTCTCCGGCGAGGATGACCGCCACATCGCCTATGACCACTTCGAGCACGACCGAATCGTCGTTGCGTGTGCGCTGACGCTCCCAATCGGGTGGCGGCGGATGCAGCACATTGATCACGACATCGCCCCGCGTGATGGAGCCGCCGGCGCGCAACGCCTCGACCGAAAGGCCCGCACGACGCGCGGCATCCATGAGGCCGTCGCGTACCTCGTCTCTCGCCGGCGCGATGCCCTCGAACAGGCGCCGTGGTCCGAGATCCGCGATGACGGCCGCGGCCCCACCCGCGTGGTCGGCATCAGCATGTGTAATGAGCAGCGCGTCAAGCCTCGTGATGCCTCGTCCGAGCAACGCCGGCACGAGCACGCGATCGCCGATGTCGAACGTTCCCCCCGTCCCGGCGGCATCTACCAGCCATGCCTGGCCCGTCGGCAGGCGGACGCTGATCGCTTCAGCCTGCCCCACATCGAACATCGTCACGTGCAGGTGCGCGTCGGACTGGAAACGCGCAGGCACGGAACAGGCCATGGCGACGCCCGCAAGGCACGCTGCCGCTACCGCGCCCCGCCAGACTCCCGTCCGCCTGATGCACACGACAGCCGCCCACGCCGTCAGGTACGTCACGACGAGACCAGCGGGCGGCGCCGCGACGCGCCACGACAGCGAAGGCACGACGTCGACGAGACGCGCCGAATCGACCAGCGCACGCGCGCCGAAAGCACAGAGCCGCGCGGCGACATCACGCAGACCCTCCAGCCCCGCCAGATCGAGGCCCACGACGGCCATGCCGCTCATCTGGACGACGGCCATGGCCGGAATGGCGACGAGGTTGAGCATGGTGCCTGCCAGCGTCATCCGCTGAAACGCGACAGCCTGAACTGGAAGCAGCGCGACTTCCGCAGCCATGGAGGCAAGAACGATGGCGACACACGCGAGGGCGGCCCCCTGCGCCAATATCGCCCTGCGTGACTCGCCTGGAGGCACACGACGTTCGACCGCCGGCAACCACACGGGCATGGCCAGCAGGATTCCGGCGGTCGCGCCGAACGACAGCAGGAACCCGATGTCGATCAGCGCGAGCGGATCCCATACGAGAAACGTCACGCCGACAACCGCCAGTACGTTGAACGGCGGCGCGCGATGGTCGGCGAATGCCGCGATGAGCAGTACGACCGCGGCGAGCACGGCGCGGCCCACCGACGCACCGCTCCCGACCAGCAGGCCATAGAGAACGACGATGGCGATGGCGGCGAGAATGGCGGGGCGGCGTGCGCCGAAACACACGCGCGCAAGCGTCCAGGCGAGCGTCGCGAACAGCGCGACGTTCCCGCCGGAGATGGCAATGACGTGATACGTGCCGGCCCGTTGCAGGCGCCGCTCGACCGCATCGTCGAGACCGGCACGATCGCCGATAAGGATGGCCGTCGCGACACCGGCCGCCTCACGATCCCACGGCATGGCCTGGTGCAGCGCGCGACGCACGCGCGCACGGACGCGCGCGAGCCACTCCTCCCACGCCGGCGCCCGCTCGACGATCTCGACGAGCGAGGCGCTCTTCACCGTGCCGACCAGCGCGAGCCCGCGCCAGGCCGCCAGCGCTTCGGCGTCCGCGACGCCATCGTTCAGATATCTCGCCGGACGCCGCAGCGTGGCGGGCACGCGCACGCGACGACCGCGTGTCCACGTTGCGGCCGCTGCATGATCGACCGCGCCGGTAACGGTCAGCGCCACGCCGCCGCGCGTGGCAAATGACTGGCGGCCGTGCCTGGCACGATCGACGGCGATGCGCAGGCCGACCGACGTGTCGCGCAGCGCCGCGTCGGCGGTGAGCACGCCCTCGAGCACGATGGCGTCACCCGACGGACGCGCAAATGGATCGGACGCCATCGCCGTGACGGGCGCGTGCCGCCGCGCGCGATCTTCGTGCGCCGCGGCAGTTGCACTCGCGAGTGCGACCGATGCGAGGACGGCGCCGGCACACAGCCGCGGACGGCCGGCCACGAACGCCAGCAGCGCGCACTGCCACGCGGCAACCGCTCCGGCCGCGAGCCAGGGCGTCGTCACGGGGGGCAGGCAGACGGCCACCGCCGCGCCCGCCACGCACGCGAGAAACAACGGCAGCAGGGGCGCCCGCATGCAGCACTCCGCTGCAGCGGCTGTGCCGCAGCGGAATCAGAGAGTTACGGAGAACCGTGGCAGGACCGGCCACGGTTCCGACGAGGAGATGTTGCCGTTATGCGCGACTGGCCCGCTCCGTCGCGTGATATTCCTGCAGCGACTTCACGGTGAGCTTCGATCCACGCATCGCCGCGATGGCGCTGACGGTCGCGGCGGCGCCGGTCAGCGTCGTGATAGCGGCAACCCCCTGCATCATGGCGACACGACGCACGCTGCGGTCGTCGAAGAACGACTCACGACCGAGCGGTGTGTTGATGACGAGCGAGACGCGCTTGTTCAGAATCTCGTCGCCGATGTGGGGGCGACCTTCGTTGATCTTGAAGACGATCTCGGCCTCGACCCCGTGGGCGCGCAGGTAGGCGGCCGTGCCGCGCGTCGCGAGCAGCGAGAAGCCCAGGCGGACGAGATCCTTGGCGATCGGCACCACGCCGGGCTTGTCCTGGTTGTTGACGCTGATGAAGGCCGTGCCCTCGAAGGGCAAGGGATGCCCAGCCGCAATCATCGCCTTCGCATAGGCGTTGCCGAACGAGTCGGCACCGCCCATGACCTCGCCCGTCGACTTCATCTCGGGACCGAGCAGCGTGTCGACCCCGGGGAACCGCACGAACGGGAACACGGGCGACTTCACGAAGACGCCCGAGACGTCGAGATCCTCGGTCAGCCCCTGCTCGGCGAGGGTGCGCCCGATCATGACGCGTGCGGCCACCTTCGCCAGCGGCACGCCCGTCGCCTTCGACAGGTACGGAACGGTGCGCGACGCCCGCGGATTCACTTCGAGGACGTAAATCACATCGTCCTTGATCGCGAACTGGATGTTCATCAGCCCGACGACCTTCAGCGCGCGCGCGAGACGCCGCGTGTAGTCGCGGATCTCGGCGATGTGCTTCTCCGACATGTCGAAGGGCGGAACGACGCAGGAGCTGTCGCCGGAGTGGATGCCGGCTTCTTCGATGTGCTCCATGATGCCGCCGATCACAACGGCGCCGGTCGCGTCGGCGACCGCGTCCACGTCGATTTCGGTGGCGTGCTCGAGGAACTTGTCGAGGAGGACGGGATGCTCGGGCGAGGCCTGTACGGCCGTCTGCATGTAGCGCTCGAGCCCGCCCGTGTCGTAGACGATCTGCATCGCCCGGCCGCCAAGCACGTACGACGGGCGGACGACGAGCGGAAAGCCGATCTCGGCGGCGATGCGGTGCGCTTCTTCGGACGAGGTGGCCGTCCCGCTGGGCGCCTGCGGGATCGCCAAGTCCCAGAGCAGCTTTGAAAAGCGCTCACGGTCTTCGGCGAGGTCGATCGAATCAGGCGATGTCCCGATGATCTTCACGCCCGCGTTCTGCAGTGCCAGCGACAGCTTCAGCGGCGTCTGGCCGCCATACTGCACGACGCACGACACGTCGCCGCCCGCCGACCGCTCGCGCTCGATGATGGCCGACACGTCCTCGAACGTCAGCGGCTCGAAGTAGAGGCGATCCACCGAGTCGTAGTCGGTCGAGACCGTCTCGGGGTTGCAGTTGACCATGATGGTCTCGAGCCCCTCGTCACGCAGTGCGAACGCCGCGTGGCAGCAGCAATAGTCGAACTCGATGCCCTGTCCAATGCGATTGGGGCCGCTGCCCAGAATCACGACCTTGTTGCGCGGCGTCGGCTGCGCCTCGCACTCCTTCTCGTACGTGCCGTAGAGATAGGGCGTGAACGACTCGAACTCGGCCGCACACGTGTCGATGCGCTTGTAGGCGGGGACCAGTCCCGCCTCGAGACGTCGCGCGCGGATGTCGTCTTCGTGTACGCCGAGGATGCCCGCGAGTTCCCCGTCGCCGAAGCCTGCACGCTTCAGCGTGCGCAGGAGTTCGGCCGACAGGTCGCGCGCGCCGACGAGTTCGACTTCCTTCTTCAACGCGACGAGCTGGGCGAACTGCGTCAGGAACCAGCGGTCGATCTTCGTCAGGTCGTACAGCGTATCGACGGACCACCCGCGTTCGAGCGCGCGGAACAGCGCCCACATGCGGCGATGGCTCGGCACGGCAATCGCGCGCTGCAGCTGCGCGTCCGATTCGGTGTCGGCCGCCGACGCCGACTCCTGAGACAGCGGCTGACTGAACAGCCGCGCGCTCCGCGAGTCGAGCTCGAGCGACCGGAAGGCCTTGAGGAACGCCTCTTTGAACGTCCGCCCGATGGCCATCGCCTCGCCCACCGACTTCATCTGCGTCGTCAGCGTCGTGTCGGCCTGAGGGAACTTCTCGAACGCCCAGCGCGGCACCTTGACGACGATGTAGTCGATGGTGGGCTCGAACGACGCGGGCGTCAGCCGCGTGATGTCGTTGGGAATCTCATCGAGGCGATAGCCGAGCGCAAGCTTCGCGGCAATCTTGGCGATCGGGAAGCCCGTGGCCTTCGAGGCCAGCGCCGACGAACGCGAGACCCGCGGGTTCATCTCGATCGCGATCATCCGGCCGTTGGCTGGATTGATCGCGAACTGGATGTTCGACCCGCCCGTCTCGACGCCGACCTTGCGGATGATGCGCCGCGCGGCGTCGCGCATGCGCTGGTATTCCTTGTCCGTCAGCGTCAGCGCCGGCGCCACGGTGATGCTGTCACCCGTGTGCACGCCCATCGGATCGACGTTCTCGATGGAACAGATGACGACGAAGTTGTCGGCCCCGTCGCGCATCACCTCGAGCTCGAATTCCTTCCAGCCGATGATCGACTCTTCGACGAGGATCTCGTGGACGGGACTCAGCTCGAGCCCGCGCTGGACCATCTCGCGGAACTCTTCGATGTTGTAGGCGATGCCGCCGCCGACGCCGCCCATCGTGAACGACGGCCGGATGATGGCGGGAAAGCCGGTCGTCTCGATGGCGGCCAGGGCCTCATCGAGCGACTTGACGTAGATGCTGACGGGCACGTCGATGCCGATCTCGCGCATCGCGTCCTTGAACTCGAGGCGATCTTCGGCGAGCTTGATGGCCTTGACGGACGCGCCGATCAGCTCGACGCCGTGTTTCTGGAGAATGCCCAGCTCGTCGGCCTTCATCGCGAGATTCAGCGCTGTCTGCCCGCCGACGGTCGGCAGGATGGCGTCCACGTTCTCGCGCGCGAGAATCTGATCGAGGACTTCGGGCGTCAGCGGCTCGACGTAGGTGCGGTCCGCGAACTCCGGGTCGGTCATGATCGTCGCCGGATTGCTGTTGACGAGCACGACCTCGAGTCCTTCGGCCTTGAGCGCCTTGCACGCCTGCGTGCCCGAGTAGTCGAACTCGCACGCCTGCCCGATGACGATCGGCCCGGAGCCAATCACGAGCACACGCTTCAAATCAGTTCGCTTGGGCACGAGCTAGCGCTTCTCCATTTCGTCGAGGAACTGCCGGAACAGGTAGTCGGCGTCGTGGGGTCCCGGCGCCGCTTCCGGATGGTACTGCACACAGAACACCGGCTTGTCGATGTGGCGCACGCCCTCAATCGTGTTGTCGTAGAGGTTGAGGTGCGTGACGCGCAGCGTCGAGGGCAACGACTCGGCGTCGACGGCAAAGCCGTGATTCTGCGACGTGATCTCGATCTGCCCCGTATCCAGGTCACGGACCGGATGGTTCGCGCCGCGGTGGCCGAACTTGAGCTTGTAGGTCTCGGCGCCCATCGCGAGCGACAGAATCTGATGTCCGAGGCAGATGCCGAACACGGGCCTGTCGCTGTCGACCAGCGCCTTCGCGTTCGCAATGGCATAGTCGAGCGCCGCGGGGTCGCCCGGGCCGTTGCTCAGGAACACGCCGTCCGGCTCCCACGCCAGCAGGTCGGCGGCCGGCGCGGTCGCGGGAAAGACCCGCACATCGCAGTTGTGCGCCGCAAAGCGCCGCAGGATGTTCCACTTCATCCCGTAGTCGTAGGCGGCAATCTTCAGCCGGCGCTTCGCACGCCGCTCGGGAACGATCGTGAACTCGTCCTCGGCCGGCGGCTTCCAGTCGAACGCCGCGGGCGACGTCACGTCGCGCACCAGGTCAGCCCCGACCATTGAACGTCCCTCGCGCGCCCTCGCAACGAGTTCGTCTGGGTCGAGGCTCCGTCCGGTCGCGATGATGCCGCGCATGACTCCGGCCGAGCGCAGCAGCCGCGTCAGGGCACGCGTGTCGATGTCGGCGATCGCGACGATGTTGTGCGTACGCAGGTAGTCGCGGAGGGTGCCATCGGCGCGCCAGTTACTGGCCATGGGCGACGCGTCGCGCATGACGAAGCCCGCGACCTGCGGCGCGCGCGACTCGACGTCCTCATCGGCGACGCCGTAGTTGCCGATCTGCGGCGCCGTCATCGTGACGATCTGCCCGGCATATGAGGGATCCGTGAGGATCTCCTGATAGCCGCTCATGCTGGTGTTGAAGACGACTTCGCCGGTGGCGGTGCCTTCGGCGCCCGCGGCTTCACCGCCGAACCACTGTCCGTTCTCGAGTGCGAGGATGGCGTTCATTACGGATTACTGACGTTCGAGTGAGGCGGCGACGCGCGCGTCCTGATTGCGGGCGACGTCCACGGTGGTGCTCCACGGACGATACCCCGGAAGCTCGATGCGTACGCGATGCGACCCGGCCGCGACATTCGGCACCTTCAACGGCGTCGTGCCGACCGCGCGGTCGTCGACGAACACCCGCGCGCCTGCCGGCCGCGAGCTGACCGAGAGGGTGCCCGTCGCGGCGGGCGCAGGCGCCCGTCGTGTCGGAACCAGTTCAAAGGTCATCTGCCGCGACGGGTTCTCGGCCGAGAACGTCACCGTCCGGTTCATCGGCTCGTAGCCCTCGTGGACGACGCGCACGGTGTGCGTGCCAAGCGTCATGCCCTCTTTCGTGAAGGGCGTCCGCCCGCTCCACACGCCGTCGATGACGACCATGGCATTCGATGGCACCGAACGCACGAGCAGCCGCCCCGACGTCGTCGACGCGCCAGGCGTAGGAGCGGAGGGCGCCGCAGCCGCCGTCGGCGACGATTCCGGCGCCGGCGTGGGCGGCGCGTCGACCGGCACGGTCGGCGGCGCGGTCGACACGGCCTCGGACGCCGCATCCGAAGCAGGCGTCTGGTCGGAGGGCGTCAGAGCCTGCTCGGTCGCTGCGATGTCGGCCGGGGCCGGCGCGTCCCCCGGCCGCTCAGTTCCCCGCGTGCCTCCGAACCAGAGCCACGCCAGCACGAAACCGATAGCCACACCCGCCAGCATCCAGAGCACGGAGCGATTGCCGCCAGGCGAAGACGCGGGCGCAGCCAGCGCGCCGGACGCCTGCCAGCCGGGCACCTCGACGCGCGACGCAGCGGGCGCCACCGGCGGCGGAACGAATGCCGGCTCGACGGGTCGCGACGGGTCGATCGGCGCTTCGTCCTCCTCGCTGTCGGTCTCGTAGGCGGCATCGAGTCTATCGAGCGACTCGTCATCGAGCGGCTCGCGGATGTGTTCCTCGGCGGGCTCGAGCTCGCGCACCTCGGATGCACGCACGGCCTCATCGGACTGGCCGGGCTCGAGCCGATTCAGGTCCAGATCGAAGTCACTCAGACCCGCGTCCGTCTCACGCTCGACGATGACGTCGGGGTCAGCGGCGCTGAAGCCAGCGGGTGGCCAGTCGTCCTCGTCGGCGTCGGCATCCCCTTCTTCAACGTCTTCAGCGTCTTCCCCGTCCTGGCCGTCCTCGAAGGCTTCGGCGTCTTCGTCGTCTGCCTCGTCTTCGTCGTCCTCGGGAGAGTCGACGTCGCTGACATCCTGGACATCGTCTTCGTCCTCGATGTCGCCTTCGTCTTCGATGTCGTCAATCGTCTCGACCTCGGCGTCGTGGACCGCGTTCGCGTCCCGTTCATCCTCGTCATCGCTGTCGAAGAGTCGCGGCTCGGCGGCCTGTGGCGTCGACGCCGTGACCGCCGCAGCAGCGGTGGACCCGGCGCGCGACGGCGGCGGATCGACGGCACGGCCTTCCGACGCCGCGCGCAGCGCGTCGACGAACGCTGTCGCCGACGGATGCCGACCGGCCGGATTCTCTGCAAGCGCGCGGGCGAGCACATCGCGGAGCCGCGCGCGGTACTCCGCAGGGACGTCGGGCGCGAAGGAACCGTCCTGGTCGCCGGGGCCGGCCGGCCGGCGTCCGGTCAGCAGTTCGTGCGCAATGGCAGCCAGGGAGTAGACGTCAGCGCGGCTGTCCCACTCGTCACCCTCGACCCGCTCGGGCGCCGTATAGGGCCTGCGTGTCGGAGCGCGGAAGCCGATGTTTTCGATGGCCTGCACGATGCCGAAGCCGGTGGCACGGGCCTCATCGGTCGTCACGAAGATGTCGCGCGGATGCAGAGCGCCGTGCCTGAGCCCCGCAGCGACCGCCTCGTCGATGGCGCCGGCGAGCTGTTCGAGGAACGGCAGCACGCGGTCCGGCATCGCGGGCGCAATGTGCTTCATCGCGATATCGAGCGACTCGGCCGCGATGTACTCCTGGGCCAGATACGGCAGATGGCCCTCGATGCCGGCGGCCACCATCTGCACGATGGCCTGATGCGAGAGCCCGGCGTCGACGATGCGCTGGAGTTGGTCGGCGAGCATGGCCGACTGCTCGGGCAGCAGGTCGATGCGGAACGCCTTGACGGCGATCAGCCGATCGCGTTCCGGTTCGTATGTGCGAAAGACGGGGCCAAGAACGCCGCTGCCGATCTGATGCAGGACGCGAAAGGGGCCGAACGAAGCCGGCGGCGAAAAGGTGCTCGGGTCGTCGTGATTCAGCTCAGAAGCTCCTCGGCCACCGACACCTGTCGGGCGTCCGGCATGAAGTAGCACATCTTAACATGCGGGGCGGTGACCGTGCGCGATTTCGGCGGCCCGCGCGGCGGCTCTGCTAGAGTACTGGCCGGTGGCCGGACCTACCGCCGCAACTGCCCCGGCCGGATCAATCCGCGCCGCAATCGACCTTCGAGACTATCCGGCTGCGTCGGCGTTCTCGCGCGCGTACGCGTCGAATTTCGACGCCGTGTCGCCGTTGTTCGCCGGCAATCCCGCGGACCCATCGGCGTGGCGTGCGGCGATTCGCCGCGCCACGGCCGTGCCGCGCGATCGTGAGGCCCTGACGCGCGTGCTGCTGGCCCAGCTCGAGCGGCGCGATGCGCCAGCCGAGGCCCGCGCCGCCGCCGCGCGCCTGGCCGATCCCGATGCGGTCACGGTCGTCACGGGCCAACAGGCCGGCATTTTCGGCGGCCCGCTCTACACGCTGCTCAAGGCCGTCACGGCGGTGCGTCTGGCCGCGCAGCTTTCCGCCGAACACGGTGCGCCCGTGGTGCCCATCTTCTGGGCCGACGGCGAGGATCACGATTGGCAGGAAATCCGGTCGACCACGGTCATCGATGCGGACGGCCGCCCCGTCGAGGTGGCCTTCCCTGCGTTCGACGGGGCCGGCGATCGGCGCAGCGGCGACATCCTGCTCGACGGCCGCATCGGCGAGACGATCGACGCACTGTCGCGCGCGCTTCCGGCGACGCCCTTCACTGAAGACGTGCGTTCGACACTTGCGCGATGTTATGCCGAGGGCCGATCGGTTGCCGAAGGCTACGCGCGCTTCATCGAACACCTGCTCGGCCGCCACGGACTCGTGGTGTTCGAGTCGGCCGATCCGGCCGCGAAACCGCTGGCCGCGGAGATCCTTGCCGGGGAACTTCGCCATCCGGGTCGATCGAGCGCGCTCGCGACAGCGGCGGGTGAACGCGCGCGAGCGCTGGGCTTCGCGCCACAGGTCACGCCGGTCGAGGGCGCGGCAGCGTTGTTCCATCTGACACCGGCGCGCGAGGCGATCCGCGTGCCGTTCGACGGCGAGGCGCTGGCCGCCGAAGCGCTGGCGCATCCCGAACGCTTCAGTCCGAACGTGCTGCTGCGGCCGATCGTGCAGGACTGGATGTTTCCGAACGTCGCCTACATCGCGGGCCCCGGCGAACTCGCGTACCACGGGCAACTCGAAGACATCTATAAGACCTTCCACGTCCCGCGTCCGCTCATCTATCCGCGTGCGACCGCGTCGATCATGGACGCCGCGTCGCTGCGCTTCCTCGCCAGGCAGGAGATACCGTTCGGTTCGCTCGCGCGGCCCGATGAAGCGGCACTGAACGACCTGCTGCGCGCCCGACTGCCCGGCGACGCCTCGGCCGCCGTCGATGCCGCGGCCGCAACCATGCGCGAGCGGTGGGCGGCCATCGCTTCAGCGATGCCGCTGGTCGATCCGACACTCGAGGCCGCCGCGCACGCGTCGCTCAGCCGTGTCGAACACGAACTCGAGCATCTGCAGTGGAAGATCGTGCGCGCGATGAAGCGCCGCGACGCGACGCTGCGTCGCCAGTTCGGACACGCGCAGACGTTGGCGTTCCCCGGCGGCGCACCACAGGAGCGCGTACTCGGCCTCGTCTACTTCGTGAACCAGTACGGCCCGGCGCTCATCGACACACTCGTTGCCGAGCTGCCGACGGAGATGGGGAGGCATTGGGTCGTGAGCTTGTAGGTAAGGGACGGTAGGTGCTGCCCACCGCCCCCCTTCAGACCGCGACGCGGCGGGTGGCGAGGACCTCGTCGTAGTAGGCCTCGTACTGCGGGACGATTTCGTCGGCACAGAACGTCGTCTCTACAAGGCGGCGGCCGGCGGCGGCGATGCGCCGATGTAGATCCGAATCGGTCAGCACGCGCACGGCGCTGGCGGCCATGCCTTCGAGATCGTCGGGCAGGTGCAGGAAGCCGGTCTCGCCGTCGGTGATCACCTCGGGCAGGCCGCCGACGCGCGAGGCGACGACCGGCACTTCGCACGCCATCGCCTCCAGCGCCGCCAGACCAAAGCTCTCCTGCTCGGACGGCAGCAGCATGACGTCCGATATCGACAAGAGCGCCTGCACCTGATCCTGCTCGCCCAGCGCTTCGACGTGATCGGCGACGCCGATCTCGCGCGCGATGCGCAGCGTCTTGTCGAGCTCGGGCCCCTCGCCGACCAGCAGCAGGCGCGCGTCGAGTTGCTCGCGGATCCGCTTGAAGATGCGCACGACCGCGTCGGTCCGCTTGACCGGACGGAAATTCGAGACGTGGATGACGAGCTTTTCGCAGGTGCCGCGGCAGATGCGCTGCCTCAGCGCGTCGCTCACCGACACGCGGCCGTGCTGTCGGCAATCCAGGAAGTTCGGAATGACGCGGATGTCGTTGCGCACGCGCAGCGCGCGGTAGGTGTCAGCCTTCAGGCTCTCGGAAACCGCCGTGACGCCATCCGACGCATCGATCGAGAACGCGACGGTTTCGCTGTACGACGTGTCGTTGCCGAGCAGCGTGATGTCGGTGCCGTGCAGCGTCGTGATGATCTTCGGCACGCGCGACGGCGGTCCGCTCGAGAGAATCTGCTTGGCCAGATAGGCCGCCGTGGCATGCGGCACGGCGTAGTGCGCATGGACGATGTCGAGATTGAACTCGCGCGAGAGCTGGACGATGCGGTTGGTGAGCGAGAGCAGATACTGGGGCTCGCGAAACAGCGGATACGCCGGCGTCAGCACGCGGTGGAACGACAGACCAGCCTGATACTCGCCCAGCCGGAACGGCGTCTCGCTGCTCACCAGATGGACTTCGTGCCCGCGCGCCGCCAGGTGCTTGGCGAGCTCGGTGGCCACGATGCCACTCCCTCCGACCGACGCATAGCAGACGATGCCGATATTCACTTCAACAGGCCTTCCCGCAGCACGGGTTCCTTTACGACGACGCCCTCGGCGAACGCGACGCCCGCGAGCGCGCCGAATTGCGCGTCGCGGCTCTCGATCAGCTGGGCGAAGCGCGGAGACGTGAGCCGCGTTTCGACCGCGCCGTCGGCCGAGGTCGTGAACTGCGACCGGTAGGACGCCAGTGCGCGGCGCTTGGTTTCGTAATGGGCGCTGACATCGACGACGAACGACGGCGGCGCAGCGTCGTTGATGAAGTAGTAGCAGACCCACGCCGGACGGTAGGCCTCACCCTCGGCATCGTAGCGGCGAAGTCCGCTCTTGAACACCGCGCGCGTCAACGTCTCGCTGGCGGCGAGGTGGTCCGGATGCCGGTCCTGCCAGTACGGCACGGCGACGGCCCGCGGACGATGGTGCCGAATGAGACCGGCCGCTGCGCGGACGTGCTCTTCGGTGCCGATGCCGCCGTCGGGCCAGCCAAGGCACTCGCGCCACGCGGCGCCGAGCACCGCGCGCGCCGCGTCGGCTTCGGCCGCGCGCTCCTCGACCGTGCCGTTGCTGCCGAGTTCGCCCCGCGTCAGGTCGCACAGGCCGACGAAGTGTCCGGAAGCGACATGCTTCGCAATCGTGCCGCCCAGACCAATCTCGAGATCGTCCGGATGCGGTCCAAAGACCAGGAGATCGACGCTGTCGCTCGTCACGGTTCTACTCTATTGCACCTTTCCGGTTCGTCGGACCCGTACTACAATTCTCGACATCCATGCCCGGCCTCCCGAAAGGCACTCGCAAGGCGCCGACCAAGGCAAAACCGGCGGCGAAGGCCAGGCCTCGCGCGAAGCGCCGGTGGCTGCGCGTCGCGCTGTTCCTTGTGGGCGTGCCGGCCGCCGCCCTCTCTCTGCTCTTCGCCTACTACTGGGTAACGTTCTCGCGGGTGCTCGACGAGCGGTTCACGGCCGAACCGGCGACGGCACCGCGGCTGTTCGCACGGCCCCTCGTGGTGCACGCGGGCCAGGCGCTGTCGGTGCGGCAGCTGATCGATCGCCTGAACGATCTCGGATACGCACAGCGCACGCGTCCCGCTGCTCCGGGCGAATTCGCGCCAGTCGACGATGGCCTGATTCTGATTCCGCGCACCGGGGATGTCGGCGCCGTCCACGTCAGCTTCGACGCCAAGGACGGCCACATCACGCGCCTGGCCCGCGAAGCGGACGGCACCGCGATCGTGGATCTCACGCTCGAGTCGCCGATGATCACGGCACTGGTCGTCGATGAGCGCGCCAAGCGGCGCAACGTCCCGCTCTCGGCCATCCCGCCGCGCCTCGTCCAGGCCGTGCTCGCGATCGAGGACCGGCGCTTCTACGAGCATCCGGGCCTCGATCCGATCGGCATCGCCGGCGCCGCGCTGACCAACCTGCGCGGCACCCGCGCGTGGGTCGGCGGCGGCAGCACCATCACGCAGCAGTATCTGAAGAACACGCTGCTGACACCCGAGAAGACGCTCCGGCGCAAGGCGCAGGAAGCGATGCTGTCGCTCGTCCTCGAGACGCGCCTGACGAAAGACGAGATCCTCGAGCTGTACCTGAACGACGTCGACCTGGGACAGCGTGGGTCGTTCGCGATTCGCGGCGTCGCCGAGGCCTCGCGCCTGTTCTTCGGCAAGGATGTCGGCAACCTGACGCTGGCCGAAGCCGCCACGATTGCGGGCGTCATCCAGGCGCCGTCGCGGCACTCGCCATTCCGAAACCCCGAGAACGCGAAGGCGCGGCGCAACGTCGTGCTGAACGCGATGGCCGAGGCCGGCTACATCTCCCAGGACGCAGCCCTCCGCGCCATCCGAGAGCCGCTGATCGTCGTCCAGCGCGCGCTCGACGCCGAAGCGCCCTACTTCGTCGACTACGTCGCCGACGAACTGCGCAGCCGCTACGACGGCCTGCTGCATCCGGGCGCGAAGGCCGACGTCCACACGACACTCGATCTGCACCTGCAGCGGCTGGCGCAGGACGCGCTGCGCGCCGGACTCGAGCGCGTCGACGAAATCCTGAAGCGCCGCGCCCGCGGTGCGCGCGCGCAGGGCGCCATCGTCGTCATCAATCCCGCGAACGGCGAGATTCTGGCCATGGCGGGCGGCCGACACTACGCCGAGTCGCAGTACAACCGTGCGGTCAGCGCGCGACGGCAGCCCGGTTCGGTCTTCAAGCCGTTCGTCTTCCTCGCCGCGTTCGAACGCGGACTGGACGAGGGTCGCACCGACCTCACGCCGGCGTCGACCGTGCTCGACGAGCCGACCACCTTCCTGTTCAACGAGCAGGAGTACGCGCCCACGAACTACGGCAACGAGTACGGCGGCGAGATGACGTTCCGGCGGGCCCTGGCGCTCTCGCGCAACGTCGCTGCCGTCAAAGTGGCCGAGGCCGCCGGATACGACCGCGTGGCGGCGCTCTGGAAGCGCACGGGCGTCGGCGCCGCGGCGCAGCCCTATCCCTCCATCGCCCTCGGTGTCTTCGAGGCGACGCCCCTCGAAATCGCCGAGGCCTACACGCCGTTCGTCAATCAGGGCGTGCTGAAACCGTTGACGCCACTGCTGCGCGTCGAGGAGAACGGCAAGCCTCTGCCACTGCCGGACCGCACGTTCGTGCAGGTCGCTCGTCCCGAGACGACGTATCTCGTGACCAACATGATGCGCAGCGTCATCAATGAGGGCACGGGCGCGGGCGCGCGCGCGCGCGGCTTCACCCTGGATGCCGCCGGCAAGTCGGGCACGACGAACGACCTCCGCGATGCATGGTTCGTCGGCTTCACGCCCGAACTGTTGACCGTTGTCTGGGTCGGCTACGACGACAACCAGCCCATTCGTCTCACCGGATCGCAGGCCGCGCTGCCCATCTGGACCGATTTCATGCTGCGCGCGACGGCCGGTCAGCCGAGCACCTCCTTCGCCGTGCCCGACGGCATCGTCTATGCCGATGTCGATCGCGACACAGGCCGCCTGGCGGGCCCGTTCTGTACGCGCGTGATGACCGAAGCCTTCATCGTCGGCACCGAACCCTGGGATCGGTGCACATCGCACACAATTCCGATAGTCTGGCGCTAGCCGGACCTGACACCTGAACCTATGACCGTTCGCCTCTCTCCAATCGCCGTTCTCCTGTTGTGCCTGACGCTCGCGGGTTGTCGAGGCTGCGCAAAGCCTGACGCCCCTCCTGCGGACCAGCCACCAACCGGCGCCACGCCCGCGGCCGACGCCGCCGCCGCGACGTCCGATGGCGCTGCTGTCCCCACGATCGAGCCCGCGCGACCGGTGCCAGTCGTGCTGCCTGCGGTCGTCGCGCGCGTCAACGACGAGGACATCACGCGCGCGGATCTCGAACGTGCCATCCGCGGTGTCGAGACCGAAATCAATCAGCGGATGCCCGCCGACAAACGTGACGGCGTCGTCCGCGGTGTGCTCGAGCGCCTGATCAACTACCGCCTGCTGCTGCAGGAAGCACGCGCCCGGCGCATCGAGGTGTCGCCGAACGAGGTCGACGCCCGCATGACCGCACTCGCCCGCCGTTTCCCCAGCATGGAAGCCATGCGCCAGGCTCTTGTCGTCCGCGGCGTGACAGTCGACATGCTGCGCGAGGACGCGCGACGCGACCTGCGCGTTGCCAAGCTGGTTGCCGATGAAACGGGTGAAGAGCTGAAGGTGCCGCAGGACGAAGTGCGCCGGTTCTACGACCGCAACATCGAGCGCTTCCGTCAGCCCGAAGCGGCGCGCGCGGCGCACATCTTCGTGCGCCTGCCGCAGGACGCCGACGACAAGGTCACGCATGCGATGCAGGTGCGAGCCGAATCGTTGATGCGGCTGGCCCAGCGCGGCGACGACTTCGCCGACCTCGCGCGCAACTACAGCGAGGACCGCGTGACCGGGGCGCAGGGCGGCGACCTCGGCTGGTTCACCAGGGGCACCACGCCCGAAGCGTTCGACCGCGTCGTCTTCAGCCTGCAGCCGGGCCAGGTGGGCGGCCTCGCCCGGACCGAGGACGGGTTCCACGTCGTGAAGGTGTACGAGCGGCAGCCGGCGCGCGTGCAGGCCTACGAGGAAGTGGAGCCCGAGTTGGCAACGTTCCTGCTTCGTCAGCTGCAGGAACAGATGACGCTCGACCTGATCAAGGAACTGCGAGCGAAGGCGAAGATCGACATCCTCTTTTGAACACCCTCATCACCGGCGCGCGCGTTCTGACCCTGAACGACCGCTTCGACGTCGTCACCGGCGACGTCGGCCTGGTCGAGGGCAGAATCGCGTTCGTCGGGACGCCGAACGCCCAGCAAGGCTCGCTGCGCTTCGACGCGACGGTCGACGCCGCCGGCGGCTATCTGCTGCCGGGCTTCATCCAGACACATATCCATCTCTGCCAGACCCTGTTCCGCGGCCTGGCCGATGACCGGCCACTGCTCGACTGGCTGCGCAGGCGCGTATGGCCACTGGAAGCAGCGCACGATGAGGCGACACTGGCGGCGGCTGCGCGGCTTGCGGCATCCGAACTGCTGCTCGGCGGCACGACAACCGTGCTGACGATGGAGACGGTGCACGGGACCGAGGCCGTGATTGAGGCCATCGCTCCCACCGGCCTGCGGGCGACGGTTGGACGTTGCCTGATGGATATGGGCGACGATGCTCCGGCGAGGCTGAAGCAGGATGCCGCGGCGTCGATCGACGAGGTGCTGGCCCTGCACGCGCAGTATCACGGCGCGGCTGGCGGGCGGATTCGCGTTGCGCTCGCCCCGCGGTTTGCGTTGTCGTGTTCGCGCGAACTGCTCGAGATGACGGCCGACGCGTCGAAGACGCATGGTCTGCTCGTGCATACGCACGCCTCGGAGCAACAGGACGAAGCGGCACTCGTCGAACGCACGACCGGCCTCCGCAACCTGCAGTACTTCGCGGCAACGGGACTCGCGACCGAGCGCCTGTGCGCGGCGCACTGCGTGTGGGTGGACGACGACGAGCAGGCCTTGATGGCCGAGCGCGGCGTGAAGGTGCTGCACTGCCCGGGGTCGAATCTCAAGCTCGGATCAGGCATTGCGCCGGTCGCGGCGATGCGGCAGCGCGACATCAGCGTCTCGCTGGGCGCCGACGGCGCGGCCTGCAACAACACCCTCGACATGTTCCACGAGATGCGGCTGGCGGCGACGCTGCAAGCCGTGCGCGAAGCGCCAGGCGCACTCACCGCGCGTGAGGCGGTCTGGATGGCCACGCGCGAAGGTGCGAGGGCGCTTGGGCTCGAGGCCGAGATCGGATCCATCGAACCGGGCAAACGTGCCGACGTGGTGCTGCTCCGCCCATGGCGCCTGCACCACGCACCTGACGCCGACCCCTACTCGACGCTCGTCTACGCGGCGCGGCCGGACGATGTGCGGGCGGTGTGGGTCGACGGCCACCTGCTCGTGCGCGACGGGACGCTGGTGCGCGACGAAGAGGCAGCACTTGTCAGCGCGGCGCGCGAGGCGGCCACAACCCTCGCCGCGCGCGCGTTTTAGCGACGTGGCTGCTATAATCATTTAGCAGTCTCTGACGTCGACTGCTAATCACCATTTCCATGACCGCACCACGCCTCGACCTGACGGATCGGCAGCGCCGCATTCTGGCGCGTCTCGTGGCCGAGTTCATCGAGCAGGGGGAACCCGTCTCCTCGCTCTGGCTCGCCGAGCGGTCGGGGCTGGGTCTGTCGTCGGCGACCGTGCGCAACATCCTCGCGCGGCTGGAAGAGCTTGGGCTGGTCAGGCAGCCGCACACCTCGGCCGGACGCGTACCGACCGATCAGGGCTACCGGACGTTCGTCGATCTGCTGATGGAAAACCGCCGACGGATGAAGCCTTCGGCCGAGGTCGAAGCCCGGCTGCGGCAGGCCGGCACCGTCGAGACGCTGCTCGACAGCGCCACGCAGGAAGTCTCGCGCGCGTCGCACCACATCGGCTTCGCCGTCGCGATGGCCTCGTCCGATGCCATCCTGCAGCACATCGACTTCGCGCCGCTCGACAGCCGCAAGGTGCTCGTGATTGTCGTGTCCACCGGGGGCCAGATCACGCACAAGGTGGTCGAGCATCCGGAGGGGTTCGACGCCGTGGCCCTGCGCCAGGCGGCGAACTTCATCAACACCGAGTACTCGGGCCTGCGCATCGGCGAAGTGCGCGCGGCGCTGATGCAGCGGCTCGAGGAAGAACGCGTGCTGTACGACGAACTGCTGCAGCGCGCGTTGCGGCTCGCCCGCGCGGGACTCGACGAGATCAACGCGCTGACGCCCAGCGTGTCGCTCTTCATTCAAGGCGCGTCGACGCTGTTCGAGAGCGTCAGCGCCCACGACGAGCGGCTCTCGCTCGAGACGCTGCGGTCGCTGTTCCGCATGATCGAAGAGAAAGACCGGCTGGTGCAGCTGTTGTCGCAGTACCTCGAAGCGCCCGGCCTCACGGTCATGATCGGCACCGAGAATCCGTCGAAAGACCTGCACGCCTTCAGCGTCGTCGCGTCGACCTACCAGGACGGCGGCCACACGGGTGCGATCGGCGTCATCGGGCCGACCCGCATGCGCTACCAGAAATCCATCAACGTCGTCGACGGCGTCGCGCAGGTCGTGACGCGCGTGTTCGACAAGTCGTAGGCAGGCATCCCTGCCGCAATGAAAGACGCAATGACCGACCCGAAACAGGAACCGTTCGACGAAGTACTCGAGCCACCAGTGGACGACCCCGTATCGCCCGGCGACGAGACCGCGCATCCCACCGAGACTCCGGATGATGCCTCCGCTGCGACCAGTGGAGACAACCCCGGATCGGATGCCGCGCGCGAACGCGATGAGTATCGCGACCAGTTGCTGCGCGCGCGGGCCGAGTTCGACAACTATCGGAAGCGCATCGAGCGCGAGCGCGTCGCGATGATCGCGCGCGCCACGGAAGACGCCCTGCGCGATCTACTGCCCATCATCGACGACCTCGAGCGAGCGCTGGCCGCCGACGTCAACGATGCCGCGGCGCCCTTCCATCAGGGCGTCGAACTGATCCACCGCCAGATGCTCGAACTGCTCGCGCGTCGCGGCGTCGAGCCCATCGACGCGCTCGGACAGGATTTCGATCCCAATATCCACGAAGCCGTGGCGTACGAGCCGGCGGAAGGCCGTCGTGAGGGCGAGATCATCGGCGAGCTGCGGCGCGGCTACCGGATGGGCGACCGGTTGATCCGTCCGTCGATGGTGCGCGTGGCACAGGCCGTAGGAACCAGGGCGTGACGACGACCGTGAAGCGTGACTACTACGAGGTTCTGGGCGTCGAGCGCGGCGCGGCCGACAACGAAATCAAGAGCGCGTATCGCAAGCTCGCGCTGAAGTACCACCCCGATCGCAATCCGGGCGACGCAGAGGCCGAAGAGCGCTTCAAGGAGGCCGCCGAAGCGTATTCGGTCCTTGCCGACAAGGAGAAGCGCGCGCGCTACGACCGCTTCGGCCACCAGGGCGTGAACGCGGGCGGCGCCCAGGGCTTCGATCCGACGATCTTCGCCGACTTCGGCGACCTCTTCTCGAACCTGGGCGATGTCTTCGGGTTCGGCGATGTCTTCGGCGGGCGCCGCCGCGGAGGTCCACAGCGCGGCTCGGACCTGCGCTACGACCTCGAGATCACGTTCGAAGAGTCGTACGCCGGCACCGAGACGTCGATCCAGATTCCACGCGACGAGACGTGCGAGACATGCGACGGCAGCGGCGCCGCCGCCGGCACGAAACCCGAGACGTGCCGCGAGTGCGGCGGACGAGGCCAGCTGCGCTATCAGCAGGGCTTCTTCACCGTTGCCCGCCCGTGTCCGCACTGCCGCGGCGCGGGCCGCGTCATCCAGTCACCCTGCCCGAGCTGCCGTGGCCAGGGACGCGTGCCGCAGGAACGCACGCTGAAGATCAGGATCCCCGCGGGCATCGACAACGGCCAGCAGATCCGTCTCTACGGCGAAGGCGAGCATGGGGTCGCGGGCGGCCCGCCCGGCGATCTCTACGTGGTCGTCCACGTCGCCGCCCACCAGTTCTTCCAGCGTGAAGGCGATCACCTGTTCGTACAGATGCCGGTGAGCTATCCCCTGCTGGCGCTTGGCGGCCGCGTCGACGTGCCGACGCCCGCTGGCAGCGACGCGACGGTCGAAGTGCCTGCCGGCACGGCGTCGGGCACGCGCCTCCGCCTGCGCGGCAAGGGCATGCCCAACGTCAACGGCCGCGGCAAGGGCGACCTCTACGTGCAGGTCGTCGTGCAGGTGCCGAAGAAGCTGACGAAGGAACAGCGCGCGGCGCTGCAGGCCCTCGACGAGGCGATGCCCATGGGCAAGCCGACACCGACCGACACCGACGACGAGGAAAGCAAGTCGGTGTTCGACAAGGTCAAGGATCTGTTCGGATAGCCCTCACGTCGTCCGTCGCAGCCGAAAACAGACCCACTCGCCTTCGGCCGTCCGCTCGACGAGAGCGGATGCGCCGAAGGCCTCTACGACCGCGTCGGCCTCTTCGGACAGGATGCCGCTGAGCACCAGGCGGCCGTTCTCTCGCGCCAGGCGCTGCAGGTGGACAGCGAACCTGACGAGTGCCGCACCGGTGAGGTTCGCGACGACCACGTCGAAGCGCCCCTCGAGCCCCCGCAATTCGTCAATCGGAATGCACCGCAGGTCGAGATCGACGCCGTTGCGCGCGACGTTCTCCACGGCATTGTCGATGGCGTCCTGATCGTTGTCGACGGCCACGACACGCGCGGCTCCCAGTCTCGCCGCCGCGATGGCCAGCACGCCCGACCCCGTGCCGACATCGATGACGTCTGCACCGTCGATCTCCTCCTTCTGCAGGGCCAGCAGGCACAGACGCGTCGTCGCGTGGTGTCCCGTCCCGAACCCCATCGCGGGATTGATGACGATGGTGGCCGGGTGGGACACATCTGGCGCATCCCAGGGCGGCGCGACCGTGAGCGCGCCGGCCTGTATCGACGTCAGCGCGGCCTGACTGCGCGCGGCCCAGTCCTCATCCGGCACGTCGAGCAGTTCGATGGTTGCGTCCGGCAGCATCGCCAGGACGGCTTCACGCGCGCGTTCGCGCGCGTCGTCGCTCACGTACGCCACGACCGAGCCGGCGTCCTCTTCCTGGATGGCGAGAGCGCCGAGCCCGTCGAGCGCGGCCGCAACCAGATCCGCCGCGTCGGTGGTCGCCCCACGCGGAGTGACGCGAATAGCTGGATAGGTCCGCATCGTGCGCTACCGCTCCCACATGGACGCGAGCACCGCGAGTGCCGCAAGCGTCGCGCGCTCGGATGTGATGGTCCGCTCGCCGATGCGCACGAACGTCATCGCCTTCGCCCCGAACAGCGCGATCTCTTCCGGCGACCAGCCGCCTTCGGGACCGATCAGCACGAGCGCCGAGGCAGGCGCGGGGAGATCACGTATGTCCGTCAGCGGCGCAGGCGCGGCCGGCTCGACGAAGACGAGGCGCGCGTCCGCCGCGTCACGGTCGACGAGTTGATCGAGCGCCACTGGCGCGTCGATGAACGGCAGGACGGCCCGCCCAGACTGCTTCACGGCGGCCAGCGCGACGCGTCGCCATCGGTCGACCATTGGCACACGCGGCTTCACGACAGTATGCGCAGTGACGACCGGTCGTACCTCAACGGCGCCCATCATCACGGCGTCGCGCACGACCTCGTCGAATCCGTCGCCCTTGATGAGCGCCGGCGCCACCACGAACCGCACCGGCGGTTCGGGCGCACACGGCGCGACTTCGCCCACGTGCACGCGTACCGCTGCCCGCGTCGCGTCGACGACTGTCGCCGCGAAGCTGCCGCCCTCGCCATCGAACACCTGCACCGGCGCGGCCGGGCCCAGACGCAGCACGCGCGTCAGGTGCGCGCCTTCCTCCGTGGGCAGCGTCGCAACGCGCCCTTGTTGGGCGCCCGGCAGATACACGCGCGGTATGCTCATCGTCGTCGAAACAGTCGTACGGCTCGCGGGCCCGGCTGATGCGCGCGGCCCTCGCCATCATGCCATGCTATCCTTGGGCCGCACGCACCAGCTCCCCCTCATGCTGTTCCGCGGACAAACACTCGGCAAATATCGCATCGTCTCGCCGCTGGGCAGCGGCGGCTTCGGGACGGTCTATCTCGCGGAAGACACCTGGATCGACAAGAAGGTCGCGATCAAGGTGCCGCACAAGCAGACGCTCGACTTCGGCGAGCTGTTGAAGGAGCCCCGTCTGCTCGCCGCGCTCGGCCATCCGAACATCGTGTCGGTGATTACGGCCGAAAAGCAGGACAACGTCTTCTTCATCGTCATGGAATACATTCCTGGCG
>Ga0079224_100001680_pt1 | contig 25938 bp, 20 predicted proteins | sample Stecom2015_FD_80414 | JGI IMG/M metagenome (GOLD analysis project Ga0079224, IMG submission 80414) | Agricultural soil microbial communities from Utah to study Nitrogen management - Steer compost 2015 | ecosystem: Environmental > Terrestrial > Soil > Agricultural land | place: USA: Utah... | reverse complement strand
CGAGTTCCCGCATCCGCCGCTGGGTGGAGGCCATCTGCAGGGCCAGGGCAGCCTGATCGGCGAAGGCGGCCAGCATGGTCTGGCCCGCGGAGTCGATCGGGGACATGCCGAGGGCGCGGATGGTGGTCAGCAGGCCGACGACGGAGTTGCCGACCCGCAGCGGCAGGCTGAGCACGGGCCCGTACTCGACACTGGTGGCGTAGGAGACGACGTCGGCGTTGTCCACGGCCAGCGGGCGGCCGTCGCGGAAGACGATGCCGGTGTGGGATTCGTCGACCGGCAGCCTGCGGCCGGACAGGGCGGACGCGTCGGTGCCCGCGGCGGAGACCACGACGAGTTCGGTGACGTCCTCGGCGGGGATCTCCGGGTCCTCGGGTAGGGCGAGGAACGCGCACGCCGAATCGGTGAGGGTGAGGACGCGTTCGGTGATGACGGAGAACACGTCGCCGGGTTCGCCGCCGGCGAGGAGTCTGGTGGCGACGGCCTGGGTGGCCTCCAGCCACAGCTGGCGGATGCGGGATTCCTCGTAGAGGCGGGCGTTGGCGATGGCGATGCCCGCGGCGGCGGCCAGCGCCTGGACGACCACCTCGTCGTCCTCGGTGAACTCCTGACCGCCGGACTTCTCGGTCAGGTAGAGGTTGCCGAAGACCTCCCCGCCGACCCGCACTGGCACGCCGAGGAAGGTGTGCATCGGCGGGTGGTGGGGCGGGAACCCGACCGAGGCGGGGTGGGTGGACATGTCCGACAGCCGCAGCGGGCGCGGGTCGGCGATGAGCAGACCGAGCACGCCGTGGCCGCGGGGCAGGTCGCCGATGCGCACGCGGGTGCGGTCGTCGATGCCCTCGTAGACGAACTCGGCGAGTTCCTTGGTCTCCGGGTCGCTCTCGCGCACGCCGAGCGCGCCGTACTTGGCGTCGACGAGCTCGATGGCGGTGTGCACGATGGTGCGCAGGGTGTTGTCCAGATCCAGCCCGGAGGTGACCACCAGCATGGCCTCGATGAGGCGGTCCATCTGGTCGCGGACGCCGACGATCTCGGTGATCCGATCCTGTAGCTCGGTGAGCAGTTCACGTAGCCGCGACTGGGCCAGGGTCTCGATCACCGGGGGCCGGTCGGACGCGCCGGGGTGCGGCGTGGAGCCTTGCATGTCCCGATCCTCTCACTTCCGCCCCGTGCCGCCGGTCGAATGGTCGACCGGCAGCGCCCGCCGGATCACGGTTTGCGCGTGGGTTGTTCGAGTTTGGCCGCCAGCACCGCGGCCTGCGTGCGCCGCTCGACACCGAGTTTGGTGAGCAGACGCGAGACGTAGTTCTTGACCGTCTTCTCCGCCAGGAACATCCTGCCCGCGATCTGACGGTTGGTCAGGCCCTCGCCGAGCAGCGACAGCAGGGTGCGTTCCTGCTCGGTGAGGCTGGCCAGCGGGCCGGTGTCGGCCTCGGCCTCGGCGCGCAGCTTGGCCATCAGGGCCGCGGCGGCGCGGTTGTCGAGCAGGGACTTGCCCGCCCCGACCGCGCGCACGGCGTCGACCAGGTCGGTGGTGCCGATGTCCTTGACGACGTAGCCGCTCGCCCCGGCGAGGATGGCGTCGAGCATGGCCTGCTCGTCGGTGAAGGAGGTCAGGATCAGGCACTTGAGCTTGCCGCCGTGGGAGAGCAGCTCCCGGCACAGCTCGATGCCGTTGCCGTCGGGCAGGCGCACGTCCAGCACCGCCACGTCGGGGTCGAGTGCGGGTATGCGCGCCAGCGCCTGCGCCGCGTCGCCGGCCTCACCGACCACTTCCATGTCGGCTTCGGCGTCGATGAGGTCGGCGACGCCACGCCGCACGATGGCGTGATCGTCGACCAGAAACACCTTGACCATCGCCTGAGTCCCTTCTGTCGATGCGCCCAGCCTACGCAGGCCGATCAAGTGCGGAAAAGCGATGTCACAGGTCAGGGAGAATCGGCAACGGAAGTCCCCTTGATCGGTGTCATGGGGCCCTTACCGCTCGGTCCGCGGGTCTGCGACGGTGACGAGACCTTGCGACGAAGGACGGTTGATGCTGCGCGGACGGCCCGACGACACGACGATCGCCGCGGCGCTCGCGTTGGCCGGGCAGGCGCCGTCGGTGCACAACATCCAGCCGTGGCGCTGGCGTGTCGACCGCAACGCCATCCAGCTGTTCCTCGACACCGAGCGGGCCCTGCCGCACACCGATCCCGATCTGCGCGATGTGGTGATCAGTTGCGGGGCGGCGCTGCACCATCTCACCGTGGCGTTCGCGGCGATGGGCTGGGCGACGGTGGTGACCCGCGTGCCCGATCCGGCCGATCCCGACCATCTGGCCTCGATCCGGCTTGTCGCCCATCGCGCGACCGGGCAGGACGTGGAGATGAGCGCGATGATCCCGCGCAGGCGCACCGACCGCCGTCACTACACGGCACTGCCGCTGCCGCCGGGCTATCTCGGGCTGCTCAGTGAGCGGGCCGCGGCGCTGGGGGCCATCGTGCGGCTGGTCGACGACCGGGCCAGGGACCGGCTGGTCGCGGCGGCGCGGGCGGCGGCGCGACGGCACGCGGGCGATCCCGACTATCGCTGGGAGCTGGCGTTGTGGTCGGGCAGGCACAGCAGCGACGACGGGGTGCCCGCCCGCAACACCCCCGCTCCGCGCTCGATCGACGACCTGCCCGCGCGCCGGTTCGTGGCCCCCGGCCTGCCGGACGCCGCGACCGAGGCCGATCACGCCGACGTGCTGGTGCTCGGCACGCCCGGCGACGATCGGGCGGCGCGGGTGCGGGCGGGCGAGGCGTTGAGTTCGGTGCTGCTGACGGCAACCAACATCGGGTTGGCGACCTGCCCGTTGACCGAGCCGCTCGAGCTGGAGGATCAACGCGAACGCATCCGCCGCGGGGTGCTGAACGGGACCGCGCATCCGCAGGCGTGCCTGCGCGTCGGCTGGGCGCCCGATGACGAGGACCCGTTGCCGCGCACGCCGCGGCGGGCGGTGAGCGATCTGATGGTCGGGGACCGCGGGCAGCGGCACTGACCTCCGCTGCCCGCGCGAAGGACCGGGATCAGACAGTGGCGGCCAGGTGGGCGCCCCAGTGCCAGGCGCGGCGCAGCTCGCCGCTGAGCAGCGTGGGCGGTGTGCAGGTGACCAGGAAGTCGGCGGGGGTGGTGGCGAGTTCGTAGCCGAGGGTGCGCAGGCGTCTGCCGATGGTGTGGGCGGTGGAGCCGGGCAGGCGGGAGGTGGTGGCGAGTTTGGTGCCGAAGGCGGCGGCGCGGGCGGCCAGGGGCGCGGGGGCGGCCTGGGCGAGCCAGTCCCGGACGCCGGCGGTCTCCTCGCCCTCGGCGGCGGGGACGGGGCGGGCGCCGAGGGCGGCGCGGGCGAGCCCGTAGGTGTGCGCGGCGCCGAAGGCGTGCGTGGGGCCGCCGACGACGAGCAGGTCGACGGCGGGTTCGGGCAGTCGCGCGGCGTCGGCGGCGGAGACGACGCGCACGGTGGCGCGCGGGCCGAGCCCTTCGGCGATGGCGTAGGCGAGGGCCTTGCCGAGGTCGGATTCGTAGACGAGCCGGGCGCGCACCGGGTTCACCGCGACGGGTCGCTGTCGGGATGGACGACCATGACCGGGCAGTGCGCCTGCTGCACGAGCGCGTTGCTGGTCGAGCCGAGCAGCAGACGCCGGAATCCACCGCGGCCGCGGCTGCCGACGACCACCAGTTGCGCGGGTTTCGACCATTCCAGCAGGTGGTGGCGCGGGCCGGAGAGGTAGGTCTTGCGGGTGAGCTCCACCTGCGGATACTTCTCGTCCCAGCCGGCGAGCTGGGCGGCGAGAAGTTCGCGGGCGGCGGTTTCGATCTCGGTGTCGTCGATGGTGTCGGGCAGGCCGGTGAGCTGTTCGAAGCGCAGGTCGCTCCAGCAGTGCACGGCGACCAGGCCGGTGCGACGTTCGGCGGCCTCGGCGAACGCCGCACCGATGGTGGCCTGGTTGTGGGCTCCGCTGCCGTCGATGCCGACGACGACCGGTCCGGTGCGGCGGATCTGGAGTTCGCCGCCGCAGGCGCGCACCACGACGACCGCGCCGTGCCCGTGCGCGACCACGGCGGAGACGGTGGAGCCGAGGTAGCCGAGCAGGCCCGCCTTGCCGGTGCCAAGGACGGTGCACAGGGCGCCCGCCGAGCGTTCGGTGAGCACTTCGGCGGGGGAGCCTTCGACGATCTCGGTGTCGATGTCTAGGTCGGGGGCCGTCTCGTGGGCGAGCTGTTCGGCGGCGGCGAGGTATTCGACGCCCTGTTCGTAGAGTTCGGTGACCACGGTGGGCATGAGCCGCACGTGCGGGGTGAAGGCGGCGCGGGTGGCGGCCAGGTCGAGCGCGTGCACCAGGTGCAGGCGCCTGCCGCGCATCCTGGCCAGGTCGGCGGCCCAGCGCACCGCCAGATCGCTGGCCGCCGAGTCGTCGATGCCGACGACGACGGGCGCGGTGTGCCGGTCCTGCTCCCCGCTGCGTTGGTCGACCGTAAAGCGTTCGACCATGGGGCGTTCGACCATGGGGCTGTGCTGTCCGACCATGGGGCGCTTCCTAACCGACGGCTGTGGTGGTGCTCTCAGGCTAGGAACCGGAGGTATCGCTGCACGGCTGCCGGAGGTCCCCGGGTGCTGGGCCGAAAGGCCACCGTTGTCAGGCTCGGCGCAGTGCGACGACCGGGATGGTGCGGATGCCCTCGGTCTTGGTGGCGTAGTCGGCGAACCCCGGCATGCGCCTCGACTGTTCGGCGTAGAGCTGGTCGCGGGCGCTGCCCTCGATCTCGGTGACGGTGACCGGGTGGCGCTCGGTGCCGCGTTCGATCTCGGCCGCACCGGCGGCCATCAGGTTGTGGTACCAGTCGGGGTGGGTGGGCGCGCCCGCCTTGCTGGCGAAGATGTAGATCAGGTCGGGGTCGTGCTCGTCGGGCAGGTACACCAGCGGGGTGACCAGTTCGCGTCCGGTCTTGCGGCCGCGGTGGTGCAGCAGCACCATGGGCGCGCCCTCGAACGGCCCGCCGACCTTCCCCCCGTTGGCGCGGAATTCCTCGATGATCGCGGCATTCCAGTCCTTGGCATCTGTCATGACACTCATCCTTCCCGGGTGGGGCGGGCGAGGCCAGGCACCGCGGGCGTGTCGGCGACGCCGACAGCGAACAGGCGTGCGCCGAACCGGTCCACGAGCAGGGCCACGCAGGTGGCGGCGAGCATCGGGGCGACCAGCCGCCAGGCGTCGGTGAGCTCGCCACCGGCGGCGATGACGAGGTTGGCGCCGAGGTGGATCACGGTGGCGGGAATCATGCGCTGGGCGAAGCCGCCGCGGGCGAGCAGCACCGCGGCGACGGACATGGCGGTGACCGCGAGGGTGAAGCCGGTGAGGAAGCCCGCGCCGTCGGCCCAGTAGCCGAGGTGGGTGGCGCCGAAGAGCGCGCCGAGGACGACCGCGCTCACCCAGCGCGGGGCGATGGCCTCGCCGAGGCGTTGCAGGGTGCCGCGCCAGCCGATCTCCTCGCCGAGGGCGCCGACGGCCTGGGCCAGCAGCAGCAGCGGCAGCGGCGTGCCCGCCACGGCGACGGCACTCGGGTCGAGGTCGGCGCCGGTGCCGGCGTAGCAGGCGGTGAAGACCGCGACCCAGAGGAGCGCACAAGCGGTGGACAGCAGGACGGCGGGAGCGGGCGCGGCGGGCCAGAGGCCGGTGGCGCGGTGGCGCACGGTGATCCGCACGGCCACGGCGGCGACCGCGGGGGCGAGCATGACCAGCGCGAGGACGTCGGCAGACAGGCCGATGGCGTCCTGGACGACGGGGGCCAGTAGCCCGCAGATCGCCCAGACGAGGACCCACACGGTGATGGCCGGCCACAGGCGGGGGCGGGCAACGGTGCCGGTCATGCGCGGGGGCCGAGGTCGGTGCAGGTTTCGGCGGCGGGGAGTTCGGGCGCGAGGAACACGGTCTGGGCCATCATGCGGTAGCCGGACATCTGTTCGCGGAAGACCTCGATGGATTCCTCGGGGTGGACGGAGTCGATGACGGCGTGCGGGCCGATGGCGTTGAACTGGTGGCTGACACCGCGCGGGATCTGCATGTCGACGAACGAGCAGGGCGGGACGAGCAGGTTGTAGCGGGTGCGGTGCACGCCGGGTGGGGTGTCGGGCAGCTCGTCGGTGAACTGTTCGGGCCGGAAGGGGGTGACGCCGGGGATGTCGGTGACCACGAACGGGGAGAGGCTGCCGACCCGGATGCGGGTGTCGGGCCCGGTCATCATGCGGACGAAGCGCAGACCGGTGTGCAGGTGCATGCGTGAGCAGATGCCGCGCTCGGTGGCGTCGTAGAAGTCCATGAGGTAGCGGTCGGCGAAGAAGCCGTCGAAGGGTTTCTCGACCATGTAGACGTCGCCCTCCTCGAAGACCTGGGAGCGGACCACACCGTCGGCGTCGGGGGTGGTGGCGGCGGTGCTGGTCTTGGCGGCGCGCACGATCCGGGCGAAGGCGTCGACGACGGCGGCGGCGACGTCGGGGGCGAAGCGGGCGACGGGGGTCACCGCGTTGCGGCCCGCGTCCTCGAAGGTGGCCAGGTCGTGGATCTCGTTCTCGTCGTCGGCGTGGTTCTTCAGACGGGCTGTCACGGTGTCGGTGCTTTCCGGTCGGCCCGGGTGCGGGCGTCGCTGCCGAGGGGCGTGGCGGCGACCGGGCGGGCCACCGCGTGGCCCGCCCGGTCGTCATCGTGATCAGGGGATGTAGTCGAAGGTGTCCGGGTCGGGACCGATGCGCTCGTCCCGGTTCACCGCCTCGATCGCGGCTACCTCGTCGTCGGACAGCTCGAAATCGAACACCGCGAAGTTCTCCTCCACCCGCGACCGTGTCACCGACTTCGGGAACACGATGTCGCCACGCTGCAGGTGCCATCGCAAGGTCACCTGCGCCGGTGTGCGTCCCTTCGTCTCGGCGATCTCCACGATCGTCGCGTCGTCGACGATCCTGCCCTGCGCCAGCGGCGACCACGCCTCGGTCACGATCCCGTGCCGGGAGTTGAACGCCCGCAACGGGTTCTGCGAGAAGAACGGATGCACCTCGATCTGGTTGACCGCGGGCACGATCTCCGTCTCGTTCAGCAACCGCTCCAGATGCGCCTGCTGGAAGTTCGACACACCGATCGCCCGCGCCCGGCCGTCCGCGTAGGCCTTCTCCATGGCCTTCCAGGTCTGCACGAAATCGCCCACCCCCGGCAACGGCCAGTGGATCAGGAACAGGTCGACCTGCTCCACCCCGAGATCGGCGTTGGTCTGCTCGACTGCCCTCAACACGTCGTCGTAGGCGTGGAAACCGTTGTTCAGCTTGCTGGTGACGAACACCTCGTCCCGGCGCAACCCCGATTCGCGGATCGCCGCACCGACGCCCTTCTCGTTGCCGTACATCTCGGCGGTGTCGATGTGCCGGTACCCGACCTCGAGCGCCGTCGCCACCGCGGCCCGGGTCTCGTCCGGCGGGATCTGCCACACACCGAACCCCAACTGCGGGATCGACACTCCATTGTTCAACGTGATGTCCGGGACTGCCACGGGCGATAGGTCCTTTCGTCGGGGATGTTCACGTTCAAGTCGTGGGACGGGTCGAGATATTCCGCCACCGCAGAGGTCATGCGGTCAGGCCGTAGGAGCGCAGCCACAGTTCGAGCGACAGCACCAGCCAGAGTTTGCCGCCCTGCCGGGGCAGCAGGGCGCCCTCGCCTCTGGCCCAGGCGCGCACCGTGTCGCGGCGGAACAGGCCGCTGCCGCGGGCGCCTCGGGCGAGCAGCAGCTCGTGGGTGAGTGCGCGCAGCGGGCCGTCGAGCCACTGTTGCACCGGCACGCGCATGCCGCTCTTGGGGCGGTCGACGATGGTGGCGGGCAGCAGATCGCGCACGGCTTGCTTGAGGATCCACTTCTCGACGTCGCCCGCCAGTTTCAGGGTGGGCGGGACGGTGAAGGCGTGGTCGACGACGGCGCGGTCGAACAGTGGTGCGCGGCCTTCGATCCCGCTGGCGGCGGTGAGGCGTTCGACCTTGGTGAGGATGTGGTGGGCGCCCTTGGTGCGCAGGTTGGTGTGCAGCAGCTGGTTGAGCAGGCTGTTCATCCGGCCGCGGCGCAGGTAGGGGGCGACGTGCTCGGCCGGCGACGGCGCGTCGGCGAGGGCGCGCAGGGCGTCGGGGGTGAGCAGGGCAGGCAGATCGGCGTGGCATTTGCGGTAGCTGTCGAGGTAGGCGCGGGCCCGCGCGTCCGGGGCGGGGTCCTCGCGGAACAGCTCGGAGATGAGCATGGGCAGGTTCTTGGGGCCGCCGAAGACGGGATCGCCGCCTTCGCCGTTGAGGGCCACGGTGAGTCCGTCGGCGGCGACGGCTTCGGCGAGCATGAGGTTGGGCACGGTCAGCGGGTCGCCGACGGGGCTGTCGAGCAGGCCGACGGTGTCGGCCAGGCGGGCGGCGACGGTGTCGGCCGGAACGGTGAGCACGCGGTGGCGGGTGGCGCAGTGGGTGGCGACCAGGCCGGAGTAGCCGAGTTCGTCGGGGGCGTCGGCGCCGAAGCTGATCGAGTAGGTGTGCACGGGGTGGTCGTGCAGTTTCGCGGCCAGGGCGGTGACCAGGCTGCTGTCGATGCCGCCGGAGAGCAGCACGCCGACGGCCTGTCCGGCGGGCAGGCGGCGGGTGACGGCCTGTTCGAGCAGTTCGCGCAGGCGCAGGGCGTGTTCGGCGGGAGCGCCCTCGGCGATGTCCTCGCGCGGTTCCCAGTAGGTGTGCTCGGTGTGGGTACCGTCGGGGTGCAGGCGCACGCAGCGGCCGGGCAGCACCTCGTGTACCTCGCGCAGCAGGGTTTCGCGGCCGGGCAGGTAGGCGAAGGTGAGGAAGGAGCGGACGGCGGGCAGGTTCGGCCCGGTGCGCAGGGCAGGCCAGCGGCGCAGGGCGCGCAGGGAGGTGGAGGCGGCCCAGCCTTCGGGGGATCTCGCGTGGAAGAGGGTGCGGGAGCCGACGTGGTCGCGGATGAGCACCAGATCGTCGCCGTCGACGACGGCCAGGGCGAACATGCCCTCGGCGGCGGCGATGCCGTCGAGGCCGAAGCGGGCGTAGAGCCGCAGCAGCAGTTCGCCGTCGGGTGCGGTGGGTGGCGGGGCGTCGGGGCCGAGGCGGGCGCGCAGCCGGTGGGCGTCGAAGAGGGTGACCTCGCCGACGGCGGTCAGCTCGCCCGCGGTGTAGGGGCCGGTGGCGACGCCGGGGCCGTCGAGCAGCCCGAGCGTGTAGCGGCGACGCGTGGCGACGGGTTCGCCGCCGGTCGCGCGCACGGGGTCGGCCGGGTCACCGGCCGGGAAGGCACACCATCGAGACATCCGCACTCACCCGAAATCGTCGTCGTCTGCACCGTATCCGTCGCCCCAGTCGTCGTAGCCACCGGTCACGCCGAGCAGCCCGACCGCGCCGACGGCGCCGAGACCGGCATAGCTCGTCTCATCGTCGGTCTGCCCGCGGAGTTCTTCCTCTTCTTCCCGGCTCAGGTGCGCCGGGGGCATGACCAGCGCGCCGAGCAGCGCGCCGCCCGCCATACCCGCCAGGACGGCGCCGAGCCTGCCGCCGAAGGAGGAGCGGTTGACGGTGAGGACGCCGTCGCCCCACAGGGTCCGGCCGTAGCCGCATTCACGGCCGTAGCGCACGCCGTGCTGGTCGGTGCGTTTGACCAGGCGCGGACCGAGGGGTTCGTCGGTGCCCGCCCGGCCGTCGCTGTCGCGCCAGGTCACCAGGTTCCCCGGCCCCCGGGTGCGCCATTCCTCCCGGCCGTCGCCGTAGCGGCGGTGGACGGTGCCGTCGGCGAGCAGTTCATCGACGTAGTCGAGCTGCCGGTACTTCGGCACGGCGGGCTCCTTTCGTGCGCGGGCCGCGGGGCGCGCGGCTCATGCGGCGGGCCAGGTGAGGAAGCCCGCGGTGCGGGCGCGGCGCAGGTCGAGCAGGGGCTCGTGGGTGGTGCGGACACCGCGCACGAGGCGGTGCACGGTGCGCAGCAGAGCTGCCGGGCGGACGGCTTCGAGTTCGACGGTGTGGCCGTGGTCGAGCCAGCGGCGTTCGGCGGGGTCGAGCGCGGGCCCGGCGCACTCGGCCGACGACACCGGTTCGGCAGCCGCGCCCGCGGCGGCGGGTGCGCGGAACAGGTGCAGTGCGCGCGCTTGACGTGGACGCAGGCCGATCGGCACGACCCGCACGGTCTCGGGCAGGCCGGCGAGTTCGCGGATGCGGGCGGGCAGGCGCATGCCCTCGGCGCTCGCCTCGTGCAGGAGGTGGACGGTGCCGTCGACCCGCTCGAGCATGGCGGTCACATCGGGGTGCAGCGGCAGGTCGGCGGGACCGAGGACAGGGCAGGCCGACTCCATGGGCAGGCCGTTGGCGCGCAGCATGTGGGTGACGGCGGGGGAGGCGCAGATCAGCAGGCGGGGCAGGCCGTAGTCGAAGAGGTCGGGTTCGACGGTGTGGCGGCCGATCTCGGCTCGCCGCGGCGGGAGGGGCGGCAGCAGTGCGGGGATCGGGTCGTGGCGGTCGAGGGCGGCGTGGAAGGCACGGTAGGACAGCGGGGGTGGCGGGGTGCCGGGCAGGCGGCGGGGCAGTCGGTGGGCGGGAACGAGCACGCGGCACAGTTCGTAGTAGAGCTGGCCTTCGGTGACGCGCAGGCCGCCGGGGGCGGTGGCGGCGGCCACGGCGCGGTCGAGCGCTCGGTCGAGCATCCGCTGGGTCAACTGGACGGCCACGTCAGGAAACCTACCTGCCGGGCGGCGCGACGGTCGGGGTCGGCGGCGGCCTCGACACGCTCGACGCCGCGTCGCACGACGGTGAGCACGCGGGCGGGCGGCAGCGCCGACAGCGGTGTCCACCAGCCGTCGAGCAGCCACCGCCGGTCCTGCTCGGGCAGCGACGGGGGCGCCTCGGTGGCCGGGTCGAGGGGTTCGCGCAGCGCGACGGCGGTGCGGACCATGGCGGGGGTGAGGCCGATGGCCACGGCGCGTGGGCCGAGCGCGGCGCGGACCCGGGCGGCGTAGTCGAAGCCCGGGACCGCGGCGTCGTGCAGGATCAGCACCGGCACGTCCGGCGGCAGGTCGTCGATGCGTTCGCACAGCGCCATCGACCAGGCGTTGGCGGCGTCGTTGGCGGCCAGGCAGGCGAGGGTGGGGCGGTCCGGGCACAGCAGGGCCAGCCGCGGGTCCGGCACGGTGGGCAGGGGCCGGTCGTCGGGGATCAGGCCGGGTGGGCGGGCGCCGTAGCGGCGTTGCCAGACCTCGAGCACGTCGGTGCGGAACGTGTCGTATGTGTGGGTCATCCGCACGGTGGCCCGTCGCAGGAACCACGGGCGGGCCAGGAACATCAGCCCGGTGAGCGCGAGCATCGCGAGGACGGTTCCCGGCACGCCCGCCGCCACCGGGATCACTCCGGCGACCGTGCCGCCGAGGCCGACCATGACGAAGAAGACGCCGAGCACGCCGAAGAGGGTGCCCCAGGTCTGCGACACCGACGGCAGGTATCTGCGCCCGGCCGCGTAGTACAGCTGCTGCCCGGTGTAGGACAGGCCCTGCTCGGCGCGCAGTTTCTCGACCAGTCTGCGCATGCGTTCGTCGTGCATGCCGAAGGGATCTTCCTTCGGTTCCAGCGCGAAGGGCTTGTGGCAGCGCGAACAACGCCGGTCGGTGCGCTCGGTGTGACGCAGGTTCGTCTGGCAGTTCGGGCAGATCACCTGTTCATGGTCGCCCAGCGGCGGCGTTCGCGCCGGACTCGCGCCGGACCCGCGCGAGGATTTCCTTTCGTATCTTTCGCCACACGAGTATCGAAACGAACCCTGCACACCGCTTCGCGACGGACGGCATGCCATGATGGGAACATGTGTTCGATTGCGGTGGTGTTGCGGGACGCGGGGCCCGGCTGGGATCGCGGGGCGGGACCGGGTGATCGACGATGAGTGAGGGCGATGTCTCCGCTGTTCGGCGCCTGGATCGGCCGCGACCGGTGCTGATCGATCCGAAGCGGGTGTGGTTGCTGCCCGCCCGGCCGGGACCGGGGCGGCCGAGCCTGGGGGTGGCGTCCAACAGCCTGGATCCACGCTTCCAGGAGCCGTGGGTGCCCGCGACGCAGTACGGGTGGGTGCGACTGCACCTCGGGCACTACGTCGCCTGGTACGCGGAGGTGGCGGTGGACTACCGCACCCGCAACAAGCTCGCCGAGACGACGCTGCGGCACTGGGTGCCGTGGGATGCGGTGCGGTTGCCCGAGGCGCGGTGAACTCTGATGAGCACGCCGGATTATCAAGATCGAAAATCTGCCCGCGATACTTTGCGCTGAGCGCAATCGGTCAGCGTGCCGGGGCGCCGAACCAGCGGGTGAGCGGGCCGGACAGTTCGTCGCCGGGCTCGCCGGCCCACGCGATGTGGCCGTCGGGGCGCAGCAGCAGCGCGGGGGCAGGCAACTCGGCGTCGAGGTCGACGAGGTGGTCCACGCGATCGGCCCAGCCGTCGATCGCGCACTTGCCGGTGCTGTCGAGCAGCAGCCCACGGGCGGTGCGCAGGTGCTGGTATATCCGCCCGTCGCGCAGCGGGAGGTCGCGCATGCGGCGGCCGAGCAGCTCGGCCGCCGCATGCGCGGGGGCGGGGCCGAAGTCGTAGCGCACGGACAGGGCGGTGATCTTCTCGATCAGATAGCGGTTGACCTGGTCGAAGCCCATCAGTTCGGTGAGCAGCGCGCGCACGGCCCGCGGGCCGGGTTCGGTGGACATCAGTTCGATCTGGGCGCGGGTGTTGACCAGCACGTCGGCGGCCACGGGGTGGCGTTCGGCCTGGTAGCTGTCGAGCAGCCCGGCCGGTGCCCAGCCGGCGAGCTCGGCGGCGAGTTTCCAACCGAGGTTGACCGCGTCCTGGAGCCCGAGGTTCAGGCCCTGGCCGCCGGTGGGCGGGTGGATGTGCGCGGCGTCGCCTGCGAGCAGGACGCGGCCGGCGCGGTAGCGTTCGGCCTGGCGGGTGGCGTTGCCGAAGCGCGAGAGCCAGCGCGGGGAGTGCACACCGAAGTCGGTGCCCGCGACGGCGCGCAGCCGGGTGCGGAAGTCGTCGAGGGTGGGCGTGGCGGTGCGGTCCTCGCTGACGCCCGCGGCGGGGACCACCACGCGGTAGACGCCGTCACCGAGCGGCGCGAGCCCGAACCGCTTCTGAGTCTTGCGGACTTCGGTGACGACGGCCTCGATGCGTTCGGCCGAATCGGTGGCCGCCATCTCGCCGAGCAGGGTTTCGACGGTGGACGCCTCGCCCGGGAACCCGATGCCGACGAGCTTGCGCACGGTGCTGCGGCCGCCGTCGCAGCCGACGAGATAGCGGGCCCGCAGCCGGGTGCCGTCGGCGAGTTCGGCGTCCACGCCCTCGGTGTCCTGGGCGAGGCCGGTGAGTTCGCATCCGCGCCGGATCTCGACGCCCGCGGCGAGCGCGTGTTCGGTGAGCAGCCGTTCGACGACGGGTTGGGCGATGGCCAGCACATAGGCGTGGGTGGAGTCCATGTCCTCGGGCCAGGGCAGGTCGATGCCGGCGAAGAAACCGCCGACGGTGAACTTCCTGCCGAGCTCGAGGAACGGCTCGAGCATGCCGCGCTGGTCGAGCACTTCGATGCTGCGCGCGTGCAACCCGCCCGCGCGCACCACTTTCGTCGGTTCGAGCTCCTTTTCCAGGATCACGGTGCGCACACCGTGCAGGCGCAGTTCGGCGGCCAGCATGAGACCGGTCGGTCCGCCACCGGTGATGAGTACGTCGATCATGAACAACCCCCGTCTTCCTTCATCGGCCTTCGGCCGGGGCGCGATGTGCGACGCGCCCTCGGGACCGGCTGTTTGCGCAGGTCCCGGCCGTGGCCCGACGATTCTGCGCCACACCCCGGGTCTTGTGGCAAGACCCGGGGTGCGCTATATGTTGGGAGGGGGACGGGGGGATTCCACCGTGTTTTCCGGCGCCGTTGTTCCGCGGCCCGGATGTCAGTGCCGCGGCGGCGCGGGCAGTCCGTCCAGGCCGGTGGGGGTGCCGGGTGCGCCGATGCCGATGTCGGGGATGTGGTTTACGACGGCGAGGATGTCGGCGAGTTCGTCGACGGTGTCGAGCAATTGGCGTTCGGTGTGTTCGCTGGTGAGGAAGAACCGCAGCCGTTCGGTGCCCGCAGGCACCACCGGGGCCAGGATCGCGCCGGCGTTGTAGCCGCGTTGCAGCAGCGCGGCGCTGGCGTATCCGGCGCGGATCTCACCGGGAACGATGACCGGCACGATCGGGGTCGACTCGGATTCGCCGAGGTCCATGCCGTGTTCGCGCAGGGCGTCGGTGAACAGCAGCGCGTTGGACCACAGGCGGGCCAGACGGTCGGGTTCGTCGGCGAGCACGTCGAGCGCGGCCAGCACGGCGCCCACATTGGCCGGTGAGGGGCCCGCGGTGTAGAGCGCCAGGCCGGGGGCGGCGTACTTGATCGCGCGCACCAGGTCGGCGTCGCCGGCGACGAAACCACCGGTGCTGGCCAGCGCCTTGGACAGGCTGCCCACCCACAGATCGACCGTGCCGGGTGGCAGGGCGAAGTGTTCGCCGGTGCCGAGGCCGTGCGGGCCGAGCACGCCGAGGGCGTGCGCTTCGTCGACGAGCACGGCGCAGTCGTATTCGTGGGCGACAGCGGCGAGTTCGGCGATGCGCCCCAGATCGCCGTCCATGCTGTAGTGCCCTTCCAGCACCACCAGCGCCCGGTCGTGGCGGTGCCGGACCGAGCGCAGCAGCGCGGCCAGCGAGTCGGGGTCGTTGTGGCGGAAGGTGACCCGGCGACAGCCCGCCCACCGGGTGCCCGCGACCAGGCTGGCGTGGGCTAGCGAGTCGCACACGGCGAGATCCTGCTCGCCCAGCAGGAATCCGATGACGGCGGCGTTGGTGAGGAATCCGCTCGAGCACACCAGCGCCGCGCCGGTGCGGTAGATATCGGCGAGGCGCTGCTCGAGCACCCCGTAGAGGGGGATCTCGCCGGTGACGATGCGGGTGGCCGAGGCCGAGGTGCCGTACCGGTTCGCGGCGTCCTCGGCGGCGCGCAGCACCCGGGGATGGCGGGCCAGCTCGAGATAGTTGTAGGAGCTGTAGTTGACCAGTTCGCGTCCGCGCGAGTGGATCACCGCGCCGTTGTGGCCCTCGGGGGACAGGAACAGCGGATGCGGCAGGCCGGTGGTGTCGATCAACTGCTCGATGGCGGCCTGTTTCTCGAGGGCGGCGACAACGGCGGGGTGGTCGGCGAACTGCCTGCCCGGTCCGCGGCGGCGGGTGGCCGGGCGGGCGGGCGTCGACGGCCGGGGCGCGCCGACTGTGCCTGCCCGCGGTGGCACCGTGGCCGGGCCCGTGGACGATTCGGTGACACCGGGTGGCCGCACCTCGGGCCTGCGCGTGGCGGCGCGCCCGCCGCCGGCCAGCAGGCGGCGGGCGATCTCGCGGTCGTCGACAGGTTCGGCCGTCATCGGTTCTCTCCCGCCTCGTCCGCTCCGGCGACAGCGACTGCTGTCGCGTCCACCGCCGCCTGACCTGCTGCACGGCTCGCGTCCACCGGGCCGGGACCGGCCGCCGCCCCAACCGCCTGGGGCGGCGCTATCTCGGGTCCGGCGCCGACGAGGAGTTCGGCGATGCGCGCCCCGGCCTGGGCGAGGGTGAACGAGCGGCCGAGCTGCATGCTGTTCATCTCCACGCCGAGGGTCTTGCCGACCAGGGCGCCGAATTCGACGGCCATGAGCGAGTCGAGACCGAGTTCGGGCAGCGGCACCGACAGGTCGATGGAGTCGGCGGCCACGCCCATGACCTCGGCGAGCTGTTCGGCCAGCAGGTAGCCGACGACGCTCGCGCGCTGGGCTTCGTCGAGAGCGGTGATCTCCGCGCGCAGCCGGGCCGCGGTCGAATCGTCCTCGGCGGCATCGGCGATCAGATGGGCCAGACGCGCGGTGTGCGCCAGTTGCGGGGCGGCGAGCACCACCTTGGACCAGTCGACGGGGATGACGGCGGCGGTGCGCACGCCCAGGCTCAGCAGTTCGGTGAGATAGCCGGTGCCTGCGTCCATGTCGATGGAGTCGAAACCCGCGATGCGCAGATACCGCTGCACCGTCTCGTCCGCGTCGACCATGCCGCCGCCGGACATGGCGCCCCAGCCCACGCACAGCACCCGGGTGCTCGGCCCGGACGGCTCGTCGGACACCGACGCGATCCTGGCGAACACCTCGGCCATGGCTTGCAGGGCGAGGTTGGCCGCGGTGTAGGAGTACTGGCCGATACCGCCCATGATGGCGCTGCCGGAGGAGTAGAGCACGATCAGGTCGGGCCGTATCCCGGCGCTGTCGAGCGCGTCGGCGAGCGCGCGGGCGCCGTCGAGTTTGGGGGCGAAGACGGTGGCCAGACTGTCGCGGCTCATGGTGGTGATGCGCTGGTCGTCGAGCACACCGGCGGCGTGGAAGATGCCGCGCAGCGGGCGATCCGGGCTGTGCGAGCGGTCGACGAGGGCGCGGACCGCGGCGGCGTCGGTGATGTCGAGCTGTTCGACGCGCACGTCGATGCCGTCCTCGCGCCAGCGGCGCACGTGCTCGCGGGCGGTGTCGGTGCGGGCGCCGCCGCGGCCGACCAGGACGAGCGCGCGAGCGCCGCGGGCGACCAGACGACGGGCGGTGGCCAGGCCGAACGCGCCGAGGCCGCCGGTGATCAGGTAGCGGCCGTCGGGACGGATCGGCACGTCGGCGGTCGCTGGCCGCACGGGCGGGGCGGGGGTGCTCAGATCGAGGGTGATGCGCCCGAGCCGGGTGGAGCGCAAGGCTTCCTCGAAGGCGGCGCCGACCTGATCGGCGCCGAAGCTGTGGAACGGCAGCGGCCGGTAGGTGCCGTCGGCGAGGCGGTCGTTGACGGCTTGCACGCGGGCGATGACCTCCTCGCGGCGCAGCGCGAGCATGCGGTCGAGGTCGAAGGAGTGGTAGGTGATGTTCTTGTCGAAGTTGCGCAGGTCGAGCACGCCGCCGGAGTAGATGTCGGCCTTGCCGATCTCGACGATGCGGCCGAATTCGGCGACGGCTTTGAAGTTCTGACGCACGATCTCCCCCGGCGCGGTGCTGAGCACGATGTCGGCGCCGCGGCCGTCGGTGTAGGCGAGCAGGTCGTCGACGAAGTTCAACGACCGGGAGTCGAGCACGTGATCGGCGCCCTGGGCCAGCACGTAGGCGCGGCGTTCGTCACTGCCCGCGGTGCCGATCACGGTGGCGCCGTGCAGTTTCGCCACCTGCACCGCGCAGGCGCCGACACCGCCGGCGGCGCCGTGCACGAGCACGGTCTCGCCCGGCCGCACCCTGGCCAGGTCGAGCAGGGCGTATTCGGCGGTGACCATCGAGACCGTGGAGCTGCACAGTTCGGGCCGGATGCTGTCGGCGGCGGGGCCGACGGGCTCGGCGCTGGTGACGTGGTAGCGCTCGATCATGCCGGGGGAGGCCAGGCCGACGCGGTCGCCGACGCGCAGCCCGGTGACGCCGGGACCGACCCGCACGATCGTGCCCGCGCCCTCCATGCCGGGGGCGGTGCCGAAATGGGTGCCCGCGAGGTCGTTCTCGTCGAGGATGCCGAGCACTTTGAGCGGGTCCTTGAAACCGAGGCCGATGGCGGCCATGCGGACCTCGACTTCGCCCGGTCCGGGCTCGCGGCGTTCGGCGCTGCGCCAGCCGAGCTGCGACAGCACCCGCGAGCGGGGGATGTCGAGGCGGAAGTTGGCTTCGGGGTCCTCGAGCGGGGCAGCGGCGTCGAGGGCGGCGGTGCGTTCGGGCAGGGCGCGTTCGACGACGCTGGTCCAGCGCAGACCGTCGCGCAGGAACACCTCGTCGGTGCCATCGGGACCGAACGCGCCGGGAATGCGCAGTTCGGCGGCCAGTTCGGCGTCGGTGGTGCCCGGGTCGATGTCGATCAGCCGCCAGCGCAGCGCGGGCTGTTCGTTGAGCAGCACGCGGCGCGCGCCCGCCAGGGCGGCGTGCACGGGGTCGGGGGCGGCGGGGTCGTCGGGGTGGGCGAAGGCGCGTTCGGTGATCAGGCCGAGGTGCAGGGAGCCGTCGCCGGTCAGCGGCAGCGGTTCGGGGTTGATCTCGTCGGCGAAGCGTTCCACGGTCAGCGCCAGACGGCTGAGCAGCCACAGTGCTTCGATCGGCTCGCCGGGGCCCGCGACGACACACACGTGCAGGCGGTCGACGCCGTCGCGGGTGCGGGCCGCGTGCAGGCGGGTCAGCAGCGGTGAGTCGGGGACGCCGTCGACACTGCCCGCGCCGTCGGTGGCCGCCCCGGCTTCGCCGAGCGCTTCGGCGGCGTCGAGGATCTCGACGGTGCCGCCGGGACGGGCGGCGCGGGCGACCCGCTCGGCGCTCGCCCCTGGCAGCAGCACGACGAGGGTGTGCGCGGTGCCCGCGGATTCGCCGGCGGCGGGTGGGTCGAGCAGGGTCCAGCGTTCCTCGTAGTAGAGCGGTTCGAGCGCGCGCAGGGCGCCGCCGCCGAACGGGACGGCGCGGAAGCGGGCGCCGAGGATCTGCAGGACGGGGTTGTGCTCGCTGTCGAGGAGGGTGATGTCGGCGCGCAGCGGAGCGGTCAGGCGGGCGACCACGACGACGTGGTCGGGCAGGTCGGCGAAGCGGCGGACCGCGTCCGCGCCGACCGGGATGACCGCGCCGTCGAGTTCGGGTCCGCCCGCGTCGCCGAGGGACACGATCTGCCAGGCGGCGTCGAGCACGCACGGGTGGGCCAGGTGCCCGCCGTGGTCGGCCGGAGGGTCGAGGTGGGCGACGACGGTGTCCCCGTCGACCCAGGCCCGGCGCACGAGCTGGAAGGCGGGTCCGTGTTCGACGCCGGTGGCGCGCAGGTCGGCGTAGAGATCGGCCGGGTCGACGGGTGTCATGGCGGTGGTGTCGGGCACGACGGTGGCCGGGGGCGTGTAGTCGCCGTCGACGAGGCGGGCACCGGCGTGCTCGGTCCACACCGCGCCGAGGGCGGGGCGGGAGCGGATGGTGACGCGGCCGGTGGATTTCTCCAGTTCGACGGCGAACAGGGGAACGTCGCCGGGTTCGATGACCAGGGGTGCGGTGAAGCGGACGTCCTCGACGGCGTGGCAGCCCGCTCTGGTGTCGTCGCGGGTGAGTGCGGCGACGCCGAGGGCGGCGTCGAGATAGGCCGCGCCGGGCAGCATGCGGGAGCCGTCGACGAGGTGCTCGTCCAGCCACGGCAGGGTGGACACGGCCAGCGGCAGGGTCCAACGGTGTTCGGCGTCGAGGTCGGGGTCGCCGAGCATGGCGGGGACGCCGGGGGTGCCGTGCCGTTGCTGGCTGAATTCGGGCAGGTCCGACCGCAGGTGGCGGCGCTGCCAGGGGTAGCGAGGCAGCGGGTGGTGCGGCGCGGGGTGCGGGCCGAGCAGGGCGGGCAGGTCGAGCGCGCCGGTGGTGTAGAGGCCAGCGACGGTGCGGCGCAGGCTCAGTTCGTCGGGTTGCCTGCGGTCGAGGGTGGCGACGGTGGCGCCGTTCTCGCCGGTGTGCAGCAGGATTTCGCGCAGGTTGGCGCCGAGCACGGGGTGCGGGCCGACTTCGAGGAACACGCGGGCGCCCTCGCCGATCGCGGCGCGGGCGGCGTCGGCGAAGCGGACCGGTTCGCGCACGTTGGCGCACCAGTAGCCGGCGTCCCAGTCCGCGCCGGTGACCCGGTCGCCGGTGACGGTGGAGTACAGCGGGATCGACGGGGTGCGCGGGCGCAGACCGGCCAGGGCGGTGCGCAGTTCGTCGAGGATCGGGTCCATGAGCGCGCTGTGGTAGGCCACCTCGACGCGCAGCCGCCGGGCGAAGACGCCGTCGCCGTCGAGGGCGGCGGCGATCTTGTCGAGCCGTTCGGCGTCGCCGGACAGCGTGACGGCGGTGGGGCTGTTGACGGCGGCGATGTCGACGCCGTCGCCGGTGTGCTCGGCGGCTTGTTCGGCGGGCAGGCCGACGGCGAGCATGCCGCCGGTGCCCGCGGTACGGGCCTGGAGCCGGGCGCGGTGGTAGGCGACGGTGACCGCGTCGGTCAGGTCGAGCATGCCGGTGACGTGGGCGGCGGAGACCTCGCCGACGCTGTGGCCGACGACGGCGGCGGGCCGGATGCCGAGTTCGGCGAGGGTTTCGGTGAGCGCGACCTGGACCAGGAAGTTGGCGGGCTGGGCGATCTCGGTGGCGGTGACGCGGGAGTCCTGCTCGTCGCGCAGCAGTTCGTCACGAATGGACCAGCCGGCGACGGCGGTGAAGGCGGCGTCCACGCGTGCGGCCGCGGCGGCGAAGGTCGGGTTCGTGGTGAGCAGCTGCCGGGCCATGCCCCACCACTGCGGGCCCATGCCGGTGTAGACGAACACGATGCCGGTTTCGGGGGCGGCCACGGTGCGGGTGAGCCTGCCCTCGCCCGCGGCGAGGGCGCGCAGGTCGGTGAGCAGGGTGTCGCCGAACGGCACGGCGAGGCGGAACGGGTGGTGGGCGCGCCGGGTCCAGGCCGCCGCGGTGAGCCGGTGCGGGTCGGCGCCTGCCTCGAGCCGGTCGGCGAATGCGCCCGCCAGCTCGCGCAGGGCCTGTTCGCTGCGCGCGGACAGGGGCACGACACCGCCGCCGAGGTGGCGCGTGGACGCCTGGCCGGTGTCGCGGTCCGGGTCTGCCGGGGCCGGGGTGTCGGTGGCGGCGGTGGCCCGGTGTTCGCGGAGGATGGCGTGGGCGTTGGTGCCGCCGTAGCCGAATCCGTTGACCGCCACCGTCATCGGGGCGTCGTGGGCGGGGGGTTCGGCGGTGGTCTGGATGGTGAGGTTCAGGGCGTCGAGCTCGAGGTCGGGGTTGAGTTCGTCGTCGAGCCAGCCCTGTGGGGGCAGGGTGCGGTGGGTGAGGGCGAGCGCGGATTTGATGACGCTCGCGATGCCAGCGGCGGCCTCGGTGTGGCCGAGGGTGGCTTTGAGGGAGCCGACGCCGAGGGGGCGGGTGCGGCCGGGGACGGCGCCGTAGGCGCGGCCGATGGCGCGCAGTTCGAGGGGATCGCCGACGGGGGTGCCGGTGCCGTGGGCTTCGACGTAGTCGATCTCGTGGGCGGCCACCGCGGCGCGGGCGCGGACTTCTTCGGCCAGGCGTTGCTGGGCGTCGGGGTTGGGGACGGTGATGGCGGTGGTGCGGCCGTCCTGGTTGACGCCGGTGGCCTTGACGACGGCGTAGACGCGGTCGCCGTCGCGTTCGGCGGCGGCCAGGGGTTTGAGCACGATCATGCCCGCGCCCTCGCCGCGGCCGTAGCCGTCGGCGGAGGCGCCGAAGGACTTGCTGCGGCCGTCCTCGGCGAGGAAGCCGCCTTTGCACATGGACACGAAGGTGCCCGGTTGCAGCATGAGGTTCACTCCGCCGGCGAGGGCGAGTTCGCAGTCGCCGTCGATCAGCGCCCGGCAGGCCAGGTGCAGGGCGACCAGCGAGGAGGAGCAGGCGGTGTCGACGGTGAGGCTGGGCCCGGCCAGGTCGAGGGCGTAGGAGATGCGGTTGGACAGCATCGTGTAGGAGGCGCCCGCCGAGGAGTGCATGTCGATGTGCGGCAGGGCGGCGCCGGTGAAGCCGACGGCCAGCTGGTCGAGGGTGAACGCGCCGAGGTACACCCCGACCGGGAGGTCGGCGGTGCGTCCGGCCACGCCCGCGTCGTCGAGCGCTTCCCAGGCGACCTCGAGGGCGAGGCGCTGCTGGGGGTCCATGGCGGCGGCCTCGCGGGGGGAGATGCCGAAGAAGTCGGGGTCGAAGGCCCACGGATCGGTGGTGAGGAACGCGGCGCGGCGGGTGTACATGCGTCCGGGGGCGCGGCGGTCGGGGTCGTAGTAGCGGCGGTGGTCCCAGCGGTCGGCGGGGATGTCGGTGACGGCGTCGCCGCGGCCTGCGACGAATTCCCAGAAACTGTCCGGGGAGTCGATGCCCGCGCCGAAGCGGCAGCCGATGCCGATGATCGCGATATCGGTCATGTCGTGTCCTCCCGCTCTCATTCGCCGCTCGCGCGCAGGCTGCGCGGCAGCCACATCATCACGTTGACCTCGGGGCCTCGGCGGCCTAGCCGGACCCGGCCGACCCGTAACGCGCCACCTGCCTCGTAGTAGGCGACGTTGCCGTCCTTGCACAGCCCGAACATCGGGGTGCTGGTGCGTTCGAGTTCGGCCATGACGTGGGTGAGCAGTGCGCGGCCGACGCCGCTGCGCTGGCGGTCCGGGTCGACGGCGAGGCTGACGCCGAAGTAGTGCGGCAGGCCCTTGGCGACGGTGGACATGGTGGCGTCCATGCGCAGCACGCGCGGGCCCGCCGCGCCCATGGCCCAGGCGAATTCGGGGATCGCGGCCAGGTAGCGCAGCGGGCCGAAGCGGAAGCCCGGTGTCTGCCACAGCCCGACGCCGGCGACGCGGCCCTCGACGGTGGCCACCAGGGCGGCGTCGTTGGGCAGGTACTGGTGGCGCAGCATGGCCCGGTGCAGCCGGTGCTGGTGGCGCGGCCTGCGGGCGGGGTCGGGGAACATGTATTCGCCGAACGGGTCGTCGCTGCGGTAGGCGCGATCGAGCACCGAGATCATTTCTGGCACATCGTCTTTCGTCGCGGTTCTGACAACGGTTCCGGTACTGGTTGCGGTCACCGCACACCCCTGAGTTCCATCGGTCCCCGACCCCCGTGGGCGACCGGTACGGCATTGACAAACAGCAACGTACACCAATAGCCTGCGAAGCACACGAAGAATCTACTGACGGGTAACACGCGAAACACGCACGGAACAAACGGCTTTCGCGTGCGCCCGGCCTCGAGACGACAAGGACTGCCCGCCATGGCGTCATCGTCCGCACCCACCACGCCCGCCGTCGCCGAGGGCGACACCACTCTGCATCCGCCGCGCTGGCTGCCCGCGCCCATGCGCTGGCACCGCACCCGCGTGGGCTGGCGCGAATCCTGGGGCTATCTGGCGCAATTCGTGCCGCGCTGGCGCGATCGCAGCTTGATCCACTTCCTGGCCGCCGAACTGCCCGGCGCCGACGACGTGATGGTCACCCGGCTGCCGCTGCTGAAGTTCGTGATCGTGCGCAGCCCGGAACTGGCCCGCCGCATCCTGGTCACCAATCAGGACGCCTACGCCAAGAGCGCCGAGTACGACATGATGGCGGTGACCTTCGGCCACGGCCTGGTCACCGATCCCGACGACCGCCGCTACCACCGCAACCGGCGGCTGGTGCAGCCGATCTTCTCCCGCGCCACCATCGACTCCTTCGCCGTGCCCATCACCGAGGCCGCCGCCGACGCCGCCGACCGCATCGCCGGGCTCGGCGCGGACGGCCGCCCGGTCGACATCGGCGCGGAGATGAACCGGCTGACCCTGGACATCGTGGCGCGCACCATGTTCGGCACCGATCTGTCCGGCCCGATCTCCCAGATCCGGCTGACCAACCTGCTGAAGTTCTTCGGCGTCGGCTTCATGACCAACATCTCGCGCCCGCTGCGCGCGCTGTCGACGCTGGTGGTGCGGTTGACCACCCCGCCGGAGCGGCGCGCGGGCTCACGGCTGCCGGTGCGCGCGATGCGCTGGGTGACCTGGCTGTCCTCGCCGTCGCTGATGCTCGAGCTGCGCCGCATCGAGAAGGCGGTGGACTCGGTGATCGCCGACCACCGGGAGGGCCGCATCACCCGCACCGACAACCTGCTCGGCCTGCTGACCGCCGCCCGCGATCCCGACACCGGCCACACCTACAGCGACACCGAGATCCACGACGAGCTGATGACCTTCATCGGGGCGGGCATGGAGACCTCCGCGACCGCTCTGACCTGGACCTGGACCCTGCTGGCCGCCCACCCCGAGGCGCGGGCGCGGCTGGAGGAGGAACTGGAACGGGTGCTCGGCGGGCGCACCCCGACCGCCGCCGACGTGGAGGCGCTGGAATGGACGCGGGCGGTGCTGACCGAATCGATGCGGCTGTATCCGCCGATCATCGGGCTGACCAGGGTGGCCAAGCGTCCCGATGTGCTCGGCGGCTACCGCATCCGCCCCGGCACGACGGTGGTGATCAGCCTGCACGGGGTGCACCACAATCCGTCGGTGTGGCCCGAGCCGGAGAAGTTCGATCCCACCCGCCACCTCGATCCGTCCACCGCCGCCGCGCGCAGGCACGGGATGCTGGCCTTCAGCGCGGGCAAACGGATCTGTGTGGCACAGAACTTCGCCATGATGGAGATGACGCTGGCGCTGGCGGTGCTGGCCCAGCGCATGGTGTTCGAACCGGCCTACGAGGGGCCGGTGCGGCGAGCGATCTCGTTCACCGGCGGCCCGGACGCGGCGGTGCCGATGCGGGTGCGCACCCGCGACCGGCGGCGCACCGACCGGCGCACGGCGGGGTAGCGCGGGGAGATCGACTCACCGCGATCGCCACCGGGACGCGGCGCGCGGGCAAGTGGTAGGAAAGGAACGTGTCCGCAACTGGTCGAGAACCCGATTCGAAGAACTCGCGCGCGGTGTCCGAGGTGGTGGAACTGGTCAGCAGGCTGATCCAGTTCGACACCTCCAACACCGGTGACCTGGCCACCACCAAGGGGGAGCAGGAGTGTGCCGAGTGGGTGGGCGACCGATTGCGCGAGGTCGGCTACACCACCGAGTACGTCGAGTCGGGCGCGCCGGGGCGAGGCAACCTGTTCGTGCATCTGCCCGGCGCCGACCCCAGCCGCGGCAAGCTGATGATCCACGGCCATCTGGACGTGGTGCCCGCGCAGGCCTCCGACTGGAGCGTGCACCCGTTCTCCGGCGCGGTGCGCGACGGCTACGTGTGGGGTCGTGGCGCGATCGACATGAAGGACATGTGCGGCATGATGCTGGCGGTGGCCCGCCAGTTCAAGGCCGAGGGCACGGTCCCGCCCCGGGATCTGGTGTTCGCGTTCCTGGCCGACGAGGAGAACGGCGGCCGCTGGGGTTCGCAGTGGCTGGCCGACAACCGCCCGGATCTGTTCGACGGGGTGACCGAGGCGGTCGGCGAGGTCGGCGGCTTCTCGTTGACCCTGCCGCGCCGCGACGGCAGCGAGCGCCGCTTCTACCTGGTGGAGACCGCGGAGAAGAGCCTGGGCTGGATGCGGCTGCGGGCCAAGGCGCGCGCCGGGCACGGCTCGTTCCTGCACGAGGACAACGCGGTGACGATCCTGGCGCAGGCGGTGGCGCGGCTGGGCACCCACACCTTCCCGCTGGTGTTGTCGGATTCGGTGGGCGAGTTCCTGACCGCGGTGGCCGAGGAGACCGGTCTGCCGTTCGATCCGCACGGCCCCGACATCGAGGGCCAGCTGGCCAAGCTGGGCAGCATCTCGCGCATCAGCGGCGCGACGTTGCGCGACACCGCCAACCCGACGATGCTGCAAGCGGGTTACAAGGCCAATGTCATTCCGCAGACCGCCGAGGCGGTGGTGGACTGCCGGGTGCTGCCCGGGCGGCAGGCAGCGTTCGAGCGGGAGGTCGACGAGCTGATCGGTCCCGATGTGGAGCGCGAGTGGATCACCGAGCTCGACTCCTACGAGACGACCTTCGACGGGCATCTGGTGGACGCGATGAACGACGCGATCCTGGCCCACGACCCGCAGGGCCGCACGGTGCCCTACATGCTCTCCGGCGGCACCGACGCCAAGGCGTTCGCGCGGCTGGGCATCCGCTGCTTCGGGTTCGCGCCGCTGCGGCTGCCGCCCGAGCTGGACTTCAGCGCGTTGTTCCACGGGGTGGACGAGCGGGTTCCGGTGGAATCGCTCGAATTCGGCACCAAGGTGCTGGAACACTTCCTGTTGCACAGCTGAGGCGATTTCGCTTTCCGATCTTCGTTCAGGGCCGAATCTTTGTTCAGGGCCGAATCTTTGTTCAGGGCCGAATCTTTGTTCAGG
>Ga0079224_100001679_pt1 | contig 25954 bp, 26 predicted proteins | sample Stecom2015_FD_80414 | JGI IMG/M metagenome (GOLD analysis project Ga0079224, IMG submission 80414) | Agricultural soil microbial communities from Utah to study Nitrogen management - Steer compost 2015 | ecosystem: Environmental > Terrestrial > Soil > Agricultural land | place: USA: Utah... | reverse complement strand
CGTATGCGCCGCGCTGATTACAATGCGCGTGTGCCCGGGGCCGGTGGGCGAGGAATAAGGGAAACTTGATATCAAGATGCCTGCCTTGGCTAGACGGGCATACATGGTTTGGTCGGCAGTGTAGAACACCGGAAATTGGGGGATGTATTGGAACTGTCCGCGGCCAATCCCTGCCGTGAAAAGCGCGATATTTTCGCGAAGTCGCTCCAGCCGCTCTTTATAGATGCGCTCTCCGTGCACAAATGCGTACATGCCCGCTGGCGACGGCGGCGATGCCCCGCGGAAAGCCGGGGTCGCCCGCAGCGCCGCGATGGTCTGGCCATCGCCGAGAACCACCCCCGCATCGACTCCGAAAGCCTTCGCCAACGACGCGACCACCGTCACACGAAACCCGCGATCGCGAAGCATCCGAAAGGTACTCAGACCGTCGAGCACCCCCAGCCCGTGCGAATCGTCAAGCAAAAAATGAACCTCCTTGCCAGGACGGATGGCACCAAAAGCACCGAAATCATAACGCTCAGGACGCAATGCATCTACGGTATTGCTGCTGACGAGAAAGCGGCTCCGGGGGCTTCCGTTAATGTGCTTCACCAGCTGACTGCCCCAACTCTTGAAACCCTCGGCGGCAACGGCTGGCTCCCCGCCGACCCAAAGGGCCGGATGGCTGTGGGGCGCATAATGCAACTCGTCATATTGCGGCGCGAGATGGCCAACGACCACCTGCGCCGACAGAAACCCGCTCGAAAGAACCAGCGCGCTTTCGGTACCAAAACGTTCGGCTGCCACTTCCTCGGCGACTGGATAAATCGCCAGTTGGACGTTGTTTGCCCGGGAGTTGCCATTGTTCAAACCATATTGGTCAATCCCCCGCTTAAATAAGTCGACAAACGGGCCGTATGCGTTCAGCCCCAGGTAGGCGGTACCTCCGAAGAATAGGTAGGCTCGCCCCTCGGCGATTATTTCGCGCCCCGTTGCGTATTCCAATTTGCCAAACATACCAACGCTGGATTAGGGCAACTAACGCCACCGCTTGTACTGGTTGATCAGCCCATTGGTCGAGGAATCGTGGGCGTCGATGGTGTCTTCCGTACGCAGCTCAGGCAGGATCCGACCGGCCAGCTGCTTGCCCAACTCAACGCCCCATTGGTCAAAACTGTAAATATTCCAGATTATGCCCTGCACGAATATTTTATGCTCGTAAAGCGCGATCAGGCTTCCCAGGGTGTACGGCGTGATTTTCTTAATCAAAAACGAGTTAGTGGGCCTGTTGCCTTCGAACACTTTAAATGCCTTCAATTTGCCGACCGCTTCCTCCGACAAGCCGCTGGCCTGCAATTCCGCTACGACTTCATCCTCTTCCTTTCCGTTCATCAAAGCTTCGGTCTGGGCAAAGAAATTGGACAGCAGTAGCGTGTGGTGCTCACCCCGTGGATTGTGTGTCTGCGCCGGCGCAATAAAATCTGCCGGGATAAGCTTCGTGCCCTGGTGTATCAGCTGATAAAACGCGTGCTGCCCGTTAGTGCCTGGCTCACCCCAGATGATCGGTCCGGTTTGGTACGCGACGCGATTCCCATTGCGGTCGATGTATTTGCCGTTGCTTTCCATGTCGCCTTGCTGAAAATAGGCCGCAAAACGGTGCATGTATTGGTCGTACGGGAGAATGGCGTGGCTCTCGGCATCAAAAAAATTATTGTACCAAACCCCCAATAGGCCCATAATAACGGGGATATTGTCTTCGAATGGGGTTTCGCGAAAATGTACGTCAGCGTCATGCGCACCGGCCAGCAGCTGTTCGAAATGGTCATAGCCAACTGCCAACGCGATAGACAAGCCAATGGCGCTCCACAGGGAATAACGCCCTCCCACCCAATCCCAAAACTCGAACATATTGCGCGTGTCGATCCCAAAAGCGGAAACGGCTTTGCTATTCGTCGACAAGGCCACGAAATGCTTGGCCACGTCGGCTTCCCCTGCACCCGACTCGAGGAACCACTGCCGTGCCGAATGGGCGTTAGCCATGGTTTCCTGCGTGGTGAACGTCTTGGACGCAATTAGGAAGAGCGTCGTTTCCGGGTCCACCTGCTTGAGCGTTTCCACGATATGCGTGCCGTCCACATTGGAGACAAAATGCAGGTTTAACCGGGTTTTGTACGGGCGAAGTGCTTCGGTAACCATGACCGGCCCCAGATCCGACCCGCCGATGCCGATGTTCACCACATCGGTAATCGCCTTGCCGGTGTATCCTTTCCAGCTACCGTCTATGACCTGTGTCGAAAAACCCTTCATCTTGGCTAGTACGCTACGCACCTCCGGCATGACGTCCTGACCATCTACCAATACCGGCGAATTGCCGGGATGGCGCAAGGCGGTATGCATCACGGCGCGGTTCTCCGTCGCATTGATAGCCTTGCCCGCAAACATGGCCTCGATGGCTTCATCCAGCTTGCATTCGCGCGCCAGCTGCACGAGCAATGCCTTGGTCGTGTCGTCTATCCGGTTTTTTGAATAGTCAAACAAGATGTCACCAAAGGAAATGGAAAACTTATCGAATCGTTCCGCGTCCGCCGCGAACAGTTCTTTCAGGTGCTTAGGCGCAATATCAATGTAGTGGTCGGCCAAGTATTGGTAGGCTTGGGTTGTTGAAAAATCGACTTTAGGGAGCATAGTTTTTTGGTATCTAAAATACAGGATTAAAAATGCGAATTTAGTTTTTTTTCCGTTCTTCGCGGTATGCTCGCCGAGAATAAACCCTTCCAAGCCTACATTTTACCTATGGCCAGCATCCTCGAGCAGCTATTCCATCCCCTTACGTTGCCGGCCCGCTTCTGGAAACTATACATGCGCCCAGCGTTTCGCGTACGTCTCCCTATCTCCAACTTGCACAAATAGTACTATCTTTGCCCTGGGCTTGATCCTCAAGGGGAAACGGCTTGCCGGCATGGATTCGCCCGTGCGGCTTTATTTTAGCACCCTTCGCTTTAACAGCTAACAAAGAGAGAATGGATATTGATTTCGTGGTGACGTGGGTAGACATGAACGACCCCAACTGGCAAAAGGACTTCGCCCGCCATTCCGGCAAAATAGACAACAAAAAGAACGAAGTCTCCGTAGCCCGCTTCCGCGATTACGGACTGTTGAAATATTGGTTCAGGGGCGTCGAAAAATTTGCGCCTTGGGTACGTAAGGTGCATTTCGTCACCTGCGGCCAGCGCCCCGAATGGCTTAACCCCGAGTATCCCAAGCTGGCGCTGGTAGACCACAAGGATTACATCCCCAACCAATTCCTGCCTTGCTTCAATTCGAGCCTAATCGAAATATACTTGCATCGGATTCCCAACCTGGCGGATCATTTCGTGTATTTCAACGACGACTTTTTCATCATTGACCAGCTCGATCCCAGCCGTTTTTTCGTAGACGGACTACCGAATGACATCGCAGCCTTCCGCGCTAACTTGGGGCTCTCCCTGTGGAACAAATGCCTGAAAAACAACATCGAAATCATTAACCGCCGGTTTGATAAAAAAGAGGTTTTCGAACGCGACCACGACAAGTGGTTCCATCCCTCCTACGGAAGCAGGGCCAATCTTACACGTCGCAAGAAAGACTCCGACAAGTTCATGACGCTACGCACGCCGCACAACGCACAGCCCTATTTGAAGTCGACGTTCGAGGAGGTTTGGGAATACGCGGGCAAAGAACTGACAGAGATGTCGTCCAACCGATTCCGTAGCGAAAAGGATTATACGCAAGAACTCTTTCGGACCTGGCAGATATGCCGATCCAACTTCTTGCCATACAACACGTACCAAGACACCAAGATGTTTCCGTTGATCTTCCGCACGAAGCAAGCAATCCGGGCCATACGCGAACAATCGTACAAGCTCGTTTGTATTAACGATAGTGAATACATCACGAACTTCGACAAGACAATGCAAGGCCTACACGCCGCATTCGAGCATATCCTGCCGGAGAAGTCGTCGTTCGAGCTATAACGTCCTGCACGGCGAAACGAAATTTTTAAGCCGGCGCATGGATTGATAAAGCATTTTTACCATATTTGCTTTGCATAAGCATCAACTGCCATGACACTAACCGAGCTAAAAAAGTCTATAACGCTTTTTATCAATTCGTATTGGCTCAGAGAGTATTACATGCGCTGGAAATACCACCGCCTTACTGCTACGCCTAAGTGCCAGCCGATGCTCCTAGCCGTTGTTGACGGACGCATGCACGTCAAGGGATTGACCGACCGTTTTAAGGGAATAGTAAGCGTCTATGCCTTGGCAAAAGCGACAAACACGCCCTTTCGTTGCCTCCATACCCACCCCGTGGACCTACGGGAATTCCTCGAGCCGAACAAGTACGACTGGACCATAAAAGAGGGCGAGCTCAGCAATTCAGTACGAGACGTACATTACCGTTTGCTCCGTAAGCACCTCAGCGCAAGACGCCTGCTCAATGTAATGCCGCTTCACACCCAAATGCGTATCTACGGCATGCGAAACTATATCGACGAAATCAACAAAAAATATAACACGGACTATCGGTGGGGTCAACTCTTCAACGAACTGTTTAAACCTACCGAGTGCTTGGAACGACAGCTCGCTCATCACCGCGAGCGGCTCGGTACACTAGGTTATAACGCGTGCGTATTTCGATTCCAATCGCTGTTGGGCGATTTTATGGAATATAAGTACAAGGCCCTACCTGCCGAAGAGCAGAAACGACTCATTGAAAAAAATAGAAATGCACTCTTGGGAATCACCTCCCGGAGCATCCGTCCAGTACTGGTCACGTCAGACAGTTTGCGGTTTCTGGAGGCGGTGGACGATATCGAAAACGTATACACCATGCCGGGAAAAGTCGTCCACATCGGTAGCGTGGAGGGTGAATTGCCGGAAGTATATATGAAGTCATTCGTCGATTTCTTCATGCTCTCGCGCGCCGATAAAGTGTATAGCATCGGAACGAAAATCATGTACCGAACTGATTTTCCGTGCTATGCCGCGAAAGTGAACGATATTCCCTTTGAACGTATCTTAATATAAAGAATGGCGCACGTCTTGTATCTCGATGCGGTTTGTATGCCGCGGATAGCAGACGCTAAGTCCAGACAAGACACGCTTGTTAACCATGACCACAAGTACCAAAAACCCGATGGGTCCTATTGACCTCGTATACCTGTGGGTAGACGGAAACGACCCCGATTGGATTGCCAAAAAAATAAAATACACGGGCGCCATCGGCGACGGCAGCGAAGGCGACTGCGTAGGGCGCTACATCAGCAACGACGAGTTGAAATACTCGTTGCGGTCCGCCGCAAAGCATGCGCCGTGGCTGCGGCATATATACATCGTCACGGACAACCAACGGCCGGACTGGCTCGATGTGTCGCACCCTACCATCAAGCTGGTCGACCACAAGGAAATCCTGCCTCCGGAAATTATCCCCAGCTTCAGTGCACGGGTCATCGAATATTTTCTTTACCGGATTCCCGGTCTGTCTGAGCATTTCCTATATGCCAACGACGACATGTTCTTCAACGCCCCACTGCCACCCTCCTACTTCTTCACGCCGGAGGGCCTGCCGATCGTTCGGCTCAAACGAAAGCGCTTAGCCAAATGGCGCTATCGCATCAAACGACTAATCGGCAAGAAACTCGGCCAATATGCCGATGCACTCGCGAATGCCGCATCCATGGTTGAGAAAAAATTTGGCAAATACTATAGCGGGATACCTCACCACAACATCGATCCCTATCGCAAATCAGACTACCAACACGCGGTCGAAGACGTGTTTAAGGACCAAGTGGCACGCTCACAAGGCAATAGAACCCGCGCCCATGGCGATCTTCAGCGATCAGCCTTCTCGTTTTACGCACTAGCCATTGGGCATGCCCGACTCAAGTATGTAGGTAGAAAGGAATCGAGCCGCATCCTAGTGTACAAGCACGATTTCCAGAAGTACATGGAAAAATATCAGCCCGAGCTATTTTGCCTGAATGACAATCAGCACGTCACCGACGACGATCGGTTGAAAATCAAACCCTTCCTGGAAGCGACATTTCCGCAAAAGTCACCGTTTGAAAAATAGGATACCCGTTAACTGACGGATGGGGATTATATCCAACGCAGCAAAATGTCCGGATAAATGCCCACCACGAGCGTGATGACCGCCGCCACCGCGAATACGACCCGGTAATGCGACGGAAACGCTACCACATCGCGGTCGGCCGTTTTGAAGTACATGGCCACTATCACCCGGAAATAGTAGTAGATACCAATCGCCGCATTGATAACCGCTAGGACGACCAGCAACACGTGGTAGCCCGACAATGCCGCGGAGAACATCAGGAACTTACCGACGAAGCCTGCCGTAAGCGGGATACCGGCCAGCGAAAGCATCGCGATGGTGATGGTAAGCGCTAGGAAAGGGTTCCTTTTGCCAAGTCCGTTAAAGGCTTCGTAGTGCTCGCTCCCTGCGGCCCGCTTCACGAGCACAATGCTTCCGAAAGCAACGACCGAAGCGATAGAATACGCCGTAGCATAAAGTAGCACGGAGCCGGCCGCGCTCTCGCCGAGAGCCAAGATCGCGAACAGCATATAACCGGCATGCGAAATGCTCGAATACGCTAGCATTCGCTTTACGCTCTGCTGCATCACGGCATTGATGTTGCCGATAAAAAGGGTCAGGATGGCCATCACGAGCAACGCAGGCACCCAGAAATCCTGCAGCGGGGTAAAGCAATATAAAAATACTCGCAGGAATGCAGCGAAACCGGCGGTTTTCACCACTGTGCTCATAAATGTCGTAATCAATACGGGAGCGCCCTCATACACGTCAGGTGTCCAGAAATGGAAGGGTGCCACCCCGACTTTAAAGGCCAAGCCTACCAACAGCAATAAGATGCCGCCGTAAAACAACGGAGACACAGACTGTGGGTTGTCTACCAGATAAGCACGGATTTCGGCCAGGTCAAACGAGCCGGATGCGCCGTACAACAACGCCATCCCGAAAAGCAGGAAACCCGTCGAAAACGCACCCATCAAAAAATATTTGAGCGCAGCCTCATTCGACGAAAAATCTTTCTTGCGAATGCCGACCAGCACGTACAAGGCAACGGACATAATCTCGACTCCCATGAAGAGCATCACCAAATGATGGTAGGAAGTGATAAGCATGGCGCCTACCAACGAGAACATCAGCAAGGCATAGTACTCCCCAATATTTTTGTTATTGCGGTCGAAATAGTCCCTCAGCAGCACGAAGACCAACGCGGTAAGGGCAACGCAAACCGTAGAAAACGCAATGGAGAAATGGTCAAATAACACCATGCCGTGGAATTTCGGCTCAGCCTGGCCCGACCAGTCGAGCAGGCCGAGTACGAGAACGGCACCCAAACCGATGAGGCTCACGGGCAGCAGGGCCCTGTTGGCCTTGAACAAGCCAAGGTATAACACTAATATGGCTAATAAAGACAGCGTGACGATCGCAACCATGTTTTCTAAATTATTCTTAATCTCGCTCTTCCGAAAAAGCCATCCTGTTTGTACTGCAACTTTTTCGGCAGAGGCTATATCTTGCTATCGGGATAAATGACCCGGTTTACTATTCTACCAAATGCCCGCTTACTGGGCTACCAATTGAACGCTGTCGACCAAAGCGGTGACAGCGGCTTCCGACAATGCCAATAAAGGCTGAGGATAAACCCCGACGCCAATCACCAGCGCGACGATAACGCCCAGCACCAGTAATTCGGCTCCCTTGACGTCTACAAACGTGGCTGTCCGCTCGTTGACCTCGCCGAGCATCGTTTTCTGGAACATCCGCAAGAGGTAAACGGCGCCAAGAATAAGCGTCAACCCGCCAAACACGGCGTACCAGATACCAAAATCATAAATGCCCAACAGCAACAGGAACTCGCCGATAAATCCGTTGGTTATCGGCAGGCCCACGGCTCCCATTACGATGATGAGGAACGCGATGGCCAGCTTTGGCGCTGGCTTGGCAATACCGCCCATATCACGCATCTCTTGCGACTCCAGCCGCCGGATGATAATATCCAAGACGAAAAACAAGCCCACCACGTTAACCCCGTGGTTAACCATTTGGATCATCGCGCCCTGAACGCCCTGCACATTCCACGAGAATACGCCTGCGCCAATCAGCCCAACGTGCGCAATGGACGAATAAGCCACCAGCCGCTTCACATCGTTTTGCTTAAACGCGATAATCGATGCATACACGACCCCGATGACACACAGAACCATGGCTAGCTGCCAGTAGGCGGCTACGCCTAGAGGTGCTACCGGCACCAGCCAGCGGATTAACCCATAAACGCCCATCTTCAACATAATGCCAGCAAGCAGCATCGTGCCCGCCGTGGGTGCTACAGTATACGTATCGGGCTGCCAAGTATGGAAAGGGAAAATCGGCATCTTAATAGCGAAAGCGACGAAAAACGCCCAGAAGATCCATCGCTGCGTACTGCCATCCAGCCCCAGCTGATAAAAGGACTGCAAGCTGTAGTCATGGCCAGGCGTCTGCAAGTGCAGGTAGATAATCGCCACCAGCATGAGCAAACTGCCAAAGAAGGTATAGATAAAAAACTTGATGTTAACCCGAATACGGTTCTCGCCGCCCCAAAGCGCACAGATGAAGTAAATCGGAATCAGGGCTACTTCCCAACCAATGTAAAACGCAAATGCATCAAGCGCCGTGAATACCAAAAGCAAGCCGGCTTGCATAAACAGCACCAGCGCGTAGAAATTGCCCCGGTAGGCGTAGCTGAACGATGAAAGGATAATCAAGGGTACCAGTCCGTTTGTCAGCAAGACCAGCGGCAGGCTAACGCCATCGATACCCACATGAAAATTAATGCCCAAGGCCGGTATCCACGCAAAATTCTGTTCAAACTGCATCGTCGCGTCTGGCACGAAATTCACCACGAAAGGAATGGTAGCTACGGCCGTCAATAATGAAAACAACAATGCCAACATCTTGGCCTGCTTGTTCTGTCTGACAAAAGCAAGCACCAAGGCTCCGGCTATCGGAAGTAATAGGAGTATAAGTAAATTGTCCATTTATCGCTGTAATACGTCGTATCTATTGGCCAAAGAAACCATATAAAAGCAGGGCCACAACCCCGATGACCATCCCAAAAACATAAAAGCCCACGTTGCCCGTCTGCAACAGCCGAATGCCCTTGCCGGACTCGGTAGGGCTACCGCCCAAAAAGTTTACGAGCCCGTCGATGACCGAGCGGTCGATAACCCGATGAAAGAAGACCGAAAGCTTGTTTAGCGGTTTCACCACTAACGTATCATAGATTTCATCGATATAGAATTTATTGTAAGACAAGCGGGCCAGCGTGCCGCGTTCCCCCTCGTCTGGAAGGGGAATGTGCTTGCCTTTCACATAGCGATTATAGGCCAGCACAGCCATCGCTACGGCAGCCAACGCCGATACGCCCATCAATACGTACTCCGTGCTATGATCAGGCAATACGGCTCCCACGCGTGCGTTCCCGGCCGCAAAAACAGGCTCCAGGAAGCTAGCCAACCAGTGGTTTCCGCCCAAGGCCGAAGGCAGGTTCAGCACACCGCCCACGACGGACAGTACCGCCAGCACGATTAGGGGAATCGTCATCGTTGAGGGCGACTCGTGCAAACGGCTTGCCTGCGCCTGCGTTCCACGGAATGAACCAAAAAACGTCAAATACAGCATGCGGAACATGTAGAAAGCCGTAAATAGTGCGCCTACAAGTCCCAAAATCCACAATACCGTGTTGTTGCTAAAGGCATAGGCCAAAATCTCATCCTTAGAAAAGAAGCCGGAGAGCGGCGGAATGCCCGCTATGGCTATCGTTCCGACCAGCATCGTAGCATAGGTCACGGGCAAGTGTTTCTTCAAGCCGCCCATGTTGCGCATATCCTGTTCCTCGCTCATCGCGTGGATGACCGAACCGGCGCCAAGGAACAGTAGGGCCTTGAAGAATGCGTGCGTAAGCACGTGGAAAAACGCACCGGTAAACGCGCCCACGCCGAGGCCTAGGAACATATAGCCCAGCTGCGAAACCGTCGAGTACGCAAGTACCTTCTTGATATCATTCTGCGTGATCGCGATCGCTGCCGCGAGCAACGCTGTCGCAATACCGACTATGGCAATGACGTCCATGGTGACCGGTGCCAGCGCAAAAAGGATATTCGACCGGGCAATCATGTAGATCCCCGCCGTTACCATCGTCGCCGCGTGGATTAGCGCCGATACCGGCGTAGGCCCAGCCATGGCATCCGGCAACCAAGTGAAAAGCGGTATCTGTGCAGACTTGCCCGTCGCCGCTACGAAAAGCAACAGCGTGATGAGTAAAATCATGCCATCACCGCCGGGCATATTGGCCGCCGCCGGGAATATCCCGCCAAACTCTAACGTGCCGAACATACCGAACAGCAGGAATACGGCAATCAGGAAGCCCAAGTCGCCGATCCGGTTCATGACGAAAGCCTTCTTGGCAGCACCCGCAAAGGAAATATTCTTAAACCAAAAGCCGATCAGCAAGTACGAGCATAAGCCCACGCCTTCCCACCCGATAAACATCACCACATAATTGGAGCCTAGCACCAACAACAGCATGAAGAACACGAACAGGTTGAGAAATGCGAAGAACTTGCCGTACCCGGGGTCAGCCTTCATGTATCCGATCGAATACACATGAATCAAAAAGCCGATACCCGTGACGATCAGAAGCATGATAGCGCTCAAGGGGTCGACCAAAAACGACAGCGAAATATCAAGCGTACCCGCGCTGAACCAATCAAAGATAGGCTGGGTAAAGGAAGCGTCCAAATTGGCTTTCCTAGCGGCGTATACCTCCGAAAACACGCCGCAACTCAACAAGAAAGAAGCTAACACCGTCCCGCTCCCTACCAAGCTTACTGCCGTCCTAGGCAATGCGTTCCTGCCCAAACCGTTGACAACAAAACCAGCCAAGGGCAGTAAGGGAATCAACCAAATTAAATCTATCATGTTTGTTATTGTCTGTTCAAATTCATCTGGGCCACGCTATCCTCTCCACTGGTACATACCCGCCCATTACAAATGCCTGTCTAAATCGCGGGCCAAGCGTTACCAACGCAGCCTATTCAGCGCGTTGATATCAATAGAGCGCGTATTGCGATACACCATGACGATGATGGCGAGTCCCACGGCCACTTCGGCAGCGGCCAGCGCCATGACAAACAGTACGAAGGCTTGTCCAGCCGGATCGTTACTGTAAGCTGAAAAAGCGACCAACAACAGGTTGACCGAGTTCAGCATCAGCTCGATAGACATCATGATGATGATGACATTGCGCCGGGTGAGCGCCCCTACCACGCCAATGGCGAATACTATGCTGCAAAATAGCAGGTAATGGTTTAGCGGGACGCCCTGAATACTGGTTATTATATTATCCATTATACTTTCTTAGGCTCTTTTTTTGCAAGTAGTACGGCACCGACCATCGCAGTCAGTAGCAGGATCGACGAAATTTCGAAAGGAAGGAGGAACTCGTTGAACAAGACATGCCCCAAGGGTTTGGCCAAGCCAATATCCGTAGCTCCGGCATCGCCCATCGGCGGTGACACCTCAACCAAGCGCAACGCACCGGCGAGGGTTACTAAAAAGCACAGCCCGGCAATTACGCCCATGAATTTGACCAGATTGGATTTTAAGGGTTCGGTGTCCTTGTTTAGGTTGAGCAACATCAGCACAAAGAGAAACAATACCATGATCGCTCCCATGTACACGATGAAGTTGACGGCCGCTAAAAATTGTGCGTTCAGCAGGATGTAATGCACCGTAAACGTGAAGAACGTAATCACCAAGTACAATACGCTATGCACCGGATTCTTCGTGAAAACGGTCATCAACGCGAAGAATATAGACAGGAAAGCCACAAAATAGAAAATACTCATACGTTGTCTTGATTTATCGCCTTTGAATAACTTAGGCCAGTTGTTCTTTTCCGGTTTCCACGTCAAACCTGGGCTCCACGAGTTTGTCCTTGCCGTAGATGAAATCTTTGCGGAGGTAATCAGCCGTGACGTGCGGACCATCCAAGTATATAGCCTCCTTAGGACAGGCCTCTTCGCATAGCCCGCAGAAGATGCAACGCAGCATGTTGATCTCGTACACCGCGGCGTACTTCTCCTCACGATATAGGTGTTCTTCGCCTTCTTGGCGCTCCGCAGACACCATCGTAATGGCTTCGGCCGGGCACGATAGGGCGCACAGGCCACAGGCCGTGCAGCGCTCCCGTCCTTCCTCGTCGCGCTTTAGCGAGTGTTGGCCCCTAAAGTTCTTCGAATAGGGCCTGGTCTGCTCCGGATACTTAACCGTCGGTATGGGCTTGAAAAAGTGCTTCAGCGTAATGGCCATGCCCTTGAAAATCGCAGGAAGGTACATGCGCTCCCAGAAATTCATTGGCTTTTGCTCCAATACCTGCTTTCGGTTGGTTAGCGGCTCCATATCTTACTCCTCTTTTTTTATGTCACGCAAACGCGTCGTTTATCTCTTTAAAAATATCGGTCAAACAACAGGGTGATTACGGCCGTCAGCGCGATGTTGGCCAACGCAAGTGGAATCAGCGTCTTCCATCCCAGGTTCATCAGTTGGTCATAGCGGAAGCGCGGAAGCGTCCAGCGCACCCACATGAAGAAGAAGATGAATCCAAAAATCTTCAGGAAGAATACCACCACCCCAATGATGGAGATCCAGTTAGACGAGATGCCCTGCTCGGCAAAATAGGCGCCCAGCTCGACCATGAACGGGAAGTTGTAGCCTCCAAAGTACAAAGTGACCATCAGTGCCGACGACACAAACATGTTGATGTATTCGGAAAACATGTACAGTCCCAGCTTCATGGACGAGTACTCTAGGTTGTAGCCGCCGATCAGCTCGGTTTCGCACTCCGGAAGATCAAACGGGACGCGGTTGGTTTCCGCAAAGGCACACACTAAAAAAATCAGGAAGCCTACGGGCTGGACCCAAATGTTCCAATTGACAAAGCCGGTTTGCTGCTCCACGATGTCCTTGAGTGAGAGGGACTGCGTCACCATCAGCAGGGCAATCAACGCCAGCCCCATGGGAACCTCGTAGCTAATGCTCTGCGACGCAGCGCGCACCGCCCCCATCAGCGAGAATTTGTTGTTGGATGCCCATCCGCCCAGCATGATGCCGTATACGCTCAGCGCCACAATGCCAAACATGTAAAGCACCGCGACGTTGATATCCGCTACCTGCAAGGGAATGACGCGGCCGCCAATAACCAAGTCCTGCCCCCACGGTATCACGGCGCTACCCACACAAGCGGTTATGATAGCGATGGTAGGTCCCAATACAAACAGCGTCTTATGCGCATGGGCTGGGATAATCTCTTCCTTAAAGAAGAACTTGCCGCCATCGGCCAGGGGCTGTAATATGCCGAACGGGCCGGCGCGGTCCGGGCCGTAGCGGTCCTGCATGAAACCCGCCACCTTGCGCTCGGCCAAGGTAGAATACATCGCAATCACCAACGTGATGACGAAAATGACCGTAACCAATAAAAACTTCTCTATAACGAATGCTAATTCCATAGCGACTGGCTTATCTGTATTTGTTTCTTTTACAACAATTTCTCGGTACGCGACAGCTGCTCCTTGTTTGCTTCCTGCAGGGCCAGGTTTTTCTTGATGACTGGCGGCGGCGCCAGCTGCTCGTAATGATTGGATGAAATCACCGATGTCTTCTTCACCTTACGCGGTCCTTCGATCGTCCAGTCCGAGGTCGCCTTCTTGTCAAACCGGCAGGTGTTGCAGATAAACTCCTCCACTTCGCCAAATTCGTCCTTGCGCGCCGTTACCCGAATGACTTCCTCACCCTTGTACCATAGCGTCACCTTGCCGCTACAGGTAGGGCAGTCGCGATGCGCTTCCACTGGCTTGGTAAACCAAACACGGTTTTTAAAGCGAAACGTTTTGTCCGTCAGTGCGCCCACCGGACATACGTCAATGACATTGCCCGAGAAGTCGTTGTCGATAGCGTTTTGGATGTACGTGGAAATTTCGGCAGCGTCGCCACGGCCGACGACGCCATGTACGCGTTTCTCGGTCAGTTGGTCAGCTACGTACACGCAACGATAACAGAGAATACAGCGCGTCATGTGCAACTGTACTTTGTCACCGATGTCGATCTTATCAAACGTGCGCCGCTTAAACTCATAACGGGTAGTTTCCACGCCGTGCTCGTACGAGAGGTCCTGCAGATGGCATTCTCCGGCCTGGTCGCAAATCGGACAGTCCAAAGGGTGGTTAATAAGCAAAAACTCCACCACGCCCTTGCGGGCTTCGATTACTTCCGGCGAGGTAATGTTCTGAACTTCCATGCCGTCCATCACGGTGGTACGACATGAGGCCACCAGTTTAGGCATTGGCCGCGGGTCCTTTTCCGAACCCTTGCTTACCTTCACCAAGCAGGTGCGGCACTTGCCTCCAGTGCCCTCCAGCTTGGAGTAATAGCACATTGCCGGAGGGGCAATATCCCCCCCTATCTGACGTGCGGCATTCATAATCGTGGTGCCAGGGGCTACCTCCACCGAAATGCCGTCAATGGTTACTTTGAATTTTTGCTCGTCGGCCATGTTTCCTCCTATTGCGTCCGAAGCGTATGTATGTCCCTGCGGGCAATGTCTGCTTCTTCGTCGTCCTTCTTAAAACTATACTACCGGTTCTAGGGGATCGGCATAATGCGCCAACCCATAATTCCTCGTCTGCGCTTCCGCGGCGTGGCTCACGTGCCACTCAAACTCGTCCCTGAAGTGGCGGATGGCACTGCCTACCGGCCATGCGGCCGCATCACCCAGCGGACAAATGGTATTTCCTTCGATATTCTTGGCCACATCTACCAGCAGGTCGATATCTGCAGAGCTACCTTGGCCATGCTCTAGGCGATACAGTACCTTTTCCATCCAGCCCGTGCCCTCCCGGCAAGGCGAACACTGCCCGCAGCTTTCGTGGTGGTAAAAACGGGTGAAGTTCCAGGTGTTGCGCACGATGCACTGGTCTTCGTCAAAGGCGATAAAGCCACCCGAGCCCAGCATCGTGCCGCTCTCAAAACCGCCTTCACCGAGCGACTCGTAGGTCATCAACCGAGCCTCGCCGTTGATCGTCTTGGTAATCAAGTTGGCAGGCAGGATAGGTACGGACGAACCGCCAGCCACCACGGCTTTCAGCCGCTTCCCGTTAGCGATACCGCCACAATATTCATCCGAATAGATAAACTCTTCTACCGGCAATCCCAGCTCGATTTCATAGACGCCCGGTTTTGCCAGGTTGCCACCCGCAGAAATCAGCTTGGTGCCCGTGCTGCGGCCGATGCCGATCTTGGCGTATTCCTCCCCTCCATCATTGACAATGGCCACGACGGCTGCTATTGATTCCACGTTATTTACGACCGTGGGGCAGTTATAAAGACCCGAAACCGCAGGGAAAGGAGGTTTTATACGGGGATTGCCGCGTTTCCCTTCCAGTGACTCCAGCAACGCGGTCTCTTCGCCGCAGATATAAGCGCCGCCGCCAGGCTGCACGTACAACTCCAGATCGTAGCCGGAACCCAAAATATTCTTTCCTAAAAAACCGGCTGCCTTGGCTTCGGCAATCGCACGCTCGAGAATACGGATTTGAGGCATCATTTCACCACGCACGTAAATGTACGAGGTGTTTGCGCCCAACGCGTAGCTTGAGACGATCATCCCTTCGATGAGCGCGTGTGGCACATGCGTCATCAGATACCGGTCTTTAAAGGTTCCGGGCTCGGATTCGTCCGCATTGCACACCAAGTAGCGGGGAACGCCCTCCGGCTTGGCCAAAAAGCTCCATTTCATGCCCGTGGGGAAACCCGCGCCTCCCCGACCGCGCAGCCCGGAAGCTTTCACCTCCTCTACGACGTCTTCGGGCGACATCGATTTCAACGCTTTCTCCACAGCACGGTATCCGCCTTTTTCCCGGTACACTCGGAAAGTGTCGATCCCAGGCACATCGATATGGGTTAATAATAGTTTGCGAGCCATAGTAAGTCAGCTATCAATCCTTGGGCGGTACTCAAGCGTTAGCCGCCGCCTTCTGTTTCAAATCCTCGATCAGTTTGTCAACGCTCTCTTCGGTCAGGTTTTCGTAGAACGTATATTCCGGCCCAATCTGCAAGACAGGCCCGTAGCCGCATGCCGCCATGCATTCCACGCCCCGCCAGCTAAACAGGCCGTCGGGTGTCACTTCGCCAGCCTTCACGCCGAGCCGCTTTTCGATATGAGCCATGATCCGCTCGGCACCTACCAAGCAGCAAGGCCCGGTACGACACACCTCAAGTACGTATTTGCCTTTAGGCTCCAGGAAGTACATCGTGTAGAATGTAGCCACCTCGTAAACCTCGATAGGCTGCAGGTCCAGGTACTCTGCCACCTTATCCATGGCAGGCACGCTCACCCATCCGTACAGGGCCTGCACTTCGTGCAGTATAGGCAACAAAGCCGACTTCTGCCGCCCTTCGGGGTAGCGCTTGACTATTTCGGCGAACTTGTTAAGCAGCTCTTCCGAAAACTCCACGGGTTCGTTATTCTTTACGCTAAGCATCGAGTTCTCCGGCTATAATGTTCAGACTACTCATATTGATGATCGCATCCGAGAGCAACATGCCACTGCTCATGGGCGCGAACATTTGATAATTGATAAACGAAGGACGACGGAAGTGCAAACGATAGGGCGAACGGCCACCGTCGTTGATCAGGTAAAAACCAAGTTCGCCATTGCCGCCCTCCACACAATGATACACTTCCGACTTAGGTGTGTCGACTTCGCCCATGACGATCTTAAAGTGGTAGATCAGCGCTTCCATATTGTTGTACACCTGCTCTTTGGGCGGGAGGTAGAACTCCGGCACGTCGGCATGGAAAACTCCTTTTGGCTCCTTTTCCAATTTCTCAATCGCTTGTTCGATGATACGGAGGCTTTCCCACATCTCACGGTTGCGGACACGATAACGGTCATACACGTCACCGTTAGTGCCTACCGGAATATTAAAGTCAAACTCATCATACGCCGAGTAGGGCTCTGCTACCCGAACGTCATAGTCTACGCCTGTAGCGCGAAGAATCGGGCCCGTCCAGCTGTAGCTCAACGCCTCCTCGGGCGTAACCGGCGCTACGCCAGCCGTACGTTCTATAAAGATGCGGTTGCGGTCAAACAGTTTCTCAAATTCTTCCAATACGGGCGGGTAACGCTTGACAAACTCCTTGATCTTGGCAATGGCGATATCGTTAAAATCACGCTCAAACCCGCCAATACGGCCAATGTTGGTCGTGAGTCGGGCGCCGCAGATTTCCTCGAATATTTCGTAAATAAATTCCCGTTCCAGCATCACGTAGAGGAACCCGGAAAAAGCTCCTGTATCCACGCCTAGGATGCCATTGCAGATGATGTGGTCGGCAATGCGCGCCAGTTCCATGACGATCACCCGCATATACTGAACCCGCTTCGGCACCTCGATGCCCAGCAATTTCTCTACGGTCATGTGCCAGCCCATGTTATTGATAGGCGAAGAACAGTAGTTAAGTCGGTCCGTCAGCGTCGTAATCTGATAGAAAGGCCGGCGCTCAGCGATTTTTTCGAAGGCCCGGTGTATATATCCAATAGTAGATACCCCGCTCACAATCCGTTCGCCATCCACTTGAAGCACGTTTTGAAACACGCCGTGCGTAGCCGGGTGCGTAGGGCCCAAGTTGAGCGTAAATAGCTCGTCCTGTAAGTCGTTGTCGACGACAAAAGGCTTATTGGGGTTGGCGGAGGTTATTGATTTGTCGCTCATCTTCTTTTACTTTAATTCAACCATTACCGGCCAAAGAAAAAGTCTTTTTTATCCACCCGGTTGGGGTCTTCCAACGGATACTCCTTGCGCATGGGAAACACCTCCATGTCGTCGACGTTCAATATGCGACGCAGATCGGGATGGCCGACAAACTGGATGCCGAAGAAATCGTAGGTTTCGCGCTCCATCCAGTTGGCGCCATTCCACAGCGAGGTGGCGGTGGGTATGGCTGGATAAGGTCCTTCCAAAAACACTTTTATGCGCGCGCGCGCGCCGGTCGTCATGCTATGCACGTGGTAAACCACGGCAAATTCTTTCTTGTCATCCGGGTAATGGACGGCGGTGATATCCGTCAGGAAATTAAACCGAAGGGTAGAATCGGTCTTCAGAAATTCCAGCACATCCATGATGTGCTCTTTATCGGTCTCAAAGGTCAAGAAGCCATAGGGCTCGCTGATATTCCGAATATGCTCGTCAAAACGCTCTTGCAAGCGCGCGACTACCGTAGCGTTATCTAATTTGCCCATTACTTAGTCTACCTGAAATCCATAACTGGCCAACAGCGCCTTGTACTCTGGCGTCTGTCTTCTGTTCAGCTTTTCGTTCTTGACGATTTCTTGCAGGCGCATCACGCCGTCGAGGATGGCCTCAGGACGTGGCGGGCATCCGGGCACGTATACGTCTACCGGAATGATCTCGTCAATACCTTGCAACACGGAGTAGGTGTCGAAAATCCCGCCGCTAGAGGCGCATGCGCCCACGGCGATCACCCAACGGGGTTCGGCCATCTGCAGATACACCTGCTTAAGCACGGGCGCCATCTTCTTGGCGATGGTCCCCATCACAAGCAGCATATCTGCCTGACGGGGCGAAAAACTTGGCCGTTCGGCGCCAAAACGCGCCAAATCGTAGGTAGCGCCCATCGTAGCCATAAACTCAATACCACAACATGAAGTCGCAAACGGCAACGGCCAAAGCGAATTGGCCCGCGCCAGTCCGATCGCCTTATCAAGTGTCGTCGCAAAAAAGCCAGAGCCTTCTACGCCTGGAGGCGCTTCCGCTAACTTGATATCACTCATACCTTCTCCCTTTTTGAATGTTTTCAGAAACAAAAAACCCACCGAAACGGACGAGATCGATGAGTTACAAATCTACGATATAAAAAACGCTTATTGCGCTCCGAAAAACGCATAATATTATTTAGAAACGTTCTAGCAAACCGGGTTAATCCCACTCCAGCGTGCCCTTTTTCACCTCGTATATCAAACCCAAGACCACGACGCCAAGGAAGATACCCATTTTCCACAGGCCATCAAAGCCCATCTCGCGGAAACTGACTGCCCAAGGGTACATAAAGATCACCTCGACATCAAAAATCACGAACAGGATAGCCACCATGAAATACTTGATCGAGAACGGGCGCCGCGCATCCCCAATCACTTCGACTCCCGACTCAAATGCTCCCAGCTTTTGCTCAGTGCGCACCTTGGGCCCTATCAGGTGGGTGATCACAATCGTCCCGACACCGAATCCAATCGCGACGACAAACTGGAAAAAAATCGGCAAGTAATCGACCGAAGTACTGACTGCTTCTTCCATGCTTTTCTTTTATGCTAAGTTTCCGCAAACTTAGGGAAATTGCTTCAATATTCCAATGCTTATTTGTGACCATCCTGGCACTGCCTGAAAACAAAAAAACGGGACAAACCGACCATTTTAAATCAAAAAAGAAAAGCACCGAAGGGTCGTGCCATCCGGTGCTTTCCGCTCTACAGCGATATATTGTTCTACTGCTCGGGTTGTAGCAAGACAATAGTCTCTTTCGCCCACGCGTTTTCAGGGTCGTACTTCAGCGTCTCAGCCAGCAGGTTGCGGGCTTTTTCGTACTCTCCGTTGTTAACCGCCGTAAAGGCCAACCCGTTAAAGTAGTTTGCCAATGTCACCCGGGCTTTGTCCAGGTCGGCACCGCCTTTTGCTTCGGCAGCCGCATAATACTTCTCGTAGAAAGGCAACGCCAACCCTTGGGACTGTGCTTCGTCGTCCAACAACCTGTTCACCTCAGCCCGGAAACTATATGGTTCCAGGATTTCGGGCGCACGCTCTATTACCCGTGCGAATGCGCCGTCGGCCTTTTTCAACAGTTCGACATTCTTTTCGCCACCTTCGTTGATTGCCGTTACATTGGCGTAGTAGGCTGCTAAGCCAAAGTAGTAGTTGTCCGTTACGTAGTTCATGGAGCTTTCGGTGTTCGCAGCCACTTCGAACACGCGTGCTGCGTACTCATACTGCTTGTTATCGAAAAAGTCCATGCCATACTCCTGCAGACGGTCGGCAATGGTCGAATCCATGGCTACGGCTTTCACCAAGTTCTCAACGCCTTCGTTCACCAATGAACTGGCTTCTGGCGAATCGCCACCGCTGGCACCGGCCACCTTGAGGTTAGCCAAGCCCAAGTGCAAGTAGTCGCGTGAAATAATCCGCTCGCTTTCGATGCGCTCAAAAAGCCTTTTCAACGCGTCACGGCTTTCCGCATACTGCTCGTTTTCATAGGCTGCATAACCCAGGTAGCGCAATACTTTAGGGTTGACATCTTCAATCTGCGCTAACTGCGCCGCTTGCTCCTGCAGTTCCTCGTACGCGTCGGTGTATACCAAGAAGTCGGCATAGCGGATCCGGTTGTCCAAGGAGTAGTCGGTTTTGTCCATGTACTGCTTGTAATAGTCTAACGCAATCTTATTACGCTCGTTATAGACCTCTTTTGTGGTAGCGCGGTTAGACCATGCGTTATACGTTTCGGCCAGCTCGCGGTAAGTCGGCGCATAGTCAGGATGCTCCTCGGCCACCCGTTTTAAGTCCGCGATAGCCTCTTCCCAGGCGTGCGACCCGCGCGAGATTACGGCCAACTGCACTTTAGGCCGTACAAGGCTTGCGTCTAACGTGGTCGCTTCGCGATAAGCGCGATACGCCAAGCTCTTGTTGTCCTCAAAATAAGCGTCGCCTAGGGCCAAGGGAATCAAGGCATCTTTGGGAGCCTTCACCTTTGCTTCTTCCAGATATTTGATAGCGCGTGCATAGTCAGGCTGTGGAGCGTCTATGTATGCCCGTCCAATCTGATAAAGCTCTTGGTAATCGCGACGTCCCAAACTGCGCGTTGCTTCGGCAAATTTGGTTTCCGCCGCAGCGTTGTTGCCATTATATAAATCGATAATTCCCAGCCCTACTAGGTTCAGCTGGTTTTTTGGATCCGCGGCAATGCCTTGATCGAACACGATCTTGGCCGAATCCAAATTTTCGTTTATGATGTGGACACGCCCCAGCCAAAAGTAGTTCTCACCGCCTCGTTTGCTCGTTTTTTGAACGAGCTGCTCCAATATCCCTTTTGCCTTGGCATACTGTTCCGCATCAATCGCCTGCTTGGCCTCCTCGATGTTCTGCGCATGCAAGCCAGACAATGCGAATGAAAGGGCTAATCCCAATACTATTCCTTTTTTCATTCTTTTCATCTTAATTATTTAGTGATTTCGTTTATAAGTATTCTGTCTGTTCCTACGTTAGGCCTCTTGGAGATCAATACCTTCTTCCTTTGCGCAGAATTAACTCTCGACCCGGCAGGCTATCAGGCATTAAGCCCGACCGCAATACAATCCGTTGCCCGCGTTCGCCGGTTAAAAAAGCTGCAAAACCCATGCCTAAACCCGTCCTCGGCTCCGCGTTGATAATGTACACAGGGCGCGACAAAGCATACACCCCCTCCGCCAAATTTGACTGGCTGGGGGTGTAAAATCCGTCGCTGCCGGGCTGTCCATCCACGTTCTTGACCCCAAGGACCCGAATATTATCCACATACTCCGCTGTGGTGCTATCCGTCCGGACGATCCAGTTGATGCCGACCACGCCGATCGTGCCCGGGTGTTCGTTAACATATTTTAACACCTCGCGGTTCGATTGCAAGGCATAAACGCCCGTGCTGGGCAAGGAGTCGATCTGGGCAAGATCCTTCAAATACCGGACGGTGCTCGAATTGGGGTTGTCAAAAACCAGTCGGCTGATTGCTCCCGAATCGTCGCCCGTCATCAACTTGATGATATCCGAAACGTGGGCTGTCGAATCCGGTGCCGATTTATGGACGACCAAGGCTACGGCGTCTATCGCAAAGCGGAATACTCTCGGGCTAAACTCCCTCGCCTCGTAGTAGGCATTCTCCGCAGGGGTAAGCAGCCGGGTAAGTACCGCGATTTCGGCCGTATCGTTCAAGAGCGCGCTTACTGCCCGATTTTCAGGTAAGCCTAACAGCTCGATATCGCTGTTGACGTAACTGTTCTGGAACACCGCTAACTGGTCTTCCATAATGGGCATCAAGCTCTCATCCACCACAACCCTCGCGGTTCCGGTCAAAATGGTCGTCCTATTTTTGCTAGGAGCGTCCGAACACGCCTGCATAATTAGGAAAACCGCAAAAACTGCCGGTAATATTAGTAATTTTTTCATAACTATGAAAAAAATGATTGCTTTTGAATACCCAATCCCATGCTATCGGTTTTGCCAGAGCCTGACAAACCTGAAGAACGAATAAATGATGAGAAGCGCGCCGAACATGATGCGCAGGTTCTTGTCCATCTCCAAGGGCATGTTCTTCCAAAAGATAATCACCAGCCCCAACACAAAGTAGAAGCCGAACATGAAGAGCCCTAAAACAGACAAAAATCGCTTTGTCGGCGATTTCTGTCTGTTTTGGTGAGATCTTTCGTTATTTTTGTTGTACGTCAACGTAAACTCCTTTAAGTGGTAAAATGCTATTGCGTAGCCAGACGGATGGGCAGCGTGTACGCTACGCGCACGGGACGCCCGTTCTGGATACCTGGCTGCCACTTAGCCGCTGTCTTGAGCAGGCGGACAGCCTCTTCTCCCGTACCGAACTTCAAGTCGCGGTTGACACGGATATCGGTCAAGCTTCCGTCGCGCTCTACCACAAAGGATACTTCTACCGTACCGTTGATGCCGTTGTCGATCGCGGCCTGAGGATAGCGGTAGTTGCGTCCGATCCACTCGCGGAAAGCGTTCAGGCCTCCCGGTGGCTCGGGTGCCACTTCCACCGATTCGAAAATCTCGTCGACGTTGCTCGTAGATTCCGTTACCTCTGCGTCGATCTTACCTTCGCCCACCGGCATGTCAATACGGATAGCGGCGTTGGGATCCCCGGCAATGGTCTTGGAACCGGGGTCGGCCAGTTTCAGCTTTTCTACCGTCGGAGGCTCTTCGTCACGAACTTCCTCTGCAGGCACGACAACCATTTCAGGCATCCGCACCTGGTCTACCCGTGGCGGAGGTGGCTCTACCGGAGGTGGGGGAAGTGGCTGCTCTTCATCTACTGGAGGCGGCTCGAACAGTTCGACTTCCGTTTCAATAATCCGCTCCACGACGACTTGTTCCTCGGCAACGCCCAGCCACCGGGCTATGGAAGGTGCCGCTAACGCCGCTACAAAGAATGTCGAAGCGACGACCAAGCCGATGTTGGTTGCTTTGGGAGCGAGTCTCCGTAGGTCGTAAGCGCCGTACTCTTTGTTGCGCCCGGCGAAAACGACGTCCATCCACTCACTTTTGAAAATATCTAATTTAGACCCTAACATATAACCTATATTTTTAGTTTTTGGGATAACCCCGCGTTATTTATCGCCTTTATTCGTTGTACAAACCATGTTGTTCAAGGAACTCTATTTCAAAAGGCAATATGGTTCCCAGGGTATAAATCTGTGCGTCGACAATCTTCATCTCGTCGAGTATCTCAACCAAGTTTCGGTGGGTAGAGTGCTCGCTAGGCCGGATGACCACAATCATGTCGCTGCCGGTCGTCTGCGGGATTTCCTTAATCTTCTCTAACAGCACGTCCCGTATGCCTCCCGCACCATAGTCGACCGTTTCGGGTCCTTCCAGGGGATTGTCAAACTCCCCGAGATACCATACAATCTTATTGTTAGATCCCAGAAGGATGGTGACGGTACGGTTGTGCGCTACCTCCAGGCGATCTTCCGGATCATCCTCGTTCTTGTCAGGCACGGCCACGTCCATCGCGTTTGGCTTATTAAGTGACGTCGTGAGCATGAAGAAGGTAATCAGCAGGAACGCCAAGTCGACCATCGCCGTAAGGTCTACCCTTCCGCCTTGCTTCTTGGCCCTGATCTTGCCGCTCTTATCTTTGCCGCCACCATCTTGATTTAATTCTGCCATTGTTCTCTTTCTTTATCTATTAATCAATGCCCGCATATTGGGCACTATAGGCTCTTCAAACTAGTGATCAGGCTGAACTTGTTCAGGTCCTGGCTCTGCAGGATGTCGATCACCTTCTTGATATCCGGATATTTCTCGTCCGCGTCTCCCTTGATGGAGATCCGCATCTGCACGTCGTTGAGCTGTGCCGTAGCTGTCCGAGCCGAGTGGATCCAATGGAACATTTCGTTCGTTAGGTTCTTGGTCGTATCATTCGGGATACCCGGTTGTAAGCCTGCACGCGTACGGTCGTTCATGTCCATCGCGATCAATTGCTTTAAGTTACCGATCGGCACGCCGAAAGAATCCATCAGGCTAAACCTAGCCTTCTCTTCCTGGGTGAATGGGATCTGGTATTTTTCCGACATCAATTCCAGCATGCGAACCCGCGTTTGGGGGCCGGTAATACCAAAGAACAGCTTGCCTCCCTCACCTACGGTAATCATGCCAAAGTTATCGTCCGGCACCTTAATCTGGGTGACCGACGCGGGAGTATCCACAGGCAACGGTTCGGGTTGCCGCGCGGTTGCCGTCAATACGAAGAATGTCAGCAAGAGGAACGACACGTCGCACATGGCTGTCATGTCTATCGTCGTACTTGCTCTTTTTACTTTTGCCCTAGCCATTATATATACGCTTTAATATTGTTTTTCTTCCTGTTCTAATAATAAGATGAATAATTGCCCACGATTCCATAAACCGTGGACATTTTTTTTCATACTTATTACTTGTGCGAAGCAGCGTAGGTCTGTACGATGGAGAAGCCCGCCTCGTCGATCGAGTACGTCAAGGTATCGATTCTAGACGTAAAGATGTTGTAGAATATGATCGCGAACGTGGAGGTAGCGATACCCGTAGCCGTGTTAACCAAGGCCTCGGAAATACCGTTGGCCAACGCCGCCGAGTCTGGAGCGCCACCCGTAGCCAACGCCGCGAACGCGCGAATCATCCCGGTTACTGTTCCAAGCAAACCTACCAGCGTACCGATGGAAACCAAGGTAGCCATAACCGTCAGGTTTTTCTCCAACATGGGCATTTCCAGCGCAGTGGCTTCCTCGATATCCTTTTGGATAGCGATGGTAGCCTGCTCCGTGTTCACGTTGGGATCGGCGGATACTTCTTTGTACTTGATCAGACCGGACTTGATCACGTTAGCAACTGATCCTTTTTGCTTGTCGCACTCAGCGATAGCCGAGTCGATATTTCCTGTGCTGATCAACGACTGGATCTTACGGACGAAGTTACCCACGTTGCCCTTGCCCGATGCACGGCCGATGACGATGAAACGCTCGATGGCGAATACGAACACCATCAAGAACAGTCCCAACAGAACGGGCACTACATAACCCGCGTGGTAAACCATCCCGAAGTAGTTACCTGGTTTTGGTTGGTTTTCGGGATTGTTGTCAATAAAGTTGTTTGGGTCACCCATGATTTTCGACCACACGAGCGCCCCGATAACGAAACAAATAACGATCGCCAGGCTCGCAAATAGATTTGAACCCGACGCCTTGCTTTTCTCCTGTGTAGCTGTGCTTGTTTTTGGTGCGTTTGCCATTTTTCTAATTTTTAGATTTTACTGTTGTAATAAATATGATTCTTGAATTTGATGTTTTTGCAGGCACTATAATTTGTTCAAACGTCTATTATCGCCGAATGTTGCACGACGCAACCCTTACGTCTTAAATAAAAGTTAAACTTATTGTAATAATTGTTGTTAGTTATACTTGTTTTGTTTGAAAGGACGTGCGACAGCGGCATCAACATCCTCCCGTATCCTTATTGCTTCCACGCCTTCAACGACGGGTAATTTTTT
>Ga0079224_100001678_pt1 | contig 25958 bp, 24 predicted proteins | sample Stecom2015_FD_80414 | JGI IMG/M metagenome (GOLD analysis project Ga0079224, IMG submission 80414) | Agricultural soil microbial communities from Utah to study Nitrogen management - Steer compost 2015 | ecosystem: Environmental > Terrestrial > Soil > Agricultural land | place: USA: Utah... | reverse complement strand
GACGCGAAGTGCTTGTACAGGCTCGCCTTGGCGATGCCCACGTCGGCGGCGACCTCGTCGACCGTCATCAGGTCGAACCCCTTCTCGGCCAGCAGGCGGTTGACCGACGCAAGGATGGCGTCCTCGCGTGCGCGAAGCATCTGTTCCCGGAACGAAACGCGGCCCATGACGGGATTGTAAACACTTCCAGAAATTTGTGCACCAACAGGTCACAGAAATACCTTCAAGTCTCTGGAATAACCATCTAGTTGACTTCGTGTACTGAGTAGTTCATATTTCGCCCGTGCCGTCCAGGCGTCGGCGATCGCCGGCCCGGACGGGCAACTCACCCCCCTCTTCGAACCCGTCAGGAGACTCGCCATGTTGAACTGGCTCAAACGCCTCGCCGCGCTGTCGGCAATCGCCGTCCTGGCCGCCTGCGGCAGCGGCGACGATGATCCCCCTCCCCCCGGAACGATCGCCGCCGAGGCGACCGCCAAGGGCTTCACGGCCCTGGTCGCGGCAGCCGACAAGGCAGGCCTGGTTCCCGGGCTGAACGACAACGCCGCCACCCTGACCGTCTTTGCGCCGACCGACGCGGCCTTCGCGTCGCTCGCCACGACGCTCGGCTTCCAGAGCCCGGCGGCGATGGTCGCCGCGCTGGACGGCCCGACGCTGGCGAAGATCCTGCAGTATCACGTGCTGCCCGCGAAGAAGACGGCCGCCGACCTGGTCGCCGGCGGCGCGACACAGCCGACGCTCTACGCGTTCGAGGGCGCGGCGACCCCGCTGGCGTTGAACACCACGAACGGGGTGCGGATCACCGACGAAGTGCTCACCCAGGCGAGCGTCACGACACCGGACGTCGCCGCCAGCAACGGCGTGATCCACGTGATCGACAAGGTGCTGGTGCCCCCGGGCGTGCTGAACATCGTCCAGATGGCGCAACTGAACCCGACGTTCTCGATTCTCGTCGAGGCGGTGGTCGCGGCGAACCTGGCCGGCACGCTCAGCGGAGCGGGACCGTTCACCGTGTTCGCCCCGACCAACGACGCGTTCGCGGCGGCGCTGACCGAACTGGGCGTCACGAAGGACCAGCTGCTCGCCGACCCCGGGCTGGCCGGCATCCTGACCTACCACGCGGTGGCCGGCGACGTGCGCGCCGCCGACGTCGTGGCGCTGCCCAAGCCCGCAGCGGTCGCGACGGTGCAGGGCGACGCGTTCACGGTCGGCGCCGATCTCGGAATCACCGACGGCCGCGCCCGCGTGGCGTCGCTGGTCGCCACCGACGTCGTCGGCAGCAACGGCGTGATCCACGTGATCGACAAGGTGATCCTGCCGCCGCTGTGATCGCGGCGACCGTATCGCGCCAACGCAATCCACTCACGCGGCTCGTTGCGAGCCGCTCGTCAACCAGGGAGTCAATGATGAAGAAACTGATCGTCGCAACCACCTTGTCGCTCGCCGCGTTGTCGGCACAGGCCAAGGACATCGTCGAGACCGCCGTCGGCGCCGGCAAGTTCAACACGCTGGCGACTGCGCTGACCGCGGCCGGCCTGGTCGACACGCTGAAGGGCAAGGGTCCGTTCACCGTGTTCGCCCCGACCGACGAAGCCTTCGCGAAGATCCCGAAAGCGCAGCTCGACGCGCTGCTCGCCGACAAGGCGAAGCTGACCGCGGTGCTGACCTACCACGTGGTGCCTGGCAAGGTCATGGCCAGCGACGTCCGCGCCGGCAAGGTGAAGACGCTGCAGGGCTCCGAGCTGACCATCGGCACCGCCGGCGGCGTCACCGTCGACGCGGCGCAAGTCGTCGCGACCGACATCGTCGCCGACAACGGCGTGATCCACGTGATCGACTCGGTCGTGCTGCCGAACTGAGCGTTCGCCCTCGCCAACCCGGGGCCGGCCGGGCGCACGCAGCTGCGCCCGGCCGGCCTTTCGCTTTGTGCAACCGCGGCCGGTCACTTCAGGTCCGCGAGCGCCGCACCGAAGTTGATGTGGAACGGCTGACCGTCGATGACCAGCGCCGGCACCGACTTCACGCCGAGGCGCTCGGCCTCGGCGATGCGATCGCGTCGCTCGCCCAGGTGGACGACTTCAACCTGGTAGCGGCCCGCGTCGAGCGCATCGACGAACTGCTGTTCGGCGGATACGCAGACGGGGCATCCGGCGTGGAAGAAAGTGGCTGTGCTCATCTGGGGTCTCCCGGTGTTTGCGAGATGGTGGAGCATGAAGTGCATCATGTATCGAGTCGATACATCTCCTACCATACTGTCCCCGGGCCAATCTTGTCAATCATGCATCGACCCGATACATTGGGGCGATGCGCACGGCAACCATCCTCCTCGAGCGCCTCGCCGCACTGATCCACCAGTCGGTTCGCGACGACGCGGCGCGGCACGGGCTGCTGCCGATCCACCTTCAGGTTCTGGCCTACCTCTCGCGGGCCAACCGCTACAGCGACCTGCCGATCGCGGTCGCCGAGTATTTCGGGATCACGCGCGGCACGGTCTCGCAGACGCTGTCAGTGCTCGAGCGCAAGGGCCTCGTCACCCGGCAACCGGACGAGCTGCACGGCAAGCGCATCCACCTCGCGCTGACCGCGGCGGGCCGGGCCGTGCTCGCGCGGAGCTGGGCCCGCCGGCTCGACGAGGCACTGGCCTCCACGGGCAGCCCGGGCGCTGGTGCGCAAGCGCAACTCGAGGCGCTGCTCGCCGCGCTGCAGCGCCAGAACGGAAACCGCGCCTTCGGGGTGTGTCGTCAGTGCGCGCACTTCCTCGCGGAGGGCGACGGTCACCGGTGCGGGCTGACCGGCGAGGCGCTGACGGCTACGCAGGCGGCGAAGATCTGTCGCGAGTGGGCCGAACCGACGTCGCCCTGAGCGCGCCGACGGGCGCATGGTCGCCCCGCGCCCGCGTGGCGCTCGCGGCAACCCGCCCGCCCGGATTGCGACCTGCGTAACGCGCGCGCGTCGTCGACGCGCGAAGACGTAGACTGCGAACCTCGCCCGCCTGCCACTGCCGCTCGTCGCCGTGCCCGACCTGCTCCACCTCGCGCTGCTGCTGCCTGCTGCCTTCGTCGCCGGCGCACTCAATGCGGTGGCCGGAGGCGGCAGCTTCCTGACCCTGCCCGCGCTGGTGTTGACCGGCGTCCCGGCGGTGGTCGCAAACGCCACCGGCACGGTCGCGCTGCTCCCCGGCTACGTGTCGGGTGCGCTCGGCTTTCGCTCGGACCTGCGGCCGCCGCCCGGGATCTCGATCCGCACGCTGGCCACGGCGAGCCTGCTCGGCGGAGCACTCGGCGCCGCGCTGCTGCTGATGACGGGCGAAAGCACCTTCCGCGAACTGGTGCCGTGGTTGCTGCTCGCTGCAACCGCGCTGTTCGCGCTCGGGCCGCGCATCGTGCGGCGCGGTCGCGGCGAGCCGGCCAGCGCCACCCGCGCGATCGTCGGCGTCGTGGCGGTCTCGATCTACGGCGGCTACTTCAACGGCGGCCTCGGCATTCTGCTGCTCGCGCTGTTCGGGCTGCTGGGCCAGACGAACCTCAATGCGATGAACGGGTTGAAGAACCTCGTCTCAGCCCTGTTGACCGCCATCGCCGTCGCGATCTACGCGTGGGGCGGCCTGGTGTTGTGGCCGCAGGCGCTGGCGATGATGGTCGCCGCGACCGCCGGCGGCTATTTCGGGGCCAGGGTCGCGCGATCCGTCCGGCCGCCGATCCTGCGCGCCGCGATCGTCGTGACCGGTCTGGTCATGTCGGCGCTGTTCTTCGCACGCTGAGCGCCCTGCAGCGCCGCGATCGGGCCCGGCCGACCAGCGAGCCGGCCCGCCATACGCGTGACTTGATCTATATTAAATACGACTAATTCGCGTTTGTGTTTAGAATCGTCTCCAGCGCGACGTATCGCGATGATCGGCACCGCGACGAAGCGCACTTCCCGCCGCTGGAGAACCCCGCCTTGCGAACCCTCCTCTGGGCCCTCGTCGGCAGCACGACCGCACTGGTCGTCCCGTCCGCCTACCCGCAGCCCCGGCTCGATGCCGTGGTGGTGACCGCGACCGGGCGGAGCGCCGACCCGATCGACACACCACAGGCGGTCGAGTTGCTGTCTCCGGAATCCGCCCGCGCGGCGGCGCCGGTCGGCGAGATCTTCCGGGGCGGGCCGGGGCTGTCGGTGCAATCCGACGGCGCCTGGGGCCAGAACCCGGTCTTGCGCGGCCTGAAGAAGGAAAGCGTGGTGATCATGGTCGATGGCATCCGCGTCAACTCGGCGCAGCCACAGGGCGCGATCGCGTCCTTCCTCGACCTCGGCCTGCTCGAGCGCGTCGAAGTCGTCAAGGGACCCGGTTCGGTGCTCTATGGAAGCGGCGCGATGGGCGGCGTCGTGAACCTGTTGACGCCCGAGCCGGAGTTCACCGAGCGTCCAGCCGCTGGCGGGCGTTTCGGGCTCGGCGCAGGAAGCCACGACTCCAGTCTCGCGGGTGCCGTGCTTCTCGAACGCTCGAGCGCCGATCACGCACTGGTGCTCGGCGCCGCCGCGCGCGACGCCGACGACTATCGCAGCCCCGACGGTCGCGAGCCCGATACCGGCTACCGCTCGGACTCGCTGCTCGCACGCTACCGGTTCCGGCTCTCGGACCGCACCAGCCTCAGGCTCAACCTGCAGCGTCACGCCGACCACGACGTCTGGTACCCGGGGTCGGCACGCACCGGCGGGCGGCCGGGCGGCGCCGGCATCCCGCCACCGCTGGGGACGGTCACCATCCACTCGCCCGAACAGCGCCGCGAGCTCGTCGAAGCCGGCCTCGACGCGCGCTTCGGCCCGGGAAAGCTCGCTGCCGAGCTGTACCGGCAGGACGTCTTTCGCCAGATCCGCGCGCGTTCGGCGAACACCGGCCGCGACTACGTTCGCAACGACGTCACCTTCGCCACCGATGGCGTACGCGCGAGGTACCTCGTGCCGGTCGGCGACGGGCATCTGCTCACGGTCGGCGCAGAGACCTGGCGCATGCGCGCCGATCCCGAGCGATACATCGACAACAACGCGCCGCTGTTCGACAACAACCTGCGCAACGATCCCTTCGACCGCGGCGTCCTGCGCTCAGCTGGCGTGTTCGTGCAGGACGAGATCGAACTCGGCCGCACGCGGCTGCTCGCCGGCGCAAGGCTCGACCGCGTCGCCGGCGACGCCCGCCAGAAGGGCGCGGGCGCCGCAGCGCAGACCACCGGACTCGAGCACGAGGACACCACGTTGTCCTGGTCGCTGGGTGCGCTGCACGCGCTGACACCGAAGCTCGCGGTGTATGCGAACGTCGGCCGCGCATATCGGGCCGCCGACATGCGCGAGCGCTTCGAGGATTCCGCACGCGGCGACGGTTATTACCACGTCGGCAATCCGCAGCTCGCGCCGGAGCGTTCGACCAGCGTCGAAGTCGGCGTGAAGGGCCGCGACACCACCGTCGAGTACCGTGCCGCGGTTTTCCATACCCGCATCGACGACTTCATCGCCGGGCGGATCACCGGTGTCAACCACCCCGGCACCGGGCTGCCCCTCAAGCGCACCGAGAACCTCGACCGGGTCGCGATCTACGGCGTCGAAGGGGGCCTGAGCTTGCCGATCGGCCTTTTCGTCGCCGACGCGGCCTTCACCTGGTTGCGCGGCGAGAACCGCCAGGACGACGAACCGCTCTACCAGATGCCCGCGGCCGAACTGCGCCTGGGCCTCGGGCAGCCCGCCACCAGGGGCTTCTACTGGCGCGCGCAGCTGCGCGCGGTTGCCCGGCAGGACCGCGTCGCGACCGTCTTCTCGGCGGGCACGAAAGATCCGACACCGGGCTTCACGACGGCCGACCTGCAGTTCGGATGGCACTTCGGCAAGGTCGGTTCGTTGAGCGCAGCGAGCGTCGACGTGCGGCTGCTGAACCTGTTCGACAAGCGCTACCACGAACACCTGGTCGAAGGGATCTCCGGCCAGGAGCTCCCCGCGCCGGGGCGCGGACTGGTCGTCGGCCTGAACGGGAGATTCTGAGATGCGTACCCCCTCGCAACGTCGGCGCCGTCTGCTCGCCGGCCTGACGGCGCTGGCCGGTGCACCGACCCTCGCGTCGCCGCGGGCGTCGGCCGGCGCGTCGCCCGCACCCGGATTGCCGAATCTGGTGCTCGCCGGCCCCTTCGCGTCGGTGTCGAATCCGCTGATCCACATGGTCGAGTCCGGCGCACTGGCCGACGTGGCCGGGAAGGTCGAGTTCGTCAGCTGGCGCGACCCCGACCAGCTCCGCCTGATGGCACTCGACGGCAAGGCCGACGTGCTCGCGATGCCGGTCAACGTCGCGGCGAACCTCTACAACCGGGGCGCGAAGCTGCGCCTGCTCAACGTGTCGACCTGGGGCCTGCTGTGGATCGTGTCGCGCGACCCGTCGGTGAAGCGCCTGGCCGACCTGCGCGATCGCGAGCTCGCGATGCCGTTCCGCGGCGACATGCCCGACATCGTGCTCGGTCTGATTGCCGAACGCGAGGGGCTGGACCCGCGCAAGGACCTGCGCCTGCGCTACGTCGCCACGCCGGTCGACGCCATGCAGCTGTTGATCGCGCGACGCGTCGACCACGCGCTGCTGGCCGAACCTGCCGCGTCGATGGCGTTGCGCAAGACCGCTTCGTTTCCACTCAGCCTGGTGGCGCCGGAGCTGCACCGCGCCGTCGACCTGCAGGCCGAATGGGGCAAGGCATTCCAGCGTTCGCCACGCATCCCGCAGGCCGGCATCGCGGCGATGGCCAGCGTGATGAACCGCCCCGAACTGATGACGCGCATCGCCGACGCGTACGCACGCTCGCTCGCTTGGTGCAACGCCAACGCGCAGGATTGCGGCAGGCTGGTGACGAAACACATCGACGCACTGTCGGCGGACGCCGTGGCCGATGCGGTGTCGTCGAGCCGCCTGAACGCCGTTGCTGCGGTCGATGCGCGCGGCGAGCTCGAGTTCCTGTTCGGCCTGCTGTTGAAGAAGAACCCGGCGCTGCTCGGCGGGCGCCTGCCCGCCGACGACTTCTACGCCGCGCGCGCGACGAGCGCGCCTCGATGAAGCTGCTGCGCGCCTGGATCCTGGCGCTGCCCGCCTACCTGTGGAGTGGCTGGGGGGCGATCGCCAGCCTGCTGATGCTCGTTGCGGCGTGGGAGCTGGTCGCAGCCGTCTACGGACCATTGGTGCTTCCGGATCCGCGCACGGCGTTCGCCACGCTGTACGCGCTGGTTGCCAGCGGCGACGCCTGGCCGGAGCTCGCCGCCACCGCACGCCGCGCGCTGGCGGGCTTCGCCCTGTCGGTGCTCGTGGGCAGCGCGCTCGGACTCGCCGCCGGCGTCTCGATGACCGCCTCGGCGATGTCGCGGCCCGTGGTCACGGTACTGATGGGCACGCCGCCGATCGCGTGGCTGGTGCTGGCGATGTTGTGGTTCGGCGCCAGCGACGGCACACCGGTCTTCACGGTGTTCGTGGCGAGCTTTCCGGTGGTCTTCGTCGGCGCGCTGCAGGGTGCGCGCACGCTCGACAACCAGCTCAGGACCATGGCCGCGGCCTTCCGGCTGCCGCCGCGGATGATGTTCGTCGACCTCTACCTGCCGCACGTGGTCTCGTACCTGTTCCCGGCCTGGATCGCCGCGCTCGGCACGTCGTGGAAGGTGGTGGTGATGGCGGAGTTGCTGTCGACGCAGGACGGTGTCGGCGCCGCACTCGCGGTGTCGCGCTCGCATCTGGACACCGCCACGACGATGGCCTGGATCACGGCTGTGGTCGGTCTGCTGCTCGCGGTCGAGTACCTGCTGCTCGAACCGATCAAGCGCGAGGTCGAGCGCTGGCGAGAACCGCACGCTGCCGCGGGAGCCGGTCCGTGAGCGCGCCGCGGCTGCGGGTACGCGGCGTGCGCCATGCGTTCGCCCGCCACGAGGTACTCGACAGCGTCGACCTCGAACTCGGGGCAGGCCGCATCGTCGCGCTGGTGGGCCCGTCGGGCTGCGGCAAGACCACGCTGTTGCACCTGTGCGCCGGCCTGCTGCACGTCGACGAGGGGACGATCGAGAACGGTTTCGCCACGCAGGCCTTCATGTTCCAGCAGCCGCGCCTGCTGCCGTGGAAGACGGCGCTCGACAACGTCGCGCTCGGCCTGGCCGCCGTTGGTGTGGCGCGCAACGAACGCGAGCGTCGCGCTCGTGAACTCGCGCTCCGGCTGGGACTCGCGCCGGTCGACCTCGGCCGCTTTCCGCACCAGCTTTCGGGAGGCATGCAGAGCCGCGTGTCGCTCGCTCGCGCCCTCGTGCTCGATCCGGAACTGCTGATGCTCGACGAACCGTTCTCGGCACTCGACGTCGGCCTGCGCGAGGAACTCTACGGTCTGTTGCTGGCACACCTGGCGGCGCGGCGCATGGGCGTGCTGATGATCACCCACGACCTGATGGAAGCGGTCCGGCTGTCCGACGAGATCCTCGTGATGGCGCCTCGCCCGGGGCGGATCGTCGCCCGATTCGGGCTCGATCTCGAGCCGAGGCGGCGCGACGAGGCCTGGGTTCACCGCAACACGGCGCGATTGCTCGAAGAGCCCGCAGTGCGCTCGAGCTTCGGCCTGCCGGGCCTCACGCCGGCGCCGACCCTTGGCGGCGACGACGACACCGGAAGCCTGGCGCGGTTGCCCCCCCTGGGGCCGGTCGTCGCGCTTGCGCGCACCGCGAGCCGATGCTGAGCGTCGCGCCGGCGACCCGCGGAGACGGCGCCATCGCTCGTACCCTCGCGCACCCGCTGTTCATGTGCAGTTTCCGGCCGCTCTTCCTTGCGACCGCCGCGTACGCCGCGCTAGGCCTTGCACTGTGGATGGTGTTCCTCGCGTCGGGTCTCGTCGTGCCGTCGGTGCCCGGCGGACCGGTCGCCTGGCACGCGCACGAACTGGTCTTCGGATTCGGGCTGGCGGCGGTGGCCGGATTCGTGGCGACTGCCGTGCCGGAGTTCACCGGCACGCCGGCGTTCGGCTCGCGCACGGCACTGGCCCTCACGCTCGGCTGGCTGGCCGCGCGGATGGCCTTCTGGGCGTCCGGATGGCTCGGCGCATGGCCGGCGGCATTGGTGAACGTCGTGTTCGCGGCGACCTTGCCGACGCTGCTCGGCGGACGCCTGCTGCGCGACCCCGAGCGACGCCACACCGGCTTTCTCTGGGGCCTCGTCGCGATCGCCGCGACGGTCGCCGGCTACCACCTCGACGCGCTTCGCGGCCTCGATCCGATGCGCTGGGCCCACGCCGGCATCGGCGTCATGATGACGCTGATCGTCGTCGCCATGAGCCGCGTGTCGATGCGCATCGTCAACGATGCACTCGACGCGAGGCGGGCCAGCGCGGACCCCGATGCGCCCGAGTACCGGGCGCGGCCCCCGCGACGCAACCTGGCGATCTTCGCGATCGCGCTGCACACGACAGTGGAATTCTTCGCGCCGCACTCCCCGATCGCGGGCTGGACGGCCCTTGCAGCCGCGGCGGCGGTGCTGAACCTTCTGAACGACTGGCACGTCGGACGCGCGCTGTTCGGCCGCCTGCCAATGATGCTGTACCTGGTCTACTGGCTGATGTCGCTCGGCTACACGGCAGTCGGGCTCGCGGCGATGACCGGCGCGTTCGCCGCCAGCGCCGGTCGCCACCTGCTCACGGTGGGCGCGATGGGCCTGTCGATCTACGCGGTGCTGTGCATCGCCGGCCGCATCCACGGGGGGCGGCCGCTCGACCACCGACCGTGGGTGCCCGGCGGCGCCGCGCTGCTCGTCATCGCAGCCGTGGCGCGCGCCTCGGCAGGCTTTCCCGGCATGCCGTCGACGGTGCTGATGTTCGTCGGCGGTGCAACCTGGGTCGCGGCATATGGACTGTACCTGGCGTACATGGCGCCGGTGTTGACGGGCCAGCGCAGCGACGGCGGCAGCGGCTGCGAAGAGTGGATCGCGCCTGCAGACGCAGGCGAATGAAGCGGCGCACCGAAGCGCCGCACTCGAGCGTCTCGATCAAGCACCGCCGGCGGGGCCCTTGCGCGCTTCGGACAGGATGCGCTCCGCCTCCGCGTCCTCGACCTGCGGGAACTCGCGGTAGAACTGCGACACCGCCTGGAAGAACACCGGCGTCGACAGGCAGACGACCTCGTCGGCGTACGGCCGCACCCGCTCGACCGCCGACGGGGCCGCAACCGGCACCGCGCAGATCAACCGTTCGGGCCTGCGCGCCCGCGTCGCGTGCAGTGCCGCGACCATCGTCGAACCGGTGGCCAGCCCGTCGTCGACGACGATCACGACACGACCGGCCGGGTCGATCGCGGGACGGCCGGCGCGATAGCGCTCGCGCCGCCCGCGCAGCAACTCGAGCTGCGCCTGCTTCTCGTGCTCGAGCCAGTGCGGATCGGCCGACTCCGGGCCGATGCCGGGCGTCCAGTGCAGCTCGCCGTTCTCGTCGATGGCCGCCAGCGCGAACTCGGGCTGGTAACGGGCACCGATCTTGCGCACCAGCACGACATCGAGTTCGCCGCCGAGTTCGGCGGCGATCAGCCGGCCCATCGGCAGCGCGCCGCGCGGGATCGCCAGGACCAGCGGATTGCTTCCGCGCCAGGCAGCGAGCGCCTGCGCCAGCTGGCGCGCCGCGTCGTCACGGTTCCTGAACATCGCGCTTCTCCCTGCTATCGACGTGAATCACGAGTGCCGAGACAGCTTCACAGTCTGGCGCGTTCCGCGCCGCCGCGACTGATCGACGTCAAGACAGCCGTCACTGCCCGGCGCTGCCGCGGTAGCGGCCCACGTCGGGTGCGGTCAGCGCCGACGCCCGGTTGCCCCACGCATTGCGCACGAAGGACAGCACCGCGGCGAGGTCGACATCGTCGAGCGCCTGCGTGAACGGCGGCATGCCGAACGGCCGCGGATTGCCGGCGGTCGCCGGCGGAAAACCGCCGTGCGCCGCGATCCGGACCACGTTGACCGGTGGCTCGATGGTGACGGCGCGGTTGCCCGCCAGCGCCGGATACGCGTTCGGCACGCCCTCGCCGTTCTCGCCGTGGCAATGCGCGCAGTGCTCCCCGTAGCGGCGCTCGCCGCGTGCAAACCACGGGGCCGAGCGCGCATCCCTTGCCGCGCCATCGCCGACGACCCTGGCGCCGATGCGGCGATCCACGTCCGCGGCGACCGGGCCCGCCGGCAACGCCGAGAGGAACACCGCGATCGCGCGCAGGTCCGCACCGGTCAGGTGCTGCGTGCCCTGGCGCACCACTTCGGCCATCGGACCGGCCACGCTGGCGCGTGCGGTGGTCCCGACCCGCAGCAGCGTCACGACGTCCTCGAGCGGCCAGTCGGCGACGCCGGCTTCGTTCGCGGCGTGCAGCGACGGCGCGTACCACCCCTGCTCCGGCATCGTCTCTCCGTCGAAGCGACCCGGGTCGCGCGCGGCGCCGAACGCATTGCGGGCGCCGTGGCAGGCGCCACAGTGCGCGAGCCCGGTGACGAGGTAGGCGCCGCGGTTCCACTCGGCCGAGCGCGCGCCGTCGGCGACGAAGCGCTGCGGGCGGAAGAACAGCCATCTCCAGGCCTCCAGGACGATCCGTCGATCGTACGGAAAGCGCAGCGCATGCGCGCGATTCGGTTGCCGGACCGCAGGCAGGCTGCGCAGGAACGCGAAGATCGCGTCGGCGTCCTCGTCGGTGACGCGTGTGTACTGTGGGTACGGAAACGCGGGATAGAGCGGTCGCCCGTCCTTCGAGCGGCCTTCGCGCAGCGCGCGCCGGAAGTCTTCAGCGCTCCAGCGGCCAAGCCCCGTGTCGTCGTCGGGCGTGAGGTTGGGCGCGTAGACCGTGCCGAACGGCGTGGCGACGCCGCGCCCGCCCGCGTACGGCGCGCCACCCGGCGTGGCGTGGCAGCCGGCGCAGTTGCCGGCCCGGGCAAGGTAGGCCCCGCGCGCGACCGTCGCCGGCTGGTCGCTCGACGCGGGTTCCGACAGCGCTGCGTCGGCCACGCTGCCGCAGCGCATCGGCAGTGGCGCGCCGCGAGCGAGCTCCGGCACTGGCCCCTGCGGAACCGGCTGCGCCGACAGCCATCCCGATAGTGCAGCGATGTCGTCGCTGCCGAGGCGCTGCACGATCTGCGCCATGCAGTCGGGCTCGCGGGCCCGACGCAGGCCGTCGCGCCACGCGCCGAACTGCGCGTTCAGGTAGTCGCGGGGAAGTCCGAGCAGTCCGGGGATCGCCGGCGAAGCGCCGGTGAGCGCGCGGCCGTGACAGTCGGCGCAGGCCGGCAACTCGCGCGCCGCATCTCCGTCGAGCACGAGCGCCCGGGCGCGCGCAAGCAGCGCGGGCGCGAGCTGCGGCCGCAGCGGTGCGGCGTAAGGCACATCGAGACCGGCGTAGTGCCCGGCGATCTCGCGCAGGTAGTCGTCGCCGAGGTTCGCGAGCAGGCCGGCCATCGGCGGGTACGACCGGCGTCCGTCGCGAAAGCTGCGCAATTGTTCGAACAGGTAGCCGGCGGGCTTGCCGGCGATGCGCGGGAAGTAGCCGTCGCGCGTCGCGCGCCCCTCGGCACCGTGGCAGGCCGTGCAGGCCAGCACTCGTTGCGCGATCGTATTCTCGAACGGCGCGGCCTGCGACGCGGTCGCCCGCTGCGCGTGCCCCGACGTGGCGGCCAGCGACAGCGCCGCGGCGAGCGCCGCCTGGCGCAGACGCCTGCACGATGCCCGGTGCGCGGACGTGCTCACGCGAAGGTGATCGCGTGTCGCCGCGCCGGCGCCTCCAGGTGCGGCACGTTGTTGAAGCTGAGCAGGCGCAGCGCCCCGCCGCCCGCGATCAGTTCGCAGAAGCCGCTGTTGCGGCACTGCAGGTTCAGCTCGATCGCGGTGCGCGCCGGCGCGCCGGCGATGTCGGCCAGCGCCCGCCCGATCGCACCGCCCGAACTGACCACCAGCACGACGTCCTCGCGCACCGTGTCGCGCGCCGCCTCGTCGAGCGCCGCGCGCACGCGTGCGCCGAACTCGCTCCACGTCTCGGGTACGCCGACCAGCCGGTCCTCGGCCCACGCTTGCATTGCCGAACGGAACGCGCGCCAGTAGGCGCGATAGTCGGCGCGCTGGTGTTCGCGCGGGTCGACGCCGCCGGCCCAGGCCGAATAGAGCGCCTCGCCGTGATACTCGTCGAGGCCGCCGTGCGTGACCAGCTCCGCATCGGACGCGCCCATCGCCGCCACCACCTCGCGCGCAGTGTCCTGCTGGCGCGTCAGCGTGCCCGCCATCACCCGCGCGAAGCGCAGTCCGCGCCCGGCGAAATAGTCGCCGAGCCAGCGCGCCTGCTGCCGGCCCAGCTCGGAGAGCCGGTCGTAGTCCCGGGCGCCGAACGAGGCCTGGGCGTGGCGGACGAGATAGACGAGCGACATCGGCTCTCCGGACAGGGAGTTGCGACAGATCAGCCATTATCGCCGCTCGTTGGCCGTACACTTGCGCAACGCAACGGGAGAGAGAACATGCGGGTACAAGTCGCGATCATCGGCGCGGGTGCGTCCGGGCTGCTGCTCGGCCAGTTGCTGCACCGGGCGGGCATCGACGCGATCATCCTCGAACGCAAGAGCGGCGACTACGTGCTGAGCCGCATCCGCGCCGGCGTACTCGAGCAGGGTGCAGTCGACCTGCTCGACGAGGCCGGCGTCGGACAGCGGCTGCACGCCGAGGGGCTGGTCCACGGCGGGATCGAGTTGTGCTTCGACGGCGAGCGCCACCGCATCGACCTCGCCGGCCTCACCGGCGGCAAGCACGTGACCGTCTACGGACAGACCGAGGTCACGCGCGACCTGATGGACGCGCGCGCCGCCGCCGGTGCGACGACCGTCTACGAAGCCGAGGACGTCAGCATCCACGGCTTCGATTCGAACTCGCCGGTCGTGCGTTACCGCAAGGGCGGCGCCACGCACGAGATCGCCTGCGACTTCATCGCCGGCTGCGACGGCTTCCACGGCGTGTGCCGGGAGAGCCTGCCGGCCGGCGCCGTGAAGCACTACGAGCGCGTCTATCCGTTCGGCTGGCTCGGCATCCTCGCCGACGTGCCGCCGGTCTCGCACGAGCTGATCTACGTGAACCACCCGCGCGGCTTCGCGCTGTGCAGCATGCGCTCGCGCACGCGCAGCCGCTATTACGTGCAGGTGCCGCTGGACGAGAAGGCGGAGGACTGGTCCGACGACCGCTTCTGGGACGAACTGAAGCGCCGGCTCGACGCGAGCGCCGCGTCGACGATCGTCACCGGGCCGTCGATCGAAAAGAGCATCGCGCCGCTGCGCAGTTTCGTTGCCGAGCCGATGCGCTTCGGTCGCCTGCTGCTCGCCGGCGACGCGGCGCACATCGTGCCGCCGACGGGCGCGAAAGGCCTGAACCTGGCGGCGAGCGACGTGCGCTACCTGTCGCGCGCGCTGATCGACCACTATCGCACCGGCTCGATGAAGGAAGTCGATGCCTATTCCGACAAGTGCCTGCGGCGCGTCTGGAAGGCGGTGCGTTTCTCGTGGTGGATGACCTCGATGATGCACCGCTTCCCCGACACCGGCGAGTTCGGCCAGAAGATCCAGGAGACCGAGCTCTACTATCTGGTCGGATCGACCGCCGCTTCGACCTCGCTGGCCGAGAACTACGTCGGGCTGCCGTTCGAGGATTGAGCCGCCCCGGTCTGCGGCGCGCTCACCACGAGCACGTCGCAGCGCGCCTGCCCGAGCACGTGCAGCGTGACGCTGCCCAGCAGCAGGTCCTCGACGATCGATTCGCCGTGCTTGCCGATCACGATCAGGTCGGCATCGTCATGGCGCGCGGCGTCCACGATGACGCGCGGTGCGTAACCATGCTCGATCCTGCGATGCACGCGCGCGGCGTCGACGCCGGCCTGGGCCAGCAGCTTCGCGACGCCGTCGACCGCCTGCGCGCGCGCGTGCACCCGCAGCCGGTGGATCTCTTCCTCGCTGACGCCGGCAAAGCGCAGCTTGCTCTCGAACGGCACCTCGAACGCGTGCAGCAGGTCGACCTGCGCGCCCGGGGCGATCGCCGTCGCGTGCCGGAGCACCTGCAGCCCGTGCGGCGAGAAATCCACCGGCGCCATCACCCGTCGATACGGCCTGACCGGGCGGCCGCGAACCACCAGTATCGGCCCGCGACGCTTGCGCAGCAGGCGTTCGCCGGTCGTGCCGACCGCGAAGTCGCGCACCGGATGCTGTCCGCGCGCACCGATCACCAGCAGGTCGGCCTGCCCCGCCTGTTCGACCAGCGTATCGAGCAGGTTTCCGACCACCACGCTCCCCGCCGGCTTGCAGCCGGCTTCCTTCTCGATGGCGGCGACCGCGCCGGCCATCGAACGCCCGGCCTCGTCGACCAGGCCCTGCCGCGACGCCTCCGCGAGCCCGAACCATTGCTGCAGCGTGCCGAGCCACGGGGCTTCGACGACGTGCAGCTGGCGCAGGTCGTCGATGCCGAGTTCCCGGGCCAGCGTCGCCGCGCGGGACGCGGCGAGCGCGGCGCCGGCCGAGAAATCGGTGGCGATCAGGATCGACCGGGGCGTCGTCATCTCAGTGCTCCGCATCGGAAAGCATTGCATGGAGCCGGTCGGCTGCGAAATCCGCGGCGTCGGCGAAAGGAGTGAGCAACAGCGTCACGCCGGCGCGCCGTAGCGGTTCGGCCTCGTCGGGCCGATGCACGACGGCCGCGACGTCGCCCCGGAACCCGGCGCGCCGCAACGCGCCGATCAGCGCGGCATTGATGTCGGGCTGGGCGATCGTGCTGGTCACCCAGCGGCAGCGTCGCAGCGGCAGGCTGGCCGGGAACTCCGGATCCTCGGCGTCGCCAAACTCGACCGCGCGCCCTGCCCGGCGAAGGCTGCGCACCACCTCCGGATCGAAGTCGACACCGAGCGCCCTGACTCCGTGCCCCTCGAGCCGCGACATCAGGCGGCTCCCGTAGCGCCCCAGCCCATACACGATCACCTCCGGGGCCTCGTGGTCCGTCCGCTCGCTCTCGTACTGGCGCTCGCGGTACGGGATCTTTCGCTCGAAGACCGACAGCCATGGCTCGATCGCCGCGTACAGCGGCTGGGAATACAGGATCATGTACGTCGAAACCGCGATCGTGAGCAGCCCGACCAGCGTGATCAGGCTGAGCACCGCATTGTCGACGTGCCCCAGCGACATCCCCATCGCGACGAACACGATCGAGAATTCGCTGATCTGCGCCACCGTGAGCCCGGCCATGAAACCGGTTCGCTGCCGGTATCCCATGTAGTCCATGATCGCCATCACGATCAGCGGATTCCCGACCAGAACGAAGACCGAGAACACGGCCGACCCAGTCGAGGACCGCGGGTCCGACCAGGATGCCCGTGACGATGAACGCGACGATCAGCGGCTGGCGCAACTGCAGCGCGAACGCGCCGACCAGCGCAGCGACCAGCAGCAGCGCGGTGACGACGTGGTAGGTCTCCTGCATCGCGCCGGCGCCTTCAGGCCGCCCGCAGCCGCTGTCGTCGCAGCCTGCGGCGCCGCACCACCGCCTTGTCGGCCTCGACGACGAGCAGGATCGCGAAGCCCGCGCCGATGATCCTCAGCCAGTCGTCCGCGGCCAGCGCGACAGTGCCGAACAGCAGCTGCATCGGCGGCGCATAGGTGAATGCCAGCTGCAGCATCACCAGCACGCCGACCGACACCAGCACCCAGCGGTTTCCGGTCAGGCCTTCCAGGCTCAGCACCGGCTCGCGCAGGTGCCGGCAGTTGAACAGGTAGAACGCCTCGCCGGCCACCAGCGCGTTGACCGCGATCGTCCGCGCACGGTCGAGATCGCCGCCAGCCGACAACTCGAGCAGGTACAGGCCGTAGGAAGCGGCGACCAGCAGTCCCGAGACCAGCAGCAATCGCCACAACAGCATCCGTGAAAGCAGCCGCTCGCCGGCCCCCCGCGGCGGGCGCCGCATCACCGCACCCTCCACCGGCTCCATCGCCAGGGAGAGCGTCAGCGCCACCACGCACACCATGTTGACCCACAGGATCTGGGTCGGCGTGATCGGCAGCACAGCCTGCGCGCCGAAGACGATCGGCAGCAGCATCATCGCCGCCTCGCCGCCGTTGGTCGGCAGGATGTGCATGATCACCTTCTTCAGGTTCTCGTAGGTGGCGCGCCCCTCCTCGACCGCGTGCGCGATGGTCGCGAAGTTGTCGTCGGCGAGCACGATCTCGGACGCCTCCTTGGCCGCTTCGGTGCCCTTGGCACCCATCGCGATGCCGACGTCGGCGCGCCGCAGTGCCGGTGCGTCGTTGACGCCGTCGCCGGTCATCGCCACCTGTTCGCCGCGCGCCTGCAGCGCCTCGACCAGCCGCAGCTTGTGCTCCGGGCTCACGCGGGCGAAGATCGCTGCGCGGTCGGCGACGCGCTGCCAGTCCTGCGCATCGATGTCCTCGAGTTCCGCGCCGGTGAGCACCTCGGGGTCGTCGCCCAGCCCGAGCGCCCGGCCGATCGCGTGCGCGGTGACCGCGTGGTCGCCGGTCACCATCTTGACCCGGATGCCTGCCGCCCGGCACTGCCCGATCGCGCTGATCGCTTCCTCGCGCGGCGGATCGGAGATGCCGACCAGCCCCAGCAGCACGAAGGCGCCGCGTTCGACTTCGTCGAAACCGAGCACGAGGTCGTCGTCGCGGGCCGCTCGCTGCGCCAGCGCGAGCAGCCGGTGGCCGTCCGCGGCGACGTCGCGGGCGCGTTCGATCCAGCGCGCGCGGCCGATCGGACGGTCGTTGCCCTGATCGTCGCGTTCGAGTTCGCACAACTCCAGCACCCGCTCCGGCGCACCCTTGAGCAGGACCAGCCTGCGGCCGTGGTGGTCGTGGTGCAGCGTCGCCATGAAGCGATGCTCCGACTCGAACGGGATCACGTCGTCGCGCGGCCAATCCTCGGCCGCTTCGCGCGCGTCCAGGCCGGCCTTTGCTGCCAGCGACAGCAGCGCGGCTTCCATCGGGTCGCCTTCGACCTCCCAGCGTTCCTCGAGTTCCACCAGCCGGCTGTCGTTGCACAGCGCCGCCACGCGCGCGATGTCGGCGAGCACCGGGGCCTCGTCGGGCACCGCGCGGCGCCCCGCGACCGCGAAGCCGCCGTGCGGCGCATATCCGGCGCCCTCGACCTCGTAGTCGCCCGACGCGGTCAGCACGCGTCGAACCGTCATCTCGTTGCGGGTCAGCGTTCCGGTCTTGTCGGAGCAGATCACGGTGACCGACCCCAGCGACTCGACCGCCGGAAGCCGGCGCACGATCGCGTTGCGCCTCGCCATCCGCTGCACGCCGATCGCCAGCACGATCGTCAGCGCCGCCGGCAGCCCTTCGGGGATCGCGGCGACCGCGAGCCCGACCGCGGCCATGAACATCTGCTCGGCCGCGAAGCCGCGGATCAGCGTACCGAAGGCGAAGGTCGCGCCGGCAAGCAGCAGGATCGCCGCGGTGAGCCAGCGGCCGAAAGACTCGAGCCTGGCCAGCAGCGGCGTGCGCATCTCCTCGACCGAGGCCATCAGCGCACCGATGCGACCCAGCTCGGTCGCGCGCGCGGTCGCCACGACCAGGCCGACCGCCTGCCCGTGCGTCACTACCGTCCCCGCGTGCGCGATGCAGCGGCGGTCGCCGATCTCGGTTCCCGGCGCGAGCGCCTCGACCGACTTCGACACCGGCAGCGACTCGCCGGTCAGTGCGGACTCGTCGACCTGCAGCGAGCGCACTTCGATCAGCCTCAGGTCAGCCGCCACCCTGTCTCCGGATTGCAGCAGCACCAGGTCGCCCGGAACCAGTTCCCCGGCCGGAACGTCGCGCGCACGCCCGTCGCGCAGCACCGTGGCGCGCGGCGACAGCAGCGCCCTGATCGCGTCGAGCGAACGCTCGGCCTTTCCTTCCTGGACCAGGCCGATCGCGGCATTGACCAGGACGACCGCTGCGATCACCGCGGCGTCGATCCACTGGCCGAGCACTGCCGTGAGCAGCGCCGCGGCCAGCAGCACGTAGATCAGCACGTTGTGGAACTGGTCGAGGAAGCGCCGCCACATCGCCTTGCGCGGCGGCCCCGGCAACACGTTCGGGCCGTGTTCGCGCAGCCGCTCGGCCGCAGCGACCGCGCTCAGTCCATGGCGGCGATCGGTACCGGAGCGCTGCAACGACGTGTCGGCATCGAGCGCGTGCCAGGCCGGATCCGGTCGGTGGTCTGTGCTCACGGCTGCTGCCCCCCGCGAAACGACGCGATCCTCTGCTCGCGCTCGCGCTCGAGCAATCCGCTCAACGCCGTGCTCGGCAAACCTGCCCTCGCCAGCGCCAGCGAGGCCAGCTGCAATGCGGATTCCAGCGTCTCCGGGATCACCGTATCGGCACCTGCCTCGCGCAAGGCCAGCGCGTGTCGCTCGTCGCGCGCGCGCGCAAGGATCGGCAGCTGCGGCCACTCGCGACGGATGCTCTGCACCGCGCGCAGCGCCGCAGTGCTGTGATCCATCGTCAGCACGACCGCGCTGGCGTTCTCGAGCCTCAGGCGCCGCAGCAGTTCGCCGCGGCTCGCGTCACCGACGAACACCGGCCTGCCCTGCGCGTGGAATCCCTCGACCAGCCGCGCATCGGGATCGATGGCCAGATAGCGGATGCCCTGCGAATCGAACAGCTGGCCGAGCAACTGCCCGATCCGCCCGTAACCTGCGATCACGACGTGCCCGCTCAGATCCGGCAGCATCGGCGCTCCGGACGTCGGCTGCAGCTGCGACGCGGGGCGGCGCTCGACGCGCGCGCCGAGCCGCCGGCCCAGTTCGGCGACCAGCGGCGCCAGGAACATCGACAGGCCGACCACCAGCAGCATGAACCGTCCGGTCCGCTCCGGCAGCAGGCCGAGCGACAGCGCGGCGCCGAACACGATGAACGCGAACTCGCCGCCCTGGCCGAGCAGCAGCCCGGCCTCGATCGACTTGCCGATCGGCAGCCCACCGATGCGCACGACCGCCGCGACGATGACCGCCTTGAGCAGGAACAGTCCGGCTAGCGAGCCGATCAGCAGTGCCGGCTGGCGCAGGATCTCGAGCGGATCGATCGACATGCCGACGGACAGGAAGAACAGGCCCATCAGCAGGCCGCGGAACGGATCGACCGTGATCTCGACCTCGTGCCGGTATTCGGTCTCGGCCAGCAGCAGTCCCGCGAGCAGTGCGCCCAGCGCCATCGACAGACCGGCGAGCCAGGTCAGCGACGCAATGCCCAGCGTGCTCAGCAAGACCAGCGCCATGAACGTATCGGCCTGGCGATTCGCCGCCATCTGCCGGAACACCGGTCGGATCACCACCCGCCCGAGCAGGTAGATCAGCACGATCGCCGCGACCGACTTCCCGATCGCGATCGCCAGCGACGACGCCACCGAGGTGTCGCCCGGACGCCCGAGCAGCCCGACCAGGATCAGCACCGGCACCACGGCGAGGTCCTGCAGCAGCAGGATCGAGAAGCTGGCCTGGCCGATGGGCGTGCCGAGCTCGCGGCGCGACGACAGCAGCTGCATCACGACCGCGGTCGACGAAAACGACAGTGCGAGCCCGATCACGAGCGCCGCCGCCAGCGGGTTGCCGAACGCCGCCGCGACCAGACCGATCGTGGCCGCGCTCGCGAGCACCTGCGCACTGCCCGCGGCGAACACCCAGCGCCGCATCGACCACAGGCGCTCCGCCGACAACTCGAGGCCGATCATGAACATCAGGAACATCACGCCGATCTCGGACAGGACCGCGACCGCCTCGAGGTTCGGGAACACCAGCCAGCGGAGGATCGGCACGTCGGCGGCAATCCGGCCAAATCCGAACGGTCCGACCAGGATGCCTACCGCGAGGAAGCCGAGCACGCTGCTCACCCTGAACCGCTGCAGCAGCGGCACCAGCACGCCGGCCAGCGCCAGGAACAACAGGATCTCGCGCAGGTAGGGAATCGCGTGTGCTTCTTCCATGCTCCGGGCCGGTCGGTGCCTCTCGTGACGGTCCACTCGTGCGCCCGAACCCGCCGTTCGACCAACGCGTATCGCCGCACTCCGACACGCGAGGATACAGAGGCATTGGAAACCGGCCAATTCGGGCCGGATGCCGGCGGCAGACGGAGCGTGCAGCGTGGTCGCGAACCGGGGGGAAACCGGCCTGATCCTGATGGGCGGCGGCGCGCGCGCCGCGTACCAGGTCGGCGTGCTGGACGCCCTCCGGCAGATCCTCGAGGACGGCGGCTGGCCGGCACGACTGAACCCGTACACGATCGTCTGCGGCACCTCGGCCGGCGCCGTCAACGCCGCGGTGCTCGCGGCCGGCTGCGACGATCCGGGACGGTCCGTGCGCGGCATGGTCGCGCTCTGGTCGGCGCTGCACGCGGGGGACGTGTACCGCACCGACACGTCCGGTGCGTTGGGGAACGCCGCGCACTGGCTCGCCGCGCTGACGATGGGCTGGCTGGTGCGCTCGCGTCCACGTTCGCTGTTCGACAACGCGCCGCTCGTCGACCTGCTGCAACGCCTGGTCGAACCGCACCGGATCGCCGAACGCCTCGAGCAGGGTCACCTGCGCGCGCTGGCCGTGACCGCGTCGAGCTACACGTCCGGCCAGCACGTGACCTACTTCCAGAGCCGAGTGCCGATCGCGGCCTGGTCGCGAATGCAGCGAATCGCCTGCGCGGCCTCGATCTCGATCGATCACCTGCTGGCGTCGAGCGCGATTCCGTTCGTCTTCCCGGCGGTGTCGCTGGCGCTGGACGGGCGTCGCGAGTTCTTCGGCGACGGCTCGATGCGCCAGCTGGCGCCGATCAGCCCCGCGATCCACCTCGGCGCCGATCGCGTCGTCGTCGTCGGCGCGGGCCACCTCGAAGCGGGGACGCCACGCAGTGCGCACACCGGGTCGCAGTACCTGTACCCGAGCCTCGCACAGGTTGCCGGCCACTCGCTGGCCAGCCTCTTCCTCGACGGGCTGGTGTCCGACATCGAGCGCCTGACGCGCATCAACGAGACACTGCGGCTGATCCCCGCCGAGGAACGCGGGCGCACTGCGCTGCGCCCGATCGAGGTGCTCGCGATCACGCCCAGCCGCCGGCTCGACGCGATGGCGGCAGGCTTGAGCGGCGCACTGCCGCGGCCGATCCGCACCATCCTGCGCATGACCGGCGCAACCGAACGGCGCAGCGCCGGCCTGTTGTCGTATTTGCTCTTCGAGCCGGTCTACCTCGAACGCCTGATTGCGCTCGGTCGCGCCGACGCGCACGCGCGCCGTGCCGACGTGCTCGCGTTCTTCGGCCTGGAGGGCTGACCCGCCCGGGGCGGGTGCGCTACTCGGCTTCCGCCTCGGCTTGCGAGCCGCGTTCGATCGACTCGCCCGCCGGCGGCGCCGGACGGCGCTTGACGTCGCCGCGCATGCGCACCGCGTGCTCCTCGAGCTGGCGCCTCGCGGCGAAGAACGCGTCGCGCAGGGCCACGTGGACATCCTCGTGGTGCGCGTGGTTGGCGACGATGTTGCTGCCGGGCACCGAGACGTCGATCGAGACGATGAAGTGCTCGCCCTGCTGCTTGTGCTGGTGCGGCTTGTCGATGACGACGCGGCACCCGGTGACGTTGGGATGGAACTGTTCGAGCTTGGTGGTCTTGTCGCGAATCAGCGTCTCCAGTGCCGGCGACGTGTCCATGCCATGGAAGTTGATCTGCAGCGGTGTACGCATGGGACTCCTTCGTCTCAGGGTGTGCCCGGCTGCGGGCCGGGCGCCGATACGCTCGATTGTGCCGGATCGCGACGGATCAATGATCGTCGGTGCGCGTGCGTTCGTCGTCGGCCAGCTGGCCGGTGTCGGGGTCGATCCAGTCGGGGACGCCGAGGACGTCTTCGGCCACGCGCACGTCGTCGATGTCGGACTCCTCGGCAGCCGTCTCGTCGTCGGCCATCTGCATGTCCGCGACCGCCTCGACCATCGTCTGGAAAGGGCCGTATTCACGGCCGTCCCGATCGTCCTGCCAATAGAAGCCGTCGGGCCGCTCGATGATGCGCGTGTGATCGAACTCGGCCGACGTGGTCGGAATCTTCTGGGTCATGCACTCCCTCCGTCTCGGGCGGCCGCAACCACCTCTTCGATCGTCGCCAGGTGGCGCGTCTCGGCGAGCGCGAACTCCAGCGCCCGGATCCGCACCGCCTCGTTCGGCGACGTGGCTGCCACGTGCTCGAAGATCGCCCGCATGCCGCGCTCGTTGTCGCGGGCCGTCTCGAGGGCGTCCCCGAGCGACATCTGACCCTCCGCGGGTGCCGGACGCATCGGCTCGGCCCACGCGACCTGCTCGGCCAGTATCGTCCCGACGTCGAGATCGGGCAAGTCGCGCTCGATGCGGGCGGCCTGCTCGGCCTCGATCACCGCCAGCCGCGAGAATACCCGCGCCACGTGCGGCACCGCCCGCACGGCCGGCTCCATCGCCAGCTTGCGATAGCGCGCAGAGGCCTCCCGCCGCATCGCGAGTGCCCTGGCCAGCAGGCTGCGCAGCGACACGACCGGTGGAACCACGGATCCCATGAGCGCATCGTGCCGTGGCCGCCTGCGGTTCGACTTGATGCGGGTCAATGCACGGTGCCCGCGGCCAAGCGCGGTCACCTTGCCGGCATCTTCGGTTAAAGTCACTGGATCGTCGCGAACGCGGGAGCCGCCACGTGGCATCGGTCACCATCGAAGCAGTCAGGAAATCATACGGCGCGACCGAGGTGGTCCACGGCGTCGACGTCAGCATCGACGACGGCGAGTTCTGCGTGCTGGTCGGTCCGTCGGGATGCGGGAAGTCGACCCTGCTCAGGATGATCGCCGGGCTCGAGGAGATCACGGCGGGGCGGATCCTGATCGGCGAGCGGGTCGTCAACGACGTCCAGGCCAAGGACCGGGACATTGCGATGGTCTTCCAGAACTATGCGCTCTACCCGCACATGAAGGTGCGCGAGAACATGGCGTTCTCGCTGGTGCTCGCGAAACGGCCGCGGGCGGAGATCGACCAGCGCGTCGCCGAAGCGGCCGGCATCCTCGGACTGACGCCATACCTCGATCGCCATCCGCGGCAGCTCTCGGGCGGGCAGCGGCAACGCGTGGCGATGGGTCGCGCGATCGTCCGCAAACCGCAGGTCTTCCTGTTCGACGAACCGCTGTCGAACCTCGATGCGAAGCTGCGCGTGCAGATGCGCGCCGAGATCCGCGAGCTGCACCAGCGGCTGAAGACGACGTCGATCTACGTGACCCACGACCAGATCGAGGCGATGACGATGGCCGACCGGATCGTCGTGATGCACGACGGCGTCGTCGAGCAAGTCGGCTCGCCGCTGGAACTCTACGATCGCCCGGCCAACGCCTTCGTCGCGACTTTCATCGGGTCGCCGGCGATGAACCTTCTCGACGGAAGGATCGCTGCGGACGGCACCAGCGTGGAGCTCGAAGGCGGCGCCCGCGTCCCGATGCCGGCCGTGGCGGGACAGGCGGGACAGGCCGTGAAGTTCGGTATCCGGCCCGAACACCTCGCGCTCGACGACGCCGGGATTCCCTGCGAGGTCGCGGTCATCGAGCCGACCGGCGCCGACACGCAGGTCCTTGCGCGCTTCGCGGGCGGCGGCCTGACCGCGGCGTTCCGCGAGCGCCATGGCTTCCGGCCCGGCGACCGCATCGCGCTGGCTCCGCTTCCCGGGATGGTCCACGTCTTCGACGCCGCGACCGGCGCGCGGCTCTGACCCGCTGCGCAGTCCTGCGGGCTCGCCGGCTCAGGAACGCACGCCCCGCTTGCCCGTTCGCCCGGCACCGGCTCGCGCCCGCGCGAGCCAGCGAAGGGGGTCGACCAGGCCGGTGGTCAGCGCGGTGCCCGCCAGGATCGTCGCCGCGCCGGCGAGCATGCGCGCGGTGATCGACTCGCCGAGAAACAGCGCGCCCCACAGCATGCCGAACACCGGCACCAGGAAAGTGACCGAAATCGCGCGCGTGCTGCCGACCCGGTCGATCAGGCGAAAGAAGATCAGGTACGCCAACCCGGTGCACAGCACGCCGAGCAAGACTGCGCTCGACCACGCCCACCGATCGGGAGACTGCGCGGGCCACGACGCGATCGCAAACGGCGCCAGCATCAGCGTCGCAAACAACTGGCTGCCGGCCGCGCCGGTCACCGCGCTGACGCTGCCGAGCTGCTTCTTCGTCGCCACCGACGCGATGCCGTAGCACAGCGTCGCGACCAGCGTCGCGAGAATCGCCAACCCGTGGCCGCCGCCGCCCGGGCCGACGCGGTCCCAGACCAGCACGAGCACGCCGCCGAAGCCGATCGCGAGCCCCAGCACGCGCCAGCGCCCAAGTCGCTCGCCGAGCCACAGGTACGCGACGATGGCACCCCAGAACGGCGTAGTCGCGTTGAGGACCGACGTGAATCCGGCGCTCAGTTGCTGCGTCGCGTAGCCGAACATCACGAACGGCAGCGCCGAATTGAGCAGGCCGACCCACGCGATGCGTCCGGCGTTGGCGCGCATCTCCGCAGCGCCCGCGGCGTGGAGCACGAACGGCATCAGCACCAGCGCGCCGATGCCGGTTCGAAGCGCCATCAGCGCAAACGCCCCGAACTGGGGCGCGGCGACACGCATGAACAGGAAGGATCCGCCCCACAACGCGGCCAGCAGAAGCAGGTTGGCGACGTCGCGACGCTGCAACTCAGAGCCCCCCCTCGAGGCGCAGCAGTGCGCGCTTGCGCTCGATCCCGCCGGTGTAGCCGGTGAGCGAACCGTCGCTGCCGACGACGCGGTGGCATGGCACGACCACCGAGACGGGGTTGCGGCCGACGGCGCCGCCGACCGCGCGCACGCCGCGCGGCGAACCGGCGCGACGCGCCACCTCGGCGTAGCTGAGCGTCCGGCCGTACGGGATCTCCATCAGCTGCGCCCACACGCGGCGCTGGAACGGCGTTCCGTCGAGT
>Ga0079224_100001677_pt1 | contig 25965 bp, 40 predicted proteins | sample Stecom2015_FD_80414 | JGI IMG/M metagenome (GOLD analysis project Ga0079224, IMG submission 80414) | Agricultural soil microbial communities from Utah to study Nitrogen management - Steer compost 2015 | ecosystem: Environmental > Terrestrial > Soil > Agricultural land | place: USA: Utah... | reverse complement strand
GGCCGTGGAGTGCACGGCGTGACCGGCCAGGCGCAGGACGAGAGGAGCTGAGGATGCCGTACCAGAAGCAGGAATGGACCGACGGGGAGACGCTGATCTCCGCGGCGCGGATGAATCACATCGAGGACGGGATCTTCAACGTGCCGGAGCCGTCGGTCCTCGCGGCCGCGTCCGGGAACCGCTACCGAGTCGTCGCCGGGGCGATCCGGAAGACGAACGGCGTGTGGGACCTCATCCACGACACGGGGCACACCCCCTCGGGGATCACCTCGGTGGTCGACCGGGGCAACGACCTTCGGATCTCCTACGGCTTCACCGCCCAGCGAGTCGTCTCCCTCGTCGTCACCGCTGACGAGTCCTACAACGTCCTCGGCTACTCCTTCGGTGCCTCGGTGGGCCTCGACGGGTCGACGATCAAGATCACGAACAGTCGGCAGGTCAACGCGGGCGGGTACCTCGCCTACAACGGCACCGAGTGGACCTTCTCGACCGGCAACATCACGCGCGTCGAGACCCGCCCGAATCCGCACGAGATCCGCGTCTTCCACCCCCTGCCGGTGCCCTCGACGGACATCTACCTCAGCATCACGGGGCGCGGCCCTGGGAAGTACATCTACCGCGCCGAGGGGTCCGGCGGCACCAACGAGGGGTACACCAACATCGGCATTTACGACATGTCGGGCAACCCGGTCACCGCGTTCAAGAACGACATGAAGCTGTTCATGGTCCGACAGTCGAACCCCCTCGGCCAGGTCGCGCCGAGCACCCTTCCGGAGGGGAACACCAACATCTGGATCCTCGGCCTGATGGAGGTCTGAGATGTCCGAGGCGCAGACTGGAGCGATCGTCGGGCAGGCGATCGTCGGTACCGCGGTGACCGGCGTCGAGCAGGCGACGGATCCGACGATGCCGGACTACAACGCGGACTCCTTCGAGTGGGAGGGCGCGTGCTGGGAGCTGGTGACGGACCCGGACCTCGACATCGCTCTCGTCCGTCCCGGCGGCGACCCGGGGCTCCAGGAGCAGTTCGCAGCGCGCCTCGCGAATATCCTTCGGCTGAACGTCGAGAACCTCTACGTCACCGACACGGCGGTGATCAACGAGGCGGTGGTGAACCGGCTGTTCGCGGACATGTTCACGGCGAACAAGATCGGCGCTGACCAGATCGCGGCGAACAGCATCGACGTGTCCAAGCTCAGGGTCACCGCGGAGATGTCGGCGCAGATCGGCAACTTCCTGGAGATCAACGCCGAGCAGATCAACGGCGGGTCCTTCTCCGGCGAGACGTTCATCGGCGGCGAGTTCGAGGGCGCGGTGATCATCGGCGGCGCGATCGCGACGACGCGCTACGCCTCTCGGGACGGCGGGGTCCACATCGGCGAGTCGACGGGCATCCGCGCCTGGAACACGGACGGGCAGCAGACGATGCGCCTCGACGGGAGCTCGAACTTCATCTCCGGCACCCTCTCGACGGGGAGGCAGGGTCAGCCTTCGGCGATCCTCACGCCGGTCTCCGGTGCTGGGGGGAAGGTCGGTGGAGGAGTCTGGTTCTCGACGAACGGGTCCCTCGGGAACGATCAGGCGGCGATCTACAGCTACCTCGACGGGAACATTCACATCCGCCCGAAGGACACGACGCCGAAGGGCACGGTGTTCATCGACGGGAACCTGGAGGTGGGGGACAAGACCTCCTTCCTCAGCTCGCTCTCGGCTGAGGCGGTCGTCTCCTTCGGGACCCTCACGACGATGAAGCCGGGGCGTGGCACGAGCTCGACGGCGAACGCGATCATCGAGTCGGGGACGGGCATCATCCGGATGACCGCTTCGTCGCGCCGGTACAAGCAGGAGATCGAGGACTGGCGGCCCACGGCCGAGGACGTGCTCAAGCTCCGGCCCCGCTCCTGGAAGGAGAGGAAGGGCCTCCGGCCCGACATGCCGGACTACCAGGACCCGAACCGGTACGTCGGGTTCATCGCGGAGGAGGTCGCGGACGCCGGGCTGGAAGATCTGGTCGTCTACGCCGAGGACGCGAACGGCGTTTACGGGCCGGATAACCTGAACTACGACCGGATCCCAGCGGCTCAGCAGGTAGTGCTGATCGACCACGAGGAGAGGCTGTCAGCGCTGGAGGCGCGGGTGGCGGAGATGGAGAATGCAGAGCATGGAGCTTGACGCGAATACGGTGATCGCCCGCTACCAGATGGAGGTGGCGCGGCTGACGCACGAGAAGATCATGGCGGAGGCGCAGGTCGAGGCTCTCCGCTCGGAGCTCGCGCAGATGCGCGGGCAGGGAGAGGACGGAGAGAACGATGGTAGCTAACGGGAAGATCCCGACGAAGAGCCTGGCGAAGCTCCCGAACAGCTGGAGCAACCGGGGCCGTGACGAGTACCTGACCCGCGAGGCGTACGCCTCGTTCTCGCGGATGATCGCGCGCGCGGTCGCCGAGTCCGGGACGAACTTCCAGGTCTACGACGCCTACCGCTCCTTCGAGGAGCAGGTGAAGTGGCTCAAGGAGTACTACGAGCCGGTCCGGGCCGGACGGTCCTACAACACGGTCCGCCTGTACGCCGGTCAGCGCTGGGGGCAGAAGGCGGGGAAGCCGCGCGCCGCTCAGCCGGGCACCTCGAACCATGGGCTCGGCATCTCGGTGGACCTGCATCCCGGTCCGATCCAGGCGTGGATGCGGAAGAACGCGGGCCGCTTCGGCTGGGTGAATGACGTGCCGTCGGAGGCGTGGCACTGGTCCTACAAGCACCCGCAGCGGGACCGCTATCGCAAGGAGGGCGTGCTCGATCACGCCGCCGTGCAGAAGGCGGTCGGCGCCGAGGTCGACGGGAAGATCGGCACCGGCACGGTGAAGCTGATCAAGGAGTTCCAGAAGAAGCACGGGCTGGACGTCGACGGCAAGGTCGGCCCGGCCACCAAGAAGAAGATGGGGCTCTCGGGAAAAGGTGAGGCCGCCCCGGCGCCGTCGGTGCCGAGCGGCGGCGCCTCCGCGCCCGCCCCGTCCCCCGGCCCCGCGAAGGGGTCGGATGCCGAGCTCACCCCGGGCAAGGCTGGCGGCTTCACCTACACGTACCTCCGCGAGGACTGGGACACGCAGGGGCGCGCGGAGGACCTGCACCCGTACGACGCGCCGGTCAAGGGGATCTACCTCCACTGGCCGGGCTCCTCGGACACCTTCAAGGGGAAGTCCCCTGAGCAGATCGCGACGGTCCTCCGCGGATACCGCCGGGATCACACCGTCGGCAAGGGCTGGCGCGACATCGGCTACGGCGCGGCCGTCGACTGGGCGGGCCGGACGTATCAGCTCCGCGGCCTCGACATGGAGGTCGGCTCGAACGGAGGCGACGCCTCGAACAGCGAGGCTGGCTCGATCCTGTTCCTCATCGGGAAGCGGGAGACGCCGACGGCGGAGATGATCGCCGGGGCCCTCGGCCTCCTCGCGCAGTACGCGGCGAAGTACGGCGCGGGCTACCTTCGTGGGCACAGGCAGTCGCCGGACGCCTCGACGACCTGCCCGGGTGCGCGGATCATGGGCCTGATCGAGGACGGGTCGCTGAACTGGTCCGGGAAGCCGGGGCACGTCGTCGCGCCGGACGAGCCGATCGTGGACGGCGGCGCTGGGCATGTCGTCGAGGACGGCCGGGCCGGGACGGACACGATCGGTGAGCTCCAGTCCCGCCTCGGTGTCAAGGCCGACGGCCGCGCTGGGGAGGACACGTGGACCGCTCTCCAGAAGGAGCTGGACGCGCCCTACAAGGACGGCCAGATCAGTCGGCAGTCTCACAAGGCGGAGTCCCTCGGGAACGGCATCGTGCCTCGCGAGTCGGCCTGGGAGTACACCGGCCCGAACAGCGAGGGTTCGCAGACCGTCGAGCTGCTGCAGAAGGCGGTCGGCGTGAAGCCGGACGGTGTGTGGTTCGAGAAGACCACGCTCGCGCTGCAGAAGGCAATGAACCGAGACCCCGGGTTCCTCCGGCGGTGAGAGCAGAGCCCGGGGCAGGGGATGAGATCCTTGTCCCGGGCCTCCCGGAGGCTGGAAGAGGTGCAGGGAGGTGAGGAGGCGGGCGGCGTGGTCACGCTGGATATCAACGCCCTCTCCCTGGCGCTCATCCCGGTCATTGCTGGCGGGATCGGCTACCTCGTCGACCGGGCGTACAAGCGTGCTGACGCGCGGAGGGCCGAGATGATCGAGCTGTACAAGAAGCAGAGGGATGAGGCTGAGGAGGAGGCCGCCGCCGCGAAGCGGGAGGCGGAGGCTCAGAGGGCGCTGGCACTGGCTTACTGGCAACTCCTCGTCAAGAATGGTATCGAGCCTGTGCCCTCGCTGACCGGGAAGGAAGCACCGTGATGACCGACGATGATCGGGACCGCCTCGCGCGGCTGGAGACAGTCGAGGGCCGTTCCGTGTGGAGGCGGCGCCTCGGCATCGCCGCGCTCGTCCTCATCGTCCTCGGGGTGACGGCGGGCTTCGCCGTTCTGCTCTCGTTCTCGGCGGAGAACAACCGGATCCTGGAGGAGTCGGAGGCGGAGCGGGCGGAGTCGGATCGCGCGGCGGTCGATGTTGCGCAGGAGCGGCAGGATCAGGCGCGCTCGATCTCGGAGCTCTGCGAGTCCGGCGAGGTCGACCAGGACACGGAGCGCGGGCGGCGCGTGTGCGAGGAGGCGCAGGAGTCTGCGGAGAAGGACCCGGCCGAGCAGGTGCAGGTCGCGAAGGGTGAGCCTGGGGCGACCGGTGAGCGGGGCGCTCAGGGGCCGCAGGGGATCCCTGGGGAGAAGGGTGAGCCTGGGGCGCCGGGTAAGACGGGGCCTGCTGGGGAGGACGGTGCGCCTGGCGCGACGGGGCCGAAGGGGGATCAGGGGATCCGCGGAGTGCCGGGCGAGAAGGGTGATGTTGGCGCGGCGGGCTCGGACGGTGCGCTGGGTCCGGTCGGTCCGAAGGGCGAGGGCGGGGCGCCGGGGGCGCGCGGCGCGGACGGCTCGAAGGGTGACACCGGGGCGCAGGGCCCTCAGGGTGAGCGCGGCGCGGCGGGGGAGCGCGGCGCGGCGGGGGAGCGCGGCCCGCAGGGTGAGCGCGGCCCGCAGGGTGAGCGCGGCCCGCAGGGTGAGCGCGGCCCGGCGGGCGCTGACGGGAAGGACGGGGCGCCCGGGGCCGACGGGAAGGATGGTCGCGGCGTCGCCTCGCTGGTGTGCGGCGAGGATGGGCGCTGGGACGTGACGTACACGGACGGCGCGACCGAGGACGGCGGCGTGTGCCGCGAGGTCGCGACGGGGGACCCTGAGCCGGAGCCGACGGAGGACCCGGAGGCGACCGAGCCTCCCCCGTCGGCGATCGGGCTTCTGCGCGAGCAGGAGACCGTGGAGGTGTGGCCGCCTGCTGCGGCCGCGTGACGAAAGGACAGACGATGGACATGGAACTGCTGGGGCTCCCGGCTGAGGTGGGGACGGCCCTCACGCTGATCGCGACGGGCGTCATCGTCCCCGCGGTGACGGCGTTGCTCAAGCACGCGGGGATGCCGGCGTGGGCGAAGCGGGCGATCCCGATCGCGCTGTCGGTGGCGGCGGCCGTCGTGATCGTGGTGCTCGGCGCGGGCGGTCCGCTCGCGGAACAGCTCATCACCTGGATCCTGGTGGCGGCGACCATCGTGGGCATCGCGCAGACCGTCTACTCGCTCATGCCGGGCGCGTGGCGCCGTCTGGAGGAGGCGTCGAGCCGAGCTACGGGTCAGGATGAGCCGGAACGGGGCCAGGACGGGACGAACACCCCCTCGCCGGTATCCGAGGACCCCGAGCCGATTCTGGGCGCTCAGAGCGGCCTGGAGAGCTCTGAGGGTTCGGAGCCGTATCGGCAGCGGACGCTGAACGAGCCCGAGGGGGACGGCGAGGGGTATCCTCGCGGCTGAGCCTCCCCTCGACGGACACTCCTAACCCGGGGGTCGTCGTCGGAACGTCGAGGGGCTCAGGGGGTCGGTCTTCGGATCGGCCCCCTTTTCTATGCCTGGTCTATGTCCCGGGCCCCCTGCCTCTATGCGCCTATGTCCTATGTCCCTATACCGAAGGTATAGGGACATAGGGACATAGGGCATAGAGGGGCGGGGTGGGCCGCGTCTATATAGAGCCTATGTCTGGGGAACATAGAAGTGGCGGGGTGCTGTGAGAGTGTGTTACAGTCTGAGCACACCCCGGGGAGCCGCCCCGGATGAGCCGCCCGAGGAGGCACCATGAAGCTCACGTCCCTCCGCCCCGAGCACCTAGAGTGCCGCTCGATGGGGCACGCCTGGACGCACGTCGACGACCGGGACCACCTTCGAGACCTCCGGTCGCGGGAGATCATCCGCTTCGTCCGGGACGAGCAGTGCCTCCGGTGCGGAGCGGAGCGCTCACGGGAGATCGACCTGGGGCACCCGACGGCCGTCGCCGTCCGCACCACGCGGATGCGCTACCCCGAGGGCTACCTCATCGAGGAGCCGCGGCAGAGGGTCACCCGCTCCCTCGCGCTCGGCGCGCAGTACGGCCGGGAGGTGACCCTGTGAATCTCTCCAACGGGCTCGACACCGAGTTCGCCGCCGCCGCGATCCTTCTCGCCCTCGCGCTCACCGTCTGGGCCGGGGTCGCCGCCTACGTCCAGTCGCGCGGGCATCGAGAGCGGCCGATCCGGCGCTACTGTCAGCGCGTGATCCGAGAGCGCGGCCTCGCTCAGTACCGACCGACCGTGACGATCGCCGCCGCGAAGCACCACGCCCTCATCGAGTGGACAGAGGACGGCCAGACGCGCGCCCTCGTCCTCACCTGGCATCACGCACTCGACACCGACCACCACGACCAGCACGACCACGAGGAGCCTCGACCGTGACCACCGACCTCTCCCTCCACCCCTCCCCCGTCTCGGCACCGACCGAGCCCGGAGACACCTTCGACCCGCACACCGTGAGCTGGGTGCTGGAGAAGGCAGACCTCCGGCACCTCCTCGGGGAGCTCGCCGCGTCGACGACGATCGTCTACGACCTGGAGACGACGGGCCTCGACGAGCACGCGGTCACGGGCGGGCGGAGCAACGGCGGCGTCGCGGCGCGCATCGTCCTCGCCTCCTTCACGCTCCCTCGCTACACCGAGGAGGGGGACCTGGAGGGTGAGCCGTCGACGTTCCTCGTCCCGCTGAGCCACCCGGAGTCGTCCTGGCTCGGGTCCTGGCGGAAGGTGGCGACGCTCCTCGCGAAGGCGATGCGGGACAGCGGCGCCCTCCTCGTCGGGCACAACGTGAAGTTCGACCACCGGTGGATGTTCGCGATGACCGGGGTCGACCTCTCGCACTCCCCGCTCTGGGACACGCGGATCTCCTCGCACCTGCTCGACGAGAACGCGAGCACGCGGCTCAAGGAGCGGGCGCCGGACACCTTCGGGGTGCCGCGCTGGGACGACGTCGACCTCCATCACCCGGGCGCCGCTGAGGAGGAGCCGCTCATCAAGCTCGGGATGTACGCGGCGCGGGACACCTACTGGACCTGGCGGCTCCTCGCCGCGCACCGCGCCCGGATGCTCCCCCGCTACGACGACGACCTCTTCGGGGAGGAGATCATCGAGGCGAGGCTGGGCGACCTCGCGGTGAACGTCGCGATGCCGACGACGGCGACGCTGACCTCGATGGAACAGCGCGGCCTTCACCTCGACATCGAGTGGACGGAGGCGCGGATCGCTGAGGAGGAGGCGACGCGGGATGAGGCGTACGCGGCGATCGTCGGCCGGTACGTGAGCGAGGATCTGGAGGAGATCCCGGTGAGCTTCGCGCCGACGGCGAAGTGGTTCAAGCGCTGGACCGAGCTCGCCGTCGAGAACGGGGACCTCCGCGTCGCGGCGCTCACGCCGGGCGGGGCGCCGCAGTGGTCGAAGAAGGTGCTCGGGAAGCAGGCTCGCGCGGGCTCGGAGGTGGCGGAGCGGCTCCTCACCTACCGGGGCGCGGTGAAGCGGCTGGAGTACCTCCGTTCCTGGCTCGACAAGGTCAGCGCTGAGGGGACGATCCACGCGACCTACAACGCGGGGAGCGTGCTCACGGGGCGCCTCTCCTCGTCGGATCCGAACATGCAACAGGTCACGAAGGCGCTCAAGCCCGCGTTCACGCCGTCGCCCGGCTACTACCTCGCGGAGCTCGACTACTCCCAGATCGAGCTGAGGGTCGCCGCCTTCATCTCCCGGTGCGCGCCGATGATCAACGCCTTCAAGCGGGGTGAGGATCTCCACCGGCTGATCGCTGCGAGGATCAACGCGAAGGATCCGGAGGAGGTCACGAAGGAGGAGCGTCAGCAGGGGAAGGCCGCGAACTTCGGGCTCCTCTACGGGATGGGGGCGACGGGATTCCGGGACTACGCCGAGGACACCTACGGGGTGCACTTCACGGAGCAGGAGGCGGCGCAGGTGCACGCGGCGTTCTTCGAGATGTGGGAGGGGATCCGGGAGTGGCACGGGCGGGCCGTCGTCCGGGCGCACGAGGAGGGGCAGGTCATCTCTCCGATCGGCCGTGTGCGCCGCGTCCCGGACGTGTGGGACGGGAACGACCGGGTCGCGGGGGCCGCGGAGCGGCAGGCGATCAACAGCCCGGTGCAGGGGTTCGCGAGCGACATCATGCAGATCGCCGCGGCGTGCATCGAGGGGACGCTCTCGGGGGTCGACCCGGTCCCGGGCGCGCGCCTCGTCGGGACGGTGCACGACTCGATCCTCGTCGAGATCGAGGCGTCCCGATGGGAGGAGGTCGCGGCGGCGTGCAAGGCGGCGATGGAGACGGAGGTCCCGCACGTCCTGGAGCGCATGGGGTGCGAGTTCGACGTCCCGCTGATCGCGGACTGTGAGGTCGGCACCCGCTGGGGGCTGACGGACATAGGCGCGCTGTGACCCTGTAGTACACTGTGAGCACACCAGCCCGAGGTTGGACAGGAGGAACACCCCAAGGAGGAGACATGGAGCAGGACACCACGGTGCGGCCGATCCGCACCCGGAACCGACAGGCGGGCGGAAGCCCGACGCGGACGACCCGTATCGGCGATGCCGTCTGGGAGAAGGCGAAGAAGCGGGCGACCCGTGACGGGGTGAGCATGAGCCAGCTCATGAACACCCTCGTCGAGGGCTACAGCGAGGGGAAGATCGACCTCCCCCGCGTCGAGCTCGTCTACGGCGACCGCTGAGCAGAAACGAAGAACCGCCCCGGCCGGGGAGGGCCGAGGCGGTTCAGTACACCGACGAGGGAGAACGCTGATCGTGGAAGATCGAGAGCAGAATAGCACGCAGACGGCCGTGGAGGCCGTAGCCCAGGGGTATAGCCCCGTCCCGATCCAGGGAGGGAGCAAGAGGCCGTACGGCGGCGGCTGGCAGAACCAGCGCTGGCAGGAGAAGGGCGAGGCGGAGGTGCGGGAGCACTTCGACGCGGCGCGCGAGGCGGGGGCCGGGGACATCGGACTCCTCCTCGGGGCGCCGAGCGGCGGCCTCGTGGACGTGGACTTCGACAGCACCCTCGCGCTCCGGCTGAGGGACATCCTCATCCCGCCGACGGCGATGGAGACGGGGCGCGCGGGACGGGCGAGGTCGCACAAGTGGTTCGTCGCGGAGCCGACGGACGACCTCCCGAGCACTCGGCAGTACAAGATGCCGGACGGCTCGGTGATCATCGAGCTGAGGAGCACGGGCGCGCAGACGGTCATCCCGCACAGCGTGCATCCGTCCGGGGAGTTCTACCGCTGGGAGGGTGAGCCGTGGGGCGGCGAGGCGGGTCCTCAGCGCGTCGACGGCCGGGTCCTCTCGATCCAGGTCGCGCTCACCGCTATGGCAGCGGTTCTCCTCGACAAGTGGCCGAAGCAGGGCGGTCGGCACGAGGCGTACCTTCACCTCGCGGGCTGGCTCCTCCGGTACGGCGAGGGAGTGCATCCGTATTGGGAGCGGAACCTGAGCGTGCTCGTCTCGGCCCTCGCGGAGGCGACGCACGACGAGGACGGGCCGCAGACTCGCGTCGACGAGGTGGTCGGGACGACCATCCGCCGGATCAACGAGGGCGGCCGCGTGTCCGGCTTCCCGAGCCTCGTCGAGGTCATCGGGCAGGACCATGCGGACGCGCTCAAGCGGCTCCGCTCGGAGGTCGAGTCGCTGAGCGGCTTCGTCCCGGAGACGGTGCACCGGGACGTGGACGTGGAGCTGGACTTCACGCCGTCCGAGCCCGCTGAGGACGGCGAGGACGACCTCCCGGACAGTGCGGTCGATGAGGAGCGCGAGCGGGATCCGCTGGAGGAGCGCGTGTCGACGTGGTCCTCGGTCGACCTCGGCCCGTATCTCCGCGGTGAGGTGACGCCTCCGGAGCCGAAGGTGCTCCGTCGGACGGACGGGCAGGCGCTGTTCTACGCGGGGAAGGTGAACAGCCTCTACGGCGCGTCGGAGTCGGCGAAGTCGTGGATCGCGCTCTACGCCGGAGTGCAGGAGATGAAGCTGGGCGAGCGCGTGATGTACCTCGACCTGGAGGATGATCCGGTGAGCACGATCGCGCGGCTCCAGGCTCTCGGGGCGCCGGTCGAGGATCTCAAGATGCTCTTCCGGTACGTTCGTCCGGAGTCTCCGATCGCGCCGATGCAGAGGACCCGCTGGGGGAAGCCGGATGCGACGGACGAGGGGCGGCTCTCGGCGAACGTGTTCAAGGGGCTGATCGACAAGTTCGACCCGACCCTCGTGATCGTCGACGGCATGACGGTCCTCTACGGCCTCCACGGGCTCGACACGAACGACGCGATGGGCACGGACGTGATCACGGGCTGGCTCAAGTCGCTGACGCGCGGGAGCCGGACGACGGTCATCGTCATCGACCACACGACGAAGGGTGGAGGGGCGGACTCCTCGCCGATCGGTTCTCAGCACAAGACGGCGATGATCCAGGGCGCCTCGCTGAGGGCGGATCCGATCGACCGTCCGATGCCGGGGGCGCTCGGGATGGTCCGGCTGATCGTGAAGAAGGATCGGCCGGGCGCGGTCCGGGCGGCGTCGACGCGGGACAAGGAGCAGATCGCCGCGGACGTGATGATCGACAGCCGGACGGAGGGGAGGACCTCGATCACGGTCGAGTCGCCGAACGGGTCGCTCGTCGTCGTCGGGTCGACGGACGCGCAGGAGCAGAAGCTCGTGAACCTCGCGGAGGCTGAGGCGGCTCGGGAGAGCGTGATCGACCTGTTCGGGGGCGACCTCGCTGCGAGGCTGACGACGAGGCAGGTTCGGCAGGAGCTCGGTCTCAAGCCGGATGTCGTCTATGACGTGTGGCGCCTGCTGGAGATGGAGGGCGTCGTGATCCGTGAGGGTGAGCGGCGATGGACGAAGTTCCGGCTGAACGACAAGCTGTGACCCAGCTCGCAGGGTGACGACTTGACCTAGTGTGCTCAGACTGTGCTACAGTGTGAACACACCGACCGAGAGACACCCGAGGAGTCCACGATGAACACCACCGCCCCCGCCGCCACCCCCGCCGAGCTCGCCCTCACCGAGATGTTCGAGGCGTCCGCCCGCATGTTCGAGGCCCGCGAGGCTGAGGGCACCGCCACCGAGTACGCCGAGGCGCTCCGCGCCCGGGACGAGCTCGCGAAGGCCGAGCAGGACTACGCCGAGGCGCTCGCCGCCTTCGCGTCCACCCCCGCCTGATCACCCCACCGGCCGGGGCATCCCGCCCCGGCCCCTACCCTCCCGAGGAGGACCCCATGAGCCGCACCGCCCCCGCCCCCGAGTACGAGGTCCGCACCATCTGGGAGGGCGAGCTGGTCGCCTCCACCACCCCCGAGACGGAGCAGGGCGCGTGGGACGACTTCCACCAGTCGACGCTGGACGACGACGGCTACACCATCCAGCTCATCATCAACGGCGACATCATCGCTGAGCACACCAACCCTGACGAGAACGGAGAGCTCTGACATGGCGAGCTACAACGGCCCCGAGAACATCCCCACCTTCACGGTCACCTACCGGACCGCGGTCATCGTCGAGAAGACGGACGCGACCGCCACGGAGGTCATGGAGTACCTCCGCGACGTGCTCGGCAAGGAGGCGACGATCACCGGCGACCACGACGAGGACGGCCTCTACTTCCACATCGTCGACGAGGTCGAGGACGTGACCGACGAGGACGACGCTGAGGCCGCCTTCCACGCGCTGATCGAGGGGAACACCTTCGAGCTGGTGATGGACGGCTTCGAGGTCGACGAGCCCTACGACGACGAGCCCGACTGGGACGCGATCGCGAAGGACCGACGGATCGAGGAGGACTGGTCGTGAGCCCGTGGACGATGCTCAGCATCGACTTCCTGGTCCTGTGCCTGTTCGTCTGCCTCGCGGTGGTCCTGATCGGCAGGAGTGGGAGGCGATGAGCATGATCCTCCGCGAGGCTATGGACCGCTGGAACGAGATGCGGGACGACTTCGAGATGTTCCGCCACGCGCAGTACGAGCGCGCGGCCGCGGACTGCAAGGGCGAGCTCCTGAACGCTCTCGGGCGGGAGGAGGGCGTGGACCCCTACAGCCTGTTCCTCGGCACCTCGGCGCGCGCGGCGAAGTACGCGAGCGAGGAGCTGAGGGACTGGTGGGCGCAGGACGGCAACGCCCGGATGACGGTCGAGGCGTTCGAGAGGCAGTGGCTCACCGCGCGCGAGGACCCGAACACCGGACCGATGTGGATCGGGTGGCCTCGATGAGCTGGAGCATGGACGAGGACAAGGAGATGGACGAGATGGACACGCAGGACAGGGAGAAGTGCCCGAGGTGCACTCACACCTTCGTCACGAGCGCAGGGGGCTCGGCGAGTGAGAACCTCGCTCGGCACGTCGAGGCGGATCACAGCCGTTCAAGGATCCGCTGGACGGTGACCGGCGAGGGGGTCCCGGCCGGGACGCGGAAGGAGACGTGGACGGCGCTCCTGGACGTGGTGGCGCTCGCTGAGCACCGCGGGCTCCGCGTCGAGGTGACCGAGGTCGAGGAGGAGGACCGATGATCCTCGCGGGAGCGGGCGTCGGCCTCGGTGCCGCGCTGGTGCTGACCGGGCTCCTGTACCTCCTCCTCGCGCAGACGACCGCCGCGAACCCCGACATGTTCAAGGGCTCCCGGAAGGGGGTCCGCTACCTCGCTCACCTCGGCGCGGTGTTCCTCTTCGTCGGCGCCCCGGTGGTCGGTGCCGCGATCGTGGTGGCGACCGGAGCATGAGCCGCCCCTTCGTGCCCGGCGGCCCGCCTCGCTTCGAGCACCAGAAGCGCGGCCTCCGCGACCTCCTCCGCCGTCGCGGGGTCGGGGCGCTGATCTTCGACCCGGGGACGGGGAAGACGGCGACGACGATCGACTACATGTGCGTCCTGGCCCTCGGCCTCGGCGTCGAGGAGGTGCGCGTGCTGGTCGTCTCCCCGCTCGCTGCAGTCGACACCTGGGTCGACCAGATGGGGAAGTGGGCGAGCCCGGAGGTGAACTATTGGGTCGAGGCGGTCGGAGGGAGCATCCTCCAGCGCGCTGAGACCCTCGCGGACCGTGGCGGTGAGCCGTACGCCCGGCCGCTCGGGAAGGGGGCGCAGAAGCGCGGGAAGGGGCGCCGGTCGCTCCACGCGGCCCGTTCCTGGGCCTGGGACGCGCGCCCCGCCCTCGCGGACCGGGGGGAGGGTCCCGACGGCGTCCCGGGGCCGCGACTGGTCGTGGAGGTGCTCAACATCGACTCCTTCGCCTCGCGGCGCCCCGTCGGCTCGCGGACGACGGCGGACATCATGGTCGACGCGGTGAAGCGGTTCGGGCCGCACCTCGTCGTCGTCGACGAGCTCCACAAGATCAAGGGCGTGACGGGGAACGCCTCGAAGCTCCTCGCGAGGATCGTCCCGCACGTCCCGCGGCGCGTCGGCCTCACGGGGACGCTCATGCCGCACGGGGCGCTCGACGTCTTCGCGCAGTGGCGGTTCATAGACCCGCGCGCGTTCGGTGAGGTGCAGGCGGACGGGTCGCGGAAGACGGCGACCTTCGGCCGGTTCCGGGACCGCTACGCGAAGATGGGCGGCTACCTCGGTCGCGAGGTGGTCGGCTACCAGAACCTCGACGAGCTCCAGGACATCCTCGCTGAGCGGGCGACGGTGGTGCGGAAGGAGGACGCGCTGGACCTCCCGCCGTGGACGGACGCGACGGTGCACGTCGAGCTGAGCGCGCGCGAGGCGAAGGCGTACGCGGAGATGAAGAAGGCCCTCGCCGCGGACCTCGGCGCCGACGGCGGGGTGGTGACGGTCGGCTCGAGGCTGACGCAGATGATGCGGCTCCGGCAGATCACCTCGGGGCACCTCCCGGACGAGCAGGGGGAGGTCCACGAGGTCGGGGACTCCAAGGTCCAGACGATCCGGTCCCTCGTGCACGACACCCTCGCGGGTGAGTCGCGCGTGGTGATCTTCTGCCAGTTCACTCACGAGATTCTCGCGCTCAAGAAGTCCCTCGCTGCGAAGGGGACCGAGGTCATGGTCATCGCGGGCGGGACGCCGAACGATGAGCGGATGCGGATGCGTCAGCGGTTCGGGAGCGACCGGCCGGAGCGGATGGTGATGGTCGCGCAGATCACGACGATGTCCCTCGCGGTCAACGAGCTGGTGACGGCGAGCAACGCGGTGTTCGGGTCGATGACCCTCCAGCGGGACGAGTACATACAGGCTCGGGACCGTCTGAACCGACTCGGGCAGACGAGGCCGGTGACCTTCTGGCATGTCGTCGCGCCGGGGACGGTCGATGAGGTGATCTTGAAGTCGCACCAGCAGAGGACGGACCTGGAGAGCGCCGTGCTCCGGCACATCCTGGAGCAGTCTGAGGAGTGACCCTGGCCTATGTCTGGGGCGTCTATGCCTCTATGGGGCCCTATGGGTATGCCGTTAGGCATACCCCATAGGGCACCTCATATGCAAATACATAGAACGACACGCAGGTCAGCGAGTTGGGACTGTAGGCAGAGTGTGCTACAGTCTCACAGCACCGACGAGGAGGAGCGCATGGAGAAGCGACAGCAGTTCTTGGCCTACGGGCAGATCACGACACATCGAACGTGTCCTCAGCAGTGGATGTACAAGCACCACCGGAGGCTGGAGAAGGTCGACCCGCAGGAGGCGAAGGTCGAGCTGGAGTTCGGCCTCTGGTGGCACGCGCTCCGCGCGGCCGACAGCATCGAGCGAGGTCTCCTGCACGGGAGCCTCCAGTGGGTCCCGGACCGGATCGCGACCGTCGACGGCGGGCCGACGATCGAGCTCGGGACGATCGAGGATCTCCGCGCCGAGGATGAGCACGGCGGCGTGCACCTCGTGCGCCGGGTCCTCACCCTCGCCGACGAGTGGTGGAAGGGCCGGACGCAGGTCGAGCTGGAGGCGTGGGAGACGAGGATCAGGGAGGATCTCCCGACGCGGCTCCGGAAGGTCGACGCGTCCTGGCGCGAGCGCTGGTCGGAGGATCTGACCTACGAGCGTCCCCTCGCGGTCGAGCTGTACTGGCGCCGTGACCTCCCGCCGCTCACGGACAAGGGCACCGGGGAGATGCACGACACGGCGACGACGATGGTCGGCTACGTCGACGAGGTTTACTTCGACGACCGCCGGAACCTCGTCGTCGCGAGGGATCACAAGGCGCACAAGGCCCTCGCTGCGAGGACGAGCGCGGAGGACATGATGGACTCCCAGCTCCAGGTGTACGCCTGGGGCGCGTCGCCGACGGTCACCGCGTGGGGCTACGGTCCGATCCGCGCGACGGCGTACGACCGGGTGCGCTCGGCGGCTCCGAAGTCCCCGTCGATCACGGCCTCGGGGACGCTGAGCAAGTCCGTCACGGACTACGACCTGGCCACCTATCTCGCGTTCGCCGCGGGCCCTGACGGCGAGGGGGTGCCGTGGGGTGACCCCGGCGCCGTCTACGCCTCGGGGGCGAAGAAGGGACAGCCGAAGCCGTCCGGGGTCTACACCGCGGAGGAGAGCGTGATCGCGAAGCTGAGCGACCCGGCCGCGCTGAGCGCATGGCACCAGCGGACGCTGACGCCGCTCAACCGGAACGTCGTGACGACGCACCTTCGCGCCGCCGTCGACACGGCCGGGGACGTGCGCCGGACGCGGGAGCGTGCGGTCGAGACGGGGGAGGCTGGCCGGAACCTCACGAAGGGGTGCCAGTGGTGCCCGTTCGCCGAGCTGTGCCGGGCTGAGATGACCGGCGGCGCGCGCGGTGAGTACGACCTGGAGGCGATGTTCATCCGGCCGCGGAAGGGCTCCTCGCGCGCTGAGGCGGTCGCGGCGAAGGACACCACGACCCCATGAGTGTGCTACACTATGAGCACACCATGAGTACACCGAACGAAGGAGAGACATGGCACTGAACATCCCCGGCGTCGACCTGATGGGCGCCGACGAGGTGCCGGAGGATCGCGGCCGCTGGCTGATCCACGGACCGCAGGGCTCGGGCAAGACGACCCTTGCTGCGAGCATCGCCGAGTGCGGCCCGACGCTCTTCGTGGACTTCACCGGCGAGAAGGGCATCCGCTCCTTCAAGGGCGCCCCGTACGCGAAGAACATCACCGTCGCGCGTCCCGACAGCATCACCGCGCTCGACGACCTGTTCTGGGCGCTCGACAAGGGCGACCACGGCTTCGAGGCCGTCGTCATCGACTCGCTGACCTCCGTGCAGAAGATGACGATGCGCTACCTCCTCGGGCACGACGAGACCGCCGTGCGCGAGATCAAGCAGGGCACCGCCCCGGCGGACATGAGGACGTGGGGACAGGCCCTCGACGTCATGGTCGACACCGCGACCTTCTGGTACGGCCTCGCGGACGGGGACCGGAAGCACCCGATGCACGTCGTCATGACGGCGCAGACGAAGGTGCAGGAGGACGAGATGTCGCAGACCGTCATGCGGAACCCTGACGTGCAGAAGGGCGCGCTGAGCATCGCGTGCGCGACCCCCGACTACATCCTCTACTGCGACGTGGAGGACAACATGGACGCGCTCTCCGACGACTCGGAGAACCCGGTCCATCACATCGTCCGGTTCGGCTCTCACCCGGGCTACCGGACCAAGGCTCGCCTCCCGCACAACCTGCGCGGGAAGGTGCCGCCCATCCTCGGGCGGAAGAATCCGGCGAACCTCACGAGCCTGAGCCGCGTGCTCGGGATCGGCGGGGTCCCGGCGAAGAAGAAGGCCGCGGCGCCCGCCAAGGCCAGTACCACCGACGACTGATCCAGGAGAACAGCCCCATGGCGAACAGCAACATCACGATCGACCTCACCAACTACAAGGACCGTGTCGGCTCGCGCGTCCCGGAGGGGACCTACAAGGTCGTCGTCGACGACGTCGAGCCGGACACGGCGAAGAGCGGCAACCCGATGGTCAACGTCTGGTTCCGGATCCACGGCGGCGACTACGACGGGCAGACGATCACGGACCGGCTCGTGCTCACGGAGAAGAGCATGTTCCGCGTCGTCGGCTTCCTCCAGGCCCTCGGAATCAAGACGCCGAAGAAGCGGCTGAGCCTCGACATCTCGAAGTTCGTCGGCCGCTCGATGGAGATCACCGTGCGCGACGGTGACCCGTACAACGGTCGCGTGAAGTCCGAGGTGTCCGGCTACGCCCGCCTCCCCGAGAAGGCGGCGAAGCAGTCCGAGGTGGACATCGACGACGTCGAGGAGCCCGCCGACGCGCCGGAGGAGTTCGAGGCGGAGGCGCCGGAGGCGCCCGCTCCCGCGCCCGCCGCGGCCCCGGAGCCCGAGGACGACGACGCGCAGGGCGAGGTCGACCTGGACGACCTCGACAACCTCTGAGCTGAGAGCTCTCTACCGCGGGGCGGGCACCTGAGCGCCGGGTGCCCGCCCCGTCCCTACCCACTCCCCTACTACGTCCCTATCGCACTCGCGGCCTCGCGCCGCTCTCCCGAGGAGATCCGACCATGCCCCGACAGACCAACGCCGACATCGTCTACGCCGCCCTGCCCGAGATGGGCTCTTCGCCCGTGCAGGTGCAGCGACTCGCTCAGAACCTCCCGCTGACCATGCCGCAGGTGACGGCGGCGCTCCAGGTGCTCAAGCACGCGGGCCGGGCGACCAACCCGCGCGGCGCGCGCACGAACTACTGGACGCGCTATGAGGAGCCGCCCGTCGTCGTCGAGGTCCCGGAGCCTGTCGAGGATGATCCGGCGACGGAGGCGGCCCCGCTGAGCGACGCGGAGGCGCGTGTGCACGAGGTGGAGCGTCACCTCGCGCGGATCGAGGGAGCGCATGCGGTGATGTCCTCGCGGCTCGGCGAGATACACGACACGCCGGTAGAGTCCGCGGAGCGCGAGGCCCGCCTGGTCGAGCTGGTGGAGCACCTGAACCGAGAGCTGAGCGGGCCGGTGGTCATCTCGAGCCGCGCCGTCGGGAGCCTCTCGGCGGCGGCGACCCGACCGGTGTCTCGTGCCGTCTAACGAGACCGGCCTGGTCCGGGAGATCGTCCGCGCCGTGCGGGCCGCGCACCCTGACGCCTGGTGCATGAAGGTGCACGGCTCGCCGACGCAGACGATCGGGACGCCGGACCTGCTCATCGTGGTGCAGGGCCGGATGATCGCGGCGGAGGTGAAGCACCAGAAGCCGGGGGAGTCGAGGGAGCACGCGCTCTCGCGGGCTACGGCGGTGCAGCGACGGCAGATCGAGGTGCTTCGGAAGGCCGGTGCCGTCGCTGACGTGGTGCTGAGCGCGGAGGAGACCCTCGCGCTGATCGACCTCGCGCTACGTGACGAGGGGCACAGTCCCGGGAGTTGACCTACTGTGCTCAGAGTGTGCTACATTGTGAACACACCGCGAGGGAGAAGCCCCCGCGACCGAGGCCCCGAGGAGCCCACCATGAGCACCATCACCGCCGCCGATGTCCAGTCCGTCATCGCTGAGGCCGCCGGGCACTGGAGCAAGGCGCGCAAGGTCGAGTCCGACCTGGAGGGCGTGACCTACCTGTCCCTCTCCTTCCCCGTGTTCTTCGGCGCGGACCTCATCCAGTCCCGCGTCGAGGTCTACGTCGACGCCGAGGAGTGGGGCGCGGCGACGGTCATCATCGGCGGCGTCGCCACCCTCATCGAGCCGACCGACGAGATGATCGAGGCGTTCCGCGCCGCCGAGTGCAACCCGATCACCGCGGCCCGCTGACGACTTGACTCCCCGTGCTCACACTGTGCTACAGTATGAGCACAACGGGGAACACGCCCCACCGAGACTCCCGAGGAGCCCGCCATGCAGACCAAGACCGCCGCCAAGGCCACCGCCAAGCACCTCGCCCGCCGCACCTTCGCGATCCGCGTCGCGCTCTCCGAGAAGTCCAACCGGACCACCTCGGCCGACTACTTCGAGCGCCTCGCCGACTACGCGGAGCTCCTGCGCGACCGCATCGAGGTGTGCGCTGAGGTCTCCCCCGCGGGCACCAAGAACGCCGTCCTCGCCGCCCGCACCGTCGCTGCCAGCGCCCGTCGCGACGCCGACTACGCCCGCGAGATGCAGGACCGCTACGCCTTCTGATCCACCCCGGCGGGGCGCACCCGGCGCCCCGCCCCAACCTCCCGAGGAGGAGAGCATGTCGAACGAACCCATCTACGTCGAGGCGATCCGTGAGGCGAAGCGCCGCACGAAGCGTCACAGCCCCGAGCGCCGCTCGCTGGAGCTCATGGACATCCAGACGGACCCGGACCAGGCCCCCGGCCTCCGCGCCCTGACCGTCGAGGAGGGCGAGCTGTGAGCCGCTACTCCGGCCGCCTCCCGACGACGTACGACGAGGCTGAGGCCGCGCTCCTCGGGAAGCAGGTCCGCACGGTCCTCAACAACACCCGCGCCTCGAGGCAGAGGGATGGGTCGATCGAGATCCAGTACCACGGCAACACGATCGCGACCTTCCACGCGGACGGGACCCGAGAGTTCACGACGTGCGGGTGGAACACCGTGAGCACGCGGGAGCGTCTGAACGCGATGCTCATCCGGGATCGGATCGCCTTCGTCCAGCGGGACCACGTCGGTCACATCGAGATTTCCACCGTCGAGCCTGAGCGGATCCGACGCCACGCCGACACCCTCGTCCTCGGGCCGTCCGGCTCGATCGACCAGATCACGAACAGCAGGGAGAGCTGAGCATGGCCCACAACATCACCGAGCGCGACGCGCTCTTCACCGTCCGCGAGCCCGCCTGGCACGGCCTCGGCGTCGTCCTCCCGGAGTACGGGACCCGCGAGGAGCTCCAGCCCCTCGTGCACGGATGGGAGCCGGTCACCACGCCGCTCTACACCGAGGAGCCGATCATCGACGAGGGCGGACCGAACGTCGGCTACACGGAGGTCCCCGGTTTCCGCGCGGTCCAGCGCTCCGACAACGGGGACACGCTCGGCGTCGTGAGCGACACCTACGAGCTCGTGTCCAACGACGAGCTGTGGGACATCGCTGAGGCGATCGAGGGCGAGGCGCGCGGGGAGATCATGTTCGAGACCGGCGGGTCGCTCAAGGGCGGCGCGAAGGTGTGGCTCCTCATCCGCCTCCGTGACCCGCTCACGGTCCGCGGGGACGAGGAGACGGGGACGATCGCCTACTACGCGCTCCAGAACAGCCATGACGGCTCGGGCTCGTTCCGCGGGCAGGCGACGATGACGAGGATCGTCTGCGACAACACGGCGCAGATGGCGGATCTCGACTCGCAGCGACGTGGCACCCAGTTCGTGTTCCGGCACACGCGGAACGTCAAGGACCGGATCGAGGAGGCGCGTGAGGCCCTCGCGGGCTGGCGCGACTCGATCGAGGCGTACCGGATGCTCAGCGAGCACCTCGGCGCGGAGAGGATCGGGGCGGGCGCCGGATGGGACTTCGTCGAGCGGTTCATCCCCGCGCCGCCGCCGAGCACTGCGAGCGACCGCGTCATGGCGAACGTCGATGAGGCGCGGCAGACCTGGCTCGGGATCTACCGGGGTGAGGCGAACGAGCGGATCCTTGGGACGCGCTGGGGCCTCGTGCAGGCGTCGGTTGAATACTTGAATCACGGCCGCCGTGCGCACTCGCAGGAGTCGCGCTTCAAGCGCGCGTACCTCGACCAGAGCAGGCTCCTGCAAGACGCGGTGAGCCTCGCGCAGAAGGTGTGACGCAGGCCGCCCCGCGCTGGAGTTGACCTACTGTGCCGATACTGTGCTACAGTGTGAACACAGCGCGGGGAACGGCCCCGCAGATAGGCACCCGAGGAGCCGACCATGACCGAGCAGACCACCGCCGAGACCGCCGCGAAGTCCCTCGCCCTGAGCGACTACCAGACGATCGGGGCCTTCGCCCGGTCCGTCGAGAAGATGCAGGCCGAGCAGGCGACGGTCGCTGAGGCCACGCTCCGGACCATGGCGATGTCGGCCGAGGCCCTCGCCGCCGCGGCCCGCGAGGTCGAGACCCTCGTCCGCATCGGTGACCTCACCGGCACCGCCCACCGTCACTCGGACATCTGGGCGCACGCCGCGGCCGGGGAGACCGCGAAGGTCAACGAGCTCCTGCGCCCGCTGGTGATCGAGGCGTACGCGAGCTGAGCAGTACCGGGCGGGGATGGTTCCCGCGGGGAGGTCCGATTCCTCCCTCGCCCACGACGGCCGACCGGCCGCACACCCGAGGAGGAGAGCACCATGAAGAAGACCATCGCCCGCGCGGCCGCCGTCGCCACCCTGACCAGCCTGGCCCTGGCCGGGTGCGGCCTCACCGCCGGGGAGGACAAGGAGCCCGTCGCGGCCCCGACCATCGAGGCTGAGGCCGAGGAGGCCGCCGACGCCGTCGACGCTCCCGCCGTCGAGGAGGACGCCGAGGACACCGAGGAGGAGCCCGCCGCCGAGCAGGGCGGGCCTGGCGTCTACCAGGCGCCGCTCATGTCCGGCGGCACCGCGACCGTCGCGGTCCCCGGCACCGGCCCGGAGGACCTGGAGCAGTTCCGCAAGGACGCCGGAGTCGATCCCGTCGGCTACCTCGTCATCGAGGTCGACAACACCGAGGGCACCGAGGAGGCGATGGTCTTCGAGGCCGAGGTCGTGGACTCCGAGGGGAAGACCTACACCTACGAGGAGATCACCACCGGCACCTACGACTGGACCGACACCAACTACGACCTCATCGACCGGCAGATGGAGCTGTGGGACAAGTACCCCTACTCCACCCGCCCGTCGGCGAAGAACACCGTGCCGCTCGTCGGCCCCGAGGTGCCCGAGGACATCGTGTCCGTCTTCGTCGAGTACGAGCAGGCTGAGCGCGTCGGCGACCTCTGACCTACCCCACCACCACCCACCCTCCGCAGTACCCCCGAGAGAGAAGGACACCATGGAGACCCGCACCCTGATCAAGGACACCGCCACCGTCGCCCGCGTCACGGCGCTGACCGAGGGCGACACCTACCGCCGCCTGATCCCGAAGAGCACCTACGAGCCCACGAAGATCGCCGTCGGCGTCGTGACCGGCGTGCTGAACAACGGCGAGACCATCGCGCTCACCGCGCTGGAGGTGAAGGAGGGGTATGGCAGCGAGGTCGAGGTGAAGGTGTTCGACTCCGACACCGACCTCGCGCTCTTCCCCGCCGATCACACCGAGGTGCTGGAGATCCTCAGCGCCGCGCAGAACTACCAGCGGTCCGCCGTCGAGCGCGCTGAAAAGGCGCTGGGCGACGCGCGCGACAAGGAGGAGCGCCTGAACAAGGTGGTCCGCCTGATCGACCTCGCACAGCGCGCTGACCGCGCCGTCGAGGCCGGGGACGCCTGAGCGGCCCGAGGACGGCACAGAATCATCCGGGAGGGGCCCGGCCCCGCTGAGCCCCTCCCGTCCCCTCCACGGCGCGCACAGCGCCACTGAGTAGGAAGCGAGAAGGGCATGAGCAGGTTCATCGAGGACAAGGACGGCGACTACCTCCAGGTGATCGCGGAGAGCGACGGCGCGCTGAACGGCGTCACCATCGCTGCGACCCTGCACGACGAGGTCGACGGGGAGACGACGACGCATCACGCGACGGTGGGCCCGGTCGACCCTCGCGCGCTCATCGAGGCGATCAAGGCGGAGTGCGAGCTCCACGAGGACGATGAGGTGCACGACTCTCCCGTCGTCGAGGAGTTCGCCGCGCAGATCAACAGCGGGCAGGCGACGGTGAACCGGGTAGGCCCCGCCGTCCCCCGGTCGAGCGGGGACTACGTGCACACCACGCCCGCGACCGCAGAGGAGCCTCGCCTGTGGGCCGGGGCGGACGAGCCGATCATCGACCAGCTCATCGGACGGGTCGCCGATCTGGAGGAGGAGAAGGAGCGGACGGAGGCGCATGAGCACCTCTCCGAGCACTGGAACCGTCGCCTGGACGTGGTGGTGACCGCGCTCGGGATGATCCCGGCCCCGGGCAAGCGTGGCGGCATCGCGGCGGCGTTCGCCGGTGAGGATGTGCCGCAGGAGAACCGCGTGGAGAAGGCGCTCAAGATCGCCCGCTTCGCCGCCGATGGGGAGCGGGATATCCCGGGGGTCGACCGATGAGCGTCGAGGAGGACTTCTCGGAAGCGGTCCTCGCGAAGGCGAAGCGCGTCCCCGCGGAGGACATCCGGCCCCACGAGACGGACCCGACGGTCTGGTTCGTGAGGTCGAGCAGGACCGGCGCCGAGCACCGCGTGCAGTTCGTCGAGAGCTGGGCGCTGTGCACATGCCGCCGGGGTGACGTGAAGGTCAGTCAGGCCGGGTGCTATCACCAGGCGGCCGCGATGCTCGCGGCGCAGGACGAAGCGGAGGTGGAGTGATGAGCACGGAGACGAGGATGACGACGGCCTCGATGGTCGATCCGGAGGGCGATGAGCTGAGGTTTGAGAGGATTGAGGACAGCTTCTACATCACGGCCTCGCAGGAGGAGTGCACGGCGACGGTCGGCCCGTTCTCGCGGATCGAGCTGGACGCTCTGCTCGAGCTCTCGTCGATGGAGAGGGGCGCGCTGTGATCGAGGTGAACCCGCAGAACAGCCAGCTGTCGAAGGCGAGCGGCATCCTCGCCGTCGAGACGCCGGACGGGCACCAGCAGTGGGCGCTCGTCGCCGACGCGGAGATCCGCTACGACAACGACGTGACGGTCTCCTACGGGGAGTCTCCGCAGTTCACGGTGATCGCCACGCTTCCTCCGGGGGAGTCGCTGCGAACGGCGGGCACGATCGAGGCGGGCGAGGAGAACGTCCTCGTCTACTCGCGCCTGCTGGTCGCCGTGCTCCGTGAGGAGCGCGATCGGTACGCCGAGCTGGAGAAGCGGCACGATCAGCGAGGGGCGGCTCTGTCGGCGGCGCAGGCCGAGAACCGCCGCCTCGCGGAGGACAGCGAAGAGATGCTGTGGGCGGCGTGGCGGCATGGCGCGTCGACGGGCTGGTTCCACGGCCAGGGGATGCAGGGCAAGACGCTGGACGAGGTGCTGGAGATGAACCCGCACCCTGAGCCGGACGAGACGGACGGGTGCCACATCTGTGGCGGCCCGGATCACTGATCCCTAGGTCACCCTCGGTGTTGACGTACTGTGCTCAGACTGTGCTACAGTATGGGAACACCGAGGGGAACCGCCCCGAGGACGAGACTCCCGAGGAGCCGACATGACCACGATCGCCACCATCTCCCGCGCCGAGCACAACTCCCGCATCGAGCGCGGTGAGCAGGCTCCCGGCCGCTACGCCTACATCGGCTACACCATGGACGGGACGCTGGCCACCTTCGACGTGCGGGACGAGGACGACGTGCAGATCGCGTACGGCGTCGCGATGAGCGAGCTGTCCGCCCGTGACCAGGCCGTCGAGCGCGGCGCTACCTTCTTCGTCTCGGAGTTCTGAGCCATGGCCTACCGCCTGCTGGACCTCTACTCGTGCGCGGGTGGCGCGGCCGCGGGCTACGCGCGGGCGGGCTTCGAGGTCTACGGGGTCGACAAGGACGACCAGCCCCGCTACCCCTTCCCGTTCCACCAGGGCGATGCCCTCGCGGTCCTCCGCGCTCTGAGGGCAGGCTTCCGGGTCGCGTTCCTCGGCCGGGACGGGCGGCGCGCGGTCCTCGGCCTCGACGACTTCGACGCGATCCACGCGAGCCCGCCGTGCCAGTCGTTCTCGCGGACGAGGACGCTCCACTCGCAGGAGCACCCGGACCTCGTCGAGCCGACGCGGGACGCGCTCCGGCGCACGGGGCTCCCGTACGTCATCGAGAACGTCGTCGGCGCTCCGCTCCAGGATCCGCTGAGGCTCTGCGGGACGGAGTTCGGGATGCAGGCGCCGGACGTCGACGGCGTCATGCTCAAGCTGGTGAGGCACCGGCTCTTCGAGTCGAACATCCCGCTGAGGGGCAACGGCGGATGCAGGCATGACCGGGGCGTCGTGACGGCCTCGGTGTACGGGGAGGGCGGCGGCTGGACTCCGGCGCACCGCGACAACCCCGAGAGGAAGGGCGGGTACATCCCGCACACCCGCGTCGTCCAGGCGCTCCTCGGGATCGACTGGATGACCAAGCACGAGATGTCCCAGGTGGTCCCGCCGGTCATGGCGGAGCACATCGGGCGGCAGATCATCGACCATCTGAGGAGGACGGCATGAGCAAGATCGACGAGAGGACCGAGCTGAGGCGGCGCGTGACCCGCTTCTCGCGGCTGGAGAACAGCAAGAGCGGGAACCCGCGCTGGGAGCTGACCTTCGAGGGTGAGCTCCAGCGGCTCCGGACTTGCTGCGACTCGCACGCAGGCTTCGAGGTGACCGGCATCGTCGACGGCGTGGAGACGGGGGAGGTCGACCGGCACATCACGACGCCGGGCGAGCCGGTCCCGGTCGTCCTCACGCTGAACGGCTACTACGGGCTCATTGGGGTCCGGCCGGACGAGGAGGCGGAAGGATGACCGCGAAGGCGAGGCTGGCGGAGCTCGCTCAGGAGCTCTACGCCGAGGGCGCGGATCCGTCGATCACTGACGCTCGGAAGTACGTGCGACGGCT
>Ga0079224_100001676_pt1 | contig 25965 bp, 26 predicted proteins | sample Stecom2015_FD_80414 | JGI IMG/M metagenome (GOLD analysis project Ga0079224, IMG submission 80414) | Agricultural soil microbial communities from Utah to study Nitrogen management - Steer compost 2015 | ecosystem: Environmental > Terrestrial > Soil > Agricultural land | place: USA: Utah... | reverse complement strand
GGGGTGGCCCATGCTGAGTAAAGATCTGGAAATTACGCTGAATACGGCCTTCAAAAATGCCAGGGACAAGCGTCATGAATTCATGACCGTCGAGCATTTGTTGCTGGCCCTTCTCGACAACGAATCGGCAGTGGGTGTCCTGAAAGCCTGTGGTGCAGACCTGAAGCGCCTTGAGGAAGAGCTGGTAGAGTTTGTGGACTCTACCACCCCCCTGATCCCGAGCTCCGACAGTGAGCGCGAAACCCAACCCACATTGGGATTCCAGCGGGTACTGCAGAGAGCGGTATTCCATGTTCAGTCGTCTGGCAAGAAGGAGGTAACCGGGGCAAACGTGCTGGTGGCCATCTTCAGTGAGCAGGAAAGCCAGGCGGTTTATGTGCTGAAAAAGCAGAATATTGCCCGGATTGATGTGGTTAACTTCGTCTCCCATGGCATTTCCCGGGTACAGGGAGCAGAAGACCAGGAGGGCGCGGATCACGCCGCCCAGGACGAAGCGGCGGAAGAGGGTGGGCATTCCCGTCCGCTGGAAAGCTACGCCACCAACCTCAACGAACAGGCGCGGCAGGGGCGGATTGACCCGCTGATTGGCCGGGAGCATGAGGTTGAGCGGGTGGTACAGATTCTGGTTCGCCGCCGCAAGAACAACCCCTTGCTGGTGGGCGAGGCTGGCGTTGGCAAGACAGCCATTGCCGAAGGTCTGGCCAAGCGGATTGTGGACGGGCAGGTGCCGGAGATTATTTCGGATGCCGTCGTCTACTCACTGGATATGGGCGCGTTACTGGCCGGTACCAAGTATCGTGGCGATTTTGAAAAACGCCTCAAAGGTCTGCTGAGTGACCTGAAAAAGCAGAATCATGCCATTCTGTTCATCGATGAGATCCACACCATCATTGGCGCCGGTTCTGCGTCGGGTGGCGTGATGGATGCCTCGAACCTGCTCAAGCCCATGCTCAGTTCAGGCGAACTCCGCTGCATTGGTTCGACCACGTTCCAGGAGTTCCGTGGAATTTTCGAGAAAGACAGCGCCCTGGCGCGTCGGTTCCAGAAAATCGATGTCAACGAGCCAAGCGTTGAGGATACGTACCAGATCCTCAAGGGCCTGAAGCCGAGCTTCGAGAAACACCACGACCTCAAGTACACCGACAAGGCCCTGCGGGTAGCCGCAGAGCTGGCAGACCGGTACATCACCGACCGGCACCTGCCGGACAAGGCCATCGACGTGATCGACGAAGCCGGTGCACGGCAGCGGCTGCAGCCAGAAGACAAGCGCAAGAAGACCATCGATGTGACCGACATCGAAGACGTTGTCGCCAATATTGCGCGCATTCCGCCGAAGAACGTCTCTACCAGCGACAAGGATCTGCTGCGAAATCTTGAGCGTGATCTGAAGATGGTGGTGTTCGGTCAGGATCCGGCGATCGAATCCCTGGCAACCGCCATCAAGCTGGCTCGGGCAGGGCTGAAAGCGCCTGAGAAGCCGGAAGGTGCCTTCCTGTTTGCCGGGCCGACAGGCGTTGGTAAAACGGAAGTCACCAAGCAACTGGCGAAGGTGCTGGGCATTGAGCTGGTTCGCTTCGATATGTCGGAGTACATGGAGCGCCATACCGTGTCGCGGTTGATTGGTGCACCTCCCGGCTATGTCGGTTATGACCAGGGCGGCCTGCTGACCGAAGCGGTCAACAAGCACCCGCACTGTGTGTTGCTGCTGGATGAAATCGAGAAGGCGCATCCTGAAGTCTTCAACCTGCTGCTGCAGGTGATGGACCACGGTACCCTGACGGATAACAATGGCCGTAAGGCAGATTTCCGTCACGTGATTCTGGTGATGACCACCAACGCAGGCGCTGAAAGCATGGCCCGCCGCTCGATTGGCTTCAACGAGCAGGATCACAGTACCGACGGTATGGAGGTGATCAGCAAAACCTTCACGCCGGAGTTCCGGAACCGGCTGGATGGCATTATCCAGTTCGCAGATCTGCAGAAGGACACCATTACGCACGTGGTAGACAAGTTCCTCACCGAATTGCAGGCGCAGCTGGACGAGAAGCATGTGGTGCTTCACGTTGACGATGCGGCCAAGCTCTGGCTGGCGGAAAAAGGCTATGACGTGACCATGGGGGCCCGGCCGATGGCGCGCCTGATTCAGGACAAGATCAAGCGTCCGCTGGCGGAGCAGATCCTGTTCGGCCGGCTATCGGAGCACGGTGGTGATGTGTTCATTCAGCTCAAGGACGACGAGCTGACCTTTGATTACGAGGACGAACCGGCTGAAGCCGTGTGATACAAAAAAGCCCCGCACTTGCGGGGCTTTTCAGATGTCAGCTCGGACCATTAACGGGCACGGTAAACGATGCGGCCCTTGCTGAGGTCGTAGGGAGTCAGCTCAACCTTGACCTTGTCACCAGTCAGAATGCGGATGTAGTTCTTGCGCATTTTTCCGGAGATGTGTGCGGTCACAACGTGGCCGTTGGACAGCTCAACGCGGAACATGGTGTTGGGAAGGGTATCGACAATAACGCCTTCCATTTCAATGACATCTGATTTCGCCATTCAGTAGAAACCTCGTTCGGAATACTTTTCGGTGATTTTAAATTGCGCAATTCTGCCTGAATTCTCCACGTTTGGCAAAATTCAGTCGGACGACATCTTGCGCCAGTGGCCATCCCGCAAGGCCTCGATAGGCTGAAAGCGGGTTTTATAGTTCATTTTCCGGCATTCTTTGATCCAGTACCCCAGATACAGATGCGGCAGTTCCCGCCGTTTGGCTTCCTCAATCTGCCAGAGCACGGCAAAGGTACCCAGGCTTCGGTGTTCCAGTTCCGGGGCAAAGACGGTGTAGATGGCCGACAGGCCGTCATCCAGCAGGTCGACGGCTGCCAGCCCCACCAGTTCACCATCAAGAGACATTTCCAGAAACCAGGAGTCGGTAGCTCCTTCCACAAGGAACGAGGTAAATTGCTCTCTTGAGGGCGGGTACATGTCACCGTCGCGATGACGTTCCTCTATGTAGTGGGCGTACAACCGGTAATAGCGTTCGCTGAATGCTGCCGGTACCAGCTTGCAGTCAAGATCGGCATTTTTACGCAGCACCCGGCGTTGATTCCGGTCTGGCTCGAATTGGCCTACCTGCAGGCGTACCGGAACACACGCATTACAGCTTTCGCAGTGCGGACGGTAGTAATGTGAGCCGCTGCGACGGAAGCCTAGTGCGGTTAACTGGCTGTATAGCTTTTTGTCGATGTGGGCGCGAGGGTCCACAAACATGGTGGTCGCTTCACGGTCTGGCAGGTAACTGCAATCGTGAGGAGGGGTGGCAAAGAAAACGAGCGTTCTGAGATTACTCATTTCACCTCCGGGCAGGGCCATTGCCAGCTGAAGTTCCAGTCTGGCTGGTCCGGTTTCCGATCGACACATGCCCTGAGTATAGATAAAAACTCGGCCCTCGGAATACTGCTCGCCCCCATCGTCAGCAGATGGTCGCTCTCCACCTGACAATCCATGAACTGATAGCCCCATTCACCCAACTGATGTGCCAGGTGCACCATCAGAACCTTGGAGGCGTTGGTTTCCAGTGAAAACATGGATTCACCGAAGAAGCAGCGGCCGATAGCCAGCCCGTACATGCCGCCTGCGAGCTCATTGTTGCGATTCCAGACTTCAATGGAGTGGGCGATGCCACGTTTATGAAGTTCTGTATACGCTGCCATCATTTCGTCGGTTATCCAGGTGCCCTCAGCGCGGGTGTTTGCGCAGAGTCGGATGATGCGGCCGAAGCAGTGATCGGTGGTGATACGAAATCGGCGCTGGTTCAGTGTCCGGCGCAGACTCCGGGAGATGTGGATGTCGGACGGAAACAGAACGCACCGGGGGTCCGGTGACCACCAGAGTATAGGCTGGTCGTCACTGAACCAGGGAAAAATACCATTTCGATAGGCCAGAATCAGGCGTTCCGGAGACAGGTCGCCACCCAGGGCAAGCAGGCCATCGGGATCCTCCAGCGCTTCTTCAGCCGGAGGAAACCAGAGTTGATCAGGATCCAGCCAGGGTAGCGACGTCATTCTGCTCCTGAGCTGTCAGCCCTGTTGGTCAAGAAACTTCTCGGCGTCCAGCGCAGCCATGCACCCGAAACCGGCGGACGTCACAGCCTGCCGATAGACGTGGTCAGCTACGTCGCCCGCGGCGAACACGCCCGGAATGCTGGTCTGGGTGGCCATGCCCTCCAGGCCAGAGCGAATCCGGATGTAACCGTTGGTCATATCCAACTGGCCTTCAAACAAGCTGGTATTCGGCTTGTGGCCAATCGCGATAAATACGCCGGCCAGCTCGAGATCCTGAGTGCTGCCATCTTTGGTGCTCTTGATGCGCATGCCGGTAACGCCGGTGCCGTCGCCGAGCACTTCGTCCAGGGTGTGATCCCAGATGATGTTGACGTTGCCGTTTTCCGCTTTCTCGAAGAGCTTGTCCTGCAGGATCTTCTCGGCGCGCAGTTTGTCGCGGCGGTGTACCAGGGTTACTTCATCGGCGATGTTCGAGAGATAGAGTGCTTCTTCCACAGCGGTATTGCCGCCGCCGATAACCGCGACTTTCTGCTTACGGTAGAAGAAGCCGTCACAGGTGGCACAGGCCGACACGCCCTGGCCCTTGAACTTCTCCTCGGACTCAAGCCCCAGGTACATGGCAGAGGCGCCGGTGGCAATGATCAGAGCGTCGCAGGTGTATTCGCCGTTGTCGCCCTTGAGCCGAAACGGGCGGTTGTTCAGATCGGCTTCATTGATGGTGTCGTACACGATGCTGGTTTCAAAACGCTCGGCGTGCTTCTGCATGCGCTGCATGAGCTCGGGGCCCTGAACGCCGTCGTTGTCGCCCGGCCAGTTGTCTACATCAGTGGTGGTGGTCAGCTGGCCGCCCACTTCGATACCGGTGATCAGGGTCGGGTTCAGGTTGGCGCGCGCGGCATAAACAGCAGCGGTATAGCCGGCCGGGCCGGAGCCAAGAATGATCAGTCGGGAATGTCGGGTTTCGCTCATCTGTGTCTCACTGAAATGAAGTATGCGTATTCGACGGCTCTTTGTTCTGCCCCTCCGCGGGAGCAGAATGAGAACCGCTCATCTGAAATCTGGCAAAAGGCTAACATGAAATGACCGGGCTGCCATTCGTTTACGCCAATGCAGCTTATAAAACCTTGCTATGTGGTCAGACCCGGATTATTCAAGCACTGATACGGTCGTTAACAGCTGGCGCACCCGCTCCCGGGCTTTGCCGGATTCCCCCTGTTCCAGCCGGTGCTCGGCTACGGCGGGGAAGACGGCCTGCACGTCGTCGGGCAGTACGTGGTTGCGACCTTCCATTAGCGCCCAGGCTTTGGCCGCCCGTAAAAGGCCGAGGCCCGCCCGCGGGGACAAGCCGTAAAGCAGTCCGGGCATGCGCCGGCTCTGCTCCAGAAGGCGTTGCAGATAATCCAGCAAAGCCGGGCTGGCGGATACCTTTTCCACGGCCTGCTGCAAGGCCACCAGTTCATCGTGTGGCAGTATGGCCTTCAACCGGTCGGTAAGATGCTTGCGGTCTTCGCCTTCCAGTAGCTCCCGTTCCGCTTTCGGGTCGGGGTAGCCCAGCCGGAGCCTCATCAGAAACCGGTCAAGCTGGGACTCAGGCAGGGGGAAGGTGCCACCTTGCTCAATCGGGTTCTGGGTTGCGATCACAAAGAACGGGGTTGGAAGTGGTCGGGTTTCCCCCTCAATGGATACCTGCCTTTCTTCCATGGCTTCCAGCAGGGCGCTTTGGGTGCGCGGTGACGCGCGGTTGATCTCGTCTGCCAGAACTACCTGGGCGAAGATGGGGCCCGGGTGAAACACCAACCCACCGGCCTGCTTGTCATACATGGAGTAGCCCAGAACGTCTGCGGGCAGCAAGTCGTTGGTGAACTGGATTCGCTGATAGCTCAGCCCCATGATTTTTGCCAGTGCATGGGAGAGGGTGGTCTTGCCCATGCCCGGGATATCTTCGATCAGCAGGTGGCCGCGGGCCAGCAGGCCGCAGAGTGCCAGACGAACCTGATTTTCCTTGCCCAGCAATATCTTGTTAAGGGCGCTGACGACCGTGTCCATTTTCTGTTTCATGCCGGTTCTAGTCCCTCACCCGTTTCAGAATGTCGCCGTAGGCATCGATGCGTCTGTCCCTGAGGTACGGCCAGATTCTACGGATGGATTCGGTACGCTGGCGATCCAGGGTTACCGACAGGATGCACTCGTCAGTCTCGTTGGCACGGGCCAGAAATTCGCCCTGGGGGCCGCAGATGAAACTGTTACCCCAGAAACGAATGCCGTCACTGTGGCCGGAAGGATCCGGCTCGATACCCACGCGATTCGGAGCAATCACCGGAAGGTTGTTGGCTACCGCGTGGCCGCGCTGAACGGTTACCCAGGCTTCCAGTTGTCGGGCCTGTTCGTCCGGATCGTCGGTCAGGTCCCAGCCAATGGCAGTAGGGTAGATCAGTATTTCCGCACCGGCCAATGCCATCAGCCGGGCCGCTTCCGGGTACCACTGGTCCCAGCACACCAGCACCCCCAGTTTGCCAACGGAAGTCTGGATGGGGGTAAACCCGCTGCGGCCATCATTGAAGGTGGCATCGCCGGGGGTAAAGTAGAATTTCTCATAGAAGCCCGGGTCGTCCGGGATATGCATTTTGCGGTATAGCCCGGCCAGGCTGCCATCGGTGTCGAACACCACAGATGTGTTGTGGTAAACGCCGTTCATGCGCCTTTCAAAAATAGAACCCACAAGCACAACGCTCAATTCTTTTGCGAGACCAGACAGATAGTTGCTGGTGGGCCCGGGAATGGGTTCGGCCAGCTCAAAAATAGCGGTGTCTTCGGTCTGGCAGAAATACTGTGTGGCGTGCAGTTCCTGCAGGACAACCAGTTGAGCTCCATCCTTGGCCGCCTTGCGGATCAGGCGTTCCGATGTGGCGAGGCTCTGATTCTTGTCGGGGCTGCAGGTTTGCTGAACGGCTGCGACCTTGAGGCTGGAGCCGATGTTCGTGCTGATCATACGGTTACCACTCCGGAAGGAATTTGCATGGTCACGCAATGCAGGCTGCCGTGCTGATAAATAAGCGGGCGGCAGTTGATCGGAACGATTTCCCGGTCGGGGAATAGGTCCGCCATGATACGGATCGCTTCTTCGTCCTGTGGCACGTCGTAAACCGGCAGCAAGATTGCGCCATTGATGATCAGAAAATTGGCGTAGGTTGCTGGCAACCGTTCACCGTCTTCATCGTGAATCGGGTCAGGCCACGGCAGGGGGGTCAGGCGATAGGGGCTGCCGTCGGCCTGGCGGAATTCCTGCAATTCTTCTTCCATGGCCGCCAGGGCGCTGTAGTGTTCGTCCGCAACGTCCGGGCATGCTACATAGCAGATATGATCAGGCGCACAGAACCGTGCCAGGGTATCGATGTGGCTGTCGGTGTCGTCGCCCGCCAGATAACCGTGGTTGAGCCAGAGAATGCGATCCACGCCAAGGACCTCTTCCAGCAACTGCTCGATCGCGGTCCGATCCATGGATGGGTTTCTGGACGGCGTCAGCAGGCACTCGCTGGTAGTGAGCAGCGTGCCTGCGCCATCGGATTCTATCGAGCCGCCTTCCAGAACAAAATCCACCGGCTGCAGTGGGTGTTTGCCAAAAATACCCGCGTTCGCCAGGTGTCGGTTGAGAGCGTCGTCTTTTTCCCAGGGAAATTTGTCTCCCCAGGCATTGAACCGGAAGTCCAGCAGTGTGGGGCCGTCGGCGGTATCCACGGTGATGGGGCCGTGGTCCCTGGCCCAGGTGTCGTTGGCGGGAGCGGGCACGGTGATCACGCGGCCGGGTAACCCGTTGCCTTCGGCATAAGTATTCAATTGCTGGCCAAGTTGCTGGAGACGTGCCACGAACTCGCAGCTGATCACCAGATGTTCAAAACGGAGGACCGCTTTGGCAATGGCCTCGAACACGGGCTCTACGTCGGCCATTCGCCGCGCCCAGTCGGTTCCGGGATGAGGCCACGTCAACATGACTGCGCTTTGGGGAGCCCACTCCGCAGGCAACGTACGTCTGGAAGTCACTGTATAAGTCACCTTGGTTTGCAAAAGCCGCCATTCTATCTGAGCAATGCAGCCAGTGCATTGTCATTCCCTGGTCAGATGCTCTTCCTGTGTGATGAAGCGGGTGACGGTCAGTCTTTGTGTTGCTTTACCACGGCATGTATCACGCGGTTGCCTTCGAAATAGACGACAAAATTCTGATAATGCCACTGACTGATGGGCGGTTCCCCGACCGGGCCTTTGATGTCCTGGGGCGTGCCCCAGCGATTACGTACGGAATCCTCACTCATGCCGTTCGCGGGCAGGCTGATCTGGCTTCTGTCAGCCTGGCTGCCCACCGGAACTCTCCGTTCCTCGGCATGGGCCAGTGGCACTGAACCGGCGAATACAGTGGTAGCCAGAACGGCAGCAGCCATCACGTTGCGGTAGTTTGTCATAGAGGATTCTCCAATAATGCCTGATTACTGCGCACGGTCTGCGGCAGATGAATAAAACGTAATATCCCGAAAAGCTTAGCAAAAGTCAGCACCTTTTCAGTATCTTACTCTTTTTGTCGTTGTCGAATCTGCCAACGCATCACATGGCGGGCAATTTGTTGGCGGTCGCTGTCATCCAGTTCGACAAATAGCGTGTGAACCCGTGTGCCGCCTTGGTTGTCCTGCTCGATGTCGAGCACTTCGGCAATCGCTCTGGGCTGGTACAGCTCTGGTGGTAAGGTCATTCGAACGGCCAGTCGGTCACCCGCGCCAAAGGCTGCCGTGGGCCAGCTGAATGAGAGCCCGCCCTCGCTCAGGGTCACATCCTGCCAGTCCTCCGGTTGCAACGGATTTTGCTCAAAGGCGATAATGCGCGCCAGCGTATCGACCTTGCTGTTCAGGGATTTGACCAGCCCGGCCAGCAGGCGGTCGCGCTCGGCCAGGCTTGCCAGGTGTGCACGTACGTCCTGGTCCAGCCTCCGGAACTCGGCTTTCAGGGCTTCCAGTGGTGAGTTGTTGAATGGGTCGTCGCCGGCACGGGCGTCGTCCAGGCGGCGTACCTCAAGCCCGATACGGTCTTCTATCCGGAAGAACTCCCGGCGCTCCCGTTGGCTGTCTCCGCTCGGTGGCGTTTTATTCTGGCTTGGCATCCTGTCTCCGGACGGGTTTTTATTGATTATAGAACAGTTTAGCAGTTTCCCGATGGCTGGTAAGAGGCCTGGCAAATCTCCGGGCCAGGTAATGATCGAGGCCGGCAGGGAATCAATAATCGACGGACCGCAAGGTAGCGACAGGCACCCCTACATGTTCAGACCCTTATCGTTTTATATTGGGCTGCGATACACCGCCGCCAAACGACGCAATCACTTCATCTCCTTTATCTCCCTGACCTCAATGATTGGCCTGATGCTGGGCGTTGCGGTACTGATCATCGTGCTCTCGGTCATGAACGGGTTCGATCGTGAACTCAAGCAGCGCATTCTTGGGATGGTGCCCCATGCCACGATTCAGGGGGCTTCCGGTCCGTTGGAGAACTGGCAGGAGATTGACCAGAAGGTCGAAGCCTACCCGCGGGTGCTCGCGGCCGCTCCCTTTATCCAGGGGCAGGGCATGGTAACCGGTGGTGGTAACGTCCGGGGCGTTATGCTCAACGGTGTCCTGCCGGAGCAGGAGGCCAGTGTTTCGATTATCGAGAATCATTTTATCGAAGGCAGCCTTGATGAGCTTCGTTCTGGCGAATTCGGAATCATCATAGGCCGGTTGATGGCTAACAGTCTTCGCCTGGGGGTGGGAGATAAGCTGACGGTGGTGTTGCCGGAAGCTTCCGTAACCCCGGCCGGGGTGTTGCCCAGGCTCAAGCGCTTCACCGTCAAGGGTATTTTCAGTGTTGGTGCAGAACTGGATGGCAACTACGCGCTGATCCACATGGATGATGCGGCGCGGTTGATGCGCACCGGTGGTCGGGCAGAGGGTATCCGGCTGTTGATGGATGACCTGTTTGCGGCACCTCGGGTTGTCAATGATGTTGCCCGGACCCTGGGAGGCCGCTACTACGTATCGGACTGGACCCGTACCCACGGCAACCTGTTTCAGGCAATCCGCATGGAAAAAACCATGATCGGGTTGTTGTTGATGTTCATTGTCGCCGTGGCGGCCTTCAATATTGTGTCGACACTGGTCATGGTGGTGACCGACAAGACTGCGGATATCGCTATTCTGCGAACTATGGGCGCCACGCCCGGGCGCATTATGAGGATCTTTATCATCCAGGGTGCCGTGATTGGCGTGTTTGGAACGCTGACAGGTACCGCGCTGGGGATCTTTGGCGCCCTGAACATCAGCGGCTTTATCTCCTGGCTTGAATCGGCGCTGGGGCATCAGTTCCTCAGCGCCGATGTCTATTTCATCAGCTACCTGCCATCGCAGCTCCAGTTGCAGGATGTACTGATTATCAGCGGTGCGGGCCTTGCTATGAGCCTGCTGGCAACTATTTACCCGGCCTGGCGTGCATCGCGGGTCGAACCGGCGGAGGCATTGCGTTATGAGTGACGGGCAGGGGACATCTCTGGTGATTGATTGTCAGCAGGTTACCCGAACCTACAGCGAAGGGCCGGAGACGCTGACGATTTTTTCGGACATCTCTCTCCAGGTTGAGGCCGGCGAGACAGTCGCCATTGTCGGCAGTAGCGGAGCCGGGAAAACAACCCTGCTGAATCTGCTGGGTGGCCTGGATCGCCCTTCCTCGGGGCATATCCGGATCTGCGGCGAGGACATTCACAAGCTATCGGAAGCGGGCAGGGCGCGCTTCCGGAACCAGCACCTGGGGTTTGTGTATCAGTTCCATCACCTGTTACCGGAATTTACCGCCCTCGAGAACGTTATGTTGCCCTGCGCGCTGGGTGGCATGCCACCCAAGCAGGCACGCCCGAAGGCGGAGCATCTGCTGCAAAGGGTCGGCCTGGGTGAACGGCTCAGGCACAAGCCTGGTGAGTTGTCCGGTGGTGAACGGCAGCGGGTCGCCATAGCCAGGGCGCTGGTTAACAGCCCGGAGTGCGTATTGATGGATGAGCCGACCGGTAACCTGGATGAGCACACCGGAGAGGGGATTCGGGCCCTGATTGGTGACCTGAGGGATAATTCCGGGACCTCATTCATTATGGTTACACACGATATGACCATGGCCCGGAGCCTGGGAAGGGTGCTGCGACTGGAGCAGGGGCGGTTGGTTCAGGAGGCCTGATTGCTGGCTGGCGTGCTTTTGATGCGCTCGCGACGCCGCAATTGCCAGTCAGTGCGGATCTTGCGGCGCCAGAGATACTGAATGATCAGGTACGCGAGGCAGGCGGTAACAGTAGCCAGAACCAGAGAACCCAGATAAAGGGGCACGCCGATATCGATCAATCTGTGGCTGATCCAGTCCCAGGAAAGCTCGAATTCGAACGCCAGAACCGGCCGGTTCAGTATCCAGGCCCCCACCTTGTAATTGAAGTAGAACATAGGGGGCATGGTCAGCGGATTGCTGATCCAGACCAAAACCACAGACAAAGGCAGGTTGGCGTTAAACCAGATGGCGCAGAAGGCCGCCGCCAGCATCTGGAAGGGCATCGGGATAAAGCAGAACCAGACGCCCACCAGGAAGGCCCTGGCAACACAGTGTCGGTTGATGTGCCACAGGTTGGGTTCATGGAGGATATCGCCCAGAAAACGCAGCGATTGCATCGACTGCACCTTTTCAGGGGTGGGCAAATACCGTTTCATGAACTTCTTCGGCATAGGAAGTTCGGCCTGTTTCCTGGCTTTGAGTAATCACTGGCGCCCAGAGGCTGCCAGCGCTATCGAAAATCGGAGGACAAGGATTGTCCGAAAACCCAGTTACCAACCGGGTCAGCAGGCTCGGTGTTGGACTCGCCAGCATTCTCGCCTTCTCTTGCGGCGTTATCTTACTGTATCGGCTCGCAACCTTGCCACCATATTCATGGCTGTTTGTGCTGGCTGGGGTAATGTTACTGGCTATGTTCTGGCGATTTCGGCGTATGCAGAGGCTTGCGCCCGCGATGGTTGCAGCGACGCTGGGGCTGGCCTGGGCCGGCTGGAATGCCGATATGAGGCTTGCCGAACGCCTGCCTTCGGAGCTGGAGACCAAGCGCATTATGGTTTCCGGCTATCTCTGTGATTTGCCGACACCGGGAAGCTTTGACAGCCTGAGATTCGGATTCTGTGTGCGGCAATGGCATGTCCCCGATGTGTCCGAACGTCATACCTTGCCCCGCGTCCTGCGGCTATCCTGGTACGGTAGGGAGGGGCGCACGCTACCCGACCATCGCCTGAATCTGGAGGTCGCGCTCAAGCGTCCTCACGGCAATCTGAATCCAGACGGGTTTCGTTACGAAGACTGGCTGTTCCGCCATGGCTACCGGGCAACCGGCAGTGTAAAGCAGGTGTATGCAGCTCCGGAGCTGGCTTGCGGACTGCAATGTCAGTACCACGCCTGGCACTGGCGCGCTTCAAAACAGTTGCAGCGTTGGTTTGGTGAAGCGGAATACTACCCGCTGATTGCCTCTTTGCTGATGGGTAACCGGGGCTCGCTGGAAGATCACCACTGGCAGGTGCTCAAGGCGACCGGCACCATACATCTGGTGGCCATTTCCGGTTTGCATCTCGGGCTGGTGGCTGTCGGAGCCGGTCTGCTGGCGCGCTGTGGCTTGCTGTTGCTGCCGGTTGGTTGCCTGAGCGAGCAGGGGCGGCGTTCTCTGGTTTTTCTGGTAGTTGTTCTCAGTTGCTTCGCCTATGCGTTATTGGCCGGCTTTACCGTACCGACTCGCCGGGCCCTGGTAATGGTGGTTGCGGGCGGCTGGTATCTGCTCAAGGCAAGACAGCAAAGTGGCTGGCGGCCCTTTTTGTTGGCGCTGGCAGCGGTGCTTCTGATGGATCCGTTTGCGCCTCTGGATCAGGGCTTCTGGTTGTCCTTTGGTGCTGTCGGGGTGCTGCTGATCGTGTTCTCCGGCCGTCTGGGCTCGTCGGGCTGGTTGTCGGCCTTGTTAAGAGCGCAGGTGGCGGTATTTTTCGGATTGTGGCCAATGTTGATGCTGTTGCATCAGGGCCAACCGCTTGCAGGCTTCGCGGCCAACCTTCTGGCGGTTCCCTGGGTTTCGCTTGCCGTCATGCCGGTGCTGTTCCTGGGGGCTATCATCGCGCTCCTTTCTGGAGGGTGGCTCCTGCCCTGGGTATCGGCCGGGTTTGACCTGGTCCTGGGAGCGCTTTGGTGGTGGCTGGAATTGGTGGCCTGGTTCCCGGCAGGACAGATGCAGCCTCTGCCGCTGCCACTGGCAGCAAGTCTGGCGTTGCTGGCGCTTTGGGCAACTCGCTGGAGCGACTGGCGATGGCGGGCATTGCTGGGGGGTACCTTTCTGCTGCTCAGTATTCCCTGGTCCGGTGCCGGAGGAGGCAATTCCGTCGTACAGGCGCCTGAAGTACGTGTTCTGGATGTGGGGCAGGGGCTGTCGGTTGTGGTTCGTGCCAGTGGCCGGGTGATGGTGTATGACACCGGGCCGGAAGTCGCGGGCGTGTACTCTGCTGTGGATTCGGTGCTGGTTCCGAATCTCCGGGCGATGGGCGTCGAGGTTATTGATCTGCTGGTTCTGAGTCATGCCGACAATGACCACGCCGGCGGTCTCGAGACGTTATCTGAGCACTTCGCGATCAAAAGAGTGGTTTCCGGTGAGCCGGCTCTGATTAATGGGCGTGTGCCGGTACCGGTGGAAACCTGTCGCCCGGGAAATATTAGGTGGCCGGGTCTTGTGATGTCTCTGTGGCAAAATCCGTTGCCTGCGGACGGAAATGACGCTTCGTGCGTGATACGCCTGTACCATCCGCCAGGCAACAGTGATTTCGTATTGACCGGGGATATCAGCCGGAAGGTTGAAGAACTCATGCTCGGTGCCGGTGGGCCAGACTGGATAGAGAATCGCATTGTGCGCCGGGTGGTGCTGGCGCCACACCACGGCAGTAAAACCTCATCTTCAACACGCTGGATACAGGCTGTGGCGCCGGATCAGGTGATCTATACGGCGGGCTACCGGCACCATTTTCGGCATCCGCATCCGGAGGTAACCGGTCGATACCGGGAGGAGGGCGCAATGGCATTCAATACAGCCTGCTCTGGCCAGATCATGCTCACGTTTACGGATTCAGGGATACTTACAAGGCAACTCTGGAAGACTCAGCCTTTCTGGATAGCGTCTTCGGGGCTTGCCAGAAGTGAATGTAAAATACCGTGACAATCCGGGTGTGGCCTGCACCGGCAGCTATGCTAAAGTAGCGCGGCTTGTAACTAATCAGGGAGATCAAGCGTGTTCGAGCTGTTGAAAGCCGGTGGCATCCTGATGGTGCCCATTGTTGCCTGTTCCATCCTGGCACTTGCCATCATTCTGGAACGAATCTGGACCTTGCGGGCCTCTCGGGTTGCGCCCCCGCAGTCCATTAACGAACTCTGGCGCTGGATCAAGAAAAAAGAGCTTAACGGTCGCAAGCTGAAAGCCCTGCAGGCATCGTCGCCACTTGGCCGGATACTGGCTGGCGGCCTGATCAACGCCAAGCATGGTCGCGAGATCATGAAAGAAAGCATCGAACACGAGGCCAGCCAGGTTATCCATGAGCTGGAGCGTTTCCTGAACCCCCTGGGTACTATCGCCACAATCACGCCGCTGTTGGGCCTTTTGGGTACCGTTATCGGCATGATCAAGGTGTTTGCCGAGATCCAGCTGGCCGGCGTCGGCAATGCCGGTAACCTGGCCGGAGGCATTTCCGAGGCATTGATCACCACCGCGGCTGGCCTGAGTGTCGCCATTCCTGCTCTGATCTGTCACCGCTATTTCATCCGTCGCGTGGATGAGTTGGTCGTCAACATGGAACAGGAAGCCATCAAACTGGTGGAAGTGGTCCACGGAGACCGCGAAATCGACGTTGAAGGAGCCTGAACGCCGTGAAGTTCAAGCGCCAACGAAGCCAGGAAGTCGGGGTCGATCTGACACCACTGATTGATGTGGTGTTCCTGCTGCTGATTTTCTTCATGGTGTCGACCACGTTTACCCGGGAGAGTCACCTGCAGGTGGAGCTTCCGGAAGCCAGTGCAGAGCCGGCAGCACCTTCTGAGGTACGGCAGATTGATGTGGTGATCAATGCCGAAGGCCAGTACTTTCTGAATGACCGACCGCTGGTCAACAATCGCCGGGAAACCCTGGAGCGTGGTGTCAGTGAGTTGGCCGAAGGCGACAACAGCCTGCCGTTCATTATCACTGCAGATGCCCGAACACCCCACGAATTTGTGGTGCGGGCCATGGATGTTGCCGGTCGCCTGGGGTTTGCCAAGCTGAGCATAACCACAGAGCGGGAGGCTGAAAGCCAGTGATGCAAGCAAGGCCGGAGCCGCTCAAGACGCCACCTGCCGGTAGCTGGACCACCTACAAACGCCTGCTCAAGTACGTCAAGCCTTTCTGGTTTGCGTTCTCCCTCGCCGTGTTCGGAAACATTATCTATGCCGCTGCATCCACCGGGATGGCTGCGGCGATGGAATATGTGATCACGGCTATCGAGAATCCGTCTGACCAGAACCGGATGCTGCTGACCGGGTTGATTGTGGGTGTTTTTGCCTTCAGAGGCGTTGGCACGTTTTTCAGTCAGTATTTTATCAGCTACGTCGGGCGCAACGTGATCAACGCCTTGCGCAACGATGTGTTTGATCGCCTGATGTCTTTGCCGTCCCGGTACTATGATGAAAATGCATCCGGGCGTCTGGTTTCAAAGCTCACCTTTAACGTTGAGCAGGTCGCTGATGCGGCAACAAATGCGGTGACCATCACGCTGCGGGAAGGGCTGACTATACTGGGCCTGCTCGGCTTCATGCTGTACACCAACTGGAAGCTGACCTTGATTTTTCTCACCGCCGGCCCGGTCATTGGCCTGGTGGTCAATTACGCCAGCAAACGGTTTCGTCGTATCAGCAAGCGTATTCAGGGCTCCATGGGCGATATCACCCATGTGGCTTCCGAGTCGATCACCGGCTACCGGGTGGTACGTACCTTTGGCGGCGAGGATTATGAGCGGGAGCGGTTTCGTGATGTCAGTGCCCGAAACCTGAAGCAAAGTCTGAAAATGGCCTCCACTCAGGCGATAAGCGTACCTGTCATCCAGGTGCTAGTGGCATTCGCCATCGCCGCGCTGGTTTGGACCATGCTCGCACCTGAGATTCGGGGTGAGATGTCCACCGGGCAGTTGATTGCGTTCATTACTGCGGCGACGACCATGGCCAAGCCCATTCGTCAGGTTACGTCCGTGCACGCCAAGATACAGAAGGGTGTTGCTGCTGCGTTTGACGTGTTCGAGACCATGGACGAAAAACCGGAAGATGATTTGGGCTCCTACCAGCCCCAGCGGGTCAAAGGCGACATCAATTTTGACCAGGTGTCTTTCCGTTACCGGGATCAGCTCGACAATGTGCTTGAGGGAATAACCGTCGATATTCCGGCAGGCCAGAGTGTCGCGCTTGTTGGTCGGTCAGGCAGTGGCAAGTCGACCATGGTTAGCCTGTTACCCCGTTTCTACGAATACACGGGGGGAGCCATTCGCATTGATGATCACGAACTGAAGGAGTTTTCGCTTCAGGCACTGCGTGCTCAGATTGCACTGGTGAACCAGAATGTGGTGCTGTTCAACGATACCATTGCCGCCAATATTGCCTACGGCGCCCTGCGCGACTGCAGCCGGGAGGAAATCATGGAAGCGGCTGAGAAGGCCCATGCGCTTGAGTTTATCAATCGCATGCCGGAAGGGCTGGATACCATGATCGGTGACAATGGTGTGATGCTTTCCGGTGGTCAGCGCCAGCGTCTGGCGATCGCCCGGGCCATCCTCAAGGACGCACCGATCCTCATTCTGGATGAGGCGACGTCGGCGCTGGATACAGAATCCGAGCGCCACATTCAGGAAGCGCTGGAAACCGTTATGCAAGGCCGGACCACACTGGTGATCGCACACAGGCTATCCACCATTGAGAAGGCCGACCGAATCCTGGTTATGGACAATGGCCGCATTGTCGAATCCGGCAGTCATGGTGAACTGCTGGCTGCGGGGGGGGCCTACGCCCAGCTGCATCAGATTCAGTTCAGCGAGCACGCATGAGTACCAGCCTGGTTGACCGGCTTTGGTACGGGCAGGGCAGACCTCTTGCCCTGCTCACACCACTGGCCTGGTTGTATCGGGCGGTGTCTGAGTCCAGGCGCCGAAAGGCCTGGCATGCGCGAAACGAATTGCTGCCGGTTCCGGTTGTGGTGGTTGGCAACATCACGGCTGGTGGCACCGGCAAGTCGCCTCTCACGGCCAGTCTGGTTCAGTGCATGACTCAGAACGGCTGGAAGCCGGTGATTCTCAGTCGTGGCTATGGTGGGAAAAGCCCTCAGTACCCCTTGCTGGTCGCTGACGGGACCCCGGCGGGTATCTGTGGCGATGAACCTCTGATGCTGGCCCGAGCCACTGGATGCCCCGTTGTAGTGGACCCGGATCGCTGTCGAGGGGCCCGTTGGGCGCTGGAGAATGGCCTGGGCGATGTGTTGATCTGTGATGATGGCCTGCAACACTACCGCCTGCCCCGAGATATCGAACTGGCTGTATTCGATGCCCGGCGTGGTACCGGAAACGGTGCCATCATTCCGGTGGGCCCGCTGAGGGAGCCGGTTGAGCGGCTGAACGGTGTCGACTTTGTCGTTCTTAACGGAGCTGAGTTTCCTGAGGCCGGAGAGACCATAGACAGTTTTGCCGGCGTTGATCATCCGGAGATCCATGCCATGGAACTGGTGCCTTCGGCTCTGGTGAACCTGAATTCCGGTGAGACCCTGTCTCCGGAGCAGCTCAAAGGCAAGCCGGTACGGGCAGTAGCGGGTATTGGTAATCCCGGTCGATTTTTCGAAACCCTCCGGAACCTTGGCGCCCACGTGAATGAAGTTCCCTTTCCCGACCATCATCATTTTCGCCCCGAAGACCTGGCGTCCGGTGCTCTTGAATGGTTGGTGATGACGGCCAAGGATGCGGTGAAGTGCCATGGCTTTGCGCCGGACAACGCCTGGGTCTTGACGGTTCAGGCCCGGTTGTCGGAACCTTTTGAACAGCATTTTCTGGAACGGCTCAGAGCCAGCTCTGGCCAGTTGCAAACTGATATCAGCGAGGAATCGAACCATGGATAAGAAACTGCTGGCCATGTTGGCCTGCCCGGTGTGCAAGGGCGAGCTCAAGCTCAACGATGCCCGCACCGAGTTGATTTGCTACCAGGATGCCATGGCGTTCCCCATTCGTGAGGGGATTCCGGTTATGCTGGCGGTTGAAGCCCGCACCCTCAGCACGGACGAGCGCCTCGACAAACACTGAGTCACCCGCAGGACGCAACCATGTCATTTACCGTTGTCATTCCCGCCCGATATGCCTCTACCCGTTTGCCCGGCAAGCCTCTGGCCATGATTGCCGGCAAGCCGATGATTCAGCATGTCTGCGAGCGGGCCAATGAGAGCCGCGCCAGCCGCGTGGTGGTCGCGACCGACGATGCCCGTATCGAAGAGGCGTGTCGCGGTTTTGGTGCTGAAGTCATCATGACCTCGCCCAATCATGCCAGTGGCACAGACCGCCTTGAGGAAGTGGCGAGGAAGCTGCAGCTGGATCCGGATCATCGGGTGGTCAACGTTCAGGGGGACGAGCCTCTGATACCGCCCGAACTGATCAATCAGGTTGCCGATAACCTTGAGCAGTACCAGGAGGCCGCCATCGCAACGCTGTGCGAGCGGATTCACGATGCCCGCCAGGTGTTCAATCCCAATGTTGTGAAAGTGGTGTTCGATGCCCGGGGCATGGCTCATTACTTCAGTCGGGCTCCGATTCCCTGGGCCAGGGACTTCTGGCCGGCGGGGGCGGCTACCCAGGATGTGGATCTTCCGGATGGCATTGGCTATTTCCGGCACATTGGCATCTATGGTTATCGTGCCAGTGTGCTCAGTGAATTTGTCACCTGGCTGCCGGCTCCCACCGAGAGGGTGGAATCCCTGGAACAGTTGCGAGCACTTTATAATGGCGCTCTTATTCATGTGGATGTGGCGGACCGACCGCCGGCTCCGGGGGTGGACACCGAAGAGGATCTGGCCCGTCTGCGGGCACTGATGGAAAGAGGGGGTTCCCATGGCTGATCGCGTAAGTGTGCTGTTTGTCTGCCTGGGCAATATCTGTCGCTCTCCCAGTGCCGAGGGAGTTTTCCGTCACCTCGCCCAGGAACATGGCCTGTTCGACAGACTGCATATTGATTCCTGCGGCACCGGCAGCTGGCATATCGGTAAATCCCCGGACGAGCGGGCAACTGCCGCCGCGGCGCGCCGTGGTATCGATATCAGCGACCTGCGCGCCCGCCAGTTCCGTGCGGAAGATCTGGACCAGTTTGACTATGTACTGGTGATGGATCGCTCCAATCTTGCCGACGTTCGTGAGGTCTGGCACCAGAATGGCGGTACTGAACCCCGATTGTTTCTGGACTTCGGAGGCTCTCGGCTGGCCGAGGTGCCGGACCCCTACTATGGCGGGGAGGATGGCTTCGAACACGTGCTTGATCTGATTCACGACGCCAGTGCCGGCCTTCTGGACGAAATCCGGGGGCGGCTGGCTTGAGTCAGGCTCTGGACATTCAGGAGCGGGCCAGCCTTCAGGGGTTGAATACCCTGGCTGTGCCAGCAACGGCCCGGTACCTGGTGGCAGTTGAAAGCGCGGCGCAGCTCAAACAGGCGCTTTGCTGGGCCGATGACCATGAGCAGTCTGTTCTGGTGCTCGGCGGCGGCAGTAATCTGGTGTTTGCCGGCGATTATCCCGGCCTTGTTATCCGGATGACACTGCGCGGTCGCAGTTGGGAGCGGGTAGATGATCAAGGCGCAGTACTGGTGTTGAAAGCCGGCGAGAACTGGCACGAAGCTGTGCTTTATGCCGCCCGTTCCGGTTATCGCGGGATCGAGAATCTGGCGTTGATCCCGGGCACGGCCGGTGCCGCCCCGGTACAGAACATCGGAGCCTATGGCACCGAGTTGTGTGACTGTCTGGAGAGTGTCACGGTACTGAACCGCCAGACTCTGGAGGTTGAAACCCTGCCTGCAAGCGCCTGCGAATTCGGCTATCGCGACAGCCTGTTCAAGCACCGGCCGGGCTGCTACATCATTGTTGAAATCCGGCTTCGGTTGTCCCGGAACGCGCCTTTGAATATCGGCTATCGGGATCTTCAGGACTACTTTGGTGATATTGACCAGGCGGAGTTAACACCCCTGGCGGTGGCCGAAGGCGTGATGGCTGTGCGCCATCGGAAACTGCCGGATCCTGCGGTATTGCCGAATGTGGGCAGTTTCTTCAAGAACCCGGTAATAGGATTGCCTCAGTTCCTGGAGCTTCAGGCCCGGTTTCCGGACGTTGTGTCTTATCCTGCTGATAGTCAGGTCAAACTGGCGGCTGCCTGGCTTATTGACCAGGCGGGATGGAAGGGGTTTCGCAACAGCCGGGTCGGCGTTCATAACCGCCAGGCCCTGGTACTGATCAATCATTCCGGTGGAACTGGCCAGGATGTGCTGTCCCTGGCTGATGATGTGCGCCAGTCTGTGCTTGAGAAATTCGGCGTCGAGCTGGAGATGGAACCGGGGATTGTGGGCAACGCCTGATCTGCGGAGACGTCGTTAACTCACCGGAAGGCTGGGGACAGCCTTCCGGTGAGTTTGATTCAGGGTTACAGGCCGCCTTTGGGCGACGCCTTCACCAGGAACGACAGAGCCTCATCAACAGGAATATCCTGTTTTTCCTCGTCCCGCCGACCCTTGTATTCCAGGGTTCCGGCGCTCAGGCCGCGTTCTGAGACCACGAAGCGGTGGGGGATACCGATCAGCTCCATATCGGCGAATTTCACACCCGGGCGTTCGTTACGGTCGTCCAGCAGGACATCGTAACCGGCCTGGCGAAGCTGTTCGTACAGTTTGTCGCCAGCCTCGGCCACCACCGGAGATTTGTGGCCATTCAGGGTAACAATGGCCACCTCGAACGGTGCGATGGCATCCGGCCAGATGATGCCCTTCTCGTCGTGGTTCTGCTCGATGGACGCCGCGATGATGCGCGAAACGCCAATACCATAGCAGCCCATTTCCATTATCGAAGTCTTGCCGTGTTCATCCAGAACCGAGGCGTTCATGGCCTTGCTGTACTTGTTGCCCAGCTTGAAAATGTGGCCAACCTCAATACCGCGACGGATCTCCAGTGTGCCGTTACCATCCGGGCTGGCATCACCCTCGACCACATTGCGAAGATCTTCCACGCGGGTGATTTTGGCATCGCGCTCCCAGTTTACGCCGGTCAGATGATAGTCATCCTTGTTGGCGCCGCAGACAAAGTCTGCCAGGTGGGCAGCGCTGCGATCCACGATAACCGGTACCGGCAGCTTGACCGGGCCGATGGAGCCTGGCTTGCAGCCGATGGCTTTCTCGATTTCCTCGTCGGTTGCCATGGTCAGCGGCTCGGCAATGCCGGGAAGGTTCTCGGCCTTGATCTCGTTCAAGGTGTGATCGCCACGCAGAATCAATGCCACCAGGCCGGATTCACCATTCTCATCCGCCTCTGCTTTCACCAGCAGCGTTTTTACGCTGCGCTCAGCCGGCATGCCGAGGAACTGGGAAACGGCGTCGATGGTGCGTTGTCCCGGGGTATGAACTTCTTTCAGTTCTTCGCCGGGGGCAGGGCGCTCACCGGCCGGTGCCACTGCTTCGGCTTTTTCGATGTTGGCGGCGTAGTCACCGCTGGTGCTGAACACGATGGCGTCTTCACCAGACGAGGCCAGGACGTGGAATTCATGGGATGAACTGCCACCGATGGAACCGGAGTCCGCCTGTACCGGACGATAGTCGAGCCCCAGACGGTCGAAAATGTTGCAGTAGGTCTGGTGCATGACCTTGTAGGTTTCATCCAGGGATTCCGCGTTCAGATGGAAGGAGTAGGCATCCTTCATGATGAACTCGCGGGCGCGCATCACACCAAACCGGGGGCGGCGCTCATCGCGGAACTTGGTCTGGATCTGGTAGAAATTGGCCGGCAGCTCCTTGTAGCTTTTCAGCTCGTTCCGGATCAGATCAGTGATGACTTCCTCGTGGGTGGGGCCGAAGCAGAAATCCCGGCCATGGCGGTCGTTCAGGCGCAGGAGTTCACCGCCGTACTGTTCCCAGCGCCCGGATTCCTGCCACAGCTCGGCGGGTTGTACCGCCGGCATCAGAACTTCCTGGGCACCGCTCTTGTCCATTTCTTCACGGACGATTCGCTCTACTTTGCGCAGGGTACGCAACCCCAGTGGCAACCAGGTATAGAGGCCGGCGGCCAGTTTACGGATCATGCCCGACCGCAGCATCAGCTGGTGGCTGATAATCTCGGCGTCGGAAGGGGTCTCTTTCTGGGTAGCTATCAGGTAACGGCTCGCTCGCATCGTGTCTTCCGCTGTCATCAGAAAAGTGGGAGTCAGACTAATTGGCAAGGCGGGATGCCCGCCACAGCCTTTCATTGTCGTAGAGTGGGCGTTATTGTACGGAGCCTGCATCACAAGGTACAGATAATGACTGACGAATCCATCGATGTGTCACCCCGCCGGCGCCCGGTTCAGGCCCGCAGCCGGGAACGGGTGAACACCATACTGCACCATGCCGCCGGGATCTTTCACGAGCAGGGCGTCGACAGTACCAGTATGTCTGCCATTGCCCGCCAGTCCGGCATGTCTTTGGCATCGCTTTATCGCTATTTCCCCAATAAAGCAGCGATCGTTCACGCCATCGCAGAGGGGCATGTCGAGAAGATGGAACAGGCGTTGCGGGCCAAACTGCCTCAACTGAGCCTGAGCGATGCAGTGGATGTCCTGATTGATCTGTTTTATGACTTCTACCGAACCGAGCCTGCCTATTCCGCCATCTGGAGTGGCGTGGAAGCCATGCCGGAACTGAGGGAGCTGGATCTTCGCGAACTCTACAGCAATGCCCGGGATCTGGATGCCCGCCTGCAGAAGGAGTATCCCGATTTGCCGGCAGATCGTCGCTGGACAGCCAGTTTGCTGTTACCCCGTTCCGCCGGCACGATTCTTCGGCTGGCGGCCACCCTGCCGGATGAGCAGGGCGTGCTTCTGGTGCAGGAAATGAAAACCATGGCCCGTGCCTACCTGGACAACCTGGTGGCTCAGGACAGGTAACCCAGCGGCAGGGCAGTGCTGTCGATGACCCGCCGCAGAACAAAGCTGGAGTGAACGCCGCTGACACCGGGAATGCGGGTTATCCGGTTCAACAGAAAGTGGTGGTAGTGGTCCATATCCGGCACGACCACTTTGAGCATGTAATCCGCGCTCTGACCAGTGATCAGATAACACTCCTGAACCTCCGGGTACTCACCCACCTGTTCCTCAAACGCCGCAAAGCGCTCTGGTGTATGCCGGTCCATGCCAATGAGAATAATGGCCGTGAGCGACAGTCCCAGTTTTTTGTGATCCAGAATAGTGACTGTCCGCACGATAATGCCGGCCTCCTCAAGGGCGCGAACCCGGCGCAGGCAGGGAGAAGGGGATAGCCCGACTTTCTCGGCCAGCTGCTGATTGGTCAGGGAGCCGTCTTTTTGCAATTGTTCGAGGATTTTTCGGTCGAGCTTGTCAATTTTGACAAGCGTTTTCTCTGTATCAGGCATTTTCTGTCTCTTTTTGGAGGTTTTCTGAAATTATATGGCATTATTTGGTGTTGCGGCCAGAAAATGGCAACCAAATAGCTCGCTCCAGCCTTTACACTGTGTGTGTTCCAATCACTGTCTGATATCGGAAGGAATTTTCATCATGGCTTTTGACCATCGCAAATACGTTGCTTTCCAGCCGGTCGCCAAGAAAGACCGTCGCTGGCCCGATCAGGTTATCCAGAAAGCCCCGGCCTGGTGCGCTGTAGATCTTCGGGACGGCAACCAGGCCCTGGTCAAACCCATGTCTGTTGCCCAGAAGCAGCGTTTGTTTGATTTGCTGGTCAAGCTGGGTTTCAAGGAGATCGAAATCGGATTCCCGGCAGCCAGCCAGCCGGACTTTGATTTCTGCCGCAAGCTGATCGAAGAAAACCGGATCCCGGATGATGTGAAAATCCAGGTCCTGACCCAGGCTCGCCCGGAATTGATCGAGCGGACTTATCAGGCCCTTGAGGGCGCCAAACGGGCGATTGTGCACGTCTACAATTCCACCTCGACCGTGCAGCGGGAGCAGGTGTTTGGTCTTGACCGGGAAGGTATTCGCGATATCGCCGTACGTGGTGCCACTATCGTGCGGGATATCGCTGCTCGCTATCCGGACACAGAGTGGACCTTCCAGTATTCGCCGGAGAGCTTTACCGGCACGGAGCTGGATTTTGCTGCCAGTGTGATTGATGCCGTCAACGATGTCTGGCGCCCGGACCAGGGCCAGCCGGTCATCATTAACCTGCCGGCGACCGTTGAAATGGCAACGCCCAATGTGTTCGCGGATCAGGTGGAGTGGATCTGCGACAACATTCGCTATCGGGAGCACATCAGCATCAGCCTGCATACCCACAATGACCGGGGCTGCGCGGTGGCCGCCGCCGAACTTGGCGTGATGGCGGGGGCAGACCGGGTGGAAGGTACCTTGATGGGTAACGGCGAGCGCACCGGTAACATGGACCTGGTCACCATGGCCATGAACCTGTATTCCCAGGGGATTGATCCTACCCTGGATCTGTCTGGCATGGCCGAAATCACCGAAGTGGTGGAGGCGTGCACCGAAATTTCCACTCATCCGCGTCATCCCTATGCTGGTGAGCTGGTCTTTACCGCTTTCTCCGGCAGCCATCAGGACGCCATTCGCAAGTGTCTCTCCCGTCGGAAAGAGGGCGATGCCTGGAACGTGGCTTACCTGCCCATCGACCCGTTCGATGTCGGCCGCCGATACGAGGAAGTGGTCCGTATCAACAGTCAGTCCGGCAAAGGCGGCGTCGCTTACGTACTCGAGCGCGACTACGACATTACCTTGCCGCGGTGGCTGCAGATCGAGTTCAGCAAGGTGGTCCAGCGCGAAGCTGAAACCAATGGGGGCGAGATCGACTCACACACCATCCACCGTTTGTTTGAAGAGCGTTATCTGAAGGTGCACAGCGACTGGGCACTTCGCTCCTACGATCTGCACCGTGATGATAGTGGTGTGCGGGCCGAGGTGATTGTGGGCGATGATGCTGCTCCGGTTACCCTTGAAGGTCGGGGGCTGGGAGCCGTTGAGGCGGTTTCCGATGCACTGTCCCGGCAGTTTGGGGTCTCGGTGGCGGTGGAAGCCTATGATGAGTTCGCGTTGGGCGAAGGTACCAACGCCAATGCCCTGGCGTGTATCCGGCTTACAGCTAATGGTGAGCATTGCAGTGCGGCAGCCCTGGCGGAGGATACCACTTCGGCAACGTTGCAGGCCCTGTTCTCGGCTGTCGCTCAGGTGCTCGATGATAGGCGGTCCGAGTCTGTCTCTGCAGAAACAGCCGAGACTGCCTGAACGGATAATCCCTGAAACAAACAGAAAGGCCGGTAATCCCAGGATTACCGGCCTTTCTTGTTTCTGCCCGTGAGGGGCATCAGGACGTTGACATAACGGCTTAGAGCGGCGTTACGTTTTCGGCCTGCGGGCCTTTCGGGCCCTGGGTTACGGTGAACTGTACCTGCTGACCTTCGGCCAGCGTACGGAAACCGTTTGCGTTGATTGCACTGTAGTGAACGAAAACGTCACTGCCGCCTTCCTGGGCGATGAAGCCAAAGCCCTTGGATTCGTTGAACCACTTCACGTGGCCGGTTTTGGTATCGGACATCGATCTTTCCTG
>Ga0079224_100001675_pt1 | contig 25968 bp, 22 predicted proteins | sample Stecom2015_FD_80414 | JGI IMG/M metagenome (GOLD analysis project Ga0079224, IMG submission 80414) | Agricultural soil microbial communities from Utah to study Nitrogen management - Steer compost 2015 | ecosystem: Environmental > Terrestrial > Soil > Agricultural land | place: USA: Utah... | reverse complement strand
TGGGGAAACTGTTCATGGCCCACCAAGATCAATTGGTCGTTGATCCCATCCCCATTGGGGGAAAAAATATTACATAGGGTTCCCGGATCCACACATTGGCTCATGTTGACCTGAATGCTGACCAGGGCCGTATTGTTATCGGCAATCCCATCATTGGGAAAGGATGAGACCAGGTTTGCCCTGTTTTCCAGGGTCCCTCCCGAAACGGCCACGGCGACCAGTTCCAAGGTAACGGTCTGTTCAGGTCCCAGTTCGGCTATGGTCCACTCTCCACTGATTGCATCATAGGTCCCAAGGGAGGGGGTACCCGATACATATTCAAAACCTTCTTCCAATCGATCGCTGACCACAATGTCAAGGACCCGATCCATGGTGGTATTCTCCACGGTGATGGTAAAGCTCACCCGATCTCCCATCATCACCACATCCCTATCGACGACCTTGGTGATTGCAAGATCGATATCCTCGGGGTTGCATTCCGGGGTCAGGAAGGGATCGCAGGGATCCAAGGGATTTGAGGGACCCACGGGTACCGCTGGAGTAGCGGGGTCGTCCACACCCAAGACTTCCTCCCCATCGGTCAGGCCATCCCCATCGGTGTCCGGGTTGGTGGGGTCTGTCCCCAATTCCAATTCCTCGGTGTCCAACAGGCCATCCCCATCGGTGTCGACCATACAGTCACTGACCGAAATGGTGACCTCCACCGAAGTATTGGAACAAGGGGCCTCCGCCCCTGTGGTGGCATATCGGAACACATAGTCTCCTGAAGGCATTCCCTCAAAATCGACCCGGTTCTCACCATCGATGGCCAAACTTCCATTGGAGGGATCCATGACCAGGGTCCAAACCCCCACATCCGCACCGCTCAAGGTGGCATCCAAATCCAGGGCATTTGGTCCACCAAGTCCTACAATATTGCAGGCGACGGTATCGGTCGGCACCCCTGCAGAGGGCGTTTGGTGGACGGTGGCCACCACTTCGAACCGCTCTGCACTGGAACAGCCATTGGCCGTGGCCTCCACATAAAAAGAAGTTGTCTCGGTAAGGTTCCCGGTCTCATAGCTGCTGCCCATACCCAATAGGTTGCCCCCGCTGGGGGCATCGAACCAACGCAACAGTATGGTACTTTCGTCCTCCACTTCGGCCACGGCCTGAAGGGTGACGGAGCCTTCCCCACAAATCGACGCTCCCTGGGTGGATTCGGGTACGACCTCAGGGGTATAGTTCCGCACCAAAAGGACTTCGACCACAGGACTGTGGCATAGGTTTGTCGCATCGTAATAAAAGCCGTAGAACAAGCCCGGTTCAACCACGCGGCTGGTGATATGGGCCGAGGTCTCCAAGGGATTGGAATCCACACTCCAGGTCAAAACGGTCCCCACTGGGGCCGAGATATCGGTCAGGTAATCGTTGAGATCTACATTGATCACATCACAGAATACGTTGGGCTCAGAGGCGTCATAGGGCGGAGCGGAATTGCCCGCATTACAAGGACCCATACAATCCTGTACGGTCACGGTCAAGGTAACGCTCTGATTGGCGCAAGGCGCTACGGCCGTATTGGTGGTATAGGAAAATATATAATTGCCCAAGGGTTGCCCGTTGAATTCGACCCCATTGTCGGCATCTATACCAACGGTATTGCCGATGGGCGCACTGACCAAGGCCCAACTTCCCGAATCTGCCCCTGAGAGCCTATTGTCCAAAACAAGGAAGCTGTCCCCATTCGAACAGACCGAGGCATTGTTTACCGTCCCGGGCACGGGGGAATTGTTTTGAACCAGGGTGACTTCCAGAACAGGGCCGGCACAATCGTTGCCCGCATCATAGAAAAACCCATAATAGGTTCCCGGGGCACTCACAATTCCGGACACCAAATAATCCCCGCTCACCGAAGTATCGGAATTCGTACTCCATCGCAGAACGGTTCCACTGGGAGCGGCCCCAAGTACATATAGATTCAAATTCTGGGTAAACCCGCCACAGAATGCGGATTCCACCCCAATATCCAAAATAGGGGCGGTATCCCCGGCAAAACAACTGTTTTTGATTGAAGTATCGGTCGCAACATTCCCGTCCCCGTTCGCATTGGAAAGAAAGACGGACAGCGTTATGGTACCATCCAAAAGACCGCTGAGGTCAATCCCGGAAATCTGTTGATTCTGTGAGCTTATAGTCCCAGCCCCTGTCACATCGGTGCCTCCCCCATCACTGCTAAAGGTATAATCATAGGCCGCACCAAGCTCGGCCCCTGAAAATGTGAAACCCACCGCTGCCATATTGGTTGTGATAATGGGGTCCTGATTTATGGAAACCGTATATCCGGAAGGAACAGCAGTGTTCTTGGTCACTTGATCTCCAACCGCTGTACCGGTACCATTTGCATTGGTAAGGGTGACCGAAAGGTCAATGGTACCATCCCCGAGACCGGTTAGATTGATTCCCGAAACCTGATCGGTTTCAGTTGAAATGGTCCCTGTACCTGTCACATCGGTGCCTCCCCCACCACTGCTAAAGGTATAATCATAGGTCGCACCGACTTCAGCATCTGAAAATGTGAAACCCACCGCTTCCATATTGTTTGCATCAATGGTCACTTGGTCTATACTTACCGTGTAACCCGAGGGAGCCGTTATTTTTTTTATGGAGGTGTCAGTTGCAGAGGGTCCAACATTGCCAAAAAGTGAAGTCAGGGTTACACTTAATTGAATGGTGCCATCGGGCAAACCACTTAGGTCAATATTGTTTACATTGAATGGATTTGTAATAGAAATTATGCCTCCACTACCCGTTACCGGGGTCCCCCCTCCAGAACTATTAAAAGTATAGTTGTAGGAAGAACCAATTATAGGGACTTCAGAAATGGAAAAACCAACTGTTGTTTGATTGGTCAGATCAATGGGATCTTGAATGATGGTGACCGAATAATCCGTCGGTATCACCGTATTTTTATCTGCGGTATCCTCGACTTCAGGCCCCAACCCTCCAGAATTGCTTAAGGTAACTCTTAGGGTTATTATACCGTCCGGCAAATCGCTCAAGTCAATGCCCACAATTGGGTTGGTATCCGCAATGGTGCCCATACCGCTGACTTGGGTTGTGCCACCATCCCCATCGCTGGTGAACAAATAGGAGTAATCGGCACCGATTTCAGGGTTTAGGATCGTAAAGCTGACGGCCTCATGATTACTGATGTTGATTGGGTCCAAATCGATTTCGACACCATATCCTGAAGGTGGACTGATGTCATCATTGAGTATTGTATAGGTTGTATTCACTACGCCACCTAGGCTTATATCTCCTGTTGGAGAACCCAAGACAAGCTCAATGGTCTCATCGGCCTCCACTTCGGCATCCCCCGCTATCGAGAAAGTAGGGATTTGAATCGAAGTGGACATAGTACCGTCATAAACCCCAACTGGAATAATCACGACTTGAGGATTGTTAAAGGTATAGTCGGTCCCAAGGGAGGCAGTGCCGGTTTCTGTATCCGTGATCATAACAGTAGAAGGATTCACAACCTCTCCGGTGATTATGAGCACGGGGAGATTACCACCCACATTTTCATTGTCCGATCCCTCTGACTGCGAAAACTCAACAATTACAGAATCATCATTTAGAATAGTAACGGTTCCAGTATCGCTGATATCCACAACATCTGTTCCAACACCTCCTAGATTGCTCATTGAAATGGTCAAGGTCTCATCGGCCTCAACCTTGGAATCTGCAATTGGGCTCACGTCAAAACTTTGTGATTCACCAGCGGTTCCAACAAAGTTAAGTACTTGGTCCGTTATCGAGGTATAATCATTGTCCGCTACTGTGGCGGTACCGTCATTGGTGTTCACTTCAATGGTGAACCCGTCTGTGACTGCGTCATCCAAAACTACGGTAACAGTGATCAGCCCACCATCCTCGACACCACTCACATCACTGATGGTGAGGGTTTGCCCATACCCCATTCCCATACCAAAGATTAACAATAAAAGTACTTGGAAACCCTGTTTCCAATACTTGGGGAAGGAGTCAAAAAAGGTGTTTTTTAGGGAGGGGCACATCACCTAATATCGGTTTTCAGTATAGTTCTATATTCTCAAATTTGGGTCGAAGATCTGGGAACTACCAATATTACGAAAAAGCCCCTTAACCGGGTAAGCAATCTGTTTAAATCAATCTTTAATCGGATGAACTGTTTTGAGCCTTCCCTAGATGGCGGCCGATGCCGTTTCCACCTCGGGACTTATCTTTTTCACCAAGCCTTGGAGAACCTTGCCGGGGCCTACTTCCACAAAGGACTTTGCCCCGTCCCTCACCATTTGCTGGACACTCTGTGTCCATTTGACCGGAGCGGTCAACTGCAGGATGAGGTTCTTTTTGATCTTATCGGGATCCGATACGGCCTGGGCCCCCACATTCTGGTATATGGGACAGCTCGGTACATGAAAGCGCGTGGTCTCAATGGCAGCCGCGAGTTCCTCCCGGGCAGGTTCCATCAAAGGGGAATGGAAAGCCCCTCCAACGGGCAACAACAAAGCCCGCTTTGCCCCGGCCTCCTTCATTTTTTCGCAGGCCAGGTTCACGGCATCCACCTCTCCGGAAATCACCAATTGTCCCGGACAGTTGTAGTTGGCCGGCACCACGACCCCTTTTGCTTTTTCACACAGTTCCTCCACAAGTCCATCTTCCAACCCAAGAATGGCAGCCATGGTCCCGGGTTTGAGCTCACAGGCCTTTTGCATGGCCAGTGCCCTTTGGGACACCAGTCTGAGCCCGTCCTCAAAATCCAGGCAGCCGTTGGCCACCAAGGCGGAAAATTCCCCAAGGGAATGTCCGGCCACCATATCGGGCCTGAATTCCCCTCCCAGGACCTTTCCCAAGATCACGGAATGCAGAAAGATGGCAGGTTGGGTGACCTTGGTCTGTTTCAGATCTTCGGGACTTCCCCCGAACATGATATCGGTTATGGAAAATCCCAAAATATCATTGGCGGTTTCAAATAGGTCCCTGGCCAAGGAATGATTCTGGTGGAGTTCCTGCCCCATACCGACAAACTGGGCCCCCTGTCCTGGAAAAACATATGCCTTCATACTGCGTTCATTATTCATTAAAGTTGGTCAAAAATAGGGATATTTTGGTTTTTGGGAAGTTGTCGGGAACATAATGCCGCGATAATGGATGTGCTCCTTGACCTATCTATTCCTTGAACCAGCCCGAATAGGTCACATAATTGTTGGCGATCCGGTCTATTTCCCCCTCGCTGAGTTCGGGACTGATGTCCTTGATCTTTTTGGCCGGCATGCCCGCATAGATGCTGTTGGCCTCGACTTGGGTCCCCTTGGTGAGGACGGCCCCTGCCGCAATGATCGAATTGCTGCCCACCACGCAATCGTCCATGACGATGCTCCCCATGCCCACCAACACATTGTCCTTTATGGTACAGCCGTGGACTATGGCATTGTGCCCAATGGAAACATTGTTGCCGATCTCGGTTGGGGACTTTTGATAGGTGCAATGGATCACGGCCCCGTCCTGTACGTTCACCTTGTTCCCCATTTTGATATAGTGCACATCCCCTCTAACCACGGCATTGAACCATACCGAGCATTGGTCCCCCATGCTTACCTCCCCAACTACGGTCGCATTCTCCGCGATATAACAGTCTTCTCCAAATTGCGGGGTCTTCCCCCTGACGGATTTGATCAACATCTCTTTGATTTTTCATCGAAAATAAGCCAAAAGCTCGGCTTTTTTGGATGCCGATACGGAAAGTTCCTTCCCGTTGGACAAAACCACACTTCCCCCCTTGCCCCTTTTATAGCGGACCACCTCCCCCACGTTCACCAAATAGGATTTGTGTATCCGGGCAAAGGGGTGGGCCGCAAGGACCTGTTCAAAATATTTCAGGGTCTTGCTCACCACGATCTTCTTGTGCAATAGATGGATTTCCGTGTAATTGTCATCCGCTGCACAATAGAGGATATCGCCAACCTCCAGGACCTGGAACCCGTCCTGTTGGGGCAGGGTGATCTTACCTTCGGCCCGTATGGCCATGGGCTTCAATACCCGATCTTCCAAGGCCTTTTCCCGCTGCTTGATCTCCCGTACATAGTCGACCGCCTTGATCAGCTCATCGATGTTGATGGGCTTCATCAGGTAATAGGCCGCATGTTGGTTCAGTGCATCCTTGGCATATTGGTCATAGGCCGTCACAAAAACGACCTCAAAACTGCGCTCTGGAATCCGCTCCAACAGATCAAAGGCATTTCCAAAGGGCATTTCCACATCCAAAAAGACCAGATCTGGGGACTCCTTTTGGATCAGGGCCAGCCCCTGCTCTATATTGGGTGCCTCCCCCAAGTGGAGGATCCCCTCGCAATACTTCCCCAAATAATTCCTGAGGATTTCCCGGCTGTGGGCCTCATCCTCCACGATGACCGTCCTGAGCTCCATCATTGTTTTTTCAGTATTAGGCGGACCCTGGTACCGCTTTGGTCCCCATTGAGGTCCGTTATGCTTACCTCCACCTTGTTTTTGTACATTTCGTTCAAGATTTGGATCCTCTTTTTGATATTGCCCATTCCCTTTGATTTCTGTTTCCTCTGATTGCCGGTCTTGAGTTCCTGGGACCTCTTGCGTCCAATGCCATTGTCCTCGATCACGATCTCCAGGAGCTCCTCGGTCAAAGGGCGCACCCCTATTTTCAAGAAGCCCTTTTCCTCCCTGTAGCGAAGTCCGTGCCAAATGGCGTTCTCGATATAGGGCTGCAGGAGCATGGGAGGGATCCGATAGGCATCCACATCGACCTTTGGATCCACCTCGATCTGGGGATCGAACTTGTCCTCAAAACGGGAATGTTCCAGGTTCACATAGAGTTCCAGGAGCTCCAGTTCCTTTGCCATGGGAATGAAGTCCTGTTCCGAATTTTCCAATACCGATCGCATCAAAACCGAAAAATCGCTCAAAAAACGATTGGCGGAACGCTCGTCGCTCTTGGCGATATAATGGTTCACCGAATTCAGGGCATTGAAAATGAAATGGGGGTTCATCTGGGACCTCAGGGACTTTAGGGCCAAGAGGTTGTTGGCCAGTTTCTGTTGTTTGCCGCTCCTGTAGTACAAAAAGGCGATCACCGCCATGGACAAAATCCCAAAAATCAAGGATTGGATGATCCATTTCTGTCGCTTGCCGGCCTCCTCGTACAATTGTTGCTCGGTCATGGCCAAGGAATATTTGCTATGTGCGAGCTGTCGTTCCTGTTCAAGGCTGGATATTCGGTTCTGGGAATTGGCAATGTCCCTGCTTAGGCGGGCCGCACGTGCTATCTCCTGCTCCTTTCTCAGGTATAGGCTGTCCACCACCGCCACATAATCTTGGTAGGACTCCAGGGCCTTGGAAAAGTTCCCACGCTCCCTATAGAGCTCGGAAAGCCTTCGGGTGGCATCCTTTTGCACCAGCAGATCGTCGTCCCGGTCCGCCTCCACGATACTTTTCTCCAGATAGGGGATCGCTTCCTCCAACAGATCTTGGGCGATATAGGCATTGGCGATCTTATAGTTGATGCTTTGGGAACTGATGCTGTCCGGTCCCCTGCCCTGTCGGTCCAAATTGGCCGCACTCCCTTGGGGGAGCTGTCCGAGTTCCTCAAGACTTTTCTTGCGCAGTTGGATCTCATCCGCAAAACGGTTCTTTTGGCTGTAAAAATCGGCTACCCTTTCATTTTCCTCAATCAGACGTTGTGGGGCCATCTCCTTGGACAGCTTAAGGGAATACTTGTAATAACCCTCGGCCTCCAAGATCCTGTCATGGGCCGCATAGGCATCCGCAATCTTGGAGTTCAGGTCGATCTGTTTGGGGGATATCTGGTTCTTCTGGGCGATCTTCAGGGCTTCTTGGTAATAATCGAGGGCATTCTTCAAATTCGACATCCCCTTATGGGCATCCCCCAGGGCCTCGTAGAGTTCCACCATTTGGTAGGGTACCAGCCGATTGGTTCCGACCAGGGGCGAAAGGGTGGAATCCGCCAACTGGAACTCCCTGTTCAAGACATAGGCCCTGCCCAGCAGCAGTTTGGTCCCCTGGGTCTGATAGGCATTGAGGGCATCCTTGAAGTTGGCAATGGCCAGGTCGTATTGCTTGTGGTACATATAGATTTCCCCCAAGGTGGACAGGGAAAGGGAAAACTCCCTTCTGTTGCCGGAACTGCCCAATTGTTCCATGGAACTCGCAATGAAATCGATGCTCTTTTCCAGGTCCGAGGCCTTATGGATGTTTGCGGAATCGATATACCGGCCATGGAGGGCCAGGGCCTCGACGGGAGCGGTCGACACGCTTTTTTTGGTCGGACCCTCCTGGGCCCCGATCTGCGGACATCCACAGAGGGCAAGCATCGTAAATAGGGACTGGGTGAGCCTTCGGACCATCATGAGATCGATCTTCTTTACAGTAAACTTACTCCATCCCGATCTCATTAAAAAATGCCTTTTTTTGAAAAAGCACCCAAATCCACCCCCAAAACTCCCTTTGGCTAAACCAATGGGCCCTTGGGCGCAGCCGGAAGACCCCTTGGCTCATTCCCGCTTTTTATTGAAAAAAGTTGGACCTAGGTTTACGGCAACCTTTAAAAAATATGCGTTATGAAACTTTTGAAACCCTTTTTCCCGACACTCCTTTTCCTTCTTGCCCTGGGAAGCCTACAGGCCATGGAAATGAACCAACCCGCCATCGGGGTCGAATCCCAAAAGGAGCGACCCGACAAACCCTATGTGAAGATCGCCCTGCTGTTGGACACCAGCAACAGTATGGACGGGCTGATCGATCAGGCCAAGGCCCAACTCTGGGACATCGTCAACGAGTTCAGCCGTGCCAAATGTGGTGCCGGGACCAGGCCCCGATTGCAGATCGCCCTCTATGAATACGGCAACGACAACCTTCCGGCCAGCGAGGGCCATATCCGACAGGTCCTCGGATTTAGCGACGACCTGGATGAAATCTCCCGCAACCTCTTTGGCCTGACCACCCTCGGGGGCCAGGAATTCTGCGGACAAGTGATCCACAGTTCCCTGAAACAATTGGATTGGGGCAAGAATCCGGATGACCTGAAAATGATCTTCATTGCCGGCAACGAACCCTTCGACCAGGGCAAACTGGACTATAGGGATGCCGGGGCCCAGGCCTTGGAGCAGGATGTGATCGTGAACACCATCTTCTGTGGGAACCACCAGCAGGGCATCAACTCCATGTGGAAGGAGGGGGCCCGTCTGACCGGTGGGCAGTACATGGCCATTGACCACAACCGCCATGTGGTCCATATCGACACCCCCTACGACGATCTGATCATCAAACTCAACGGCAAACTGAACGGGACCTATATTTCCTATGGGGCCATGGGCCGTGAAAAAAAGGCCCAACAGTCCATACAGGACCAAAATGCCATGGAGCTTGAAGAGGCCGTGGCCGTACAGCGGGCGGTGAGCAAAAGCTCCCAATTGTACAAAAACAGCCAATGGGACCTGGTGGATGCCGTGGAGGACAATGCCGAACTGATCGTGGAATTGGACCGGGACGCCCTTCCCCCATCCCTACAGGACAAATCCACCCCGGAAATCCAGGCCTATGTCGAGGAAATGCGAATCGAACGTGAAAAGGTACAAAGGGAGATCCAAGAGCTCAATGCCAAGCGAGGGGCCTATCTGGCCGAGAAGCAGCAGGGACAGCAAGGGGAATTGCAGCATGCCATGCTGACCGCCATCAAGAAACAGGCCGCCAAGAAAAACTACAGATGGGATTAGGGTCCAAGGACATGTACACGATCAAGGCCTGTCCCTATGGGGATGGGCCTTTTCAATTGTTGGCCGCGGGGCAATAACAGTCGTAACGGCTGCCCTGGTCGCTCTGTCCAAAATCATAGCCCAGGGTGATTTGGTGGAAGCCCCCATTGTCAAAACGGATATCCCCGGTCTGATATGAATAATTGTAGGAGAACAGGAATCTGTTGACATTCACCCCGATGATCGGGGTAAAGAGGTTCAGGCGTTGTTCCCCGATCTCCCCATTGGAGAGGTATTGGGCCCCATCAAAACTGCGGCGGTAGGAAAGTCCCCCCCATACCGTTCCAAAGGAGACGTCCTTATAGACCTTTGCATTGAGGTCCACGGTCTTTTCCTTGGTAAAGTCGGTCATTTGAAAAAGAACGGAGGGCTCGATCCTGATGTTCCTCCCGAACACATAGCCCACCGAGAGCAGGTACCGCCTCAAATTGTCGAACTCGGCCGCGGAATAGAGGTCACGTCCGCTTCCCAGGATATTCAAAATGGCCGCGTGGGCATAGAATTCAAAGAGATTGTAGGAGGCCCCCAGGTCCACATTGAAATAACTGACCGTGTTCTTCACCCCGGTCACTATGGGGTCGGGAACCACGGATTGGAACTCGGTCTCGTCCAGGCTGCTCAGCAATACCCCGGCACTCAGGCCAAAGGACAATTGGTTCAGGGTCCTGAAGTCCCCTCCCAATTGCAAATGGTGGGCATAGGTCCCCTTAAAACCCGTTTGGGAATGGTAGCCGTTGGAATCGTTGAACAGGATTCCCCCGATTCCCGAACGCGCCCCCACCCTGGAATTGATGTTGAGGGTCTGTAGGTTGGGTGCCTCATCCACACTGAACCACTGTTTGCGTGCCGTGAGACGTACCTTCGTCCCCTCGGCGATCCCCGCCATGGAAGGATATACCAAATAATAGTTGTCCGCCAGATAATCAAAATAAACCGGTATACCTTCCTGGCCCTTGCAAAGGGTCCCAAAGAAAAGGATGATCACAAGGGTCGTAAGGCTGCATCTCATTTGACGATCGGGGCTTGGGCTGTATTGGACTATGGTTGTGTTATATTATGGATTCAAACAAATAGATAACGGTTTATGAACAACATTATTATAATGGAACGATCTGCCTTCGGCCCGGATCCACAAACAAAGGAAATCGGGGTATTCAATCTTTTTTGGATCGAAAGATAGGTCCTTTTGTGCCAACTTTCCCAATGGTACCATTCCCGTCCCGGGAAAGCCAGGGTCGGCATGGTCCATTGGGCCGCCTTGACCCTGACAAAATCACCGACCCCCGAAGGGCACCCCGGATGAAATTGCACCAAAGGGTCCCCTGGACCCACAATCTTTTGTCACACAGCGGAACTATTGGTATTTTTGTACAAAGTTTCGGATATGAAAGAATACAACATCACCATAGTGGCCACCAACGATCCAAAGATCATAAAATTGGAGGCCAACCATTTTTTGGTCAAGGGAAATTACGAATACAAAAACATCGACCAGGCCAAGAACTCCCCCCTGGCCCAGCAACTGTTTTACCTGCCCTTTATCAAAACGGTCTATATCGCGAGCAATTTTGTGGCCCTCGAACGCTTTGATATCGTGGATTGGAACGATGTCAAGGACGAGGTCGCCCAGCAATTGGTGGAATACCTCAATGCAGGGGAACCCGTTGTCCTGGAGGAGTTGGACCAAAAAAAGCTGCCCATTTCCCTATATGCCGAAGTGACCCCCAACCCGGCCGTGATGAAATACGTCTGCAACAGGAAAATTGTGCCCGCGGTCTTTGAATTCAAGAACATCGACCAGGCCAAGGACGCACCCTTGGCCAAGGCCCTGTTCCACTTCCCCTTTGTCAAGGAGGTCTTCCTGGACGAGAACTATGTCTCGGTCACCAAATACGATATGGCGGAATGGGAGGAGATCAATATGGAACTTCGGGAATTCATCCGGGAATTCCTGGCAGAGGGCAAGGAAGCCGTGTCCACCAAGGCCATTCAACGGGAACAGGAACGGGAAAAGGAAGCCAAGGCCAATGCGCCCCGGCAATGGGACGACACCTCTAAACAGATCGTGGACATCCTGGACCAGTACGTCAGGCCCGCCGTGGCCAGTGATGGGGGAAACATCATGTTCGAGTCCTATGAGGAAGGCAGTGGCACGGTCAAGGTGATCCTCCAAGGGGCCTGTAGTGGCTGCCCTTCCTCCACCTTCACCCTGAAGAACGGGATAGAGACCATGTTGAAGGAGATGATGGGGGACAAGGTACGGGAGGTCGTGGCCCTGAACGGATAATTTAAAAGCAACTGCCCGCCCATCTTTGCCTGAAATTTATTATCTTGAATAAAATTCATAAAATACATTGACCATGGCAGTTTTAAAAGTTATCGAAGTGTTGGCAAACTCCAATAAAAGTTGGGAGGACGCCACAAAACAAGCATTGGCACAAGCCTCCAAATCAGTCAAGAACATCCGTTCCGTTTATGTGAACGAACAGAGTGCCACCGTAAAGGACGGCAAGATCGACGATTTTCGGGTGAATGTCAAAATAACCTTTGAGGTGGAGTAAGCTCCAGGAAAAACAATTGAGGCGTCCCCAACAGGACGCTTTTTTTGTTTTTGGGAGAGCTTGCCGGAAACCCCAAATTCAAAAACAAGGAAGATGGAACACCGACATACCAATGCCCTGATCCACCAAAGCAGCCCCTACCTCTTGCAGCACGCCCACAATCCGGTGAACTGGGAGCCCTGGGAAGAACAGGTATTGGAACGTGCCAAACGGGAGGACCGGCCGCTGCTGATCAGCATTGGTTACGCCTCCTGCCATTGGTGCCATGTGATGGAACGGGAGTGTTTTGAGGACCTTGAAGTGGCCCAGATCATGAACGACAGATTCGTCAACATCAAGATAGATCGGGAGGAACGCCCGGATGTGGACCAGATCTATATGGATGCCCTACAGATGATCACGGGACAGGGGGGCTGGCCCCTCAACATCGTGGCCCTTCCCGACGGCAGGCCCATCTGGGGCGCCACCTACCTGCCAAAGGAACGTTGGATGGCCGCCCTGGACCAATTGGCCGACCTTTTGGACGGGGAACGGAAAAAGCTTGAGGACTATGCCCGGGACCTCACCCAAGGCCTACATGCGATCAACCTGATCGAGGATCATGGAGGGGAAGGATTGGCTTCCCTTTCCGATTTGGACGGTGCGGTAGAAAGTTGGTCCCGACATTTCGACCTGGAGATGGGGGGCCATCGTGGGGCTCCCAAGTTCTTGATGCCCAACAATTGGAACTTTTTGCTGCATTACTCCCTGGCCCGAAACTCCCCTGAGATCCTTGGGTTTGTGGAAAATACCCTGGAAAAAATGGCCTATGGGGGCATCCACGACCACATAGGGGGCGGCTTTTCTCGATATTCGGTGGACGCGAAATGGCATGTGCCCCATTTTGAAAAAATGTGCTACGACAACGCCCAAATGATCGGCCTCTATGCCAAGGCCTATGCCCATACCAAAAAGGAACTCTACAAAAAGGTGGTACAGCGGACCATAGCCTTTGTGGTCGAGAATCTGATGGATCAAAATGGGGGGTTCTATTCCTCCCTGGATGCCGATAGCCTGGATGGGGAGGGAACCTTGAGGGAGGGGGCCCATTACGTTTGGACCGTGGAAGAACTACAAGGGGTGTTGGGAGGGGACTTCCCCCTCTTCCAAACCTATTTCAACATCAATGGGTTTGGGCATTGGGAAGAAGGGAGGTATGTCCCGATCAGAAACCGGGACGAGGCCGGGGTCGCCCAGCAATTGAACATCCCGGTATCGGAATTGAGGAACACCATTGCGCAAAGTCTCGACCTCTTGAAAAAACATCGGGACCAACGCCCCCTGCCCCGTCTGGACGACAAAATTCTTTGCAGTTGGAACGCCCTGATGCTCAAAGGACTGGTCGATGCCCACCGCTACCTTGAAAATGACGATTATTTGGAACTCGCCCTTAAAAATGCGGAATTCCTGGAAACCGGGATGATCAAATCCGATCACTCCCTCCATCGCAGCCACAAGGACGGCAAGAGCGGCATCAATGGATTTTTGGAGGACCATGCCTGCCTGATCGAGGCCTTTCTGGCCCTGTATGAGGCCACCTTTGATGAAAAATGGCTGCTGTTGGGCAAAAAGCTCCTGGACCATACCAAAGCACACTTCCACGATACCGGTTCAGGACTGTTCTTCTATACCTCGGACAGGGACCCCGCTTTGATCCGAAGGACGGTGGAGACCGGGGACAATGTAATCTCTTCCTCCAACTCCATCCTGGCCAACGTCCTGTTTAAATACGGCAAGATATTCCCCCGTGAAAACTATGGGGAACTGGCATTGGGCATGCTCAGAAGAATGCAGCCCGATATGCTGCGCAGGCCCCAGGGCCATTCCAATTGGTTGCAACTGCTGCTGTACCACAACCTGGACTTCCACGAAATCGTCCTGGTCGGGGATGCCCATAAGGAACTGGGCCGGGAGCTATCCAGGGAATACCTCCCGGGCAGCATCCTCTTGGGCGGGGAAGGGAACAGTGAACTGGAACATTTCCAATATCGACGGGTCCAGGGCAGTACCCTGGCCTATGTGTGCAGGGAAGGGGCCTGCAACCTCCCGGTCAAAAGCAGTGGGGAAGTTTTGGATCAGTTGGGCAGGGGCCGTTGAGTTCTACCAAAATTCCTTAATTTTAGAATACTCGGAATCGTGTAACACTTAACCCCAAAAAGAGAACCATTATGAAAGAAATGGAAAACTATCAGGTCTACTTGGAAAAGGGAATGGATTGGGCCTTTTCCGTGCTCCCCAATATCGTTGTGGCCATTGTACTGTTTATCGTCGGCCTTTGGGCCATTAAGCTCATCAACAGAATGGTCAAGGGTTTTTTTGACCGAAAGGATTACGATGAGGCCCTGGAAAGTTTTTTGGCCAGTTTTATAGGGATTACCCTAAAGTTCCTCCTCTTTGTCCTGGTGGTGACCCAATTGGGGGTCAAGACTTCCTCCCTTGTGGCCCTGATCGGGGCAGCGGGACTGGCCGTGGGACTGGCCCTACAGGGATCCCTGGCCAATTTTGCCGGAGGGGTGCTCATCCTGCTTTTCAAGCCCTTTAAGGTCGGCGACTATATCGAGGCCCAGGGCGTGGACGGCACCGTAAAGGAAATTTCCATCTTCAATACCAAGCTCAGTACCTTTGGCAACCAGATCGCCATAGTGCCCAACGGGCAATTGTCCAACGGCAACATCGTCAACTACAATATGGAGGACATCCGCAGGGACAACTTCCAAGTGGGCATTTCCTATGGGTCCAACATCAAACAGGCCAAGGAGATCCTCCTGCAGATCTGTGCGGAAGACCCTGCCATTGACAAGGAACCCGCCCCGGTGGTCTATGTGGGGGAACTGGGGGACAATGCGGTGAACCTTACCTTGAGGTACTGGGCCAAGAACGATGTGTTCTGGGATGCCCACTTTAGGGTGATCGAACAGACCAAACTCCGTTTTGATGCGGCCGGAATCGATATCCATTTTCCACAAAAGGTGCTGATGCACCAAGTCGGCAAAGCTTAAGGTCTTTTCTTGGTCTGGACCAGAAAGTCCTTTAAATAAAAGGGTTCGAAATAGGCCAGGTCCTCAAAGTCCGAGGCCTGGAATTTTCTGTGGGCGGGAACGACCATCTGGGCCGCCGAGGGGAGGACTGAGCCATCAAAGCTGAAATTTTTCGCCCTTAGGGTCTCTTGGATCTTCCCTGCCCCACTGCCCAGGAAATGTACCCGATCCACGGAAGTGTACGCTCCAAAAGAGTTCTCGTCGACAATCTCGGCCCGGGTTTCCCTCAGCTGCCGGTACTGGGAGTCAAAGACCGCGGAATAGACCTCCATCCTTCGGGCATCCAACACCGGGATCAACAGTTCCCCCGCCTTCACTTCCAATTGCCTGGCCAGACTCTCAAGGGTGGGAACAGATATCAGGGGAAGGTCCAGGGAAAAACAGAGCCCCTTGGCCGCGGAGACCCCGATCCGAAGGCCCGTATAGGAACCGGGACCTTTGCTCACGGCCACGGCATCCAGATCCGATAAGGACAGGGAAGCCTCCGCGAGCGCCTCTTCGATAAACAGGTGCAACTGTTCGGAATGGGAATACCCCACGGCATTGTTCTCCTTTAGGACAAGTAGGGAATCCCCTTTGGAAATCCCCACGGAACAATTCGTGCTGGCGGTCTCCAGATGTAGAATTATGGCCATTGCGGCCACAAAGATACTAGTTTAGGGAAACGGGAATGCCAAAATAGAACTCCAAAATCTTCAAACGGAAGATATAATTGTACTTGGTACGGATCAGTTCGGCCTCGGCATCGTCCACCCTGGCCTGGGCCTGGCCATAATCAAAGGCGTTCAACATGCCGTTCTCATAGCGCTCCCTGGCATAGTCCATGGCCAGTTTACGGGCATCCAGGGTCTTCTGGGCGGCCCAATAGGCCTTTTCAAAGGTGCCCACGTCCACATAGGCCTGTTGGATGGTGTTCTCCAGGTCCAATTTGTCCTGCTGCAATTGAAGTTTTGCCTTCTCCAGGGAAATGGAGGAGCGCTTTACATTGTTGCGGGTGCTCCATCCGTTGAATATGGGAACGTTCAATTGGACCCCATAACTTACCCCGTCAAAGATCCACATCTGGTCGGTGAAGTTGGGGGTGTACACCCCGCCCGTCCCATCGGGGATCTGGGTGACGTCCGAATATCGGGTACCGTATTGGAAAAAGGCGGAAAGGGTGGGATAATAGGCTCCCTTGGCCAATTTCAGGTCTTCCTCGGCCAAGGCCACATTGGACTCGGAAAACTTGATGTCGCTTCTGAATTCCAAGGCCTTGGCAAAGATCGTCTTGGCCGAATTGCTCAGGATGTCGGATGGGGGAATATCAAAGGATTCCTCGGCAATGTCAAAATTTTCATAATCGGTGATCTGCATCAACTGGGCCAGGTTCACCCTGGAGATCAGCACTTGGCCCTCCCCGTTGACGATCTGTTGTTCCTGGTTGGCCGCGGTGGCCTCGATCTCCAAAAGATCTCCTTGGGGCAGCGACCCGGCTTCCACCATGGACCGGGTACGCTCAAGATCCTGCTGGGTTATCTCATATTGGGCCCTGAAGGTCTTTAACTGTTCCTTGTTGGAGAGTACCTGCAAATAGGCATTGGCCACGTTCAGCCTGATGTCGTCCTTGAGGTCGTCCAGACGGTATTGGCTGCCAATGGCACTCAATTTTGCCCGGTTGAGCTGCCTGAAGTTCCGTAGCCCGTCGAAGAGGGTGAGGTTGGCACTGGCCCCCAGGTTCACACTGAAGGCCGAGCTGTTGGTGGGCAGGTTGTTGGTGGGGTTGATGGAGAAACCCGTACTGCTCGAGGCCGAGGCCTGTCCGTTCACACTGGGAAGCAGGTTCCCCAGGGCATCCTTTTGATCGATCATCGTATTCTCCAGGTCCAGTTCAAACTGTTCCACGGTCAAATTGTGCTCCACCGCATATTCCACGCATTCCTGCAAGGTCCATTTGCGCATCTGGGCATTTGAAATAAAAATGGAGGACAACAGGATAAGGCTCGTAATGGTATTTCTCATTCTTTCTTGAATTTTCACTCGTTCCTTTTTTTTGGTCGAATCCCTTAGTTCAAATCAGTGGACTTCTGTTCCAATTTATTCCAGATCTTGATCTTGCTGTCGGCATCCACCCCGGAGATGACTTCCACATCGATGCCATCGCTCACCCCGAGTTCAAGGTCCCTGCGCTCGAATTTATTCTCGGAAACCAGTACTTCAACAAAGGGTTTTTGGGTTTCCTTGTCAAACTGCAAAAGGGCCTCCTTTATGGAAAGGACATCCTTCTTCTCTTCCAGGACGATCGAGGCATTGGCACTGTAACCCGCCCGGATATAGGCCGAACTGTCCGGAATTTGGAGGTCCCCCTCGATCTTGAACTGAACGGCCCCTTCAGCTTCCACCCCCTTGGGGGCGATGAACTTCAGATCCGCGTTGAACTTCAGGGTCTCCAGGGCCCCCAGGGAAATTTCCAAGGGCATGCCCACATGAAGTTTCCCCACTTCGGCCTCGTCCACTTCCCCTTCAAAGATCATCCTGCCCATATCGGCAATGGTGGCAATGGTGGTCCCTTCGTTGAAGTTGTTGCTCTGTATGACCTGATCTCCTTCCTTTATGGGGATTTCAAGGATGGTCCCCGATACGGTGGCCGTGATATTGGTGTTCGCACTGAGGGATCCCCCGGCAGATCCCTTTTTTATGATCTGGTAATCGGCCTGTGCGTTCTTGAGTTCCTGTACCGCCTGATCATAGGAGAGCTTCTGATTGTTGTACTCCTGGCTGGAAATGACCCCTTTTTCAAAAAGGGCCTTGTTGCGATCGTACTCGATCTTGGCATTGTTCAGGGCGAGTTGGGCATTGGTGACCCGTCCGGCAGCCTGGTTCAGGGACTGTTCGTTGGGTACGACCTTGATCACCGCGATCAAATCCCCTGCCTGGACCTTGGTCCCTTCTTCCAAAAGGATCTTGTCGATGATCCCGGAAATCTGTGGTTTGATATTGATCTCATCCTCAGGGATAACCTTCCCGGTGACAATGACCCGGTTGACAATGTCCTTTTTCACCGGGCTTTCGGTCTTATAGAGTTCCACCGGGCTGCTGTTCTGCTTTAGGAAATAGACCATCGCAGCCAGAATTCCCAGGACCGCCAGGCCGATCAATGTGTACTTTAAATACTTATTCATTATTGTCGATTTGATTTGAATTTGTTATTATGGGTTGCTTATTCCTCTCTCAATGCATCTATGGGCCTGATCTTTATGGCCCTGTTGGCGGGCAACAGCCCGATAAGGACACTCAGTCCGACCATCAACACAAAGGAGATGATGAACTGGGTCATGCCGATCATGGGTTTGACAAAGGGCACATCATCGGAACTGCCCCACATGGAATCCATGATGGCCAATATCCCAACGGCAATCGAAAATCCGACCAGGCCCGCAAAGGCGGTCAGTACAATGGCCTCCAAAAGGATCTGGCGCCTGACCAGGGTCGGGGTCGCCCCCAGGGCCCTTCTCACCCCGATTTCCTGGGTCCTTTCCTTGACGGTGATCAACAGGATGTTGCTGATCGCGATCACCCCTGCCAAGAGGGTGAATATCCCGACAAAAAAGGAAAAGCCCTGGAGTACCGTGGTAAAGGCGGAAATGCTGTTGAAAATCTCGGAAAGGTTAAAACTGCCGATGGCCCGTTCGTCCTTGGGGTGGATGTCGTATTTGGCCTTGAGGATGTCCTTGATCCTCTTTTCCACCTGGGCCACCTGTACCCCAGGCTCCACGGAAATGGCCATCCAGCCCATTCGGTCCCCGGAATTGAAGGCTTTTTGGAAGGTGGTGAACGGAATGAAAATGGAATTTTCCCCGTCGATATTGATGTTGTTGTTGGGTTTGTACATGCCCACCACGGTAAAATAGACCCCATTGATCCGGATTTCCGCACCTATGGCCTCCTCCCCTTTTTCGAAGAGCAGTCTATAGGTTTCCTCCCCGATGACACATACTTTTTTGGAATTTTCTATATCGGTTTGGTTGAGGAACCTGCCCTCGACCAGTCTCTTTTTGGTGATCTCGTCTATTTCGGGATAGTCCCCGTACACCCCGGAACCGCTGGTACGTCCATTGCGGTATACGGTCACCGTGGTGTTGTGTCCCGCCAGCTCGATCCTCGGGGCCAGGACCTCTATTTCGGGAATCTGCTCCTTTAGGATCGCGGCATCCTCGATCTTGTAACGGATCCTACGCCCCCGTTCAAAGCCCTTATAGGGTTCCGAGGTGGCCCCGCCCCATACAAAGAGGCTGTTCGAGGCCGTGCCCGCGAAAATCTTGTCAAAACCGTTGCTCATTCCATTGGCGGATCCCAGAAGCAATACCAGGATGATCATGGCAAAGATGACCCCGAGCATGGTCAGAAAGGTCCGGAGCATGTTCTTGCCCAGCGTATGAAAGATTTCGATCCAAAGGTCCCTATCGAATAACCACATAATTATTTATCGCTTAATGCTACAATGGGTTTGACTCCCGCCGCCTTCATGGCAGGGATCAGTCCGGCCAGAACCCCTGCGATGACCAGGATGATCGTGGCCGTGACCACGGTGGAAAGGTCGACGGAAGGGTTGGCAAAGGCATCCGTCTGGAACATGGGGCCCACTGCGGCCAGGATCATCCAGGCGAACAACAGCCCCACAAAACCGGAGATCGATGTGATGAACACGGATTCCAGGAGCACCAGGTTCACGATTTGTCCGGGTCTGGCCCCAAGGGCCTTGCGGATCCCGATTTCCTTGGTCCTTTCCTTGATGGTGAACACCATGATGTTCCCGATACCCACAATGCCCGCGATCAAGATCAAAAAGCCCACGCCGATGCCCACGCCCCTGAGGACCCCGGTAAAGGTGCTGATGTTCTCGAAGGCCTCCGCATAGTTCCACACATAGAGCCCGGCCTGATCGATCGGGTTGACCTTGTGCCTTCGCTTCATCAAAATTTCAAGGCGCTCCGAAAATTCCAGGGCCTGGGTGAGATTGTATTGGGGATTGTAGGTAAGGGCAATGACATGTAGGTCCTGGGTATTGCCAAATATTCCCTGAAAGGTACTGATCGGGGCATAGATGATGCGTTCCGCATTGTCATCCCCCTCATCGGTAAAGATGCCGATCACCCGGAAGGGGAGCCCGTTGAACTCCACAAATTTTCCCAAGGGCTCCTCCTCTTTGAAGAGGTCCTCCGCCACCTTTCTGCCCAGGACCGCCACCTTGGACCTGCCAATCACGTCCGCGTCGTTGATATACCTCCCCTGTACGATCAGGGTCTTTTCAATGATCTGGTGGTCCGGATGGGTGGCCTGCACCGAATAGGTGCCCGTCTCGCTCTTGTAGCGTGCCGTTACCCCCGACAGGTACCTTCCACTGAGGTATTCGATATCATTGGGGAAGCTCTTTGCAATATACTCTATGTCCGCATTGGTCAATTGGATCCTACGGCCCTTTTCAAAACCCGCATAGGCTTCCGTGGTGGTCCCGGGCCTGACGAAAATGGTATTGGTGGCATCATCGCTGAACTGCCCCACAAATCCGTTCTGCATGCCGTTGACCGATGCCAACAACATGACCAGGATAAAAATCGCCCATCCCACCGAAAAGCCCGTCAAAAAGGTCCGGAGCTTATTGGTCTTTATCGTATGGAATATTTCCTGCCAAACGTCCCTGTCAAACATACTGGTCGGCCCTTACTTGTTCGATTTTTTTGTCTTCCACGATGATCCCGTCCTTGAGGTGCACAATGCGTTTGCACATATGGGCGATGTCCTCCTCGTGGGTCACCACCAAAATGGTGTTCCCCTCATCGTTGATCTTTTGGATCAGGTCCATCACCTCATAGGAGGTGGTGCTGTCCAGGGCCCCGGTGGGCTCATCGGCCAGGAGGACCTTGGGTTCCGCGGCCATGGCCCTGGCTATGGCCACCCTCTGTTTCTGACCCCCGGAGAGCTCACTGGGCAAATGGGAGGCCCAGGGCTTCAAGCCGACACGTTCCAGATATTTCAGGGCCTTTTCCTGACGTTCCTTTCTCGGCACCTTTTGATAGTAGAGGGGCAGGGCGACATTCTCCAGGGCGGATTTATAGTTGATCAAGTTGAAGGATTGGAAGATAAAGCCCAAGAACTTGTTCCTGTACTGGGCCGCCTTGGTCTCGTTAAGATCCTTGATCGGCACTCCGTCCAGGGTATAATCCCCCGAATCTGCGGAGTCCAACATCCCCAGAATGTTCAACAGCGTGGATTTCCCGGAGCCCGATGATCCCATAATGGCCACCAGTTCCCCATCCTCGACCGTAAAATTGATCCCTTTAAGTACGTGCAGGGAGTTTGTCCCCATTCTATAGGATTTGTGAAGATCTTTGATTTCAATCATGTTTGGCGATGTTAGCTATCCCTTCTTGATTTCTGCAAGTAAGACAGACAAGTTGCAGATTTGTTACAAGAATTGTTTAAATATTTTGTTAAAACCTCCCCGATGGGCCCTTCAAAGGGATGCGGCACCCCGGAATCTTTCGGATTCCACGGTTTGATGGCCATATCAACACACAAAGATCAAGGGACCTGGGGCGGTATAGGGGCACTGGGACTGCCCAAGGCACTTCATTTCCGGAAATTCCTGTAAATGACAAAGCCCAGACCGGCGACCAGGATATAGGGGATGGCCATCAGGTAGACAATGCCGTTGTTCAGGCCCTCGGCGGTCTTGCCGCCCTGTTCACTCTCCACCACCGCACGGCACATGGCACATTGGGCATCGACCAGGGAAGGGGACAACAACAATACAAACAAAAGCAATAGGGATATTCTGATTTTCATGGCTGTGTCAATAGGGATAATAAGGTGAAATCATCAAATAGACCAACACTCCGGATACGGCCACGTACAGCCAGATCGGAAAGGTGAACCTGGCCCATCTCCTGTGCTTTACAAAATCCCCCAGATAGGCCCTGGAATAGGTGATCAACACCAGGGGAATCACCACGACGGAGAGCAGGATATGGCTGATCAATACGAAGTAATATATATATCGGATGGCCCCCTCCCCGCCAAAGGCGGTACTGTCCGAAGTCATATGGTAGGCCAGGTACAGGATCAGAAAAAGGGCAGAAAGCACAATGCAGCCGGTCATCAGCCTTTGATGCAGGCCGCGTTTCCCGTTCTTGATGGCGACAAGGGCCAAGATCAGCAGCAGGGCGGTAAACCCATTGATGCCGGCGTAAATGGGCGGCAGGAAATACAGCGGCTCGGCATCCGGGATCTTATAGCCGAACAAGAGGGCCACGGCCAGGGGGACCACTATGGAAACGATCCAGATCCAGGTATTGAGCCGTTTTTCCCGTATGGAGATCCCTTCCCTCATTCAGCCAACAACTTTTTGATGTCCTCCTTGATCATGGTGATCTGCTGGGCCTCCCCGTGATCGTTCACCCCCTGCTTTTCGGTAACGGTCCCCCTATAATAGATCAGGGGGTTCCCGAAACGGTCCTCCCGGGACCGGATGTACCCCTGCTTGTCGATCAAGGCGAACATTCCGGAATGTTCAAAGCCCCCGGGGGCGTCCCTTTCCTCCTGGGCCAGGATATAAAACCCCTCCCGGGCCAGCCGGTAAATGTCCTCCTGCTCCCCGGTCAGAAAGTTCCAATCCGGATTGACCACCCCGTGCTTTTCAGCGTATTTTTTCAGGATGGCCGGGGTATCGTAGCGCGGGTTGATGGTGAAGGAGGCGATTCCAAAATCCTCCTCCCCTTTAAAGGTCTCCTGCAGTTCCAACAGGTTCATGGTCATGATCGGACAGATCGTGGGACAGCTGGTGAAAAAGAATTCCACCACATAGACCTTCCCGAGATAATCCTTGTCCGTGACCAGGACACTGTCCTGGTTCACAAAGGAGAATTCCGGCACCTTCCGCATCTTCCCATCGCTCGGGACATAGGCGAGACTGCCGTGCACCCCGGTGCTCATGCGGTCATTTTCCACAATACTGCCTCCCCTGATCCTTTTGGTCATTTCATAGACCGCAAAGATCCCGAAGATCAAAATAATCGCGGATACCCATACATAGGTATACTTTTTTTTACGGTTCGCTCCCTGTGCCATTGTTCTTTTTTAAGGCGAGTCGGTATTCGGCAAGGATGATCTTCACATCATCCTCCATCTTGTTGTTCAGATCGGAGACCGAAGAGGTATCGAAACCGTATTTCAGTCCCAGATCGTCATCATCGTTCCTTCCCCGGAGTCCACGGTCCTTGTCTATGATGAACACATAGGGGGTGGAAAGGTCATCCCCCAGTTCAAAGGGGGTCTTCAGGCCCTTGAAAAAAGTTTTGATCTCGGATTCGCTCCCAAAGACAAAATGCCATTGGTCCACATCGGAAATCTTCCCCAACTCTTCCCTTAGCCCACGGGCCCCGTCCTGTTGCCCCTCCTCGACCAGCATGACCACCTGAAAGTCATTGAACCCCCCGAACCGCTTATATATCTTTTGGTTCAGGTTGAAGGCATTGCCCTTATGGTTTTCAATGTCCTTGCCAAGAAAGCCCAGGATGGTGATTTTCCCTTCCAGGCCGATGTTCCCATCCATGGAGGTCAGATCTGGAACCCCTTCGACCAGTACCGGCAATCTTCCAAAGTTGTTGACCCCGGAAGCAAAGAACAGATAGACCACAAGGGGAAAGACGAACAGGAGCAGAAGGACTAATTTCTTTTTCATGACAGACCTTACAAAAATAAAAAAAGACGGCCGATAAACCGTCTTTCCCCGTTGTTAATACTTTCTTAGAAATCCCAGGCCACAAAACCATCGTGGATGGTGTTGAAGACATAATCCGCCTCAAAGAGCAGGATAAAGATCAGATAGCTGATCAGGAACACCGGGGTCCAGACTATGGTCCGTCTCAGGGCACTTTTCTCATCCCGAAGGTGCATAAAGTCCCAGGCGATGTAATAGGCCTTCACAAGGGTCAGGATGATGAAGATCCAATTGAGCACCTTCATTCCCAAAAAGAAGCTGTGGGTCAAGGCCCTGGGCTTGATGATCCCAAGGACCACCTCAACGGTGGTCACGATGGAAAGGAGGATCAACACCCCCCATATTTTGGAGACGTTCGAACTGAATTTCAACCGGCCCCTGAAAATGGCCAAATTTTGATCGTGTGACATATATTGAATGATTTATACCAAATAAAAGAATGTAAACACAAATACCCATACCAGATCCACAAAGTGCCAGTAGAGCCCCACCTTCTCGACCATTTCATAATGGCCCCTTTTCTCATAGGTGCCCAAAATGGCGTTGAAGAAAATTATGATGTTGATCATGATCCCGGTAAATACGTGGAAGCCGTGGAAGCCGGTGATAAAGAAAAAGAAATCCGCGAACATCGGCGTCCCGTATTCGTTGTGGATCAGGTTCGCCCCTTCCACAACCTGGGTGGCCTCTTTGATCTTATCCAGGGATTCCCCCCGGTCCAAGAGCGTCTTTTCCCCTTCCCCGTTGAGCACTTCGGTACGTATAAGGATGTTCGGATTGGCCTTAAAGCCTTCCAACACCTCGTTCAGGGAATAGGATGTCGGTGCCTTTTCACGTTCGTACCAAAGCCCCGCATTGGATTCGTGCCGTACCCGATCCTCTTTTAGATCCAGGGCAAAATCGGCCAGGGCCGCCCGCTGTCCGGTCTCCGCATCCACAAATTGCAATAACCTGCCGCCCTTGGTCTCCAGGGCACCGAAGTCCCCCTTGATGAAGGTTGCCCATTCCCAGGCCTGGGAACCGATAAAGATCAAACCGCCAATGATGGTGAGCAACATATAGAACACCACTTTGGACTGTTTCATCTTATGTCCGGCATCCACGGCAAGCACCATGGTCACCGAGGACATGATCAGGATAAAGGTCATAAAGGCCACAAAGTACATGGGATAGTTTCCGTGGAAGAAGGGAACGTGGGTAAACACCTCGTCCGCAATGGGCCAAAGGTCCATGAACTTGAACCTGGCAAAGCCATAGGATACCAAGAACCCGGAAAAGGTCAGGGCATCAGAGACAATAAAAAACCATATCATCATTTTACCATAGCTGGCGCCAAGGGGTTCCTTGCCTCCCCCCCAAACGCTCTCACCAGTATCGGTTGTCACCGTTGCATCCATATTCTAAAGGTCGATTTATTAAAACATTCACAAATTTACACCTTTTGGCCTATTTCAAAAGATAAACTTGCGCAAAACTGTCCCCGGGGAATTTCACTTGACATAAACCATGAACAAGATCAGATAAACCCATAGGAAATCCAAAAAATGCCAAAAGATGGCCCCCAGCTCCAGACCCAGCATATCCCCCGGCCCATAATTCCCTCCCAACTGCCTCACCAATACGGTAATCAGGGAGATCAGGCCCGCCACCAGGTGGGCAATGTGCACCGCTGCGATCAGGAACACATAGGACATTTTGATGTTGCTGGTCGGACCGGTAAAATAGTATCCGCTCTCCAACATTTG
>Ga0079224_100001674_pt1 | contig 25977 bp, 23 predicted proteins | sample Stecom2015_FD_80414 | JGI IMG/M metagenome (GOLD analysis project Ga0079224, IMG submission 80414) | Agricultural soil microbial communities from Utah to study Nitrogen management - Steer compost 2015 | ecosystem: Environmental > Terrestrial > Soil > Agricultural land | place: USA: Utah... | reverse complement strand
TTCGAGCGCCAGCGCGGGCTCTTCCAGCTCACCGTGCGTGAGGACGCGCCGCACGACACCTACCTCGAGGTCCGGCTCGCTGACGCGCCCGAAGCCCGCTTCCGCTTCGACGCGCTGCTCGCCGACTGACGGCGACCGGGTGCACGCCCCGGGGGGCTCCCGGCCCAAGCGCAAGGCAGGCGCTGCCCGCCCCTGACGGCCACTCCGGCGGCGCTCGGGCGTGCCCGGAAATCTAGCGCCAACCCCCGGTGGCTGCACAGCGTGGGGGCTGCCCCCATCCATCTGGAGCGCTCCCGCCCCCTTCGGATTGCGGCTCAGGATCCGGCGCGCAGCGCGACCAGCGCCCCTTCCATGTCCGGGGGCAGCGGGGCCTGAAAGGTGGTGACCGGACCTCCGGCGGCTGACGGGATGGAGAGCGCCGCGGCATGCAGGGGCGTGCGCGAGAGCCCGAGCGCCTCGAGTGGCGCCTTGTTCCCATACTGTGGATCGACCAGCAGGGGATGCCCCACCGAGCGCAGGTGCACGCGGATCTGATGGGTTCTTCCGGTCCGGGGGCGGGCCTCCACCAGGGTCGCATCGCGCACCTGCTCGAGGGGCCGGACCTCCGTGAGCGAGGCCTTGCCCGCCTCCCCCTCGCGTGCCGGACGCATCCGCCCCCGCCTCGCGGGCACCAGGGGCAGGTCGATGCGCTGGGCCTGTGCCAATTGCCCCTCGACCAACGCGAGGTAGACCTTCTCCACCCTCCCCTCCTCGAAGGCCATGGAGAGCGAGCGGTGGGTCGGCGCATCCGTCGCGAACGCGAGGACGCCGGTGGTGTCCCGGTCGAGGCGATGCACCACCCACAGCCGCGCCCCGAGCCACGCCTCCAGCTCCTGCTGCAGACACGGTCCGGGCGTCCGCCCCGGGATGACCGGCAGGCCGGCGGGCTTGTCCACCACCAGCAATCCCGCTCCCTGGTGGAGCACGCGGGCGGGAGGCCTCACGCGAAGGAGGCGGCCGGCTTGACCGTCACCTCGCCGAAGTCCGCCAGCGGTCCCTTCAGCTCCGACGCGCGCCCCACCACCACCACGAGCGGCGGCTCGCGATAGAGCCAGTTGCGCGCCGCCTCGTTGGCCTCGTCCAGGGTGACCGCGCGGACGCGGGCCCGGTACTGCTCAATCCACTCGGGGCCCTGACCGTACGTGATCAGCTCGGCCAGCGAGGCCGCCAGTGCGTCGTGGGTCTCATTCCGCAGCGGATAGAGGCCGGCAAGGTAGGTCTGCGCGTGCGTCAGCTCCTCGCTCGAGAGTCCCCCACGCCGCAACTTGTGGAGCTCGTCCAGCGTCCGCCTGATGATCTCGTGTGCGGTCCCGGTCTTCGTGAAGGTGGACACCAGGAACATCCCCGCGGCGCGCATGGGGGCAAAGCCGCTGGAGATGCCGTAGGTGAGCCCGCGGTTCACCCGGATCTCGTTGATGAGGCGGGAGGTGAACCCACCGCCCAGCGCCACGTTCATCACCACCGCCGGGAAATGCGCCGGATCCGCGAAGGGATAGGCAGGACCGGCGAGGCGCACCTGGGCCTGGGTCTGCTCGGGCTTGTCGACGATCAGCACCTGCCCCTGGGGGACCGAGGCGGGAGCCTCGAAGTGCGTGCGCTTCTCCGGCCCCCCGGTGAAGTCGGCGAAGGCCCGCTCCACCATGCGCGCGGTCGCCTTGGGCTCCACCGCCCCCACCACCGCCGCCAGGGCCACGCGAGGTCCCATGCGGTCGCGGTGGAAGGCCACCACATCCTCGCGGGTGAAGCGCTTGACGCTCTTGCGGGTGCCGGAGGTGTCGTGTCCGTAGGGATGGCGGCCCCAGTAGGCCTCGGTCTGGGCCCGCTCGGCGAGCGCGCCCGGATCATCCTGCTCGTTGACCAGCTGCGCGATCGTCCGGGAGCGCAGGCGCTCGAGCTCGTCCTCGGGGAAGTCCGGCCTGGCGAGCACCTTCCCCACCACGCCCAACATGGCCTTGAGGTGCGCCTCGGGGCAGGTGAGGTGGAGGATCATCAGCTCCTCGCTCACGCCCACCGAGAGGCTCGAGCCGGTGAACTCGATGGCGTCGTCGAGCTCCTTCGCGCTCATGCCCGCCGCGCCCCGCCGCATCAGGCGGATGGTGAAGTCGGCAAGGCCCTCCTTGCCCTTCGGGTCGTAGGCGCTGCCGGCTTCGATCACCACGCGCACCGTCACCAGCGGGAGCGTTCCCCGGGGCATGACGATGACCTTCATCCCCTCGCGGGTCTGGCTCTCGAACAGCGGCGGCAGGCTCCAGGCGTCATCGGCACGGGAGCGGGTCTGGGTCTTACGGGCGGCCATGGTGGATCTCACATCAAGCGAAGAAGGTGTTGGCAGGACGACCGGGGCGCCCAGGTGGTTGCACCTGCAACCGACGATGGGCTCCCGCGCGGCCGTCCAGGAGAAGCAGCGTGTGTCCGGATCAGACCTGCGCCTTCGGATCGGGCACCAGGGTGACCACCGAGCGGAGGTTCGGATCGAGGTAGCGCCGGGCGGCATCGCGGACCTGGGAGGCGGTGATCGCCCCGTAGGCACCGGGAAGGGTGAGTCCCTTCTTCCAGCTCCCGAAGAACACCTCGTACTGGCCCAGCGCGTGGGCGCGGCCGCTGTTCGTCGACAGCTCCCGCAGCAGGTGCGCCTGCAACATGTTCTTGGCCTTGGTCAGCTCGCGGGTGGTGACGCCCTTCCTCGCCACCAGCTCGAGCTGCTCGAGCAGCGCGGCCTCGACCTTCTCCGGATCGCTGTCCGGCTTGAGCTCGAGCAGGAACAGCAGGGTTCCGGGATCGAAGCGCCAGGTCCAATCCATGGCGAGGCTCACGGCGAGCTCCTGCTCATGCACCAGGGCGCGCACCAGCCGGCTGCCCTCCCCCACCGACAGGATGTACTGCAGGACGTCGAGGGTCAGCGTGTCCGCGTCCCGGGCGGGAGGCCCCCGGTACCCGAGCATGAGCGACGGTGCCTGGGCCGGGTAGCGGATCACCGAGCGCCGCGGGCCCCGCTGGGGCGGCTCGGCGTCGATGACCGCCTCGGGCGCGTCCTGGGCCGGAATGTCCCCGAAGGCCGCCTCGATCTGCTTGAGGGCCTGCTTGGGGTCGAAGTCCCCGACCAGGTACAGCGCCGCGTTGTTCGGCGCGTAATAGGTGCGGAAGTAGGCCTCGCAGTCCTCGCGGGTGATGTTCTCGATGTCGGCCATCCAGCCGATCACCGGCCAGCGATACGGATGCGCCCGGTAGACCAGCGGGTTGAGCTCCTCATCCATCAACCCCACGATGTCGTTGTCGACGCGCAGGCGGCGCTCCTCCTTGACCACCTCCCGCTCCGAGGCGAGCGAGTCGTCGGAGATGGTGAGCGAGCGCATCCGGTCGGCCTCGAGATCCAGCACCTTCTCGAGCGCGTCGGCCGCGAAGTCCTCGTGGTAGACGGTGAGATCGTTGGACGTGTAGGCGTTGGAGCGCCCCCCGCGGGATTCGAGGACCCGGTCGAACTCCTTGGGCCCGTACTTCTTCGCCCCGTTGAACATCATGTGTTCGAAGAGGTGGCTGATCCCGGTGATGCCGGGACGCTCGTTGCGGCTGCCCACCCGGTAGAAGAGGTAGAGGCTCACCACCGGTGCGTCGCGGTTCGGGAGGAGACGGACCTTGAGGCCGTTCTTCAGCGTGGCCTCCTTCACCTTGAGCAGGTCTGCGAGGACGGGATCGACGGACGGCGCCGGGGACTTGGGCGCGCGAACTGCCTTGGGCATGGATGACACCTGAGCTCGGGAGTGGGACACGATGTGGTCAGCGGAGCGCATGAAGGTGCCGCTGCCAGCGACCCTGCTCATGTAACAAACCCGCACCGGATTGCGCGGCCACAATGCATCCACCTGCGGTGCCCCGCACGCTTCCTGCGCGTTCGGGTGCCCGCCGGCGCACACCCGGGCGCTCGCGAAACCCCTGAGCCATCCGGTTGCGATCCCGTCGGGAAGCTCGAGCCGTCCTTCTCCGTCCGGGGGACCTGCGCCGATGCGCACCCACGCGCGGGTCCCCGGCGGAGATCGCATGGATCGGTCCATTCCGGGCTCAGCCGCCCTGCCCGCCCGTTTCCCGGTCTCCACCCACGGTCCCGAGCTGACGGTGACACAGGCCGGAGCACGTCGGTTCAGCCGTCCGACCCGCCCGCTTCCCGGTCGAGAAACCCGAGGAGCTGGGGCCACAGCTCCGTGTCGGCCCGGCTCCCGAGCACGAAGTCCATGTGCCCGTAGTCGGCCTCGGCGCCGTGGGTGCGGGCCATCAGCAGCCACGCCTTCTCGCCCCCGAGGTTGCGGTAGGCGTCCCAGGCGGCCATCGGCGGGCAGAAACGGTCAAGCTTCCCGGCGACCACCAGGATGGGCGTCTCGATCCGGGCCAGCGCTTCGCGGTAGTCCACCGCTCCGTCGGCGCTCGCGAAGGCCCCGAAGACCATCTGCGAGAGCTGGAGGAGGACCGCTCCGGAGATGTCGTCGACCCCGGTCACCATGAATCGCTGCCAACGCTCCGTGGGGATGTTCTCGGGATTGATGAGCAGCAGGGTCTGGGGATCGGACGCGCCGCCGGCGAGAGGAGCGTTCATCCGCGCGAGGCTGCGGGTGGGCAGCTGCATGCCGGCAGACACCACCGGTTGCAGCCCCATGGCCAGCCCGAACGAGGTGCTGCCGAAGTCGAGCCGGGTCGGAGAGCCCATGGTGACGACCCGGTGGAGACCTTTCCCGCCCTGGCCCAGGTAGGCGTAGACCAGCATCCCACCCATGCTGTGCCCCACGTAGTCGATGCGCTCGGCGCCGGTCTGTGCGCGGATGGCCTCGATGGCCGCGGGCAGATCCTGCCGCCAGTAGGTGTCGAAGTCGTGTCCTGCCGGTCGACCCGCTGCGGGGTCCGGGCGATCCGAGGTGCCGGTGCCGCGCAGCGACAGGGTCCACGCCTCACGGCCCTGCCGAGAGAGCCAGCGGGCGAGGCTGTGCGCTTCATCGAAGTCCAGGTTGCGGGCGTTCGCGGCGATCCCGTGCACCAGCAGGACCGGTCGTCCCCGCGCCACTCCCATTGCCGGCAACCGCGTGAGGGAGAGCTCCCACCCATCCGCGGTCCGGATCCGATGCTCCACCGCGGACGGTGCGGCGGGCGGTGGCTGCAGGTGCGCGCAGGCCGAGCCGATGAGGCCCACGGCTGCGACCAGCAGCAGCGCCGACCTCCTGCGAGGTGCCGACGGCGGACGCGTCTGGAGGATCATGGACCGACCTCCTCGACCTGCAGCGCCGGCCCCCGAAGGTGGCGGAGGATGTGGGGCCAGACCTCGGCGGGCGCATGGCGGCCCTGCAGGATGGAGACGTGGGTGTAGTCCTCGGCGAGTCCATCCAGCCTGCTGAGCTGTTGGGAGCGGACCCGGGCCCGGGGAGCGAGCTCGCGCAGCGGCGCGGCGTGCTCCTGGTGGGCGAAGTTGTCGCGCAGGGGCAGCAGGAGAAGCGTCGGCCGGTCATAACGGCGCAGGCGCTCGACGAGCGGCGCGTCCGGCAGCTGGAGTTCGCCGCTCCGCATCCAGGTCAGCAGGTCGGTGGCAACGCGGGACTCCAGGTTGAGCACGCCCACCCTGCGCAGACGCGACCGGAGACCGGAGGACAGGGTCCCCCCGTCCATGAGCAGCAGGTCGAGGGTCCGCGTGCCGCCCGGGGTGAGCGCGAGATCGGCGAGCCTCCCGCCACCTTCCAGCATGCCGGTGAGCACCGGGCTCGGAGGCGCGAGCTCCACGGGCGTGCTGAGGGCGACCATCCGGCCCACGAGCCCCTCGGCCTCATGCGTGGAGGCGGCGATCACCAGGGATCCGGCGTAGCCGTGGCCCACCACGTCCACCGGACCTCCGTCACCGGCGGCGCGGAGGGCCGCGGGGAGGATGCGCCCCACGATGCCCTCGAGTCCGCCATGGGTATCGGTCCGGGACCAGTCGAGGATGTAGACCTCCCGACCGGCGGCGGCGAGCGTGGCGGCAAGGCCCCGGCCCTGATCGAGGTAGACCAGCGGCGTGAGTCCGAGGTCCGGCACCAGGAGGACCGGCGCACCTCCCGGCAGCTGTCCCGGCAGGTGCAAGAGCCCCACCCGCTCTCCGCTCGGAAGGGTCAGCAGCCCTTCGCGCAGCGGCATGGAAGCGTGCGCCAGGCCCGCCAGGAGCAGCGCCAGCACCCAGGCCGTCCGCTTGTAGTCGGCACCACCCTGGGCCCTCTTCCGTCCCCGGGGCCTCACAGCTCGATGAGCCCTGCGCGCAGGCCCGCCACCACCGCGGCCACGTGGGAGTCCACCCCCATCTTCCGGTACAGCTTGGCCAGGTGCCGCCGGACCGCCCGGACCTCCAGGGTCAGCACGTCCCCCACCTCGGCGTTGGTCAGGCCCTTGGCCAGGAAGCGCAGGATCTCCAGCTCGGTCGGCGTGAGCCCCCAGGGGTCCTCGACCGGAGCCGTCACCTCCGGGGCGTGGCTGCCCGCATCGGTCGCTGAAGGCACCGGGCGCATGGACTGGAAGTGGTTCCAGAAGCGCCGTGCGATCAGCGGCTCGAGGACCGTTCCACCCGCGAGGACCTCATGGATGGAATCGCGGATCTTCTCCGGCCCCACCCGCTTGACCAGGTAGCCCGCGGCGCCGGCCTGGATGGCCTCGTACACCTTCTGCTCGTCGTCAAACGAGGTGAGGATCAGGACGGCGGTCTCTGGAATCCGGCGCAGCAGCCGGCGGGTGACCTCGATCCCGTTGAAGTCGGGCAACTCCAGGTCGAGCAGCACCACGTCCGGCCGGGCCTCGGGGAGCAGCTCCACCGCGCGCTCGCCGTCCTGCGCGGTGGCCACGATCTCCAGCTCCTCGAAGCGGGAGAGGGCCCGCTCAAGCTGCTTGAGCAGCGCGGGCTGGTCTTCGACCAGCGCGATGCGGACCGGGTTGGAAGGGCTGCTCTCGGCCATCACGTCTTCACGCCGTTTCGGCAGCGCTGCTGGTCGGACTCAGCGCCGCGGCCCATTGAAGGTCGCATTCACCGTGAAGGTCTTCCCCTTCTGCAGGACGGTGGGGAAGGACTGGCGCTCCTTGGTGGTCAGCGACACCACGTCCACCTGCTTCACGTCGAGCGGGATGGGCAGCCCCGACGCCGGCGCGCGCCGCGAGAGCTTGCGGCCGTCCAGATAGATCGTCGCCGGATGGTTGCTGCGCACCGTGAGCAGCGCGCCGGTGACCTTGACCGGGGCCGGAGCCGCCGGCACCTCCTCGGCCACCGAGTTGAAGGCGGAGAACTTCGCGTCCTCGGCGGAGACCCCGATGGGGACCGGAGGGGGCGGAATGAACTCGGGCTGCAGCTTCTGGTGGAAGTAGATCGCCAGCCCGGCGATGCAGGCGAGGAGCACCGAGGCGGCCATCACCAGGCGCACGATCTTGTCGCGCAGGCGCTTCTGCTGGGCCGCGACGTACCGGCGGCGCTCGGCCTCGAGCTCCGCCTGACGCTTCTGGGCGAGCAGCTGTTCCTCGTACTCCGCCAGGCTGTCGCGCTCCGCCTCCTCGCTCTCCGGCACGGGAACCACCGGACGTCTCACCCCGGAGCGCCGGGGCTCACCGGGGATCGCCGCCCCCACCGCCGCCCGCGAGCCGGTGGCCCGGGTGGCCCCCACCGCACGGCGGGAGCCGGTGGAGCGCCCCGGCGCGTCGCGGACGCCACTGGGCCGCGCTCCGTCTGCCGAGACGGCACGACGGCTGCCCGAGGCGCGCGGCGGCAAAGGGGCGTCCAGATCCGCGCGGGCCACGATCGCCGCCCGTGATCCGGTGACCCGCGCCCGTGCACCGGTGGAACGCGCCTGGGGAGCTGCCTCGGGCTCGCGGGGCTGGAAGTCCTCCACCGCCTTCACCCGGGCGTGGCGGCCGGTCCGGCGGACCGCGGACACCTCTGGCGCGTTGTTCGACTTCCGGGACAGCGGAGGCGGCGGGGTCGCGGCCGAAGGCGCGTCCCAGGCAGTCACCGGGCCAGGGCTCCACGCCGCGCTACCGTCGGCCGGGGTCGGCTTGGAAGCGCCGTCGTCACCGGATGCGAACGCGTTCTTGGACCGACCTGTCCCCTCGTCGCTCATCGCTGGAACTCCTGCATAAAGGGCCTCGAGCGCCTCTTCCAGCAGCTCGGGGGTGACCTCCTCGGTGGGGCGCTCATCCGCCGGTAGGGTCCGGGGACGCCGACTATACGATCGTCGGGGCCGAGGGGGAGCGGCGAGCGGGGGCCCGGGCTTCATTCTCAGGCCCTCGAGTGGAGCCAGGTTGAACTCTTCCTCCCAGGGCAGCTCCTGATCCGGTGCGACCGGGATGGGGGGCAGGCGCGCGGCCAGGATCGCCCGCAGGTCGCCGGGAGTGGGCGCCCCGCCGTTCTGCACCAACAGATGGCGCAGGGCCTCGCCGAAGGCCTCTGCCGTCTGGAATCGGGAGGCCGGGCGGGGCGAGAGGGCCCGCTGCAGGTGCGCGTCGAGTCGGGGAAACAGCTCCGGGCGCAGCCGCGCGGGCGAGACCGGCTCCCCATCCGCGCCGGGCACCGGCTCCTGCAGGGTGAGCAGCTCGTAGGCGATGGCGCCCAGGGAGTACACGTCCGCCATCGGCGCAAGGGCGCGCTCCACGTCCCGGATGGCCTCGGGGGCCCGGTAGGCCGCGCGGCCCCCCCGCAGCAGGTTCTCCCGGAGGCGGGGGCTGGCCCACAGGGCGGGCATGGCGCCGAAATCCGCGATCCGGATGCGCCCCAGGGGACTGACGTGGACGTTGCCCGGCGTCAGGCCCCCGTGCACCACGCCGACCCCGTGCGCGGCCTGGACGTCCTGGGCCAGCTGGATGAGCAGCGTGAGGCTCACCTCCTGGAGGAGGGGCCGCCCCTCCCCCACCAGGTGCTCGAGGAGCGCGCCGAAAGACGGGCCATCCGCAGGCTCGCGGACCACCGCCAGGCGCCCCTCCACCACGCCCAGGTCCAACACCCGCAGGTGGCCGGGCGAGCTCACCTCCGCCAGGGCGTGGTTCGCCTCCACCAGCGCCCGGGCGTAGTCGGGATCGGTCGTCTCGGGGTGGAAGAGCTTCACCTCCACCGTCACGCCATCTTCGGCGCGCTCTGCCAGGTAGAGGTCGGCGAGGACCCCACCCTCCCTCCGGGATGTGAGCCGATAACGCACGGACATTGGAAACCTGTGGAAGCGTGGCACGCTCCTCTACCGGGCGGCAAGGCAGGCCCCATCAGGAGGCCCCGTCGGATAGGCTGGGTGGGTGACTGTGACCGCCAAGCCCCTGCCCTCCGACCCCATCGCCCCCGTTGCCGGCTCCGCCGCCGGACTGCGGGAAGCCCTGGATCGCGCCGGCGCCCTGCTCGCCGATGAGACCCTGCGCCGCCACCTTGTGGAGGCCCCCGACGACCGGCTGCAGTTGCCGCGCTCCCGCCACATCTTCGTCAACCGCAACCTCAAGCTCAGCGGCATCGAGGGCATCGGTTTCGACATGGACTACACGCTCGCGCGCTACTCCATGAAGAAGATCGAGCAGCTCTCCTACGAGCTCACGCTGGAGCGGCTGGTGAAGGAGAAGGGCTATCCCGATCTCATCGCCGGGCTGGTCTACGATCACGCCTTCGTCATGCGCGGCCTGGCGGTGGACCGGGTCCACGGCAACCTGGTCAAGATGAACCGCTTCGGACACGTGGGCCGGGCCTGGCACGGGCTGCGGCAGCTGCCCACCGACGAGCGGCGGCGGACCTACCGGGACACGCTGGTGCGTCCCAAGGACCCGCGCTTCGCCTGGATCGATACCCTCTTCGCCCTCCCCGAAGCCTTCCTCTTCGCCGGGATCATCGACCTGATGGAGTCGCGCTCCCTGCGCGTGGACTACGGGCGGCTGCAGAGCGACATCCGCGAGACCATCGACACGGTGCACCGCGACGGTTCGCTCAAGGCCATCATCAAGGAGGACCTCTCCGCCTACGTGATTCAGGATCCGGAGCTGGGGCCCATGCTCCATCGCCTGCGCAGCGGCGGAAAGAAGCTCTTCCTGATGACCAACTCGGAGTGGCCCTACACCGACGCGGTCATGCGCTTCCTCCTGGACGGACAGCTCCCCGAATACACGAGCTGGCGGCAGTACTTCGACGTCGTGATCGTGGGGGCCGCCAAACCGGGCTTCTTCTCCCACCGCGCGCCCTTCATGGAGCTGGACGTCTCACAGGAGACGCCGCGGGAGGTCGGGGAGGCGACGCGGCTGGAGCGCGGGCGCATCTACCGGGGAGGCAACCGTGCGGCCTTCGAGGAGGGCACGGACCTGCGGGGAGACCGGGTGCTCTACGTCGGGGACCACATCTATGGGGACATCCTGCGCTCGAAGAAGACCTCCCTCTGGCGCACCTGCATGATCGTCGAGGAGCTGGAGAGCGAGCTGGACTACGCCGAATCGCGCGCCGAGGACATCAACCGGCTGGCGGCCCTCGAGGCGCTGCGCACGCGCCTCGACGAGGAGGTCGTCGCCAGAAAATGGACCCTCAACACCCTCGAGCGCAGACTCCAGCGCACGCCGCCGGATGCGGATCGGGAGGCGCGGGAGCAGGAGCTCCAGCAGCTGCGCCGCGGACTGGAGCTGGTGCGGCGGGCGCACCGGGAGGCGGTGACCCTCGCCGACACGATCGAGTCCGATATCGAGGAAGGGTTCAATCCGACGTGGGGACTGCTCTTCAAGGAAGGCAACGAGAACAGCCGCTTCGGCGAGCAGGTGGAGCAGTACGCCTGCATCTACACGAGCCGTGCGTCAAACCTGCTCTTCGCCTCCCCCACCCATTACTTCCGCGGCCCCCGGGAGCGGATGCCACACGAGCTGGTCGGCGGTGCCACCGGACGCATGTCCGACACGGGCAGCGAAGGTCCCCCGCCGGGAGCCGAGCACCTCTGAACGGGGTCGGGAGTCGTCGTCGATGATGGGCGTGTTGGGCGTGTGGTTGTCGGTTGCGGCGGCGTTGCCGGTCCCGGTGGCCTCCGCGAAGAACCTGGAACGCGGCACCGAACGGGCCGTGGAGCGCATGATGTCGCCGGAGCTTCGGCGGCCGGCCCCCCAGAAGGTCCTGATCATCGGGGCCTCCTCCATCGAGTACTACGTGGGGGCGGCCATTGAGCGGCGGCTCCGCGCGCACCGCGGCATCCAGGTCATCCGGGTGGGCAAGCTCAGCTCCGGCCTCGCCCGCCCCGAGTTCTTCGACTGGCCCGCCGAGCTCGAGCAGCGCATGCAGAGGCACCGGCCCGACCTGGTGATCGCCATGCTCGGCGGCAACGACAACCAGACGCTGGTGGATCCCCGCGGACGCCATCAGCATCCCGGAACCGAGGGCTGGGACCGCGAATACGCCCGCCGCATCGGGCTCCTGGTGGATCACGCCCATTCAGGGGGCGCGCAGATCATCTTCCTGGGCAGCCCCATCATGCGCAGCGCCTCGTTCAGCGGGAAGATCGAGCGCATCAACCGCGTGACCGCCGAGGCCGCCGCGGCCAAAGGGGCCGGCTACTTCTCCACCTGGGAGCTGATGGCGGACGCCGCGGGCGAATACCTCGAGGTGCTGGAGTACGGCGGGAAGTCGGAGACCCCGAGGCTGGCGGACGGCATCCACTTCTCCCGCCACGGAGCGGCCTACACCGCCGAGCGCCTCGACTGGTGGTTGCAGCGCACCCACCGGCTGACACCGAAGAATCCCGCGCTCGCCGAAGCCGTGCGCCTCTCCTTCGCGTCCCAGGCCCTGGGCCGACCTGCCGCGTACCTGGCCTTCGTCCCGCAGGGGCTCGAGCGCGGCGCGCGCCTCCCCGTGCTCTACGTGCTGCACGATGAAGGTGGAAGCGAGGTCGACTGGTCCTTCCACGCCCACGAGACACTGCAGCGGCTCGCCGCGCGTCACCGGCTCATCATCGTCACGCCCGATGTGGGCGCCGACAACTGGTACCTGGAGAGCGCCTCCGTCGAAGGGGGACGCGCCGAGACGTTCCTGACCGAGGAGCTCCTCCCCCACGTGGAGCGCATGCTCCCGGCCGGCGAGGGACGCGGGATCACCGGCGTGGGCATGGGAGGTCATGGCGCCCTCAGCCTGGCGCTCAAGTACCCCCACCTCTTCCGCTCGGCGAGCTCGCTGGCCGGCGCGGTGGACCTGACCCGCAAGGCCCGCAACGCCGCGCTGGTCGCCCGGTTGGGGACGCTGAAGGACGCCCCCACCCTCTGGGAGCGCCACTCCACGCTGCACCTGACCCGCGCCCACCCGGACCGGGCCCGCGAGCTCGCCCTGCTCATCTCCACCGGTGAGGACGACGCACACCTCGCCGAGAACCTCGAGCTGCACCGGCTGCTCAACACGCTGGGCGTGGAGCACGGCTTCGATGACGCCATCGATGGGAAGGGTTGGAAGGCGTGGGCACAGGTCCTGCCGCGGCACGTCGCCTGGCAGGCCGTGCAGCTCAAGCCGCTCTCCGCAGGCATCGCCCGGATGACGGCCGAAGACGCTGAGCGCGGGGTGCGCTGAAGGCTGGCTTCGCCCGGCGCTTGCCGACCCGGGCCTCGCGCCGGGACGCTCCCCTCCTCACGTCGACGGAGTGTCGCCGGGGAGCAGTGGCCTTGGGATGCCTGCCGCCATGCCGCCGGCACCGTTCAGAGGCGGGGGACCCGGCTCTCGAGATCCACGATCCCCCACTCGAGTTCGGAGGAGCGGGTCCTTCCCACCGGCTCCAGGCCCAGGCGGTGGAGGTCTCCACCGTAGCGCCCGGCCTTCACCAGCACCCGACGACGCGCCACGCGGGCCGCCTCCTCGAGCAGCTCCCGGGAGAGGGGCTCCTCGGCCGCGTGACGACGCAGCACCTCGAACCCGGGCTGCGACTTCTTGGGCCGGCTGAACATCGGATCGAAGAGGATCACGTCCTCGCTGCGATCCGGTCGCGCGCGCAGCACGTCGAGGGCTTCCGCGTGGATCACGTGGATCTCCGCTGAGCGCGCATCCCGGGACGTCGGTCGTCGGAAGCCGGCATCCTGCAGCGCGGCGAGCGCCAGGCTGTGCTCCACGCCGGTCACCCGTCCCGTCGGCCCCACCGCCCGCGCCGCCACGCGCGCGTCCTGCGCCTGCCCCAGGGTGCAGTCGAGCACCGAGTCCCCCGGCCTGAGCGCCGCGAGTCGGACCAACGTGTCCCCTTCCCCCGACTCCAGCCGCTGCAGCCGCAGGTGGGCCAGGCCCGGGTGAAAGCGCAGGCTCCCGATGGCATCCAGCAGCCGGATCGTCCGCTCCTCGAACACCAGGGCCGCACCACCCGCCTCCAACATCGGGTCGAGCGGCAGGTGGGCCCGGGTGACGTACCGCAGACCGAAACGCCCGGCGGTGGCGCGGGCCTCCGCCTCGAGCGCCGGGCGGGGACGCAGGCTGGTGGTGACCGTGGGAAGCGGGGCCATCCCGCACCCGGCCCCAAGGTCCATGATCAGCTCACCGCGCGCAGCTTCGCGGCGCGATTGCCGGCCTGCATCTGGGCCACCGTCACGGTCTGGTTCCGACCATTGCGCTTGGCGAAGTAGAGACACTGGTCGGCGAGGTCGATGAGGACCTGCTTCTCGGTGGAGTCATCCGCGCAGGTGGCGATGCCCAGCGAGAGGGTCACCTTCAGCGGCCCCATGTCGGTCTGGAAGGTCTCCGCCCCCACCGCCTCGCGGATGCGCTCGGCGATCACCCGCGCGCCCTCGGTGTCGGTCTCGGGCATCACCAGGCAGAACTCCTCGCCGCCGTAGCGGGCCACCACGTCGGTGTCCCGGGCCTGCTGACGCAGCAGACGCGCCACGCCGCGGAGGACCGCGTCACCGGTGGGGTGGCCGTAGGTATCGTTCACGCTCTTGAAGTGGTCGATGTCGGTCAGGATGATCGAGCACTTGCGGCCGTAGCGACGGGCCTGGGCGATGAGCTCGTCGGCGCGCAGCTGGAAGGTGCGGTGGTTCACCAGGCCGGTGAGGCCGTCGGTGGTCGCCATGGTCTCCATCTGCGCGAAGAGCTGCGCGCGGAGGATCGCCTGCGCCGCCTGGATGGCGATGACCTCGATCATCCGCAGGGTGTCCTCGTCCAGCGAGGGCTTCTCCCGGCTGCCCGCCACCAGCGTTCCCATGATCCGATCGCCCGCCTGGAGGGGGAAGATCTTGAGCGCCGAGAGGCCACGCAGCTGGGTCTTCTCGTCGAAGATCACCTGGCGCTCCATGTTGCGCAGCTCGCGGCCCGGCAGGGGCGTGCCGTAGCGGACCACGGTGGAGACCAGGCCGGCGTTGTCGTCGAAGACCCGCCCCTCGAGCGCCTTGGCCTCCTCGGAGGTCCGCACCACGCGGTGGAAACGCTTTCCCTCCTCCTCGCTCGCGATGGTGACCGCGCAGAAGTCGAGCCCCGCCATCTGCAGGGTGCTGTCGATCACCGCGCGGAACACCTGCTCGGGGTTGCCGGCCGAATTGAGCTCCTGGATGGCGCGGAAGAAGCGGCCCTTCTCGTCGCGGCTCTTGCGGATGTAGGTCATCACCCGCTCGACCTCGATGGCGCGCAGCACCGACTGCCCCACCATGCTCAGCAGCCGCTCATCGTTGTCGCTGAAACCTTCGGGCGTGAGCCGGTCGGCCACGAGCACGCCCCGCACCAGGCCGCCGGGCTCGACGATGGGGACGGCCAGGATCGACTGCACCTCCGGCCCGCCGCGCTCATACCAGTTGATCCCCTTGAGCCCCTTGGCCGAGTGCATGCGGATGGGGACGTTGCGCTTGAGGACGCCACCCAGGAGTCCCTCCCCGGCGGGCACGCTCTGGCGCTGGATCGCGTCGCTCTGGGTCCGGCAGTCGTGCAGCCGCAGGTGGGCGTCATCGCTGGTGAGCAGGAAGACCCCGCAGGTGTGGGTCTGCAGCGCGACCTCGGCGATCTCCATCGCGGCGGACAGCGCCCCCTCCACCTCGGCAACCGAGGCCAGCAGCCACTTCTCCTGCTCCTCCGCAGTGCGACCGGCGTCCTCACGCGAGCCACTGCTCACCAGCCGGAAGGTCCGCGCGCGCTCCTCGGCCTCCTTCACCCGGTTCTTCACCGCATCGCTCTCGGCGCGGCGGGCGGCGAGCATGCGCCCCTGCAGCACCAGCTGGTAGAGGGCGGCGAAGAGGCCCAGGAAGATGGTGTGGAGCGCGAATTCGGTGAGGCTCCGGTCGCTGGGCAGCAGCGTGGTGACCACCTCGAACACCAGCGCGAGCCCCAGCAGCGCGAGGCCCGCCCGCCGGTGCATGAAGCTCACCAGGAACGCCATCACCAGGTAGAGGATGGGATGCAGCGCCGGCCCCATCACCGCGATGAGCACGTGGGAGAGGCTGAGCACGCTCGCGCCGAGCTCGATCTCGTCCATGATCCGGCCCGGCGCCCCGGCACGCTCCCGGCGCACGCGGCGCACGAGGACCGTCCAGAGGCTCGCCCACAGCAGCACCACGGCGCCGGCGTGCACCAGCCCCAGCTCTCCGACGTCCCCGAAGGCGCCCCGCGCCAGGAGCCACAGGGTGAGCCCCACCCCGCCCACGCTCATCAGCGCACTGAACCCCGGGATCCCGAACGACCTGCCGCCCCTCAGAATCATGGCGCCTCCAGCTGAATGACGATCTCGCCGGCCTTCACGTAGCCGAGCTCTTCCCGTGCCGCGCGCTCCAGCGCCCGGGGATCGTCGCGCAGGGCGTCGATCTCCCGAAGCAGCGCCCGGTTCTGCTCCGCGAGGCGGGTGTTGCGTGCGGTGAGGCGCTCGACGTCCTGTTCCAGCCGGAAGTACTGACGGAACCCGTCGCGGTCCATGAGCGACACCGCGCCCAGCAGGAGCGCCGCGCCCAACACGATCCACAGCATCTTCCGGTGACGTCCCTCGCCCATCGCGGAACGGAGCCTACCCGCGGGGGATCGGCCGGCAAGAAAACCGCTTCACCCCTGTAGCAGTCGCACGGGGCGTGTCCGCCGCAGGGCGTCCGGGGGCCTTCAGTCCCCGAGCGCCTCCTCGATCAGGGGGGCGATCTTCGAGGGTGAGGCCAGACCGCTCCAGGCCTGCACCGCCCGCCCGTCCCGCCCCAGCAGGACCGTGGTGGGAAGCTCCCGGATCTGCCCATAGAGGGTCTCGCCCCCGCGCAGCGGGGCGTCGGCCAGCAGCACCGGCCAGGAGGGCGCCAAGCCCTCGGCGAAGGGCACCAGCACCTGGGCCCCTTCCAGATCCATCCCGACCCAGACCACCGACAGGCCCTGCGGCTCGTAGCGGGCCCGCAGCTCCTCCAGCGCCGGCTGCTGCTGCAGGCAGGGCACGCACCAGGTGGCCATGAACTGGACCAGCACCACCCGTCCGCGCCCGTCCTCGGGGATCCAATCATGCGCCCCCATGGGCTCGAGGGAGAGCGGGCTCAACCAGGACATCCCGCCGGGGATCTCCGCCGGGCGGTGGGCACATCCGGCGAGCAGTACCATCGCCAGGCAGACAAGCAGCATCCGGCCCGCCCCCAGGGACCGGCCCCGCAGCTCCCCCGGGTTCGCGGAAGGGTTCAGCGCGGCTTCTTGCGGCAGGCGGGACACAGGCCGTAGAGCTCCATCTTGTGGGAGGTCACCACGAAGCCGTGTTTGCGCGCGACCTCTTCCTGGAGGGCCTCGATGCGGTCGTCCTCGAACTCGACGATCTCCGAGCACCCGGTGCAGATGAGGTGATCGTGGTGCTCATCGCCCTCGGCGATCTCATAGCGGGTCTGCCCATCACCGAAGTTCCTCGCATGGGCGAGCCCGCAGTCGTGGAGCAGCTTCATCGTCCGGTAGACGGTGGCCACCGAGATGCGGGCGTCCTGCGCGCGCACCTCGCTCCACAGCTCCTCCACCGAGAGGTGTCCCTTCAGATTGAAGAAGGTGTCGATGATGATGTTCCGCTGACGGGTGTTCTTGAGCCCATGCTCGGCCATGTAGCGGCTGAGCACCTCGTCGCGATCCTGGGCGGTCTGATCCATGGCGTCCTGGCACACCTCGGGCGCGGCGCCGGGGTTGCGCGCCACAGGGTCCGTCTGGATGGGCGGGAAGAGAGACCCTCCCCGGGCTGGTTCTCCCTGCTCGGAGCCCCACCGGGCATCCGGGCATCGAGCGATGCCCATCTTCAGGGCACCCTCACCATCCCTAACACGCAGCCGCAGGCATTGTAGAACTGCTTGTGGCCCCCCGCTCGCGCCCCTTGTGCCTCCGGCCCACGCGCCATGCGTTGACAAGGCCCGAGGGACACGCTTTCTGGGGCGCCACTCTCCTGAAGGTGACCTTTCATGTCGACCACCTGGCATCGCGCACGCTCTCCCGACGAGGTCCCCACCCCCATCGCGGTGGCGCTCTCCGACTTCTGCCGGCGCGCGCAGGCCCCGGCCTCCCCCGCCGAGGTCCGCGAGGCGCTCAGCGCCCTCTCCCCCGACGACGACTTCCGCGTCCGCGCCCTCAGTGAGGAGGGCCCCTCCCCCGAGGCCCGCTGGACGCCTCTGGCCGCGGTGGACCTGGTCCGCGGCACCCGCCCGGCCCTGGTCGCCCAGCGCCTCTCCTGCGGCTACTACGACGTGGTCCGCGAGCTGCTCGAGGCCTCGGATCGCCCGGCCCCCATCCCGGGAACCGCCGTTGAGGCGCCCGCCGCCGCGCCCACGCCGGCCCCGGCCGCGCCACGGGTGAGCCGGACCCGCGCCAAGGCCGAGGCGCTCGAGGCGCGGATTGCCCCGCGGGTGCGCAGCGCCGGCGACACCGAGGAGGCCTTCGAGGAGGCTCCGGTGGAGAGCGGGACCGCCGCCCTCCCCCGTCGGGACCTGCCGCGCCCCCGCGGCCGCTTCACCAGCCTTCCTCCCTCCCGGGCCAGTCTCCGCGAGCTCTCCGGGCTCGAGGGGCGCGCCACCCTGGAGGCCCTGGTCGAGCAGCACCCGCACCGCTTCAGCCTGCTGCGCGCGGTGGCCAGCCAGTACAGCGGCCCCAAGGGCGCCGAGGTGAGCCCGGCCGAGCTGGAGGTCCTCCTGGATCAGCAGGGCCTCTCCGAGCAGTTGCACAACCGTGAGCGGCGTGCGGTCCTCAATGCCTACGCCGAACACCGCGGCGCCAACGGTCGGGTGGCCTGGGCGCTCGCCCTCTCCCCCTCCGAGCTGGACCAGCTGGTGACCCGCCTGGACCTCACCGAGCAGGTGGAGCAGCTGCGGGAGCGCTTCCGGGAGGAGGCCCTCTCCCCCCGGACCCTGGCGGCCCGCATCGACATGATGGGACGGGAGAAGTACCTCCAGGACCTGGGCATCCAGAAGCGCTTCCGGCGGCAACTGGAGTCGGACCTGCAGGAGGAGCTCGACCGCGCCCGCCGCGAGGCCCCCGACGCGGATCCCGTGGATCAGGTCGCCCGCTGGCACGCCGCCCCCAGTGAGCTGGTGCAGCGGGCCGTCGAGCGTCTCGGATTGCGGGCCCGGGCTGGCTAGGTGCCCCCAGGCTGGTTACAGGGTCGGGCGGGTTGATCCCGCGTGTTGTCTCATCCCTTTCTTTCCCGAAGAGCACTCAGAACCATGCCCATCTACGAGTACAACTGCTCCCAGTGTGGCAAGACCCAGGACGTCCTGCAGAAGGTCGACGCCCCCGCCCCCGAGGCCTGCACCCTGTGCGAGGCCCGGGGGACCCTCACCAAGCTGGTCAGCCGCAGCTCCTTCGTCCTCAAGGGCGGAGGCTGGTACTCCGACCTCTACGGCTCGGTGAAGAAGGACGGTGGCAAGAGCGACGGCGGCGACGGCGGCTCCAAGCCTGCCGCCTCGTCGGACTCGGGCGCCTCGGCCGCCCCGGCGGCAGCAGCGCCCGCCAAGGCCGCCTCGGGCGATTGAGCCGCGGCGCCCGGAGCGTCTCCACGGCTTCCTCCGGCCGGGGCCCGGTGCGCTCCGGCCGGAGACTTCCAGGCCGCGGGACGACGCGACTTCTGCGCCCGTTCCGACATCGTTCAGCAGCGATTGCAATGGGCCCGGGGGGCACACGATTTCTGCTGCACAGCGTAAGCAAGCGACTAAGCTGGCGCCCCCTTTAACCGGAGGAAGCATTGCTGCTGACCACGCTGCTCGTTGCCACCATGTCGTCGACCCCGGCCCTGCCCGCGTCCGCCCAGGACACGAGCGTGAGCCTCAACACGGCCTATGAGGAAGTCCTCCAGGCCCAGCACGCGCCGAGTGAGTTCGCGGCGAAGCTGGCCGCTGAATCCACCGTCACCCCCGAGGGGGGACTCTTCGCCCTCGCGCAAGCGGTCTCCTTCACCCAGGGTGCCCACAGCCCCTTTGATGGCGCGGCCATGAGCCAGGACGGCCGGGCGGTCCTCGCCCTGCTGCTCGGTCTCTTTGTCGGTCTCGGCATCGGCCACCTGGTGGCCCAGGACAAGGATGGATTCATCCTCTTCCTGATCATCGACATCGTGTTGATCGCGGCGTCGGTGGCCCTGCCCTACGTCTTCTGGCCGATCTGGTGGGTACCCAACGTCCTGTTGCTCGTCTCGCACATCTTCCAGGGCATCGACGCCTACGGGAAGGCCAGCGGGACGCCGCTCATCCGTCGCTCCATCGAGAGCACCATCCAGGTCGCCGGGCTTCCCGGTGAGCGGATGGCGCCGGCGATGACGCCGCGGACCTTCGGCTTCAGCTTCTGAGACGTCGAGGGCCCCCGGGCCCGCATCGCAAGGTCACCTTCATGGCCCGCGCAGGTTTCACGCTCCTCTTCACCGCGCTCACGCTGCTGCTGACGGCGTGCGCGGGTCACTCCGCGCTCTCGCCTGACGTCCGGCGGCAGCTCGAGTCGGAGCTCATCCAGGGGTCTGCTCCCTGGTACCTGCGCGGGTCCATGTACGTGACGCCGTTCTTCGGAGACGCCAGCAAGCGGTTGTTGACCGCGGTGCCTCCGCAGGACGTCCGGTTGCTCGAGGATCCCTCGGGCAACCCCATCTCGCCGGGGCCCGTGCAGGGCGTGGCCCCGGTGGGACGCAGGGTCCGCATCCTGCGCGTCGACTTTCCCACCGCGGTCAACGTCGCCGAACGCCTGCTGGTGACGCCACGCACCCAGCCGTGGATCCACGTCGAGGTCGAGGGGGTCCCCGGTCAGACGCCGCTCATCCTGGTGCTCCCGGCCGACACGCCGACCGAGGCCGGGTTCCGGGCGGATCTGGAACGCTTCCTCACCCGCGAGAATCCCGCCGAGGCGCTGGCGGCCCTCCCGGTGGCCACCCGCGAGGCGGTGCTGGCCAAGCGCGGTGAGCCGGGCATGTCCACCGAGGCCCTGCGCATGGCATGGGGACTGCCCGAGAAGATCCGCGTCGACTTCCGCGACGGGACCCGGGTGGAGACCTGGCGCTTCCCCGGTGATCGCCGCAGCGCGGTCGTCGAAGAGGGACGCGTGGTCCGCCTGCACGATCCCGGTTGAGGACCGGACACCCGACCCGCGAGCTGCGCCTTCGGCTCCCCGCGCGCCAAACGCCACACCCGCTCCCGGGCAGTCAGCGGCCTTCCCCACTGCCTCAGCGGAGCATCGCTCGCGAGCGCGATCCGCTGAGGCCTCAGCGTACGCCCGCGAACCGGACCGCAAAAGGACACGCCTCAGCGCACGCCCGCGAACCGGACCGCAAAAGGACACGCCTCAGCGCGCGCCCGCGAACCGGACCGATCGGGGACACGCCTCAGCGCTGGCGGCGCTTCTTGCCCTGGCGGTGCTTGCCCTTCTTGGCCGCGCGCTGCTTCTCACGCGCCTCGCCCGGACGCCCCAGCTTGGGCGCGGTGCCCACCGCCACCGGCCAGAACCCCCGCCCGGAGAGGAGGCGCTCGACCAGCTCGGCCTGTGAGTTCACCGGCTCGGCGAAGAAGGTGGCGCCCATCCCGACCTCATCCAGGGAGGCGCGCGCATCGCTTCCGGCGGTGCCCGGCAGGCCCAGCTTCTCAGCGGCCTCGAGCGCGAGCTCGTTCGCCTGCGCCCGGACCAGCGGGTTGAAGGCCTCGATGCCGCTGAGCCAGGTCTGCTGCAACACCTGGTCGGCGGGACTTCCCGGGAAGGTCTTGTCGTAGGGACGCGCGGCGATGATCGCCCCGCCCAGGGCCTTCACCCGTGGGAGGCACTCCTCGGCCTTCCATGGTTGTTCACGGTTGGAGCCCCACAGCTGCACCGGCTCCGGCACCGCCTCGGGATCGGGGAAGAAGCACAGGTACTGCCCGCGATCGGTCTCGAGCTCGAGGCCCACGAAGATCTTCAGCCGGGTGCTCGGCGCCAGCTCGAAGAGCTCGTCACACCCGTCCTGGGTGTTGGTCTCGGTGAACGCCACCCCATCCAGCCCGAACTGCTCGGCCCGCTCCAGCACCTTGCTCGGCCTCAGGTCGCAGCCTTTGGAGAGGTAGGAGTGTGCGTGCAGGTCGATCAACATGGTCTAGGGCGGCTCGCTCGAAGGGGTCCGGGTCGGCGTCTCTAACAGGCCCCTGCGCCGACTCAAAGCCCTCGTCAGGCCCGCGCCCAGCCCTGACTCAGTCCACTGGGGTGGTGGGTGCCCTGCTCCTCGTTCATGCGGATGAGGTAGCCCATCAGCATCAGCGAGGAGGTGTTCTCCAGGACCCGGGAGGGATCCTTCTGGATGAGGTTGGCGCTGTAGGAGAGGAAGAACTGCGCCAGCTCCTCCCCGGCCTCCCGCTGGATGAGGCCGTTGAGTTCCCCGGCTTCCATGGTCCGGATGGCATTGATGAAGGCCACCGCCAGCTCCTTCTTCGTCTTCACGTCCACGCCCGCTCCCCGTCGCCCCGCTCATGCCCGCTCGTCGAACACCTGAAATACCTCCGGCGACCCCGGGAGCCTGTGCACCCCCCGCCGCGTCAGGAAGGGGCCGCCCCCGTTGCCCGGCGAGCGGCGGGGCATTCTTGACACCCGCTCCCCATCAACAGGCTAAGGTCGCCGGTCGGCGCGCCCATCCGGTGAGGGGCGCGGAGAGGGAGGCGGTGCGATGTTCACGGGGGTGAAGGTCTTCTCGGCCACCAAGGCCCGGGAGCGCGAGGAGCTGGGGACCGAGGTCACCCGCTGGCTCAAGCGCAACGCGGACGTCGAGATCGTCGACCGCGTGGTGGTGCAGTCCAGCGACAACGAGTTTCACTGCTACACGCTGGTCCTCTTTTATCGACATCCGACACCCGACGCCGCCTGACGACTCCGAGTGGGGTGCTTAGAGTCCGGGGCCAGGAGGCGAGAGGACGACGCACGTGGCGGATACCGAACCCAATCCCGAGCTCCCCATCGGCGCCGAGAAGGACCCGCTCTGGTACAAGACCGCGGTCATCTACGAACTCCACGTCCGGGCCTTTCAGGACTCGAACGGAGACGGGATCGGGGATCTGCCGGGGCTCATCAGCCGGCTCCCCTATCTGAAGTCGCTCGGCGTCACCTGCGTGTGGCTGCTGCCGATCTTCCCCTCGCCGCAGCGGGACGACGGCTACGACATCGCCGACTACTACAGCATCAACCCCGACTACGGGACGCTCGAGGACTTCCGCCGCCTGGTCGAGGAGGCCCATCGCCTCGACTTGCGGATCCTGGTGGAGCTGGTGGTCAACCACACCAGCGATCAACACCCCTGGTTCCAGGAGGCCCGGCTCGATCCCGCGAGCGAGAAGCACGACTGGTACGTGTGGAGTGACACCGACGATCGCTACCGCGAAGCGCGGATCATCTTCACCGACACCGAGCGCTCGAACTGGACCTGGGATCCCCTGGCCAAGAAGTACTTCTGGCACCGCTTCTTCAGCCACCAGCCGGACCTGAACTACGACAATCCGGCGGTGCAGGAGGAGATCCTCAACGTCATGCGCTTCTGGCTCGACCAGGGCGTGGACGGCTTCCGGGTCGACGCGGTCCCCTACCTCTTCGAGCGCGAGGGCACCAACTGCGAGAACCTCCCCGAGACGCACGCCTTCCTCAAGCAGCTGCGCGCCACGCTGGATCGCGAGTACGGCCCGGGGAAGATGCTGCTCGCCGAGGCCAACCAGTGGCCCGCGGACGTGCGCAAGTACTTCGGTGAGGGCGACGAGTTCCACATGGGGTTCCACTTCCCCGTGATGCCGCGCCTCTTCATGGCGATCCGCCGCGAGGAGCGCACGCCCATCGTCGAAATCATGCAGCAGACACCGGAGATCCCCGACAACTGCCAGTGGGCGATCTTCCTGCGCAACCACGACGAGCTGACGCTCGAGATGGTGACCGACGAGGACCGGGACTACATGTACCGGGAGTACGCGCAGGATCCGCGGATGCGCATCAACGTCGGGATCCGGCGACGTCTGGCGCCCCTGATGGACAACGGCCGCCGCAGCATCGAGCTGCTCCACGGGCTGCTCTGCTCCCTGCCGGGAACGCCGGTCATGTACTACGGCGACGAGCTGGGGATGGGCGACAACATCTACCTCGGCGATCGCAACGGCGTGCGCACCCCCATGCAGTGGACCGGCGATCGCAACGCCGGCTTCTCCCGCGCCGACGCGGCCCGCCTCTATGCGCCCGTCATCAGTGATCCGGTCTACGGCTATCAGGCCATCAACGTGGAGGCTCAGGAGCGCAGCAAGTCCAGCCTCCTCAACTGGGTCCGCCGCCTGCTGCAGATCCGCCAGCGCTATCCGCACTTCGCGCTGGGGACGATGAACTTCCTGCACCCCACGAACCTGAGGGTGCTCGCCTTCACGCGGCACCACGAGGGGCAGACCATTCTGGTGGTCTGCAACCTCTCGCGCTTCGCGCAGCCCGTCGAGCTGGACCTCTCGGCGTACGAGGGCGCGGTGCCGGTGGAGCTCATGGGCGGAACGCCCTTCCCCGTCATCACCCAGCACCTCTATCAGCTGTCGCTGGGGCCCTACATGTTCCTCTGGTTCCGCCTGGACGATGCGCCCCAGGGAGGCAGCACATGACGAGCCCGGTCTCGCTGTCGGATCTTCCCGACTATCTGAAGCGTCAGCGTTGGTTCGGGGGAAAGGCCTGGCCGATCAAGTCGGCCGACGTCCTGGACTTTCTGACCGTCCCCTCCGCGCACCCCTCGCCCTTCATGCTCGCGGTGATCGAGGTCACCTACGAGCTCGGGCATCCCGAGCGCTACGTCCTGTCGGTCACCGTCCCCGGCGCACGGCTGGAGGAGGCGCTCGACCATGACGCGAATGTACAGGCCCTCTTCCGGCTGATCCGGGACGGCGCCTCGATCGACTCCGCGGGGGGGACCCTGGTCGGTGAGGCGTTCAATGCCGGCGCGATCCCCACCTCGGACACGCCCGACGTGAGACGCCTGGGGGTGGATCAGACCAACACCTCGGTGGTGCTCGGCGAGGCGGCGATCCTCAAGGTCATCCGGCGCATGGAGCCCGGCGCCAACCCCGAGGTCGAGATCGGTCGGACCCTGCAGGAGCGCACCGCCTTCCGCGCGATGCCGGAGTTGCTCGGGACGCTGCAGCTCGACTCGCAGGGGCCGATGACCCTGGCGGTCCTGCACCGGTTCATCCCCAACGCCACCGACGGGTGGAAGTTCGTCACCTCCGCGCTCGAACAGGGCGCCCCGACCCCTGCGCTCTTCGAGGCCCTGCACGACCTGGGGCGCGTGGTGGGCGAGCTGCACGTCGCGCTCGCGTCGATCACGGATCTGCCCGGGTTCGCTCCCGAGCCTCTTCAGGGCGACGACCTCCAGCGCTGGAGCTCGAACGTGGTGGGGGAGCTGGGCGTGACCCTCGCCCAGGCGAGCGGCGTCGCCCCCGACCTCCAGTCCATGCGGGAGGAGCTGGTGGAGCGGGCCCGGGAGCTCGCCTCGGCCAAGCCTTCGGGACAGCTCATCCGCGTGCACGGAGACCTCCACCTGGGCCAGGTCCTGCGCGCCGAAGGCAGGTGGCTCATCTTCGACTTCGAGGGGGAGCCGCGGCGCAGCTTCAACCAGCGGCGCGAGAAGACCTCGGCCCTCAAGGATCTGGCGGGAATGCTGCGCAGCCTGGACTACGCCTCGGCGTCGAGCGGTCAATCCGAGGAGGCCCGCACCGAGTTCCTGCGCCGGGGACGCGAGGCGGTCCTCAAGGGGTACCTGGAGGCCACCCGGGGGGCCGGCTTCCTTCCGGAGGACAAAGAGACGCGCAAAGCGCTGCTGCGGGCCTTCGAGCTGGAGAAGCTGCTCTACGAGCTGCGCTATGAGATCGCCAACCGCCCGGACTGGGTCCGCATCCCGGTGGAGGCCCTGCGGCGGCTGGATGGAGCACAGGAAGCCTGATGGCCGATCGACAGGACGCGGTGGATCCAGCGGCGCTCGAGGCGCTCGCCCAGCTCAGACACGCCGACCCCCACGCGCTCCTGGGTCCGCATCGGGACGGTGAGGAGCTGGTGGTGCGCGCGATCCTGCCCGGCGCGCAGGAGGTCCGGCTCGAGCCCGAGGGCGCCGCGTCGGTGCCCATGCACCACCTGACCGGCGGGATCTTCGAGGGCCGCCTCCCGCTCGGGGCAACCGCGCCCATTCCGCAGTACCGGGTGCGCTGGAGCGATGCGCAGGGGCAGCCCCAGCAGATGGAGGATCCCTACCGCTTCTCCCCCACCCTCGGAGAGCTGGACCTGCACCTCATCGGCGAGGGGCGCCACGAGCGGCTGTGGGAGACGCTCGGCGCGCGTCCCCGGCGCCACGAGGATCACGAAGGGGTGGCCTTCGCGGTGTGGGCACCGAACGCGGAAGGTGTGTCGGTGGTGGGGGACTTCAACGGCTGGGACGGGCGGCGTCACATGATGCGCAGCCTGGGCGGCAGCGGGGTCTGGGAGCTCTTCGTTCCGGGGCTTGCCGCCGGTGCCCTCTACCAGTTCGAGCTGCGGCCCCGGGGCGGCGGACCGCCGATGATGAAGGCGGACCCCCTCGCCAGAAGGACCGAGGCGCCGCCCGC
>Ga0079224_100001672_pt1 | contig 25982 bp, 29 predicted proteins | sample Stecom2015_FD_80414 | JGI IMG/M metagenome (GOLD analysis project Ga0079224, IMG submission 80414) | Agricultural soil microbial communities from Utah to study Nitrogen management - Steer compost 2015 | ecosystem: Environmental > Terrestrial > Soil > Agricultural land | place: USA: Utah... | reverse complement strand
TGGCTCCAACCGCCTCCTTGCCAGGCCGCTATCTGGCCGCCTCGCTATGACCCAGCGTAAGTTATGCGGGCCTGCAATCTATGGCAAACAAATGCTCTCAGGCTACAATTGCTGCAAAAAGTAAAAAGCGTAGCTGCCCGGGCTTCGGGACCGGTTTAGGATATCCGACAACGCCGTGAAACTCAATTGCGTGATAGACTTTTCGCCGTGCAATGCCTGTTGTTCCTATCCCTCTTGATCGGCTTTGCTCAACCCTTGGAGGAGGGGCGAACCGTTCATTTACGCGGGCGAAATTTCGCTATTCAGCTGGTTGAACCGGAAGGGTGGATTCTGGATACGACCGCGGCTGTCCAGTTGGCTAACTTCATCTTGTATCCGAATGGTGAAGACTGGCGAAGTGCTCCCAGTCTGATCAGCGTCCGTCTGGAGCCGCGCCGTTCCAATCAGACCGTGGAAGACTATGTAAAGATCATCAGCCAGGCATTCGAAGAGAACTGCCCTTTTGGCGAATATGCAGCGAGGGAGTCTGACATCGATTCTCGATTTAAACTTTTCGATTTCAACTGCCCCAAGCGGCAACAAGAGATTCTTGCCATCACTTCGGTCCCAGAGTTTTTTGTCAATATTTCTCTATCTTCGCAGCGACCTGAAATCCTGAAAGAACATTTTTCAGCCTTACAGACGGTATTGGAATCCTTTGAGTGGCAGCAGGACCTAACTCAACCGGACCTGATTATCCCCAAGCGGCACTAAGCTGCCAGGATTGGGTCACTTGAGACTATGTCATCCCTTCCGGAAGAAGGGTTGCACGGGCATTCCGCTCGCGTCCCGTAGTTGTTGAATGGTCGCGCCGCCAAGAAAGCCTATGCCACCATGTGGACGCCGTTCTGAGTGGGACTAGAGCTCCGGATGAGCCTCAGCAGGCTGCGGCTTTCTGACGGTGAAGCCCAGTTCGGCCATAATTTCCGCTATATGAAAGAATCGATTCAGCACGTAAAAATGGACCCCTGGAACGCCTTGCTCAAGAAGGTCCTGAACCTGGCGCGTGATATGACGGATTCCAACTTGCATTACCTTGGGTTCATCGTTCTCGACTGCCTGTAACTCGTTCTGTAGGCTGTCCGGAATAGATGACCCACACATGCTCGTAATGCGTCGAATCTGCTGAACGTTCAAAATCGGCAGCAGTCCTGGAACGATGGGTTGTCTAATCCCAATGGCTCGACATCGCTCAACAAAACGATAGAAGTAGCTGTTGTCGTAAAAAAGCTGGGTAATGATGACATCCGCGCCGGCATCGGCTTTGTCTTTCAGATAGTAGAGATCTGTTTCAAAATCAGAAGCCTCTATATGTTTCTCTGGATATCCGGCAACCGCTATACCGAATCCACCGAAATTACGAATGTGCTCTACTAGCTCGACGGCGTACGAATACCCGTCTTTCGGAGCCTGAAACTTGGTTTCGCCTTTGGGAGGATCACCGCGCAAGGCGACTATGTTCTCGATCCCGGCCGCACGAATCTCTTCCAGAACCTTCTGGATTTCGTGCCGGTTTGCACCCACGCAGGTAAGATGGTGTGCGGTTTCCATGCCATATTCACGGCGAATCTTTGACGCGATCTCCAGAGTCCGGCTCCGAGTGCTGCCCATGGCGCCATATGTCACCGAGATGAATGACGGATTAAGCTCGATCAAACGAGACAGTCGAGCTTCCAGCTGCCTCAAACCATCCTCAGTCTTTGGGGGGAAAATTTCGAAAGAAATGGTGAGTTCTTGTTTTTCGTAATACTCGTTTAAGCGCATCTGTCCCTTGTCTCTAGAGTTCTATTTCATTTCTTTCTTGCAGATCTGATAGCCGGCTGGCCCCTTTTTCCTCCAGCAACCTTCCTGATCCCACCCCCTGCACTCGCGCACAGGCTATCCAATGGCAATATCGGCAGAGTTTCTGCGATGTATGTCGTTAGCATACTACAGATCCCAATAGACCAGTGCAATTTGACAAGTTCCTGTACGTGATGCCAGCCGACAGATTAATTTCACGGTCTGCAGCCGGTCTTGCTAGACTGACCCTCACATGCGAGTAATTATTCTAGGAGGAGGTGCGGTCGGACGACTCGTTGCCCGGCGGCTCATCCGCGAGAAGAATGAGGTGACTCTGATCGATCAGGATGAGGAGCGGTGTGCTGAACTCGACGAACTGCTCGACGCCAGGATCATTTGCGGCAACGCTGCCAGCATAAAGACTCTCGAGCGGGCAGGTTTGATCACAGCCGACATGCTCATCGCTGTCACGAGCAGTGATGAAGTGAACGTCCTGGGTTGTCTAATTGCCCAGGCCTTTTCCAACATTCGCATCAAAGTTGCTCGACTGCGAACTCACGAAGTCGAGAGATGGGAATCAATCTGCCGGAGCAAGCTTCTCGGGGTCGACCTTGTCATCCATCCCGACAGCGAGACAACTCGCCGTATCCTGGAAGTGATTGGGTTGCCCGGAGTCTCCGACATCTTCAGCTTCGCCGAAGGCAGAGTGCGACTATTTGGAATGACCATTGAAAGGGACAGCTGGGTGGTAGGGAAGACCCTCAAAGAGCTTGATCAGGCTCCTCCGCCGATGAACTCGCTGGTCGCTATGATCTTTCGCGGGCGTCGTGTCATTATTCCCCGAGGAAATGATCGCCTGCAGGTGGGTGACCACGTCTACATTGTGGTTGCCGACGAAGACCTCGAACAGGCGTTCCAATTCATGGGTGTGCAGACCCTTCAACGGGTCGAGCGCGTATTCATTCTGGGAGGCAAGCAGCTGGGAATCGAGGTGGCCTCTCGGTTGGAGGTTCGTGGAGTCCACGTCAAACTGTTTGAGAAGGATCTCAAGAGGTGCGAAAAGATTGCCACCATCCTGAAGGATACGGTAGTGGTCCACGGTGACGGAACAGATCAGCAGGTGTTGACAGAAGAGAACATTGAAGGAATCGATGCCTATCTAGCTTTGACGAGAGACGACGAAGTCAACATTATTGCCTCCCTTCTCGCCAAACGACTGGGTGCCAGAAAGGCCGTGGCATTAATCAATCGTATTGACTTTTTGCCGATGGCTCAATTACTTGGCATCAATTCGACGTTCAGTACACGCCTGGTGGTTGTAGACCGGATCCTTCAATTTGTCCGACGTGGTCATGTTTTTTCCGTGACCACATTTCGGGAAGAGGAAGCAGAGGCCATAGAATTGCTTGCCACGCCAGGCTCCAAGTATCTCGGAAAGGCTCTGAAAGATGTTCACTTACCACGCGGAGCGATTGTGGGGGCCATCGTTCGCCCTTCAGGGGAAGTGATAGTTCCCAGGGGAGACGCGGAGATTCGGTTAGATGACCGAGTCATCTTCTTCAGTCTGGAAAACGTCGTGCCGGAATTGGAAAAAGCCTTCATCTATTAACTGGTAGCTGGAAAGCTGAATCTCGGATGGAGCTCTTGGTGTCTTTCTGTTGTCTCTCGACAGCTTTTCTAGGAATCATCAGAGGATGCCCTGCAGGCACTACCCGATTCTCCCCGGGGGATCTTCTCCTTGATTGACTGGTCAAACATTGCAAAATTACTGGGGTACTTTATCCTCGGGCTGGCTTTCAGCCTCCTGCCAGCGATTAGTTTCGCATTCTGGAATGGTGATGCCGGGCTGGGTCCCTTGCTCTGGGCACTCGTCGTACCTGTCACCCTCGGCTGCATACTGGTGGGTCTTCTCCATCTGGAACCAGCAGAACTCACTCGGCGGGATGCCATCCTTCTGGTCGTTTCTTCCTGGGTTGCTGCCTGCTTAATTGGCGCTTTGCCTTTTTATTTTTCCGACTATCCGTTCAGCTTTGTAGATGCTGTTTTTGAGTCGACTTCCGGTTTTACGACAACCGGGTCCACCGTTCTGGCTGACATCGAAGCTTTACCAGAGAGTCTTCTATTGTGGCGATCTCTGATTCACTGGCTTGGAGGGATGGGGATTATCTTACTGGGGATCGCAATCCTTCCGCTTCTCGGCACAGGAGGGATGCAGCTCTACCGGGCTGAGTTCTCCGGTGCCCGATCCGAGAAGCTCAAGCCCAGGGTTGCCGAAGTTGCCCTAGCTCTCTGGAAAATCTATGCCAGTCTGACCCTCGTTCTGTACATTCTTCTCCGTTTGCTGGGGATGTCTCGCTTTGATGCCGCCTGTCATTCCTTTTCTACGATGGCAACCGGAGGCTTCTCGACCAGAGCGCTAAGTATCGAAGCTTTCGCCAGCCCTTCAATCGAGTATGTCATTGTTGTTTTCATGATTCTGGCCAGTATCAATTTTACCCTCCACTTTCGCCTGTTCAGCCAGGGGGATTTTTGGGCAGTCTGGAAGGATACCGAGCTCCGGTTCTCTCTGGGCGTAGTCGTAGCGGCAACCGCCGCCGTGTACATCTCTTTGTCTGGCTTGGAATACACTTCTGCCGAATCTTTTCGGTTAGCGCTCTTCCAGGTTGTCTCGATCGTTACCACCACGGGGTACTCGTCCGCCGATTTTGAAACTTGGCCACCTCTCGGGCAATTCACGCTTCTTGCTCTCATGTTAATTGGGGGCTCTACAGGCTCGACCGCGGGTGGATTGAAAGCAGCCCGGGTGTTGCTCCTGCTCAGGGTTGTTCAACGAGAGTTCCGGAAGATGGCGGAAAGGCGCGGTGTGTTCGCAGTACGCTTAAGTGGGGAGGCGGTCGACGAGACAACCATCCAGAGCCTTTTGAATCTGGTCTACCTGGCTTTGGTTGTCAACGTGGTGGCCTGCATCGCACTGACGGCTACCGGTGTCGATATACTGACTTCGATTACCGCTGTGACAGCCTCGATGTTCAACGTCGGTCCAGCCTTCGGCCAAGTGGGACCGACGGAGCACTTCGGCCACCTGCCAGTTTTGGCGAAATGGGTTCTCAGTCTTTGTATGCTGGCTGGAAGACTGGAATTTTTCACTTTTTTTGTGATCTTTGCACCCCTTTTCTGGAGAAAGTAGCCTGTTTTGACAGTATAGATGGGTGGTGATTATAATTTGACTCTTTAATCTTTCGGCAATTCTCGTTCATTGACGGTTGACTAGTAGAGATAGGCGAGAATAAGGAGGAGCGTCTTGTACGCAATAATCAGCACGGGTGGAAAGCAATATAGAGTAAGCGAAGGCGACCGAATTCGTGTCGAACGCTTGGATGGCGAAGTTGGCGAGGAAGTTGTTTTTGATGAGGTTCTGTTCGTCGGATCAGATGCAGAGGACGAGCCGGGTTTACCGAAAGAAACCATTGTTTCCGGAACGATTGTGGGCCACGGAAAGTCCGACAAGGTAGTCGTCTTCAAGTTCAAGAGGAGGAAGATGTATCGCCGGAAGCGTGGCCATCGACAGCCGTTTACAGAAGTGCAGATTGCCCGGGTCGGGTCGCCTGCCAAAAAGGCTTCGAAGGCCGCTACGACAGCGGAACCGGAGAAGGCATCGCCGAAGAAGGACAAAGCCGATACTCAGAAGGCTGCCCGGACCGAAGAGGCGGAAAAGCAAGTAGCTGCTCCGCCTGGTGAGGAAAAGTCCACTTCTTCTGCCCGGAGCAAAGAAAAGCCTGAGGCTGAAGCGAGTGGCAAGAAGAAAACTGAAAAAGAAAAAGAAGTTGAGGAATAGTCATGGCTCATAAGAAAGGGCTCGGTAGCTCGAAAAACGGACGCGATAGCGAATCGAAGCGGCTTGGTGTAAAGCGCTTCGACGGACAGTTTGTACGAGCCGGTTCGATTCTTGTTCGCCAGCGAGGTACCCCTTTAAAGCCCGGAATTAATGTCGGCAGAGGAAATGATGATACCCTCTTCGCCAAGATTGACGGAAATGTTCGGTTTCAGCGGAGAGGGCGTCGGGGGCACTTTGTCCACGTCCTTGCTGTAGAATAAAGAACTGGCTCAGTAGTCTTCGGTCGTTTCGGCCGCTCAGATCTAGGCTAGAACCAGCCTCCAATGTTTGTCGACCAGGCAAAAATATACGTCAGGGGAGGTGATGGGGGCGATGGGTGTCTCGCGTTTCGTCGCGAGAAGCACGTTCCCAGAGGTGGTCCTAGCGGGGGAGATGGCGGAAAGGGCGGGGACGTTTACCTTATCACTTCTCCTCATTTGAACACTCTCCTTCCTCTTCGTTACCAGCAACAGTATCGGGCTGGCCGAGGCGGTCACGGATCCGGCAATCGTCGACACGGCAAAGACGGTGAAGATGTCTATGTGGAAGTTCCCGTCGGGACGCAAGTGCGCGATGAGGCGAACGGCGAATTGTTGGGGGATTTGAACAGCCCTGGCCAAACTCTGTTGGTAGCACGCGGGGGCATTGGCGGCCGCGGTAACGCACGATTCGCAACCCCCACCAACCAGGCTCCCCGACGAGTCGAACCCGGTCGTCCGGGAGAAGAAAGAACACTGCTTCTGGAATTGAAGGTTCTGGCGGATGTGGGATTGGTGGGGTTCCCGAACGCCGGAAAATCGACTCTCATTGCTGCGATTTCTGCGGCGCGCCCTAAGGTGGGTGATTATCCCTTTACGACACTGTCTCCACAACTTGGAGTCGTCACCTACAATGACTACAAGACTTTTGTGGTAGCCGATATTCCTGGCCTCATCGAAGGCGCCCACAAAGGGAGTGGACTGGGAGACCAGTTTTTGAGACACGTGGAGCGCTGTCGTCTCTTAGTCCATCTTGTTGACGTCAGTTCGATAGGTCCCGATGATCCTGTAAGGGCATTCGAAGCAGTCAATGAAGAATTGAGACTGTACGACGAAGAATTGTCCCGTAAGCCTCAATTGCTGGTAGCGACCAAAATGGATGCGGTCGATCCCAATCGTTTGAGGCGACTGCAGGAACATTGCGAAGAGAGAGAGATCGAGCTTTACGAGATTTCTGCTGTCACTGGGCAGGGTATTTCACGTTTCAAGAATGACCTGGCTGTCCGGCTCGAGGCGCTCAAGGAGGAGGATGAAGTTGAGAGTGGGAATTCTGGGCGGAACATTCGATCCGATACATAAAGGTCATGTGTATATTGCCCGTCGCGTTCGTCAGCTCTTTCAATTGAATCAAGTTTTGTTTATGGTGGCCAAAACACCTCCTCATAAGGAACGGCATGGGATTAGCCAGATCTTTCATCGTTATGCCATGGTAGCGATCGAGCTGCTTTATGAAGATGATTTTTACGCGAGTCGCCGAGAGATTCAGAAGGCAGGGCCCTCGTACACCATCGAAACGTTGCAGGAGCTCGAAGAACAATATCCGAACGATGAGTTTCTATTCATCGCCGGAAGCGATTCGTTAAGGGAAATTCATCTCTGGAAAGATTATGATAAGCTCTTAGCTAATCACTCCATGATTTTTGTGCAGAGGCCGGGTGCCGAGGTCGACCTTGACAGCCTTTCGGTACCTCCGGAACTGAAGAAGAGAATCAAACATCTTTGCCCGGCAAAGGGGCCTCGCACTGTCGAGCCCGGCGTATCGTACCTGGCGTCACTGAATGCGCCGTCTGTTAGCTCAACCATGCTTCGGAAGCTGATCGCGAACGGAGGACGTGTGACCGACGAGCAAGTTTCTCCGAATGTCTATCAATACATCCTTAAATACCGACTCTATGAAAGAAACAAAGGCAGTGCTAAGCAAAGTCTGTCAGGCGATTGAGGATAAAAAAGGTGAGGGGATCGTGATTCTCGATATCAGCGACATCTCTTCATTTACAGACTATTTCGTTATCTGTAATGGGCTCAACCGTCTGCAAAATCAGGCAATCTGTGACGAGATCCGTCTTCGTTTGAAAAGGGACCAGAACCTCGTTCCCTCCCATATCGAGGGATACGACGAGGCCGAATGGATCCTGATGGACTACCTCCAGTTCGTTGTACATATCTTCTCGGAGGAGACGAGAGAGTTCTATAAGCTTGAACGTCTTTGGAGCGACGGAGAAGAAATTGAGCCGGCGGCTCTGATTGCATAGCGTAGAAAGACCGTCCGACAACGAATTGATCTAATTCTGGAAAGCTTCTACTAACCGGTTCAAGACGATGTGTCTGGCCATAGACAGTTGACTCAATCATTCCGTGCGCTTCAGATTTCTTTGGATTGGAGAAACGAAAGATCCTCTGCTTTCTGAACTTGAGAACCGTTACGTGCAGCGCTTGCATCGACTGTTTGCGTCCGAGGTCGTTCCAGTGCCGGAGCTTCAAAAGAAAGATAGGGGGCAGCAAGCATCTCAAATGGCCAGAGAGGCCAGGCTGGTTGAAGAAAAGTTGAATCCTCGAAGCTTTCTGATCGTATTGGATGAAAAAGGAAAAGAATACACGAGTGAAGAGCTGGCTGCGGTTCTCGGCGGGCTGATGAATCGCGGCATTCCAGAGGTAACTTTCGTCGTAGGTGGTTATCTCGGCGTTCCGGGGGCCATCTTGGATAGGGCCGATGTAAAGCTGGCCCTCTCGCGAATGACTTTTCCGCATGAGTTAGCCCGCGTTGTCCTGGTGGAGCAGATCTATCGCTGCGCCAGTATTATAAAGGGGTTGCCCTATCATAAATGATGGAGACTAAATGGACGAAAAGGAACTGAAGGCATTTAGAGAGAAACTGAATGAAGCCAAGGCTGCTGTGCTGGACAGAGTCCAAAAGGCCGAAACCTATGGTCGGGAAGCCGATGCGGATGGGGAGGCCATGGATCTAGCCGACAAGGCATCCAGTTCTTATACGAAGGAATTTCTATTTAGTTTAAGCAACGCAGACCGCATGCTCCTGCAGTCGATCGATCAAGCCCTTAGCCGAATGGACGATGGGACATATGGTCTCTGTCAGAATTGTGAAGAAGTGATCGGTGGAAAACGTTTGCAGGCGATTCCATGGGCGCACTTTTGCATCGCTTGTCAGGAACTCCAGGAAGAAGGAAAACTCTAGGTTTAGCATACAGCAGTCGTGGGTTGAAGCCGGTTGAGCAGTCGCGCCTCCAAACCCGTTTTGGTAAACGAGAAGCAAGCGTCGTGTGTTTTGGCTCTGTGACGTAATAGTTCTCAGATGCGAATTGTACGCGACGCTTTTTCTGTACTTGCACAACTGCTGGTTTTCCCTCAAACATGTTGCTTGTGTGGTCGACCTGTGCTCAATGCGCAATGGATTCCGCTGTGCAACGAATGTCTGAGCAGCCTCCCACGGTTATCAGTCGCGCTTTGTCCGATTTGCGGCATGCCGGCGGACGGTCAGTGTTCGCGGTGCAGGCTTTCTCCGCCACCTTTCTCGTGTGCTCGAGCCTATGGTCCGTACCAGGGTAGGCTCAGAGATCTGATCTGGTGTTACAAGTTCAGGGGATCGCAACGACTCAGCTACGCCTTATCAGAATTGATGGAAACCGCCTACAAAGAACACTTCCTCGACAGATCTCTGGATTTGCTAATCCCTGTCCCGTCTCATCCTAAGCGGATAAACAAACGAGGTTTTGACCACGTAGGACGACTTACGAAGTCACTTTCAGAGGCTCTGAAATTGCCTTGTTTCCGGGGTCTCCGTCGGGATAGAGACACGCAGCCTCTGTTTGGACTCGATACGCACGAACGTGTTCAAAACCTCAAGGGTGCTTTTAGTTTAAGCGATCCCGAGGCTCTTGCCGGGAAAAATGTTCTGCTGGTCGATGATGTGATGACCACCGGCACCACAATCCGCCAGGTTTCAAGGCTGCTGCGAAACCAGTCTTCAGTTGATAGAATTGACGTCCTTACAGTGGCCCGTGTTCCCCGATTTTTGGGAATAGAGTAGAAGCAAAACTTCGGAAGACTTAAATGATTCGATCCTTCCTTCGGGCAGTTTCACCTCTGGCAGATTTTTCCCTTGCCCCGCCGCAAGGCCAGAAGCCTGCCGGAAGCTTTATCGCCGCTCTGACTCTATCACTGCTTGCAGTAATTGTCCTTCTGCCCCTGACGGCCTGTGCTGGACGCAGCCCACTTTCCGGATCAGATCCCTTTCCAGAAAGCGATCTCGAGCGAACCACGATCAATGGACCTTTGCGATCGCGCCTCCAAATCGACAAAGGTGTTGTATCGACCGGTTCCAAGGCATCTCTTGAAGCCACTTTCGAGATCCGTAACATTCAACAGGAACCTCTGAAAATCGAATTTGCAAGTGGTCAGCAGTACGACTTCTGGATTGAAGACTTTGCTGGTAATCGCTACTGGAGGTGGTCAGCTGGCCGAGTGTTTACGGCTATGCTGGTTTCTCGTGAACTGGGCGGCACGCCCTGGGTATACCAGGAACTGATCCCCCTGGTCGACTCGACCGGAACTCCTTTGCGCCCCGGCGTCTATATGCTCTACGCTCGATTGACGGCCGAGCCATCGATCCAGAACTGGATTGCTTTCAAGGTTGAACAGCCCAAATCCAACTGAGAGACTCGAGTCTTATTCGGCGTCTGAACCGATGGTGATTTCGACGCAGGGTAGTGATGCCGGCAGTTCCGGAAAGTGACCCGAGTAAAAATCCTTCAATTGAGCCAACCAGTATTCAAGCATGTCTTCCCGGTTCTGGCAGGAATCCTTCACGCTATGATAGAGCATGGCCATCACAGCCATGAAGTTCTGTGCAGTTTCCGCCTCGTCAGCCTGCGCAAAAGAATAACTCAGGGCAATGAAGTTCTCTGGGTCACGTAGGGAAAAATAATTATCAAGCATTTCCTCTACGGTCTCAGTATGCTGGACAGAGGGATAAGGTGTTCGGGTCGAGATCATCGGCTTGCTTCGCCGGAATAGATCGACAAGTACCTTGCGATGTTTGCGCCAGAGTTTCTTAAGGGCCTGTCGCTCCGATGCCCCCCAGATCTGAAGTCCAACCGAAAAAAGGCAGCTCTTATGCGGGCTTATGGATAGTTTCAGGTGGATACCTGCAGCATCTGAATCATCCGAATATGGATTGGGCTCTATGCGTCGCTCGAAGTATGCAGCATCTGGAAAAAACTCAAGCGTCATTCCCGAACCGATGCTGTACCGAAATTGGTTGCGATCGCGAAAATCGACATCGAAGATCTCGGCGGCTTCAATCACCGTTGTCTCGAAAAGATCCCAGATTATGTCGTAAAGTTCGTCCTCGGGATCATTAATGGCATTGTAGAAATCTTCCTGCGAGGACTGGCGGAGAATTTGGTAGTAGCGAGTGTCCATCACCTAATCGAAAGGCTGAGTATAACGGAAAGATAAAGTAGCGACAACCAACCACCAGTCTTAAAACAACATGAGAGAACGGATCGTGGGGGCGGCGACAATACGCTTCAATACCGTCCAGTCGACTTTACAGCTGCCCGGCTGAATCCCGAATGGTATTGGCGATTCGGTCCACTCCCTTGGCAAGTGATTCCAGCGACGGCCGCTGCAGGTCGCTTACATTGACCACCCGCGAGGCGTCACCCTGAGTATAGGAAGCGATCCCCTGGTTGATCTGATAGGACAGGTCTTTCAGGGAAGCGACCAGTTCACGCAATTCGGGGATACTCGCGACTCTGGATGGTGAATCGAAATCCCGATCCTCTCGCAGGTCGACATAATCCAGGAAATGATCCTTGCGAATTCGTTTCGCCTGGTCTTTGATCCTTTCTGTAGTTTGGCGTACTTGAAGTTCGAAATCCGCCTTCGAGATCGCACCCGACTCATACTGGTCGATCAGGCTTTCCAGTTGGCGTGCTGAATCCACCAGTTGAACGGCCCGATCAGATGATTCCTGTAAGGCCAGCCGAACCGATCCAGGAGTTAAGGGAGAATCGCCCTGCGCATAGCGCCACAGGTATTCGGGTCCGGGCAGAAACGAGTAGTAACCCATTAGATAATCAACATAGCGGGTCGTACGATTCCAATAAGTCCAGTCGAAATGATAGTTGGGGGCGTACGTCTGGACAGGTATTTCGATTCCTCCGCCCCCCAGACCCGTACGAGGAGACCCTCCTGCACGCGGCAGATCCCAGCTCTGTCGAGAGGGGATCGGAGCACCTCTCGGAATGGCGGTGGGCGCCCCAATTGCTGACCTTGTGGTGCTCGAGCTGACAGCCGGGCCCGATGATTGAGCTGGCGCCGCTCTTCCGGTCCGTTGACGATCCTGTCCGTACAACGTTGTCGACAGGAAAAGGACCAACAGGAGCAAAAAGCTTCTATAATTGAAAAACATCATGCACCTCGGGATTAAAAAGTAGTGCGATTGTCGCACATTTGCACCCACTATCCTAGATGAGGAATGATCAGGGATCGGTTCAAAATGAATCACGGTTCTCCTTCCCCTTCCTGTGCTAGGCGATCGCCAAAGGGAAGAGTGTTTGTGATTTCTCTAAGTAAGAATTTTTGCCATGGATGACATTACAGGTCAAGTTTTGCTGGTTCTAGTCGCCTTTTTTCTGGTTTTCCTCAACGGCTTCTTCGTGGCGTCCGAGTTTTCCATCGTTAAAGTTCGAGAGACCCAAATACAAGAATTGATCCTCGGCGGGAATCGGCTGGCACGAAAAGCCCAGAAAATCATCGGCCAGATGGATGAATATCTTTCGGCAACTCAACTGGGAATCACCGTTGCGAGTTTGGGGCTCGGATGGATTGGTGAGCCTGCCTTTGCCTCTCTTTTTGCTCCGCTTTTTTCGGGGATGGGTGCGCTGGAACCAGTGCTGGCTCACAGCGTAGCTGCGACATTGGCGTTTCTTCTAATTACCTTTTTGCATATTGTCTTGGGAGAACTGGCTCCGAAATCGCTGGCCATCCAGCGACCCGAGGATGTCGTTCTCTGGACGGCGGCTCCCATGATTTGGTTTTATCGACTTTCTTATCCTTTCATCTGGAGCTTGAACGGGACTGCCAATTTTATTCTTCGTACCGTGGGAATACGGCCCGTTTCACCTCAGGAGGGGGCTCATTCAGAGGAGGAATTACGAATGATTCTTGCTCGGTCTCACGAACAGGGGGTTCTGGGACGCGATGAAAAGCGAATGCTCGAGCGCGTATTCGACTTTGCAGACCGCTCCGTTCGGCAAGTGATGGTTCCCTCGGTCGAAGTTGTGTTCTTGGATGTCGAGAAGAGCTATGAAGAAAACCTGAAGATAGCCCAGCAGCATCGACACACGCGCTATCCGCTGTGCGACGGGTCACTCGATCAGGTAATTGGAATCATCCATGTCAAAGATCTGCTCTGGAACCTGCAGGAGGTGGGACCGGGTTTTGACCTGCGTACGATCAAGCGGCCGGTCCATTTCGTTCCTGAAAGCAAGTTCATTAAATCGTTACTTCCAGAATTCCGGAGAACCCAGACTCACCTGGCCGTAGTCGTCGATGAGTATGGATCAACGGTGGGGATCGTCACGCTCGAGGACATCCTGGAGGAGCTGGTCGGGGAGATCCAGGACGAATTCGACGCTGAAATCCCACTTCCCATGATCAAGAAGACTGACGATTCTCACTACCTCGTTCACGGGCGAGCTCTTCTCGAAGATTTAGAGCAGGAACTTCAGGTGACTATCGAAGATGAGGAGAACGATACGATCGGCGGGCACATCATGATGCAGCTCGGCCGTACTGCTCAGATCGGCGACGAGATCATTCTGGCCGACAAGTTTCGGGTCCGGGTGGTCGGGATGAAAGGGTTGCAGATCACGGATCTTGTTCTTGAAAAGCTCGAGGCTACGCCGGAGGCCTGATCCGAAGTCGTAAAGTCCAATCGATAAGTGCTCCATGAACCAGGTAGTCGAATGTGTGATGAACGTCAGCGAGGGACGTCGCCCTGAGGTCATAGCGAAAATTGCGGAGGCCATTGCCCGCGTACCGGAAAGCTATCTGCTGCACCAGACCTCGGACTTCGATCACAACCGCTCCGTCTCTACTTTTGCAGGTCGACCCAGCGCTGTGGAACAAGCCGCATGGAAGGCCATACTGTCGGCGGTTAGTGTGATCGACATCCAACAACACCTTGGAGTTCACCCTCGAGTTGGAGCCGTCGATGTCGTTCCTTTTGTTCCTTTGCGTGGAATTGAAATCGAAGACTGCGTGCAGATTGCCCGTCGTTTGGGAAAGCGAGTTGGAGAAGAGTTGGAAATCCCGGTGTATCTGTATGAGAAAGCAGCTTTTCCCGGCCGGAAAAGCAATCTTGCCGAGATTCGTCGAGGCCAGATTGAAGGCCTCCGGAAGAGGATGGTTCTGGATCCTGAGAGCCGACCGGATTACGGTCCGGCTCAACTTCATCCGACGGCAGGAGCCACGGTCATCGGTGCCCGCGATTTCCTGATCGCATTCAACGTCTACCTGCGAAGCTCTGATGTCACCCTGGCGAAAGAAATCGCCAGGCGGATTCGTGAACGAGATGGAGGTCTGGCAGGAGTAAAGGCACTTGGGTTGTTTATAGAAAGAAGGAACCAGGCTCAGGTATCCATCAATATTACAAATCCGCGACTTGCGTCTCTCGCTCAGGTCTTCGACCGCGTTCAGAGTGAGGCCTGCCGACTGGGCACTCAACCTGCCGGGAGTGAGATTATTGGTTTGATACCAAGGTTCGCTGTTCCTGCTGATGTTGATCGGCTGCTGCTGGAAGACGCTATCGAGAACCACATTCTCGAATCGATCCTCGAACGGGCCATGGCCGCTTCCCAACCTGGAGCTGATGCGTTGTGAACATTGTCCTCGTGGAGCCACAAATACCTCCCAACACAGGCAATATTGCTCGCCTGTGCGCAGCCGTGGAAGCCACTCTCCACCTCGTAGGTCCCCTGGGCTTCCGCCTCTCTGATCGGCATCTTCGGCGTGCCGGCCTGGATTACTGGGAACACGTGAAGTTGAAACGCCACGTGAGTCTGAATGAGTTTTTGAAGGATACCCCCGCCGAACGGCTTCATTTTTTCTCGAAAAGGGCATCTAAGAGCTATCTCGACGCAAAATTCAGCTCCGGCGACTATCTGATCTTCGGCAACGAAACCACTGGTTTGCCCAATAGGCTTTTTGAAATTTACGCAGAACGGTTTCTACGCATCCCAATCCTCCGTCCCGAGATCAGAAGTTTGAATTTGTCCAACAGCGTTGCGATAGCCACTTATGAAGCACTTCGCCAGGCAGGTACCCTGTCGATATAATGAGCCGATGGTGATCCACTGATGAAAGAAGGGCTGACAGTCGAATTTTCACATGCGATTAGAAAGACGGTCGCCTTCTTCCTTGTGGTGGGATCCTTTTCGATCGCTCTAGCTGGTGGAGACGCTCCTGATTTTGATCGCCTCGCTGAAGAAGGGATAAACATCCTTTCCGGTTACCTCAAGAGTGACACCTCGAATCCTCCCGGACAGGAACTTGCCGGTGCACTGTATCTTGCCGGACATCTGGAACGTGCGGGAATCGGGTACCGCATCCTGGAATCTAGTCCCGGCAGGACTAATCTCTACGCACGGATCAAGGGCGAAGGGAACTTGCCACCGATCATCCTGTTGCACCATATCGATGTGGTTCCGGCGACAGACGAGCGCTGGGCGCAGGCTCCATTCAGCGGCATGGTGGCGGACGGTTTCATCTGGGGAAGGGGCGCACTCGATGCTAAGGGGTTGGGTGTTGCGCAATTAATGACTCTCCTGAGTCTCAAGCGCAGCGACCGGCCTCTTAAACGGGATGTCATCTACCTGGCTACGGCCGACGAAGAGCAGGGTGGCCGCTATGGAGTGGAATGGCTGCTGGGGAACCATTTTCAATTGGTGGAGAATGCAGAGCTGGTTCTCAACGAGGGCGGTACGAATTTTGTAAAGGACGGGAAGCTGGCATACATTGGGGTCGAAAACCATCAAAAGCTCCCACTCTGGGTAAGACTAAACGTCCGGGGCCAGGGGGGGCATGGTTCGATTCCACATGGCGATTCGGCAAATGTGCGCTTGATTCGTGCTCTCGACAGAATTGTCCGCTACCAACCACCGCTGCGAGTCACTCCCCCGGTTGCTCTTTACTTTCGATCAGTCGCTCCTCTTCAATCTGCTTCAATGCGGACGGCTTTCGCCAATATCGAAGAGTGGGTGGATGACACGGCATTCGTCCGGAATATGAGCCCTTATTTTCAATCGCTACTTCGGGATACGATCAACTTGACTGTCCTTAGTGGTGGTAGCAGTGTCAACGTCATGCCGTCTTCTGCAACTGCCGAACTCGACTGTCGCCTCTTGCCAGATCAGGATCCTGATGAGTTCCTGTTCAGGCTTGCGGAACTGGCTGGAGACCCGTCGATCGAGATGGAAACATCGCTCAAATTCGAACCGACTGATTCCCCGCGCCATTCTGAAATCATCGAGGTCATTCGTCGGGTGACGAAACGCTTCAGCCCCGACGCCATTGTTGGCCCCTCTGTCCTACCTGGCTTTACCGACAGCCATCACTTCAGAGAGAAGGGGATTCCGGCTTATGGATTTTCCCCTTTCAAAACGAGAGGGAGCGAGTCCGCAAGCGTGCATGGAACAAATGAACGGTTGGCCCTGGATGACTTTCGATTTGGGGTTCAATATCTCTATTCCGTGGTGGCCGAGCTGGTCTATTAGTCCGAACCCGAAATACTGACCAGCCCTTTTCCTAGACGCCGCGAGCCTCAGGACCCCACAAAATCTTATGAACCTGCAGTTGTATCCGAACCGGTAGACTATCCTCCAACACCCAGTCGGCGAGGAGTCGCGGTTCGAGGCCGCCCCAAACCGGGGACAGCAGTATCACCCGTTCTTTCCAGGACGGGATCCTGCAAATTTGATCCCGGGCCCATTCGTAATCGCGGCGAGAGGCGATGACGAACTTCACTTCGTCCTGGGGCCGCAAAATCTCGAGATTCTCCCAACGATTCCGGTCGCTCATTCCGCTGTCGGGACACTTTATGTCGTAGATCAGGGTCGCACGGCTGTCGACCGTACTGATATCGACTTGGCCTCCCGTTTCGATGAGTACTTTCTTTCCCCGATCGAGAAGTCCCTTGATTAACAGGTGGACGTTCTTCTGCAGAAGAGGTTCTCCACCGGTAACTTCTACCAGGTCACATGGATAGGCGCAGACTTTCTCAATTATCGTTTCGACGTCCTGCTTTTCACCCTCGTAAAAGGCGTATTCAGTGTCGCACCAGGAACAGCGCAAATTACAGTAGGTCAGACGCACGAAAACACAGGGTAAGCCGGCATAACTGGACTCGCCCTGGATGCTGAAGAAAATCTCGTTAACCGTCAAGCTGTTCATGGCAGCTTTGATTATAGCTAAGTGGGGCCAGGAAGCGCGTAAGACCGATCCTGTCTGATAGCTTCGGCTGTTCAACTTGGCAGGATGACCAGCATCTTGCCGGGGGGCTGCCCCTCTGCATCCTTTGGGCCACTGTGGCGAAAGTCTCCTGTGACGAGTGCATTCTCGTCCTGACGGTAGAGGGTCCCTCTCGGGCGGGACATTCGGAGGCTCCCCATAGCGATGTGCTAGAATCCACAACAAGAGTGATTACCTGAGGAGCAAACCATGGCGAAATCAATCGAGAAAGGACTCATTCTTTTTCTCTTAATGCTGCTCGGAATGCCGGTATTCGGAAACGTCAGCAGGGAGATTGAAGAGCAGTATCGACAGACCTATTTGAACAAGGCCCTCTTTTTAAAGATCCCGATTCACGGGTCCCGCCAGGTCATCCACATCCGCGAAGAGGGGATGATTATGGACCGGTCTAACATCGGTGAGAGGCTCCGGTTCAAAGTCGGTGAGCAGGTGCGCATCACTGAAGTGAAGTTTGGAGGGGCTACAATTGAGTTTGAAGTAGCTTCGATTGATTTGACGCAGCGGTCGCGAATCGTTTTCCAGTTCCTGACTCCCCTGACGTATACCTTTCATCAGAAAGCTCACTTCGACGATGCACTCGATAACACTTTCACCGAAGGAATTTCCTACCAGGACATTGACGCTGCTAAAGAGTCTTTCATCAAGAAACAGTTTGATCATTTAATTGAGCAGTTTGCCCTCACGACAGAAACTTCGCCCGAGTTTGTCATTCAAGCCATCTCTGAGATGAACCCTCAATATCAAGAGGCGCGACGTGAGATTGAATCCGCGAGAGAAAGAGCGACGCAGGCAGAGCAAAGAATTGAAGAGGAGAGGCAGCTTCGACAGAAGCTTCAATCTGAACTGGAACAGTACCGCAGCCAGGTTGGTGAAACACAAGGGCGAATCGAAGCACTCAATTCGCAGCTGCGTTCATTGCAGGCAGAGAAGAGTAACGCAGAGAAGGAAGTTTCTCGGCTGCAGCAGAGTAATCGTCAGTATGAACAACAAATTGCTCAGCTGGAAAAGGAGATTGCGGGAGTAGCGCAGAAACTGGACATCGAAGTGGGTAACCGCGATCAGCTTGGGGCCAGAGTAGCCGACCTTAATCGCAGTATCGACTCTCTGAAGTCAGATCGAACGACTTTGAGCCAGAATCTGGCCCGGGTCAGCCAACAACTCGAGGAGCTACAGAATCAGAACCGTAAACTTACCGAAGATCTCGAATCAGAGCAGCGTCGGAACCGTCAACTGTCCGGAGAGCTGGACGCCCTCACTTCTAACCGTGACAGTCTCGAGTCTCAGTTTCTGGAATTGAGGAGGGAAAAGGAAGCCCTTGAACGTGCCCGGGCTCTTGAGGCCGCCCTTCGTCAGGAGACTCGTGAAGAACAGAGAGATTCGGGAAGCGTTCGAGTTTCCGACATCTACCTGAACGACAAGTTAATTGCTAAACTGGAGGTCAAGTCGCCCGGCCGTGTCGGAGAATCAGGTACCGTGCTCTTTGAAGTTCTTTCTCCAGACACTGTTCAGTTTACCCCTGATGAGCGCGAATTGTATGAGGCTTTAGGGGAGGAGTGGCAGGTGGAAGCAGCCTGGCGTTCCTGGTCGGGTGCACTGGAACCCGCCTTGCTGGAGGGAGAGGCGAAGCAGGGGGTGCCGAGGCGCGAAAGCGCTGTCTGGAGATGGCAGTTCCAGGGAGATTTGGAACGGCCTGACCGCATTGTCTTGGAAACCCGCCTTGCGAGCGTTGAAGGGCACCCAATTGCGCTGGCGGTGCAGGAATTCGATGTTCAGCCCACCGGATTTCTCCCCTGGATCAAGCAGCAATGGTCACTACCATCACTCTTGGTCGGATTGGTTCTCGCCCTCGCAATTACCGGGATCTTTATATCCAGTAGGAGCGGTCGGTCACGCCGCTCTGCTTCCGGAAGGACAACTTCTGCTCCCGTCAGGGACTACGCTCCGCAAAAGAAGCTGTAGTAGCTTCCGGGAAGGACAGAGGGGCTGCTCGTAAGGTCAATTCAAATTAGCAGCCGAGAAAGGGTCTGAGGAAGCAGGCCGACGTTTCTGTTCTTCCGTCAGCTTGTAACCGTTGTCTCTGAACTTCTTTCCGTCCTCTGTCAGCTGTGGGTCTTCATCACCGGTTTCCGGGATACCGGTGTGGCAGAACGTACACTTCTTTCCGGTTTCCTTCTTGTACTTGAGTGTAGCTTGTGTATCGACACTCGCCAGCATGAGAAAGAAGATGCCCAGTGTGGCTGCCAGAACAGAAATCCTTAGTATTTTCATGGTTAGCCGCCTTAGCGGGAGACTTCTCAACATAGTATAACCGGATTCAAGGGTGTTATGATAATGCGGATGCCTCCACCATCCGCACAGCGTAAGCGTCAAGATCATGAACAGCGACGAGTCGAGGAAATTGTTGCACGTCTTGCCGAACATTATCCGTCGGCGACCTGCGCATTGAACCACAATGATGCCTACCAGCTACTGGTGGCCACCATCCTATCCGCACAGTGCACGGATGAGCGGGTTAACCAGGTCACTCCGCGGCTCTTCGAAAAGTATCCAGACGCCGCTGCCCTCGCTCGAGCGTCAGAGCCTGAACTGCAGGAGATGATTCGCAGCACGGGGTTCTTCAGGAACAAAGCTCGGAGCTTAATTGGAGCAGCCAGGAAAATTGAGGAGTCTTTCGGGGGAGAAGTTCCTCGCGAGATGGATCAGCTGCTTGAGCTCCCCGGCGTTGCGCGCAAGACGGCCAACGTCGTTCTGGGGACGGCTTTTGGGATTCCTGCCGGTGTGGTTGTCGACACTCATGTCCGGCGGCTTTCAAATCGACTTGGCCTTTCGGAGTCTCAGGACCCGCCTCGGATTGAAGAAGACCTGATGAGTAAGGTCCCACAGGAGGAATGGATCGACTTCGGGCATCGCCTCATCATGCATGGCCGTCAGATCTGCAAAGCCAAGAAGCCGCGATGCGAGCAATGTTTCCTCGCCGATCTTTGTCCCTACTATCAGAACCTTCGATGACCACAGTTATCACAGCCTAGAAACGGATCGCTAAATCGGCCGCTCATGCAGGGAAAAAGCCACTATTCCACCTTCTTCTTCGGACTCAGCTTTATCCTCGTCCTGTATGCGTTTTTTCTTATCCTCCGGCCCTTTCTGATCTCGATCATCATGGCCGTTACCATCGCTTGCCTGTTCTATCCCCAGTATTCTCGCTTGAATCGTTCTCTGGGAGAAAGTTGGCCTGGAGTCAGCGCCCTCATAATGTGCACCATAATCACGCTGCTGATCATTCTACCAGTCGTCGTCTTCGTTATGGCCCTCTTTAACGAAATCAACTCTGCCTATATTGAGTTTCGGATGCAGCTGGCCTCCGGGGAGCTGGCAGCGAGTAGAATCGAGGTTCCCCCTATCCTTCTGGAGGCATGGAGCCGGATCCAGGAATACCTCGGAATAGAGGACATGAATTTGGCGCTAGCATTCTCGACTCTTATTGATCGCACCGCGACCTACCTGCTGGACCACTATTCGTCAATTCTCGGAGGCCTGGGGGCAGTTCTCGTCCGGTTCTTTATCATGATCTTCAGCATGTTCTTTTTCTTCAGAGATGGAGAAACCTTCGTGACAGAGATGAAGAGACTAATTCCTCTGGCTCCGCGTTATGAGGACATGCTGCTCAGCAAACTACGCGATGTTATTTACGCAACCTTCTTCGGAATCTTTGCCACCGGACTCTGCCAGGGCGTCTCGGCGGCTGCAATCTTTTATCTGCTGGATATCAGTAATCCAATTTTGTGGGGAACAGCCACCGCCTTCTTCGCCCTGGTGCCGGTAGTCGGTACGGCGGCGGTGTGGGTCCCGCTGGCCATCTATCTCATGCTGACCAATTCGTTGCTAAAAGGGATCATCCTGCTGGTACTCGGAGGGACAGTGATCGGACTGGTCGACAACTTTGTACGCCCTCTGATAATTGAAGGTCAATCGGGAGGGATGCACCTGTTGCTGGTGTTTTTCTCGCTTCTGGGTGGGCTGATGCTTTTCGGACCCCCGGGACTCGTCATTGGGCCCCTCATCGCCGCGCTTCTAATCACTTTTCTCGATATTTACAAGATCGAATTCGAAGAGGCGCTCAGCGACAGTGAAGAAGAAGGATCGATTGTCCAGTCCTGACTCAACTATGTTCTTCCCAAAAATTGTAGAAGTGGCAGAGTGGTCCACTGCCGCTTCCCACCGAAAAAGATCGTTTTAGCGCTTCGGTTACGAATTGTTTTGCCTGATAGACCGCTTCCGAGAGTTCGAGTCCTTTCGCCAGATAAGCGGTTATCGCAGCAGAGTAGGTACAGCCGCTCCCGTGGGTGTTCTTCGTGTTGATTCGAGGAGCTTTCAAGGGGGTCACACCCGTGCCTTCAAATAAGTAATCGGTACTCCATTCGGGATCGCCGCTGTGCCCGCCTTTGATCAGCACGGCCGCTGGACCAAGGGAATAGATCGTTTGCGCTGCCTTCTCGATGTCCTGGAGATCTCGAATGCGACCTCCGATCAACAGTTCTGTCTCAGGAAGATTGGGTGTGACAAGAAAGGCGAGTGGAAAGAGTTCAGATTTGAGTACCTCGATCGCATCAGCCTGAATCAATGTTGCACCACTGGTCGAACGCATCACTGGATCAACAACCAGCTTTTGTAGTCCGTGTCGACAGATTCTCTCGGTTACCGTACGAATAATGTCTGGCGAAGAAAGCATTCCGGTCTTGACGGCATCTGCGCCGATATCTTCAATTACGGCATCAATTTGGAGCCCGACTTCGGATGAAGGCACGTCCCAGGAACTCAGTACTTGCACGCTATTCTGAGCAGTCACCGAGGTGATGACGCTCATCCCGTGCACCTGGAGAGCACCAAATGTCTTGAGGTCGGCCTGGATACCTGCACAGCCTCCACTATCGGAACCGGCAATCGTTAGAGCACGCGGTAAAGCGTTCATTCATGGTCATTATAAGACATGGGAAAGCGGTTTCTCTCCATATGTCAATGTGCTACTCTTAATGTTACCGACTCTCCTGGGTCAAAGGGCTGTTCTACTTCCGGTTACAAGCGAATACTTGACAGAGAGGGCGGCCAGATCCGAGATGTAAAGTGTCCGATGGTTGAGCGTCAGTAACCCAGAAAGGAGATAATAGATGGCGGATAGCGGTGAGAAGATTCTTTATTTTTTTATTGGAGGATTTGTCGGGGCCTCCGTCGCGTTATTGTTTGCTCCTAAGTCAGGCGAAGAGACTCGTAATTATCTGGAAAGCAAGTACCGGGAAGGCACTGGAAAGCTGACTAATAAATATCGCGAAGGCTCTCAAAAGGTGGAAGAGAAATTGCGCGAAGGGCGCGAGTACGTCGACAAGACGACTCGTGACCTATCCCATCAGGTCAAGGAAGTCGTCGATAAAGGCAAGGAAACCGTCAGCAAACAGAAGGAGCAACTCAGCGCCGCCATAGAAGCAGGTAAGAAGGCTTATCACGAGCAGAAGAGTAAGCTGAGTGCTGAACCGGGTGAGGTGGATCCCGGCTCCGGATTACACTCCGAAGAGCCGACATCTTAATCTCCTTTCGAACCAGCTGGAGACAACGTGACAACCGAAACCATTTTGCTTCTTGTCTTTGTCGGAGTGACGGCGATTGCTTTGATCGCCCAGGCAATTGCCATTTATTCAGCAGCGCGAACCGTAGAGCGGGTGGTCGAGGATGTTGAGAAGCGCGCGCGTGTACTGGAAGCGGAAGCCCATCAGATCATCGACCAGTTGAAAGAGCTTTCGGAAAGCCTGACCCCGGTGGCCAGGGTCGTTGACCGGATCACCAAGACGGCGGATGAAGCGACCCAGATGTTTGACGAGCGACGTCGTAATATTGATGAATTGGTTCGTGAACTTGTGGAGGTGGGTCGGAAACAGGCGGCAAAAGTGGACGCCGTTGTCACCGACACCGTCACGAAATTCGAAGAGACAACGCGCATCATTCAGCACGACATCGTCCGTCCAGTGGCAGAAATTTCATCCTTCCTGAAAGCTGTCAAGAGCGGACTCGATTATCTTTTTTCGCGCAAGAATAATGAGCCTTCCTGGGAGGAGTCGAGCCTCTATCCAACCGACTGACCCTTGAAAAACCCAAGCCTCAAGGGTCTGACAGCAGGATGACGATCCCGCGCTTGGAGCGCGGGCACCCATCTCTATGGTGAAAAAGACAGACCCGATGGACGCCGCAGCGGCCGACAGCCAGAGCCATTCTCATCCAAGAATAGCCATTCCGGCAGGAGGCAAATCGACTCGTACCGTCGATCGGCCGCTTATCTCCGTGACGGTGACCGTTTGATTCTCAGGAGGGTTCTCTAATTGCTGGGCGGTCCAATCACCACGATACAAGAAGGTCAGCATTGATCCGCCGGGATGAAGAGAAGAGTCGACCGTGATCTCGGCTCCTCGTGCTTCGGATCCATGGGTATTGAGGGCGATCAATACTTCACGGTCAAAAAGAATACGCGACCACGCAATGAGTTCACCCGAGCCAGGCAGAGTGAAGGGTCCACCCCAGAGAGAAGTTTCCCGCAGATATTGGCGCCCCCTCCTTAACGCCAAGCCCACCGTATCATTTCGCCTTCTCACCCGGTTGATAGCGGCAATCCTCAAATAAGTGGGATGTTCAGGATTGAAAAAATGGCATCCGGAAGTTTCGAAGGCACCGAAAGAACCCCCGAACATTGTTTCTCGAATGTATCGGTCCTCGAACCCCAGAAATGGCTCGATATCAAAATCGTGCCTTGCAGGGTTGCCGTCAAAAGCCTGCTCGGTTCCATAGTAAATGCAGGGGATTCCAAGCATGGTGAGCTGGCAGCCCACAGCATGAGCCGTCTGGTGCGGGGCAGCGGGTGAATCATTAAAAGCCGAGAACCTCTCTTTAGCCTGGCCGACCATGTCGTGATCGTCCAGGATGGAAACGTGATACCGTCCCGTTTCTCGATGGCTGCCCAGCAGATCATGCCCCTGAAATTGTTCGAACAAATGAGAAGCTGGAATGAAGCCTTTGGCGACTCCTTTTAGCCGAGCAGAGGGAACACCAATGTCCAGTACTGCATCAATGTTCCGTCCGAAAATCTCCAGGTAGTCCCGGGCCATTAAATCGCCGCCGGTAACCTCCCCGAGTAGCAGAAAGTTCTCCTTACCGATCGACTCCGCATACTCGTGGATCGCTCCGCAAAAGTTCCGTGAGCCTTCCCAGGACACGTGTTTTACAGTATCGATGCGAAAACCATCACAGTCACTCAATGCAATCCAGTACTGATAAGCGCGGATCACACCCGAAAGGGTGTCATTTCGGTTCAAGTTGATATCCTTCAGGTCGAAAAAATCGCCCCGCCGAAATTCCGTGTCCGGATGCAGGGGATTCTCCCATGGCTCCGGATCCCACTTACCAATTCGTCCAGCCCGCGTGTACCACTCCAGATTTTGGAATTCGGTAGGCCAGACGGCATTGTCCATATTCTCAATCTCAACCCGGCTGTCTCCCGTTGAGGACCGCCAGCCGTGAATTGGATAGGGAGGATAGAATCGATAGGGGAGGCTTTCTCGAGGAGTCCCCTGTTCATCATAGAACCAGTTGTTGCCGGAGTGGTTATAGATCACATCGAGGATGACAAAGATGTTCCGGCTATGTGCCGCCTCGACTAGATCACGGAGGTCTTGTCGCGTTCCGAAGCGAGGGTCGACATCCAGGAAATTCTGGATTCCGTAGCCATGGTAGGTCTCTAGATCGGGGCGCTGACGCCAGACCGGTCCTATCCATAGAGCGGTTACTCCCAGATCACTCAGGTAATCGAGCTTACTTTCAATTCCTTTCAGGGTTCCTCCCTGAAACCGTGTTCCTCCCTGCATCCATGCGCGTTTGTCAGGTGCTCGAAACTGGTTGGGACTAGACGGATTAAACAGAGGACGTCGACTCTCATTGCCGTCACTAAAGCGGTCGGGGAGTAGAAAGTAGAAACACTGATCTCGCCAGCTATTAGGACTGGGAAAGACACCTCCACGAGGTGTCAAGCCTGCCTGCAAAAGGCTACCAGGCGCCTCCGGCTCAATAATGATCGGCATCAGATGTCTCCTCCTGGAACAGGACTCCGTTATTCCTGGCCTGAGTGTGTACCTGGTAACCCACGCGGAAGTCGTACTGACTACAATTCTCAAGAATCGAGGGAAGCAGGCGACGGAGTCATATTCTCCCTTCATAGTAGAGGAACCCGGATCTGCGGGTCAATTGCCAAGAATGGCTTGAATTGTCTTCGACGGTAGTCCGAAGAGCTGCGGTGCTGTTATCCTTGGGGAAATACCTGGAGCGAGTCATACGTGCTGCACGAAGAAGGGATCCGGCAGACGAGCTAGGAAGTAGGCTATCGGCGAAGAATCGCCATTCGCTCTAAATGCCGGCTTCTACGTGGTCAGTGATCCGGTGCAGGCGAGCCCGGTTGGTTCATTGGCGATTAAAGATTGAATATGACGAGACTCAGGGTTCTCCGCAACATTTAGAAATCGCTCTCTTCGTGGCACAATGGCGTCGAGTGGCTGTGTTCAAGACCCGTCCCCTGCAGTAGGTCGGTGATGGTGACAACAATCTTTATACTGACCAGTCTGTGGCTCAGCCCGATGGTACAGGCTGACCTGCACTCTCTGCCTCAC
>Ga0079224_100001671_pt1 | contig 26010 bp, 25 predicted proteins | sample Stecom2015_FD_80414 | JGI IMG/M metagenome (GOLD analysis project Ga0079224, IMG submission 80414) | Agricultural soil microbial communities from Utah to study Nitrogen management - Steer compost 2015 | ecosystem: Environmental > Terrestrial > Soil > Agricultural land | place: USA: Utah... | reverse complement strand
CGCCGCCTGCTCGTGCGGTCGCCACGTGCCATTGATGTATACTTCGCCCGGAAAGGAATTTCTCATACAACTGGATTTTTTTTGTTCGCCGGGTCCTTTGCCCAAACGAGTATACGGGTTTTTGCGAATTCGTGGCGAATAGGCTGCGCTTTTTTTATTGTGCGTGAAGATACCTCTGCCAACTCGCTTATAATCAAATAGCATGGCGGCTGCCATTTCGACGGGCGGGATTGCAGGTGCCATGGTCAATCACGAACTTACGACCGAACGGTTTTTAACTAGCCGGGTATGACTAACGGCCGGCTCCGGCTTAATCGTCACGATGTTCACAGCCATCATTCCGAAACTCCCCATGCGCGATAAGGCAGTCACCGAAGCCTTTTATATTGGCAAGCTCGGCTTCCGTCGGTTTGGCACGACGAACCATGTCGACTGTTTGATGGTGGAAAAGGACAGGATCCAGCTCCACTTCTTTCTGTTCGCGGGTTTGGGCTCCGGACCAGCTACGGGCAGGTTTACATACGCACAGACGACATCGACGCCATGTATCGGCACCCCTAACCAAGAAGGTCGCCATCCATCCCCACGGCGCACTGCAGAACAAAGCATGGGGACAACGCGAAGTTGCGTTGCTTGACCCAGACCATAATTTGCTTACTTTCGGTCAAAGCGCGCTAACGACTCCTAGAAACTTGTATTAACGTAATGAACGAAAAACCCCTGTTTTATTGTGTTTTATACAAAATCGTCCGGCAAGCCCTCCCTTACTTGGAGCGAGGCCGTCGAGGTCGCTTTGTGTTTCGGTTGGATCGACAGCAAGAAAGTTAAAATTGACAGCGAGCGGTCGCACCAGTTTTTCAGCAAGCGAAAAGCCAATAGCACTTGGTCAAAGATCAATAAGGAAAAAATCAAACGCGTCATCGAGGCGGGATTGATGACCCCAGCGGGCCGGGAGTGTGTCGAAATCGCAAAAAAGAACGGTTCTTGGGCAATTCTGGACGACGTCGAGGAGCTGATTATCCCGCAAGACCTCGCGCCGGCCTTCAGAAAGCACCGCGGATCAAAGGCCTATTTTCTCGGTTTGAGTAAGTCCGCCAGAAAGCCGATGCTCTCGTCTCTGGTATTAGCGAAGCGCCCGGAGACCCGGCAAAAACGCGTCGATGAAATCGCCGCACTGGCAGCACAAAGGAAAAAGCCCAAACAATTTTGAGTTGGCTTTCGTGCCAGTTCACATATTCGAACGTCCCGCTTTTTTTCGGCTCGTTATGCCGCATTGTGCAAATTTCATGTAAGTTTGCCAGCAAACAAGACTTGGAATGGGTTCGGTTCGGGCTAAAAAACATCTAGGCCAACATTTCCTAACGGATAAAAACACCGCGTCGCGGATCGTGGCGGCGTTGCGGCCCGGCCTACTGGGCTATGACACCGTGTTGGAGGTGGGGCCAGGTATGGGCGTTCTCTCGGACTTTATAGTGCGGGACGCACGGTTTCAGACCTACCTGATCGATATCGATATCGAATCCGTCGCGTACTTACAGGAACGATACCCGCAGTTGGGCGAGCGGCTGATTAGCGGGGATTTCCTCGCTTTGCCCTTCGGCGATTATTTTGGCGGAAAGCTGGCTCTTATCGGCAATTTCCCTTACAATATCTCTTCCCAAATCTTGTTTAAGGTGCTGGAGGAACGCCACCGTGTAGTCGAGGTCGTTGGGATGTTTCAAAAGGAAGTGGCCGAACGGTGCGTCGCCCAGCCGGGAAGCAAAACCTACGGTATCCTGAGCGTGTTTGTCCAGGCGTATTACGATGTCGAGTACCTGTTCACGGTAAAGGCCGGAGCCTTCAATCCACCCCCGAAGGTACTTTCTGGTGTCATCCGCCTCACACGCAATTCCATTGTGGAATTGGATTGCGACGAGAAACTGTTCTGGCGCGTGGTCAAAGCCGCCTTTAACCAGCGGCGCAAGACTTTGCGAAACGCCCTGTCCGCCGTGGTGACGAAAGACCGCATGCCTGAGTCGCCCTTGCTCGACCTTCGCGCCGAGCGCCTCAGCGTGGACGAGTTCGTAGCGCTGACCAATGCCATTCACAAAAAATTAGCATAGTAAACACCTATGAAGCTCCTCATTGTTGACGACATCCACACTGTATTTCTCGATCGATTGACCGCGGCCGGCCACACCTGCGAATACCAGCCGGACTATAATAAGGTGGACACCTTGGCGGCGATTAACCAATACGACGGCTTGGTGATCCGCTCGAAGTTTCGGGTCGACCGTGATTTTATCGACCAAGCGCCCACCTTGCGCTTTATCGCGCGGGGCGGTGCCGGGATGGACAACATCGACGAAGAATATGCGGCAGAGAAAGGCATTGCCCTGCTAAACGCTCCCGAAGGAAATCGCGACGCCGTAGGCGAGCACCTTATCGGAATGCTGCTATCGCTCATGAACAAGCTGGCTACGGCGGATCGCGAAGTGCGCGACGGCCTGTGGCGCCGCGAGGAGAACCGCGGCCTGGAACTGGGCGGCCGCACCGTGGCCCTCATCGGCTACGGGAATAACGGACGTGCCATGGCGCAGAAACTATCGGGTTTCGGCGTAACCACCATTGCTTACGACAAATACAAAACCGGTTTTTCGGATGCCTACGCCACGGAGGTAAGCATGGAGGAGGTGGTCAAGCGCGCGGACGTGCTGAGCCTGCACATTCCGCTGACGCGCGAAACGCGCAGCCTCGTTGACACAGAGTACCTGTTCCATTTTCGTAAGCCGATTTTCTTGCTCAACGGAGCCCGCGGCGAGATCGTGGATGTCCCGGCCGTCCTTGACGCCATGGAAAACGGACGAATCCTCGGTGCGGCCTTCGACGTGTTGCCCGTAGAAAAACAGCCGGCCCTGCAGGAAACATCTTGGTTCGCGCCATTGGTCTCCAATGAACGCATAATCTTGTCTCCGCACGTGGCAGGTTGGAGTGTGGAGAGCTACTTCAAGATAGCCGACGTACTGGCTAGCAAAGTGCTCGCATTTGCCGGACAAGCCGAGCAGACCTCGCTAACAGGTGATAAGCCGGCCCAATAACACCGCCCCATATTGAAGGACTAATAAGCCGTCCAGCGCTAAAAAATAGTAATAGTCGCCCTTGTCGGCCTTGGCCCGCCATACCAGGCCAATGGCGTATGCGCTGACAACGAGGAGCAGTATGCGTACGCATGTGCCATAACCGCTCGCCAGCACCCACAAACCATGAATCCCCAGCAACAACGTGCTCACGTATTGGCTTCGGCGTGCGCCGATCAAAACCGGCAACGTACGCAGGCCATATTTTCGGTCAGACTTTCGGTCGCGAATGTCAAACGGTATCGTAATGGCTACCACGAACAAGAACATCCACGCTGCCAGCTGCAAGGCCTGGGGGGCGCTCACCGGCCAGTTCCGAGCATACGCCACCAATATGGGCAGCCCTAGGCACGCGAACACCCAGACCAAAGCGATGTAAAACACTTTGGCTCCATAGAGGCTTCGCAGGCCTACCCGGTTCCCCTTGCGGCCGAGCACCGGCGCATAGTACGCCAAGGCGAGCACGCCCGCCAGCACGTAACCCGTGATGACGGCCATGCGGAGACGTGCCAACAACAGCATCATCCCGAAAACCGCCAGCACCAGCAAGACCAAGAATAATGTACGGTTACGCGAAGACCAGCGAAGCTTGGCGTTGCCTTTTGCCGCCTGGCCTGCGAGCGCCTGCGGAATGCTGTACAAGACCATCGTCGAAAGCCCGACAAGCAACATCACATCCGGCCGCCGCGGGAATGAGAGTAGCTCGAAGGCCAGCGCCGCCTGAGCGGAAGCACAGCATCCGATAAACAAATTGCTGTAGAGCAGGAAGTCCAGAAATCGCCGGTTGCGTAGTGCCATACGTGCCACAGTCTCGTTAACGCAGGAGTCGAACGGCCGTTAATTATGATTTCCGTCCGGCTTCACAGTTCTCTTTCTAAAATAAAGTATGTAAATTTAACGCATAAAATATGATTCTCGACGGATCGTCCGCTGTCCCACTACCGGATGTCGCTTTCCGCCTATTAATCAATTACTAACATTCACTAATCATCTAAATTAAGACACACATTAAACATGAGCTTTCAAATCAAATCGTTTGAGGAGTATCAACAGCAGTACCAAAAGAGCGTTGAGAACCCGGAAGAATTTTGGGCGGGTATCGCTGAAAATTTTTACTGGCGCCGCAAGTGGAACAAGGTCCTGGACTGGAATTTTAAGGAGCCGAGTATTAAATGGTTTGAAGGCGGAAAGCTGAACATTACCGAAAACTGCCTGGATCGGCATATTTACCGCAATGGTGATAAGCCGGCCATTATCTGGGAACCGAACGACCCCACCGAGGCCCACCGCGTGCTTACCTACAAGCAACTGCTGGAAAAGGTAGAACAGTTTGGTAACGTACTGAAAAACAATGGCGTCCGAAAGGGTGACCGCGTGTGCCTTTACCTTCCCATGATTCCCGAGCTGGTAATCGCGGTATTGGCCTGTGCGCGCATCGGCGCGGTACACTCGGTAGTTTTCGGTGGCTTCTCGGCCCAGTCCATTGCAGACCGAATCAACGACGCCGATTGCAAGGTGATCATCACGGCCGACGGCGCCTACCGCGGCACGAAGCATATTGACCTGAAAGACATCGTTGACGACGCCCTCATGCAGTGCGATTCCGTGGAGCGTGTAATCGTCATCACCCGTACCCGTACCCCCGTATCGATGATTAAGGGCCGGGACGTATGGTGGGAAGACGAAATCAAAAAAGTAGAAACCCAAGGAAACCCACCGTGCCCGGCCGAGGAGATGGACGCCGAAGATATGCTTTTCATTCTCTACACCTCGGGTTCTACGGGCAAGCCCAAGGGGGTTGTCCACACCGTCGGTGGATACATGGTATATACCGGATACACTTTCGCGAACGTATTCCAATACCAGCCCGAAGAGGTGTTTTTCTGTACCGCGGACATTGGGTGGATCACCGGGCACTCCTATATCGTCTATGGGCCACTCTCACAGGGCGCTACCTCGCTGATCTTTGAGGGGGTCCCGACTTGGCCCGATGCCGGGCGGATGTGGGACATTGTGGATAAGCATAAGGTCAACATTCTCTATACGGCGCCCACCGCGATACGCTCGCTAATGGCTGCCGGCGAAAGCTACTTGGAAGGCAAGGACCTAAGTTCGATCACCACCCTCGGTTCCGTAGGCGAGCCCATCAACGAGGAAGCCTGGCGCTGGTACGACAAAAATATTGGCAAGGGCGACGCCCCTATCGTCGATACGTGGTGGCAGACGGAAAACGGCGGCATCATGATTTCGCCGATTGCCAACGTCACGCCGACACTGCCGGGCTACGCCATGTTGCCCCTACCCGGTGTGCAACCTGTCCTAGTGGACGAAAATGGCGTTGAACTCAAAGGGAACGGCGTATCCGGCAACCTCTGCATCAAGTTTCCTTGGCCGGGAATGCTCCGCACCACGTACGGAGATCACGAGCGCTGCCGCCTGACGTATTTCGCCACCTTTGATAACATGTATTTCACGGGCGACGGATGCTTGCGCGACGAGAATGGCTACTACCGCATTACCGGTCGGGTCGACGATGTGCTCAACGTGTCTGGCCACCGCATCGGCACGGCCGAGGTAGAAAACGCTCTCAACATGCACGCGGACGTAATCGAGTCGGCGGTCGTCGGCTACCCGCACGCAGTCAAAGGACAAGGCATCTATGCCTTCGTCATCGCCAGCGAACACCAAAGCGACCCGGACCTTATGCGTCAGGACATCAATAAGACGGTCAGCCGAATTATCGGCGCCATCGCCCGGCCGGAAAAGATCCAGTTCGTGAAAGGACTGCCCAAAACACGGTCTGGAAAAATCATGCGCCGTATCCTCCGTAAAATTGCCGAAGGCGACACGAGCAACCTCGGCGATACCTCGACCCTTCTTGATCCGAGCATGGTGGACGAAATCATTGCCGGAGCCGAAAAAATGAAAGGCTGATTGTCGACGGATTGATAAGCAAAACCCGCAGCGCATCCACCGCCTCGCGGGTTTTTTTATGCCAGAGACAGGGATTTTTTAAACACCTGAAACTATTTTGGGCACTTAACGGGTATTTCACGTAATTTGTTGGCGTGGCACTTGCGAAAGTGTGAAAGCTACACTATCTTTGCGCCATCATAATTTAGGTTTATAATTGGTTAGTAAAAGTCTCCATTCTCCCCGTTTGGAGACTTTTTTTTTTGCCATGAATACCCAATAATAACCTTCCCCTCCTTGCTCAGAAAACCTCGTTGACCGTGTAAGCTGTGTTGTTGTACCGAATGATGCTACCGGGCACGCATCCGACCAGCAATTGCCCGATGGGAGATGAAGGTGAGAGCGCAAACACGCGACCGAGCGCCGTGTCAAGGATGCCGATTCCCGGACCGAGGAAAAAAATGCCTCGGTCGGTGATAATTATCGCTCCCATACTCCCCTGCTTCTTAAGCTCTTCAGGACGGCTGGCCTCCAGTGCGCTCTTCACCGCGTGCGCTTCCGCAAGCAAACGTTCATTGCGGTCTATTTCCTGTTGCATCATTTCGCGGCCCGTTTCGTACTTATCGCCCGCGCTACTTTTCGTATCGTCCTGGCTGGCATCGCGCGCCGCGGCCAGTGCCTCTTGGGCGGTCGCAATACGAGCTTCGGCATGGGCCAAGCACGCTTGCCAGATGGTATCTTTGAGCTGTCGTTGCTTCGTATTCATCGTTTTCTGTTGGCTGGAGGCGCGCTGTTGGGTGTCGCGGCGCCTCTTAGGGGTTTTAGCAAGTGTTCCAGTCCGTTTAACTTAATCTCGTACATGCTGGCCAGCAACACCCCGAGCTTCCCCTCAGGATACCCTTTATTGTTAAACCAATTCAGGTAAGGTTCCGGGAGGTCGCACAGCAGCGTGCCTTTGTACTTTCCAAACGGCATTCGCATGTTCACTAAGGCGCGCAGGGTTTCGTGGGGATCCATCTCGCTAATCGTTAGTTTTACCGTGTCGAATGTAATAAACCACCAGGTTATAGGCGATCACGGCGTGGTTAATGATATTGGGCAAAAGTCCGTAGTGTATGGTGAAAATGCGAAATCGTTCAATCAAGCTTTGCCGGTGCCTTTTTTTTGACATGCCGCCCACCAGGTATTTGGCGACCAGCATCCGCGTATTGACGGCCCGCGTTGCTTGCTTAGCGGCGCGGATCACCCAGTCAATGTCTGCGCTGAGCTCGTATCGGGTATCATAACGCCCAACGATACTGCGCCTTATATAAATGGCTTGATGGCTAACGTTCATGCCGTAGCGAAAACTCCGCCAAGTGAAGCGCTCGGGGATATGGTGGCGCCGCAGGCCCAAGGATTCCCATTTGTCGTCGAACAGCTCGGTCTCGCCATAGTATATATCCGCACCGGGTTCGGTGGCAAAAATGCGCGCTACGGTGTCGGGCGCGTAAATCTCATCGCCCGAATTCATAAAAAGCACATAGTCACCCGTAGCCATGGCCAGGCCCTTGTTCATTGCATCGTATATCCCGCTGTCCGGCTCGCTCACCCAACGGGTAATTCTGTCGCTGTAGCGCTTGATCACGTCGACAGTGCCATCTGTAGAACCGCCGTCGACAACCACATATTCGATTTGCGGATACGTCTGTTCAATGACCGAACGTATTGTCCGCTCAATGTCTCGGGCATTGTTGTAGACGACGGTGATTACGCTCAGGGTGGCTTGTTCCATGTAGTGCTGTTCGTGTTAAGTGGAGTCAAAGATATCGTTATCGCGCGCCCTCCGCAAGCGTGTGCGCTGCCACCGTTCCTTCCTTCCGGTTCTCCACGACCAGCACGTTATTGTGGTAGAAGTTTTGGTTCTTGGGCAGCAGTGCGCCGAACACGAATCCCAATGCGTTGATAGGCATCACGAATAAGGGCGTCAGCGCAATACGCACAATTTTGTTTTTAGGGATAATGTGCTGGGATACGTAGGCGGCCCACATCTGGAAGACCGTCTCGACGTAGTGTGTGGTTTTGCGCTGTTCCAACACGTGGAATCCCTTTTGTTGGAGGATATGCGTAATGCCGAACGATGTGTAACGCGCGAAATCGTACGGAATTTCGTGCTCATCCCATACGAACGGAAGCGTGATCAGCATCTTCCCGCCGGGCTTGAGCACGCGACGCAACTCGTCCAGGATTTCGTCCAGGTTGAAGACATGTTCGAAGACCTCACTAGAAAATACGCTGTCAAATTCGTTTTCGCCAAAGGGTAAGGTCTTGCCGTCGTAGTACACGTCGATGTCCTCGTTACTATGATCGTGTCCGCTGACGGCGATATCCGTGCCGATATAAGTAACAACATCAAACAATTCGCGATACGGTTTGCTACCGCACCCAAAGTCGAGCATCCGCCCGTGCATGTATCCCCGGAAGCCCTTCACTGCGCGGTAAAGCCCACGCCGGATAATAAAAAACGGGTTGAACAACAGCCCAAAAAGGGTAGGCTGAAACAGCGATCGGTTATATTGCTTCTTGAGATAGGCGATCACGGCTACGACGCTTTATGAGCGGGGCGCGCCGTGGAAAACTGGCCTTTCCAGCGCGCGATGCTTTTATGGTCCAAGTATAGTTTCACGCTGCTTTCATCATGGATCCGTTCCTCGAGCAAATCGATCCGTTGGCGCTCCAGTACATTAAGGGCGATATCATTGCGCATCTCGATCGCGCGGTTATCAATCCCGATAATCACCGCTTTGCGCTTCTTCTGCAGCGCCCGAATACCTGCATGCAAACGGGTGCCTACGTATTCGCAAGGCTGGCTTTCGAGAAAGGCATCGAAGGCAGCCAGCTTAGGCGGGATAAACTGGATGTCGGCAGCCAAACTGTCAATATAGGCCTTATCCTTTGAGCCCTGTACCCATACGTGTACCTCGCTGTAGTTGCGTTTCAGCGTTTCAAGCATGGCTTTGTCCTTTTCCGCATCGCGCAGGTAGTCGGTGATGGTGGTGACCACGATGTCGCGCTTTTTTGGGTTGATTTGTGAACAATGCGCTTCGTCCAGCTCCCACACCGTCGGGCACCCCGTATTGATGACATTCCGTATTCCGATTTCCTCCAGTTTGTTAAGCGTATAGCTGTCACGCACAGCGTGCAGGTATTTGCGCGAGAACAAGGTCTTGTACAGCATCCGGTTGTACAACGAGACGGGACGTTGCTGATACTGCCACCAACCCACGCCAAACAAGACAACTTTCTTTCGGAGAACCACCAGGTCCTTCATCGATACTCGCCACTGCGGCTTTCGGAACGTGTTGTTTTTAAGCAGGTTCGTACCGCCTACCAAAGCCGTGTCGTACTTACGCAGACGGGGCAAATCCAGTGGATGTATGGCAAAGTGCGTCGACAGGTTGATTACAAAATCGTCTTCGAATAGCTCGTCCGCCACTCGGTTGACAGCGTCCATGATGATGTGGTCTCCCAAATTAGTGGTCCCGACGGATGTATCGAAAATGATTTTTGGCATATCAGAGGGTAAACGGCTACTCGTGAATTCTGTTCGGAACAAAGATAAGAAACTCTGCGTGGGCGGCACGTGGCCTACACCACTTTGACGACCTTGGCAAAGCCCGCCAGACTATTATGGCTTGGGTCGAGGTCGGTGACGAGATACGAGATTGCGTTGAGGCTACACACTTTCATTTTTTGCACGGAATTCAGCTTTTCGGCAATGCTAAGGATAGCCGTTTTGCTCGAGCAGCGAATCATCGCTTTTTTGATCTGCACGACCTCCCAGTCGGAATCCGTGACGCCCTCTTCCACCGAGAGGCTGTTGGTGCCCAGCAGGCAGAGGTCGACGCGTATTTCCGAAAGTTGGTTGATTACCTGCGAACCGATCGTCACGTTGGTGTCGCGCGACAGCTTGCCACCAATCAGGATTACGTCGGCATTCGCCCTTTCGGCCAGTTCCAGCGCCACGAGTGGGCTAATCGTAAAGAACGTGCACTGCAACGAGGGGGGCACTAGCCGGGCCATTTCCAGCATCGTCGTGCCGCCACCGGCCAGCACGGTCATGCCATTTTGGATCAATCCGAACACCTTTGACGCGATTTGCTTCTTGCTGTCGCGGGCGTAGACATTGTTTTCCTGAAAGGGATACTGAAACGATTTGGAAAGCGCTCCTCCGTACACCTTGAGTACTTGGCCGTTCTCGGCAAGCTCGTTTAAGTCGCGTCTGATCGTATCTTCCGACACATTGAGCTGAACGCTCAGGTCAGACGAAAGCACCTTGTTGTGCAAATTGATTTGATGGATGATAAAGGCCTGCCTTTCCTCTTTCAGCATGTCGGTCGCTTATTTTTTTGGTAAATATAGAATAATCTGGCTTTTTCCCGGCCTCCGCGGGGCTTTTTGTTCTCGAGCGGCGGCGCGCACACCCGCCCGGCCAAAAACCATGGCACACATGGTGTTGGTTACGATTTGGTACCCCCGTGCGTTTTGCCCAAATTCGAATTACCTTCCAAGAATACCAATTCTTTTCCTTATCATTGCACGTAAAATAACTCGAATTTTGTAACGCTCATGAGGTTTATAGTTTCCACGTCGACTCTGCTAAAACAACTGCAAGCGATCAGCGGCGCGTCTAGCACAAACACGGTGCTCCCTATCCTGGAAAATTTTCTGTTTGAGATCAAGGACAACATCCTCACAATCTCGGCAACTGACCTGCAAACCAGCATGGTTACGTCGTTAGCCATCGAGTCAAAGGAGGAAGGCCGTGTGGCCATGCCGTCCAAAATCCTTATCGAAACGCTAAAAACCCTGCCCGACCAACCGGTGGCATTCTCCATTGACTTACAAACGCTGGCCGTGGAGATCAGCGCGGGCGATGGAAAGTATAAGCTCAGCGGCGAGAACGCCGACGATTTCCCCAAAATACCCGTGGTGGAAAACGCGTCGTCCGTCACCATGTCCGCCTCAGTATTGGCAGAAGCCATTAACAAAACCATATTTGCCGTCAGCAACGACGAGCTGCGTCCGGCTATGTCCGGCGTATTGGTACAGCTGGGCGAGCAGTCGTCTACCTTTGTAGCTACGGACGCGCACAAACTCGTTCGCTACCGCCGTACCGATATTCGCACCGAAAAAGCAGCCTCGTTTATTCTGCCCAAAAAGGCGCTAAGCTTGCTCAAGTCGTCTTTACCTGTAGAAGACGTCGCGGTGATCGTTGACTACAACAATACCAACGCGTTTTTCAAATTTGGCAATATCCGGCTGATCTGCCGGCTAATCGACGAGCGCTATCCGGACTATGAGGCCGTCATTCCGCAGGTGAATCCAAACAAGCTGACGATTGACCGCAGCACGCTGCTCAACTCCCTGCGCCGGGTGGTTATCTTTGCCAACAAAACGACTCATCAGGTGCGGTTAAAAATATCGGGCAGCGAGCTTCATATCTCTGCTGAGGACCTCGACTTCTCAAATGAGGCACACGAGCGGCTCAACTGCCTGTTTGATGGCGACGATATGGAAATCGGGTTCAATGCCCGTTTCCTGATTGAGATGCTCAACAACCTGGAAGGATCCGAGGTGCGTCTGGAGATGAGCACGCCCAACCGGGCCGGCCTGCTGTTGCCGGCCGAACCGGAAGAGCATGAGGACATCCTCATGCTGGTAATGCCGGTGATGCTCAACAACGCCTAGGCGCTAGCCCACGACACGCATAACTTTGGAGTACATACAGTTTTTGATCGATTTTGTCCTGCACATCGATGAGCACCTCATCGATATAGTAGGGGAATACCGGAATTGGACGTACTTGATCCTTTTCCTGATCATCTTTGTAGAAACCGGCGTGGTGGTCATGCCGTTCCTACCGGGCGACTCGCTTCTATTCGCAGCGGGCATGCTGGCCGCCCAGCCCAACGAACTCAACGTAGGGGTCTTGATTGCATTATTGCTCGTAGCGGCCATCGCGGGCGACTCCATGAACTATGCTATCGGCAAGCACTTTGGCCTACGCATCACCAAGTTCAAGCTTTTTGGCAAACAGCTGGTCAAGGACGAGCATGTCGAGAAAACCCACACGTTCTACGAAAAGTACGGCAGCAAAACCATCGTCATTGCCCGCTTCGTGCCCATTGTGCGTACCCTTGCTCCTTTTGTGGGCGGCATCGGGCGCATGCACTACGGCACCTTTATCACGTACAATGTCGTGGGCGCGGTGCTTTGGGTAGTGGGGATCACGCTGGCTGGCTATTTCTTGGGTAACATTCCCCTCATCCGCGACAATTTCTCGACGGTGGTGTTACTGATTATTTTCCTTTCGATACTTCCCATCGTATTCGAAATAGTGAAAGAACGGCTCAATCGCAACAAGGAGAAAAACGACGCATAGCATCCGTCGAATCGCTTCCGGGGGGCGTCCCCGCCCCCGGTCAACGAAATCGGCACAAGAGTTGTATCTCCATTAGCAATGACGCATAAAGTACTGCTTTATTTTTGCCTGGGGCTAGCCTGCCTTATGACCTCTGCCACGCGGCCCAAGCCAAGCATCGAGCGCAAGGAAGCCCGCGCCGCCTACGCCCTCCTCAACGATATTCGACAACACCCCGAACGATACCGTCAAGCGCTGGGTCTCAATCCGAACGAGCCCATCACGAAAACCGCACTTCGGTGGGATGACGCACTGGCGCGGGTGGCGGAAGCGCGGGCTTACGACATGGCGTCACGTGACTATTTTGGGCATGTGGACCCCGATGGATACGGTCCTAACTATCACATTCACCAAGGCGGCTACAGTTTAAACCCCGACTGGCTCACGAACAAGACAACCAATAATTTTGAATCCATAGCGGCTAACTACCCCAGCGCGACGGATGGCATACGCGCCCTTATCATAGGGAGAGGACAAACCACCAAATACCACCGCAAGCACCTGCTGGGCATGGACAAGTGGAACCACTCCCTTACCGATATCGGAATCGGCTACGTACGCATGCCAAGCGGAAGCGTGTATAAATCTTACCTCTGCGTGATTATCGCCAAGCACGATTGGTAAACCCTGCGGCGCGCCCTTAGCTTTTGCTACGCTTATCGATAAACACGACGCTTTTTCGGTTGTTTTCTGGGAATTTTAGTTTATTGATTTCGTCAATGGATGTAAAGGCCACCTCGGGGCTCACCCGGAGTTTGGCCCGGAAACGATCTTTGATTTTTGTGTGAAGCGCTGGGGATGGTTCTTCGGCACCGACCTTCACCTGGATAATATCTTCGCCCGTATCGTCCGAGGCAAGCTCGATGAGGTAGCAGGAAATTTCCTCGAAATCGTTCAGGATGTCGAGCATCGCGGGCGGGTAGAGTGTCGTGCCTTTATACTTGATCATTTGGTTTTTGCGACCGATGACGGGACCCAGCCGCATAGTGGTACGGCCGCACGCGCAAGGCTCGTAGTGGGGCTGCACGATATCGCCGGTTTTGAAACGCAAGAGTGGCATCGCCTCCACGCCTAAGGTCGTCACGACCAATTCGCCCGGTTGGCCCTCCGGCACAGGGTTGTTGTTTTCATCCAAAAATTCGGTAATAATCAGGTCGGGCTGCCGGTGCCCGCCTTGCCCGTGTTCACACTCGGTAAATGCAGTAGCCATTTCGGTGGAGGCATAGGTGGAAAACAGCTGGATATCCCACCGACCGGCAATGCGTTTGGCCAACGTGTTGAGCTCGAAATCCTCGGTTCGCAGCGGCTCGCCGATACAGATTGCTTTTTTTACGCTGCTTTGCTTATAGTCTATTCCGTGCTCAATGGCATAATCAAGCATTTTGACCAAAAAAGACGGCACGCAGATCAGCACGGTTGGCTTCACCCGCGCGATGGTGTCCCATTGCAATTCGGGCACGCCCGATCCCACCCGTACAATGCCCATCCCCATTTTTCGCGCACCTAGATAGTAGGCCAGCCCGGCCATAAAACGGCGGTCCATCGTGGTCGTGAGTTGGATAATGTCATCCGAGGAAAGCCCGACACACTCATAGGATAGCGCTTCGTTATAAGCTAGCCGCTCTAAATCCTTTTCGGACAGTGCAAACAGCACGGGGTCGCCCGCGGTGCCAGAGGTCGTCACGAAATCGGCCACCTCACCGTGCGGGATGCACAGGAAGTCCTCGTTGTAGGCGTGCAGATCCTGCTTGGTTGTCACCGGGATCCGTTGCAGGTCTTCGACGTTGCGCACGCTGCGCCAGTCGATATCATGTCGATCAAATAGCCTGCGGTAAAAAGCCGACTGGCTATACAGGTATTCTATATGTTGCCGCAACAAGCTTTGCTGCAGGTCGTCAATCATCTGTTTTCCACTGTCGCTCTTCATGCTATCTTTTTTTCGCTTTTCTTCTTGCTTGGCGAAGTCGTTTTTCCAAGGCTGTGCGGTCCGGTGGCGTAGTCACCACTTTCGTCAACGCTTGTTCGTAATATCGTGCCGCGTCCACATAGTTTTTTTGCCGAAAATAGTAATCGGCCACCGTCCGATAAGTCCACCAGAACTCGGGGTTCAACGCCACGTACGCGGTCAGGTCCTCGTCAGAAATATACGCATTTTTTTGCCCAATCCTAACGGTTTCCTTGCGGAACGTTCGGTAATTTCGGTATGCTGGGGTATGGAGGAAGCCATCTTCGCCTATCTGCAGGCTGTCGACGCTGCTCGATTGCAGCACCGTTCCTTCACCCATTTGATCAAACACCGCCCTCAGGTCGTATGCCACGAACGCACCCAGCTGGTAGGGGTTGGCCGACACCCACATTAACCGGTCGTGCGGCTGGAACACCACGGCATGGTGGGCCATCAACTGGTTGATGGCCATCTCGTTTCCATGTCCCAGTGTTTCGCCATTCAATCCGCCGCGATCGCGCAGTATGTCTGCCGCTAGGGCCGGAGTCAACTTGGGATGTTCGCCTATAAGTTCGTGAAGGCGGTCAAAGCGGTATTGCGAATGACCGTCCCGGATTTGACGCAAGTTTCGGTTGTCGTGCAGGTACGGCTCACTTTGGAAGTGGTTGGTGCATACCAACAAATCCCCGGGCTGGGGTACGGCATATAGGCCTATTTTCTTCGGAGAAACCTCAATCAGTACCGCCTTTCCATCAGCCGCGCTCGCCACCATGATGGATTCGGACACGAAAACCTCGCGACGAGAAGCTATTTCGTACGCGCGGTCGATATTCTCTGCATATTGCAGGATTTCCCGGGCTACGAACGAAATCGGTGTTTTGGACTGTAGGGGGATATTAGACTTGCCGGCATTTATGGTTACGGTCAGTCCGTGCTCGTTCATGCCCGACATGGCACCCAGCATGCCTGCCCAAGACACGATTGCATGTTTGTACCCCTCCTCCGGCGCGATGAAGTAGACAATCTTGTCTTCAGCGAACGCGTCATTGACATGGAAATCGAAGTTTCGCCCCACCAGCAGTTTGCCATCTTCGGCTTGGGAGCCCCATGCTGCGAACGAGGAGCACCCCACTAAGGCCAAGTCTTGCAGCGCATGTCCGATATCATGGGCTCCGTGGAAATACAGCAGCCGGTGATAGGACGGTGCGATAAAATCAAAGGCCGGCGAAGAGGCCTTCGACAGGCCGTATAGCTCCTGGCGGTAGGGCTTGATCACGTGCTTCTCCATATTGCGATTGAAAAAACGCAAAAATAGCCCCAAACGACGTTGCCTCGCCTCTGACGGCACAAAGCTCCGGATGACGTCGACAAAAGCGGCTTCCTGCTTTTGCAACAGGTCTTCCGTGAGCTGACCAATCGCCAAGCCGCGCTGGAATGGGTTTCCTGCGACATATAGTTCCCATAGGCCGCTTTCATGTTGGACAAGGGAGGCCTTGTCGTTGTGGCGGTCCGTTGGCGATAGAGCTCGCATTTCGCCCACGTTGACGTCCAGCCCATCTACAGAGGGCACATGGCGCGTGCTTGCACATCCCGCTAGGAGCAAGAGAGAAAAAGTCAGGCTGCCAAGCGCCCTGAATGAAGTGGAATATCGTATTCGGACAAGCCGCATTTGTGATCCGGGGGCTCTTAGGGCAGCAAATGAGTTACCGCGCGCACCGCCCTGTCATGTTTTGTTACAAACGGGTTGGATTTATCCCAAACATACCCTGCCAAGACCGAGCAGACCTTGCGCCGCACATCCTCATTCACTTCCTTGTGAAAGAAAAACTTCTGCAAGTCGCCGGAATACCAATCGCGGATATAGGAACGGAATACCCCTACACCGTACATCATGTGGTCTTCATACTCCGTCTGCCAATCGACCTCTTCGCCCTTGAGCTGACGGATCGCCAGCTTGGCGGCCAGCGAGCCTGATTCGGTGGCAAAACACACGCCCGAGGAGAATACCGGGTCGAGGAATTCGGCCGCGTTACCGGTCAGTGCATAACCCTCTCCGTATAGCTGCTTTACCGCTTTCGAGTAGGCGACAATCTTCTTCGGCTCGAAGATAAACTCGAGTCCATCAAAGCGTTGCGAATAATAGTCAGACTGCCGGATAATCTGTCGGAAGGTATCGTTCGGATTTCCCTGATCAATCGCTTCAAGGTACTCAACCGGAGCCACAAGCCCCAGCGACGACCGTCCGTCGGAGAATGGTATCACCCAAAACCACACTCGCTGCTCTATCACGTCGAAGGTGATTAGCGTACCTTCTTCGCCTTCAGGCCGTCGGGTATCATTGATGTGTACGAATGTCGCCGCCATAGGATCGAAGCTCGTAGGTGCGTCAAGACCGAACAACCGGGGCAAGACGCGTCCATAGCCGCTGGCGTCGATGAGAAACCGAGCTTTGATGTGGCTTCGCCTGCCATCCTTGTCTCGCACCGTAGTTAAGGAGTCCGTTCCGGAAAACTCCACGTTTTCGACTGTTGTTTCGAATGCGATGTCGACGCCCCTCCGTTGTAGGCTGTCCGTCAATACCTTGTCGAAATCCGCGCGGGGAAGCTGCCAAGTCCAGTCCCAGCCATCGGAAAACTTCTGGCTGAAGTCAAAGTGGCATACCTCGTCGCCACGAAGAAAGCGCGCCCCATATTTCTTCTCGAAGCCGGCCGCTTCGACTTCTTCGATGAAACCGGCTTCTTGAAAGTGATCCATGCAACGGGGTATCAAGCTTTCGCCTATCACGAACCGAGGGAAACGCTGGCTTTCCACAACCTTGTGGGATACGCCCGCCTTATGCAAAATTGCGGATGCGACGGCGCCCGACGGGCCCGCGCCGATTACCAATACATCGACTGATTCAGTATTCATGTTATTCGTTGGAAAAATATCGCGTGTGGGCTAGCGACCGCAGAAAGCCTAGCTAAAACAGGGTTGCGTGGTATGCGCCACCCATTCGATCAGCCTCACCATCGTTGCCAAAATACGAATTTTTGGCTGACATACTCAAGTATATTGCTAAATTTGCCCCGCTTATCCGCAATAGGTATTTGACAGATGACTGAATTGACAAACCCGGTTGGCCTAGCCGATTTCAACGCCATTCTTTTTGAAAACCGCCAGATTTACTTATCCGAGGAAACGAAAGAAAGAATCCAACAGAGCTTCGTGTTCCTCCGCGATTTCGCCAAAGACAAGATTATCTACGGCGTAAATACCGGTTTTGGGCCAATGGCGCAATACCGCATCAACGAAGCGGATCAAGTGCAGCTACAATACAACCTGATTCGTAGCCACGCGACGGGCATGGGCGAAAAGCTGTCGGCGACCGAAGCGAAGGCTTCTCTGTTGGCACGCATCCAAACGCTTTCGCTAGGCCACTCCGGCGTTCATCTATCTGTGGTGGAGCTGATGGTGGAGTTTCTCAACCGAGACATTATACCAGTCATCTATCGGCACGGTGGCGTAGGTGCCAGCGGCGACCTCGTGCAGCTTGCCCACCTAGCGCTCAACTTGATCGGAGAAGGCAACGTCATATACGAAGGCACCGAGCAGCCCGCCGCGGCAGTTTTTGCCAAAGAGGGTTTAACGCCTATCTCCATCCATCTACGGGAAGGCTTGGCGCTAATCAATGGCACCTCGGTAATGACCGGCATTGGCATGGTCAACGCGCTCTTGGCGAAGCGGTTGTTCAACTGGTCAATCATCTGCTCCGGCATGATGAACGAAATCGTCAATGCATACGACGACCACTTATCGGTCACCCTCAACGAAACTAAACTGCATCCTGGCCAACGCTTCGTGGCGGAAACCCTGCGCAAAAACTTGGCGGACAGCAAGCTCATCCGCAAGCGCGAAGAGCATCTTTACAATGGCAACGTGCAAGAAAACGTGTTCAAGGAAAAGCTGCAAGAATACTACTCTATCCGCTGCGTTCCCCAAATACTGGGGCCTATCTGGGACACCTTGCAATCGGCCGCGGCAACGCTGGAAGCGGAAGTAAATTCGGCCAACGATAACCCCATCGTGGACGTAGCCTCGGCTCATGTCTACCATGGAGGTAATTTCCACGGCGATTATATCGCGCTGGAAATGGATAAGCTACGCATTGCGATTACAAAACTATCCATGCTGTCCGAGCGCCAGCTCAACTACTTGCTCAACCCGTCCATCAACGAGGTGTTGCCGCCTTTTGTCAATTTAGGCGTATTGGGGCTGAATTTTGGCATGCAGGGCGCCCAGTTTACTTCGACGTCGACGACGGCGGAAAATCAAACCTTGGCGACGCCCATGTATACCCACAGCATTCCGAATAACAAGGATAACCAAGACGTCGTAAGCATGGGCACCAATTCCGCCTCGCTTACGCGCCGGGTCATCGACAACAGTTTCGAGGTGCTGGCCATCCAGCTGGTAGCTCTCGGCCAGGCCGTGGAAAGCCTAGGTATTCGCGATCGGCTCTCCGCCAAACACCGGAAGGTATTCGCCCAGATCCGCGCTATCGTCCCCGCGTTCAAAGACGATCTCTATCTGGCCCCTTACCTGGAATCCGTCAGGCAGTACATCCGCCAAGCCGATGCCAGCTAGGAATCTACCCACGCACGGCGATCGCTAGCGGATGCGCGGCTTCCACTCGGCCACTATTAGAAACTCCGAACTGTTTTCATTAAATTTGCATGTTTACCGCGGTCGGTACGCCCACGCCGTGCACGCACCGACGGATAGGCCAAAACCCCGCTGAACTCAACTAATCAATCATAAAATAAAAACGTTATGAAATTTCTGACCACTCTCTTCGCCGTGTTGCTGGTTACAGCCACAAATGCCCAAGAGCTTGCCGTAGTGCTCCAAGGCAAGAAATTCGGTTATATCGATCGAACCGGACAGCTTGTCATTCCTGCGCAATACGACCGGGCACAGCCTTTTTCCGATGGTCTTGCCGCCGTGGCAGTAGGAAAATCCTGGGGCTTCATTGATTTGTCGGGCAATATGGTCATCGAGCCGCAGTTTAGCAACGCAAAAAGCTTTAGTGATGGCCTTTGCCTGGTAAATAAGGACAAGAGCTGGGTTTATATCGATAAGACAGGAGCCACGAAAACGATGCCCGTTTCCGAAAGGCCGTACGATTTTCAGGGCGGAGTTGCTTTCATTCGCGTGGATGGTAAAGTAGGACTGATGGACCCCTCGGGTAGCATCATTGCCGAACCCATCTACGAGGAGGTCCGCTCGCCTGTCGGGGGCCTGGCCCGCGTCAAGAAAGACGGTCTGTTTGGAGTGGTTGCCACATCCGGCCAAACGTATCTCGACCCCGTTTATGAGAATATTGATATCTCGCCAAATGGCATTATTGTCGCCAAAAAAGATGGCGTGATCGGTCTTATAGACCAGGACAAGGCCTTCCTGCCCGTTGACGGGGCGGAGCGAATTTGGCCGTTCCTCGATGGGGCACCGCTTACCTATGCCCGCAAGGGAGGCCAAATGGGCTTCATTGATGCGCAAGGAAAGTGGGTGATCGAGCCGCAATACGAGCGTGCGCGCGCGTTCCGGAATGGTCTGGCTCCCGTATACATGGACGGCAAGTGGGGATACGTGGATACGCAAGGCAACATGGTGATCGAGCCCCAGTACCGGGATGCCGAAATCTTTGGTACCGATGGCCTTGCGCCGGTCAAAATCAACAAACTATGGGGGTTCATCGACAGTAGTGGCACCTTGGTTATCCCCGATGACTACGATATTTCCGTGGCCTTTATGGGTTTTCTCGAGAGCGGCGACGAGAAAGGATTCATCGATGGATTGGCCCGCGTCAAGTACAAGAAAGATTGGGGTTTTATCGATACCCAAGGCAACGTGCTCGGTGGCACCTGGTATAGACAAGCCGAATTATTCAGTAAATAAAGTTTATGGAGAGACAACGGTATGCGTTGGTGACGGGAGCATCGCGCGGCATTGGGCGTGAAATAGCCATCAAGCTGGCGACAGAACTAAATTACAAAGTGCTGGTAAATTACCAGTCTAACCGCCAGGCCGCGGCGGACACGCAGGCTCGCATCAGCGCGCTTGGCGGCCATGCGGAGCTCCTGCCGTTCGATGTGAGCGATGCCCAAGCCGTGGAAAGCGCCTTATCCGATTGGAAATCGGCCAATCCCGATAGCATCATCGAGGTGCTGGTCAACAACGCGGGTATCACCCGCGACGGGCTCCTACTCTGGATGTCACCAGCGGACTGGTCGGACGTACTGGGCACGAGCCTCCACGGTTTCTACCACGTTACAACCGCCATCCTACAAGATCTAGTGAGGCACCGCTATGGCCGTATCATCAACGTGGCTTCAGTATCAGGAGTGAAGGGCACCGCCGGGCAAGTCAATTATTCCGCTGCAAAAGCCGGTCTTATCGGCGCGACCAAAGCCTTGGCACAGGAAGTAGCCAAGCGAAACATTACCGTCAATGCGATTGCGCCGGGATTTATCGAAACGGACATGACCGGCGACCTGGATGCCGAAGCGCTTAAAAAGCTCGTTCCGCTCAACCGATTCGGCACCGCCGAGGAGGTGGCAGATCTTGCCTGTTTCTTGGCGTCCAAGAAGGCCTCGTACATTACCGGTGAGGTAATCAATATCAACGGCGGAATATATTCCTAAGGATTATAGTCAAGCGCGACACCGCCCAAGAGATCGAAAAATCCGAATAAAGAAGAGCTAACGGTAATCCCGGGTCGGCTTTCGGTCCGCCATGCGCATACGATTGTCGTTATCGCGGTAAATTCGTTGATCCCGAGAGCTGCCGTGATATCTGGAATGGACCCCGACGGCACGAGGTCTTTTTTCGTAATTCTACTCTTCAAAAAACCCATAACCGAATGACTATGAAAGAGTTAAAACTTATCGTATTGCAGTGGCCCGGCAAGACTTCCAACCAAAATGGTCAGTCCGGAGAAGACTGCGGTGCCTTGTGGAAAAAAACCTTCGAAGCCGAGGACATCGCTGCACGGATACCAAAGAAAGCGACAGACGCGGTATACGCCGTGTACTAGGACTACGAAAGCGACGAAAACGGACCTTTTTCTTATTTTATCGGGTGTCAGGTAGATGCCGACACGCCCGTACCCGAAGGCTTGCAATCACTAACCATTCCGGTGCAGCGCTACCGGAAGGAGACGGCGGCAGGGCAAATGCCGGACTGCGTGCGCGACGCGTGGCAAAAAATCTGGTCGACGGAGATGCCCCGAAAATTTGGATACGACTTCAAGGTATATGACGCGCGCAGCCGAGACTGGTCGAGCGCTACGGTCGACATCTACATTTCGGTCACCGAGTGACCCCTCGTTATTGCACCACCTTATTGGCACAAGCCGAGCTGGCGAAAGCCTCCGGTTTAGCCTTAAACACGAATCCCATACTGAGGATATATCCCATCGCATCATGCAAGGCTTGGTTTGATTTGAATGCGGGATTGGTGTTGATATCTGCGTGTACTTCCAGATCGATATCGTATTTTTCCAGCACGGGACACAGCGTGTAGGCAACCTCTATCGAGCGCTGCACTTCGGCCAGCATTCGCTCCTTGATGGTCATGCCGATGGGAGTCTGGTCTTGGTGGATATACATGAATCCACCTTTTTTTTCACGCACGAAGACGATTACCGTCGCAAAATCGGTTTGCTTTCCCTTTATCTGGGAATCGGTGCCTATGCACACTTTTAAACGATTGCCGGCAGCATACTCCCGCTCGATGGTGAGGGAAACTTCATCCATGATGTCTTGGCGAAGGGGCTCGCCGCTGAATTTTTTCCATGTCATGCGCGTACGGGTTAGAAATGGGTAAAAGAACACGTATCCGGCCATTTCGGGCGCGGTACGCTAAAGATAACCCATAACGAGCTCATATACATCACGTAGCGGTTAAGTTTTTTTAACATTCCCGCACTTATATACATCAACCCGCGCGCGCCAAGCTACTCCTGCCCGAAATCCGCTTCGTCAAAGCCTCCCGCGAGCAAGCTGCCCAACATGTCAGCGAAGCCAACCCCGTTGCTCAGGTAGCTCTTGCCTAGCTGCGAAAACTCCGCCAGGCCGTGCAGCACAAACTCCATTAGCAGTACATGCTGGCTTTCGACTAGGCTTGGATGGAGCTTCTTAACCAAAGGCTCGAGTCCGGGCACTTCCATCAACGTTTTTTTATACGCCGCGTCTGATAGGGCATCCGTCAGGTCAATCCGGTGTCCTCCAGTAAACCAATCGATGATCGGTACGTAGGGACTTCCGCCTGGCGATTTTTTTGCCTTTTCGGGATGGGGAAAATAGTGGGTAAACAGGGTCTTAATGGCGTTTCCAATGAGCGTGTGTGCGACATGAACCGGACCTTCCAGCTCGCCTTCGTACACCAATTCGATTTTTCCGGTGATGGCCGGGATAATGCCCGCCAGATCAGAGAGCCGAGCCACTGTTTTCTTTTGGCCCGCCAGCAACATCCGCCGTTCGGCCGCCGCCACCAGGTTTTCGTAGGCAGAGATCGTGAGGCGCGCCGATACCCCCGACTTCTGGTCGATGTACTCGCTTTCCCTCGCTTCGAACGCAACTTGTTCCACCAGGTCCTTGAGCAAGCCATCTACCTCAACGGCTCGTTGTTGCTCCTTGGAGATACGTGCTTCCTGAAAGGTAATCTGCCGCGATATATCGATGTCGTGAGGGTAATGGGTTAGGATCTGGCTTTCGATCCGGTCCTTCAGCGGCGTGACGATAGACCCCCGATTGGTGTAATCCTCGGGGTTGGCCGTAAACACAAATTGGATATCCAAGGGCAAACGGAGCTTGAAGCCTCGGATCTGTATATCCTTTTCCTGTAACATATTAAACAGGGCGACCTGTATGCGTGCCTGCAGGTCCGGCAATTCGTTGATGACAAAAATACCGCGGTGGGCCCGCGGAATCAAACCGAAATGGATAATGCGTTCGTCGCCGTAGGTAAGTTTTTGGGTGGCGGCCTTGATGGGGTCTACGTCGCCTACCAGGTCGGCTACCGTTACGTCTGGCGTAGCCAACTTCTCCGTGTAGCGCTCCGAGCGGTGCAGCCAAGCTACCGGGGTGTCGTCCCCGTGCTCGGCGACGAGATGTTTGGCGTAGTGGGAAATCGGGTTGAGCGGATCGTCAAAGATATCGCTACCAGCTACATACGGCATGTATTCATCCAGAAACTCCACCATAAGCCGTGCAATGCGGGTCTTGGCCTGGCCCCTCAAGCCGAGCAGGAGTATATTATGCCGCGAGAGGATGGCAGTCTGCAGCTCTGGAATAACGGTGTCGTCGTATCCCAAAATCCCCCTAAAACCGTCTTTTTTATTTTTTAGTTGTTTGACAAGATTTTCGCGTAGTTCGTCTTTTACGCTTCGGGACTGGTACCCGCTTTCTTTCAGTTTTCCTAACGTGTCAATAGCGTTCATGCTGGTTCTTAAGTCTTTATCCATGATGGTTTAGCGTACGGTTTTCCTGCGGTTTCGTACGTAATCTTCAAAAATGTATTCGCCCAGCCCGTTGAGCGAGCTGTAAAACGCCCGTCCGCCGTTCGTTTCCGTAAAGGTTCTCACAAACTGTTGCAAGTAGGGATCGCGGGCAATCATAAACGTGGTGATGGGGATGTTGAGCCGCTTGCACTGCGCGGCCATGTTCAGGGTTTTATTGACAACCTTTCGGTCGAGCCCTACGCTGTTCTTGTAGTACCGCCCGTTTTCCTTGAGGCAGGTTGGCTTCCCGTCGGTAATCATAAAAATCTGTTTATTGTGGGTCTTGCGCCGGCGTAGCAAGTCAGCCGCTAGTTCCAGCCCGGCGAGTGTATTGGTGTGGTAAGGGCCTACCTGCAGGTAGGGGAGATCCCTCAGGCTAATCGGCCACGCGTCGTTGCCAAACACAACGATATCCAACGTGTCTTTGGGATAGCGGGTTCTAATCAGTTCGGCAAGCGCCATCGCAGTCTTTTTAGCTGGCGTAATGCGGTCTTCGCCATACAGGATCATACTGTGGGATATGTCGATCATCAGCACGGTCGAAGTGAGTGTTTTGTAGTCTTTTTCCTCCACTTCCAGGTCGCGCTCGGTCAGTGTGAAATCCGTTAACCCATGGTTGATCTGGGCATTGTGGATGGACGCTGTCATGTCGATTTGGTCCAGATTGTCGCCATACTGGAATTCGCGGCGATCGGCATTTTTCTCTTCGCCCAGACCCGACCAGTTGCTATTATGCTCGCCCCGGCCTGATTTTTTTAGTTTCCCAAAAATCTCCTCCAACGCGGCCTGTCGGATCGTTTGTTCGGTTTTGGCGGTGATGGCCGGTCGGCCGTCGCTATTTTCTTTCAGGTAGCCCTTTTGTTTTAGGTCTTCGATAAAATCGCCTACGCCATAATCGTCGTCGGTGATTTTATATTGCTTGTCCAGTTCGTTGAGCCAGGCCAGCGCCTCTCCGGCATCGCCCGCGGTATAGTTCAGCAATTCCGTAAACAACTTGAGCAAGCTGTCAAAGTCAGCCTTGCCGAGCGGGGCCGGCCGATATTCGGTAAATCTATATCCCCTCATCGTCTTCTATTAACCCGTTTGTCCGCTAATCGTTTTCGATTCCACACTTTTTTGTGCCCTTGTTGAAGATACGGATTTTTCTCGGAGCAGCAAGTTCCATCCAGGGGCGGTGCCGTTCTAAAAAAGCACCAATCACCGCGCCCACGCCGCTAACAGACTTTTCTTTCCGCCTATAAATCCGTAATATTACCAAAAATAAACAATCGACTTATGGCTACCATCACTTTTCAAGGCAATGAAGTTCACACCGCAGGCTCGTTGCCCGCAGTGGGCAGCAAAGCCCCCGACTTTAAACTGACCGCCGGCGACCTTTCAGAAAAGACGCTTGCGGACTACCAAGGCAAAAACATCATCCTTAACATCTTCCCGAGCATAGACACCGGCACCTGTGCGGCGTCCGTACGCAAATTCAACGAAAAAGCAGGCAGCTTGGACAATACTGTCGTGCTCTGCATCTCGAAAGACCTGCCTTTTGCCCAAGGCCGTTTTTGCGGCGCCGAGGGCATCGAGAATGTGCAAACCCTGTCGGAATACAAGGACAACGGCTTTTCGGATGCCTATCAAGTGAAAATTACCGATGGCCCGCTCGCCGGATTGCTAAGCCGCGCCGTGGTCGTTATCGGCAGTGACGGCACCGTCAAATACACAGAACAAGTAAGCGAAATCGCTGACGAACCTAATTACGAAAGCGCGTTAGCCGCCCTCTAGTCTGTTGCGGAGTAAGCGATAAACCGCTCTGCCTTATCCCGCTGGGTCTGGCAGTAAATCCGTAATTTTGCCTAGTATGGTACATCCGAAAAGCGCTGAGCGCATCATTCTCGGCATCGACCCGGGAACGGTGGTAATGGGTTATGGCATCGTGAAGGAGACGGGCAAGCAGCTTTCGCTCGTCAGTCTGGGTGTCGTCAAACTTGGCCACCTGAACGACCATGGTTTGAAATTGCAACGTATCTATAAGAAAGTGAGT
>Ga0079224_100001670_pt1 | contig 26019 bp, 22 predicted proteins | sample Stecom2015_FD_80414 | JGI IMG/M metagenome (GOLD analysis project Ga0079224, IMG submission 80414) | Agricultural soil microbial communities from Utah to study Nitrogen management - Steer compost 2015 | ecosystem: Environmental > Terrestrial > Soil > Agricultural land | place: USA: Utah... | reverse complement strand
TCCACCAGCTCCTCGGGGGCGGCGACCGGCTCCCCGCCGGGGTTGCCGCCGCCGTGGCCGGCGAAGAACAGGTCCTCCTGGCGCCACATGACGCCCTTGGGCATGCCGGTGGTGCCGCCGGTGTAGATGATGTAGAGGTCGTCGCCGGAGCGCTCGGGGAAGCCCCGCTCCGGCGAGGAGCCGGCGAGCGCCTCCTCGTAGTCGGCGGAGCCGAGCGCCGCGGCGGGCCCGGGGGCCTCCGGGCCGGACCCGGGGCCGGCGCCGACCCGGAGGGTGTGCCGGAGGGTGCGGGCGGCCGGGGCGGCCTGGGCGACCCTGGCCTCGAACTCGGCGTCGTAGACCAGCGCGGCCAGGTCGGCGTCGGCGTACAGGTGGGCCAGCTCCCGGGGCAGGTACCGGTAGTTGACGTTGACCGGCACCGCGCGGATCTTCAGCGCGCCGAGCAGGGCCTCCAGGTAGTGCGGGCCGTTGTAGAGCTGGATGCCCACGTGCTGCCCGGGGCGGACGCCGGCCGCGGCGAGGTGGTGGGCGGCCCGGTTGGCGCGGGCGTCCAGCCCGGCGTAGCTCCGCCGCTCGGTTCCGCAGACGAGGGCGGTCCGGTCGCCGAGGCGGTCGGCCACCCCCTCGAACATGTCGGCGAGGTTGAACTGCATCCGGCCTCCCTGGGTCGGATCCTGCGGACGGGGGGTGAGAGGGGGCTCGTCATGGTCGCTCCGCGCCGACGACCCACATGGCGAAGAACTGGGAGCCGGCTCCGTAGGCGTGGCCGAGCGCGGTGCGCGCCCCGTCGACCTGGTGCTCCCCGGCGAGTCCGCGGACCTGCTGGGCGGCCTCGGCGAAGCGGATCATGCCGGAGGCGCCGATGGGGTTGGAGGAGAGCACCCCGCCGGAGGGGTTCCACGGGATGTCGCCGTCGGCGGCGGTGGCGCCGGACTCGGTGAGCCGCCAGCCTTCGCCGGGCGCGGCGAAGCCGAGGTTCTCCAGCCACATCGGCTCGTACCAGCTGAACGGCACGTACACCTCGGCGGCGTCCAGGTCGCGGCGGGGGTCGGCGATGCCGGCCTGGGCGTAGACGTCGGCGGCGCAGTCCCGTCCGGCGCGCGGGTCGACGGCGTCCCGGCCGGCGAAGGTCATCGGTTCGCTGCGCATCGCGGTGCCGAGGATCCAGGCGGGCGGACGCGGTGCGGTGCGGGCCTCCTCTTCGCCGGCGACGACCAGGGCGCAGGCGCCGTCGGAGGAGGGGCAGGCCTCCAGGTAGCGGATGGGCTCCCAGAGCATCGGGGTGGCCGCGACCGCCTCCGGGGTGATGTCGGGGATGCGCAGGTGGGCGTAGGGGTTGCGGAGCGCGTTGCGCCGGTCCTTGGCGGCGACCAGGTGGCCGATGTGGCCGGGGGCGCCGGACCGCTCGATGTAGGCCCGGATGAACGGGGCGAAGTAGCCGCCGGCGCCGACCACCAGCGAGGTGGAGAACGGGTGCCCCATGGTCAGCGCCCAGGTGGCGTTGGACTCCGACTGCTTCTCCCAGGCCACGGCGAGCACCCGGCGGAACGCGCCGCTGTGCACGTGGCTGGCGGCGACCACTGCGGTGGAGCCGCCGACCGACCCTGCGGTGTGCACCCGGAGCAGCGGTTTCCCGCGTGCGCCGAGCGCGTCGGCGAGGAACAGGTCGGGCATGGCGACGCCCTCGAACAGGTCGGGGGCCTTGCCCAGCACCACCGCGTCGATGTCGGCGAAGCCCAGCCCGGCGTCGTCCAGGGCGCGCAGCGCGGCCTCGCGCACCAGCCCCGGCATCGACACGTCGTCGCGCCTGCTCCGGTAGCGGGTCTGTCCGACCCCGATGACCGCCGCCGGCCTGCTCATCGCGCGTCTCCTTCCAGGACGGCCACCAGGTTGTGCTGGAGGCAGGGCCCCTGTGCGGCGTGTGCGGCGGCCCGGCGGGCGGTGCCGGCGGCGATCCGCCGGGCCGCTTCGCCGATCCGGATCAGGCCGGTGGCCATGACCGGGTCGGCGGCGAGCGGGCCGCCCGAGGGGTTGACCGGGACCTCCGGGCCCAGGCCGAGCGCCTCGCGGAGCAGCACCTCCTCGTGCGGGTGGCGGGTGTGCAGTTCGGCGAGGTCGACCGGGGCCTCGGCCAGGCCGGCTCCGGCGGCGGCGCGCTCCGCGGAGGGGCAGCGGGCCAGGTCCCGGGCGGCCGGGGAGTGGCCGTCGATCCGCTGGTCCAGGCCGCGGATCCAGACCGGTGCCGTCCCGTGTTCGGCGGCGAGCCGGCGGGCGGTGTCCTCGGTGGCCAGCACCACGGCGGCGGCGCCGTCGGCCGGCCGGGCGGTGTGCCCGGGCAGCAGCGGCAGCGGCGGGGCGTCCTCGGGGGCGTGCCGCGGCCGGGCCGCGCACCGCCCGGCGGCCCGCTCGGCGATCGCGGCGAGCCCGGCCGGGTCGGCCTTGCCCGCGTCGAGCACCGCGCGGGCCTGCAGCGCGGCCAGGGAGACGGCGTCCACGCCGAGCGGCGCCAGGTAATAGGGGTCGAGCTGGCGGGCCAGCACCTCGGGCAGCGAGCCCTGGGTGGCCTTGCCGAACCCGTAGACCAGGGCGGCGCCGACGTCGTCGTGGCGGAGCCGGAGCCACGCCTCGTACAGCGCCCAGGCGGCGTCCATCTCGACGTGGCTCTCGCTGATCGGCGGCCAGGCGCCGAGCGCGTCCAGTGCCCCGACGAAGGAGAACGGGGCTCCGGTCAGGTAGTCCAGGCTGCCGGAGACGGTGAACCCGATGTCGGTGCGGGCCAGCCCGGAGCGGGCGAGGGCCTCGGTGACCGCGCTGTGCACCAGGCCGGCCTCGCTGTCCGCGGTGCCCTCGGGGTGGATCCGGGAGGCGTAGGAGACGACGGCGACGGCGCTCATCGGCGCTCCCCCTCCGCGCCGGTCCCCCGGTCGGGGACGAACCAGCGGATGCTCGGCCGGGTGCGGGTCCGCTCGTGCGGCGGCAGCCATTCGGCGCGCACCCGCATGCCGGCGTGCACCTTCCCCGGTTCCACCCCGCTGATCAGGGCGAGCAGGTCGACGTCGGCGCCGTCCAGCCGGACGTATCCGGTGACGAAGGGCACCTCGGGCGCCCGCGGGTCGGGGACGTGGTTGACGGAGAAGGTGGTGAGCACCCCGGTTCCGGGCAGTTCGACCTCGCCGGCCATCGGGGAGCCGTCCACCGGGTCGACGTCGCGCAGCGGGACGTAGACCCGGCCGCCGCGGGTGCGCGAGCCGAGGATGCGCCCGTGCAGCTGCGCCTCCAGGTAGCGGGTGAGCGCGGCGTCGGCGCGGACGGTGTAGTCCAGCCGGTGGTCGTCGGTGATCCGGGTGACCTCGGGGCGGAAGCAGCGGATGTCGGTGATGGAGCCGGTGCGCTCGTCCTCGGGGCGCAGCCGCGGCCGGACCCGCAGCCCGGCGCGGAGCCGCGCGGGCGGGCGGTCGGCGGGGGCGTCCGGGCCGAGGTCGAGGGCGTGCAGCAGCGCGGTGTCCGCGCCGTCCAGCAGCACGGCGGCCCAGGCGAACGGGTGGTCCAGCGGGTGGCCGGGGCGCGGTGCGCCCACCCAGCACCAGGTGTGCACCGTGCCGGCCGGTCCGACCTCGGTGAACTCCGGCGGGTCGGGCAGCGGTGCGCCGTCGCCGGGGTCGTACTCGGTGGGCGGGAAGAGCACCCGGCCGGCGGCGGTGCGCACCCCGACCAGGCGGCCGTCGCGCAGCTCGGTGAGGAAGCGGCCGATGACCGGGCCGGTGCTGCGGGTGTAGCCGCCGGGGAAGCGCACCGTGTGCGTGCCGGCGAGCTCCGCGGGGCCCTCCCCGGCGGGGTCAGATGGCATCGGCCCGCCCCTCCCAGTAGGGGGCGCGCAGTCTGCGCTTGGGCAGCTTCCCGTTGGGTTCGCGGGGCATCTCCTCGATGAAGTCGATGGAGCGGGGCCACTTCATCCGGGCCAGCCTGCCCTGCAGCGAGGCGAGCAGCCGCTCGGCCAGTTCGGGGCCGGGTTCGCTGCCCTCGGCCGGTTCGACGACCGCCTTGACCTGCTCGCCCCAGTCGTCGTCGGGCACGCCGAACACCGCGGCGTCCATCACCTCGGGGTGGGCGAGCAGCGCGTTCTCGATCTCGGCGGGGTAGATGTTGGCGCCGCCGGAGATGATCACGTCGGTGGCGCGGTCGGTGAGGTAGAGGTGGCCGCCGGCGTCGAGGCGGCCGACGTCGCCGAGGGTGAAGAAGCCGCCGAGCCGGCCGGCCTCGGTCTTGGCGGGGTCGCCCTTGTACTCGAAGGACGGCCCCTGCATCCGCATGTACACCAGCCCGGTCTCGCCGGCGGGCAGCTCCTCGCCCTCCTCGTCGGCGATGAGGAGTTCGGTGATCGGCCAGGGGCGGCCGACCGAGCCGGGGTGGGCGTGCCGGTCCTCGGGGCGCTGGACGGTGCCGCCGCCCTCGGTGGCCGCGTAGTACTCGTAGACGCACTCGCCCCACCAGTCGATCATCGCCTCGCGCACCTCCGGCGGGCAGGGCGCGGCGCCGTGCACCAGCCAGCGCATCGAGGAGACGTCGTAGCGGGAGCGCACCTCCTCCGGCAGGTGCAGCAGCCGCTTGAAGTGGGTGGGGACCATGTGCGTGCTGGTCACCCGGTGCCGTTCGACCAGGCGGAGCGCCTCTTCGGCGTCCCAGCGGTCCATGAAGACCAGGGTGTGGCCCATGTGCAGCGCGGTGGTGCCGAACCGGGCGACGGCGGTGTGGTAGGTCGGCGAGGTGACCAGGTGCGCGTGGTGCGGCCCGGGTTCGATGCCGAAGAACCCGAGGAAGGCGGTGGACAGTTCGGCGGCGGTGTCGGGGTCGAGCCCGCTCAGCGGCCGGCGCACCCCTTTGGGCAGGCCGGTGGTGCCGGAGGTGTAGTGCATCGCCTCTCCGGCGGTGCGGTCCCCGGGCGGGGCGGCCGGCCGGTCGGCGATGAACTCCTCCAGGCCGGTGCAGCCGGGCACGGATCCGATGCCGATCCGGGCGCGGCCGGGCAGGCCGGCGAGGTCGGCGCCGCGCAGCCCTTCGGCGGCGAACCGCTCGTGCACGAAGAGCGCCCCGGCGCCGCTGTCCGCCAGGATGTGCCCGATCTCCGGTCCGGTCAGGTGCCAGTTGAGCGGGGTGTGGTAGAGGCCGGCCTGCATCGCGGCGAGGTGCACGGTCAGTCCGGCCGAGCCGTTGGGGGTGAGCGCGCAGACCCCGTCGCCGGCGCGCAGGCCCAGCGCGCGCAGTGCGTGCACCAGGCGGTCGGCGCGGTCGAGGATCCGCCCGGCGGTGTGCCGCGACCCGTCGGGGTCGACGCACGCGGTCCGCTCGGGGTCGGCGCGGGCGATCTTCCAGAAACCGAGCAGGGGGGCGTCCGCCATGGAGACCTCCGTTGCGGGGGGTGCCCTTCGCCTGCGAGTAGAGCACGTTCTCTTTTTACTGCCAAGACCCTGTCAGCCAGTGACTTTCATATCTAGAATCAGTTCTCTCAGGAGAACCGTGAACGGTGTTCGCGAACACGCAGCGCAGCAGGGAGGCCACGATGGTCGAGCGGCTGGACATCTCCACCCCGCACTGCGAAGTGGTGCGCGACGGCCCGGTGGTGACGGTGGTGATGGACCGGCCGGAGGCGCGCAACGCCCTCTCCACCGACATGCTGGTCGGGATGGCCGACGCGTTCGGCTACATCGACGCCGAGCCCGGCGTCCGGGTCGGGATCCTCACCGGCGCGGGCGGGGTGTTCTGCGCCGGGGCCGACCTGAAGGGGATGGGCACCCCCTCGGAGGACGAGCGGGTGCGCCGCCGCGCCGCCGAGATCGAGAACTTCCACTGGAAGGGCCTGCTCCGCGAGGCCCGGCCGGGCAAGCCGCTGGTGAGCGCGGTCGAAGGGCCGGCTGTGGCGGGCGGCACCGAGCTGGTCGCCGGCACCGACGTCCGGATCGCCGCGGAGGGCGCGGTGCTCGGCCTGTACGAGGCCCGGCGCGGCCTGTTCCCGATGGGCGGCTGCGCGGTCCGCATCCCCCGCCAGCTGCCCTACGCCCACGCGATGGAGATGCTGCTCACCGGCCGCTCCTACACCGCCCGGGAGGCCGCCGCCATCGGCCTGGTCACCCGGGTCGTCCCGGACGGCACCGCACTGGCCGAGGCCCGCGCGGTCGCCGAGTCCATCGCCGCCTGCGGCCCGCTCGCGGTCCAGGCGATCCTGCGCGTGCACCGCGAGACCGAGGGCCTGCCCGAGGCCGAGGCGCTGAAGGTCAGCGACGCCCACGGCTGGCAGGTGATGGCCTCCGCCGACGCGGAGGAGGGCGCCCGCGCCTTCGCCGAGAAGCGCCCGCCGGTCTTCACCGGCGAATAGCCGGCGGGACGCCCCTCAGCCGGCGCGCGGGGCCGGGGCGCGGGGTTCGGCGGGCGGGGCGTAGCGGATGAGCTTGGCGGGCAGGCCGCCGCCCTCGGTCCAGGCGCGGGTGGCGGTGCGGGTGCCGCAGAGCAGGTCGGCCAGGCCGGTCCCGTCCGCGCGGGCCAGCGCCGGCAGGCCGTGCGCGATCGGGACGAGCAGCGCCCACCAGTGCAGGTCGACCGCGAAGAGCACGGTGACCGGGGCGTACAGCAGCAGCGAGCGGACCAGGACGCGCGGCCGGGAGGCCGGGGCGGGCAGCGGGCCGGCGGAGGCGGTGGCCAGCCGCAGGCAGGCCCGGCCGGGTGTGCTGCGGTCGCCGCGGAGCAGCGGCTGCACCAGGCCGAAGAGGACCGCCGCGGCGATCAGGGCCGCGGTGTGCAGCTCCGACTCGGGGAGCGGTGCCACGCCGGCGCGCACCGCCAGGGCCGCGACCAGCAGGGTGCCGTACCACCACAGCACCAGGTCGATCAGGTGCCCGGCGGCGCGGCGGCCGAGCCCGGGCGGGAAGAGGTCGGCGAGCCCGCCCGGCCAGGGGCGGGGCAGCACCCGGTCGGCGGCCAGGCCGAGCAGCCACCCGGCCAGTGCGCCGGCGGCGCCGAGCAGCACGTCGTCGGCGGCCGCGACCCGGTGCGGGCAGGGCAGCGCACCCAGCACCCCGGTGACCTGCACCGCCTCCACCGCCAGGGCGAGCAGTGCGCCCAGCAGGACGGTGCTCAGCACGCCCCTGCGGTACCGGTACCGGGCCAGCAGGCCGACCGGGACCGGTACCGCGAACGCCAGGGCCGCGTGCCGGAACACCTCGCCCGCGGGCAGCCCCGGGCCGCCCAGCGAGAACGGCGCGGTCAGCGGCTCCGCGGCGCACTCGGCAGGGGCGGGAAGCGGCCAGACCGCGTACGCCCCCACCCCGATCCCGGTGAGCAGCACCGCCATCGTCACCCGGCCCGGCCAGCCCGCGATCCGTCCGTAGCGCCCCAGGTGCAGGCGGAGGAAGACGGCGCAGCACACCGCCACCGCCACCGCCGCGGCGGGGGCCGCGATCCCGCCGGTGCCCGCGCCGGCCTCGAAGAACCCTCCCATAAGGCCCCCAGGCTAGCGCCGCCCCCGGCGGCCCGCCGGAGAAACCGGGGGAAACCCGCGGACCGCGACCGGACCGTACTCGGAGCGCACTCGACATGTAACTATTTGATAATTCTTCGCGTCTCACCGGACGCTACCGGCGGGTTACGCGAAACCGGCGATCCGCCCAGCGGAATCCGCAGATGCCCAGTTGGGGACCAAAGGCTCTCGGGGATCATCCGCCGCACCGCCGCAGACTCCGCCTCCACCCGGCTATTCGCCGACTTCGGGGGCGAGATACGATCCCCTGGCCGATTCCTCGCGTTCCACACGAACCTCGGCATCATCGGTCGTACCCGGAGACCGCCCCATCGGCCCCGGCGGCCGCCCCCGCATACGACATAAAGCACCGGAGCGCCCCGTCCCCCTCGCTCCGCAGCGTCCCGGCGTGCTCAGATACGGGCCCCTAGGAGAGCAGTGCAGGCAGCAAAGCAACGACGGACGCCGAGCATCCGCGCCCGTCTCCGCAGGATCGTCTTGGCCCCCACCGCGGCCCTCATCGCGCTGTGGCTGATCATCAGCGGCACGCTCGCCTACAACGCGTTCTTCGACGCGGCGCTGGCCAACGGGAACAAGAAGTACCTCACCCCCTCGGCCGTGGCGCTCACCACGGTGATGCAGGAGCGCTCCGTCACCGTGGCCTTCCTGGAGCACCCCGAGGAGCTCACCGGTGAACTCGACGAGGCGCAGGCCGCCTCGGACGAGAAGATGGGCGACATCATCACCGAGTACGACGCGCTGAAGCCGCTGGTCGAGGAGGGCTCCGCGGAGCGGATCGAGGACCTCCAGGAGAGCTACTCCGGCATCGACGAGCTGCGCGCCAAGGTGGAGGCCGGCGACGCCGAGCGGGACGAGGTGCTGGACTTCTACGGCGCCGTCACCCGCGCCGCGGCCGACCTCTTCGACGACCTGTCGCGCAACGGCATCAACCCCGACTCCATGGGGCCCGGCATCAGCGCCACCTCGACCTTCCGCGCGGTGGACGCGCTCGGCCTGGCCGACGCCCAGCTGGTCCGGTCCTTCACCGAGGACGAGCTGAGCCACCCCGACCTGCACGCCTTCATCGGCGCCTACGACGCCTACCGGGCGCGGATGGACGAGACCGCCGACTTCCTCGGCCCCGAGCAGCGGAAGCAGTACCGCGATCTGGTGCAGAGCGACGACTACAAGCGGCTCGAGGAGTACGTGGAGCAGATCGTCGCCCGGCACCCGGTCACCGAGACCGACCCGGTCACCGGCGAGACCGTCGAGCGGTTCCCGATGCCGGTGGAGAAGGAGGAGTGGGACGCGGTCTTCGAGCCGGTCTTCTCCGAGCTCACCGACATCGGCGCGAACGAGGCGCTGTACGCCGGCGACCAGCAGGCCGCCGCGGCCACCCGGTCGATCACCCTGGCTGTGATCGGCAGCGTCGGCATGGCCGTGCTGGTGGTGCTGGCCTTCACCACCGCCAACCGCTCCGCGCTGCGCCTGGTCTCCCGGCTGCACCGGCTGCGCGACGACAGCCGCGAGCTCACCGAGACGAAGCTGCCCGGCATCATGGACCGGCTGCGCCGCAACGAGCCGGTGCAGGTGGACAGCGAGCTGTCCAGCCTGGAGGCCAACCAGGCCGACGACGAGATCGGGCAGGTCGCGCACGCCTTCGACACCGCCCAGCGCACCGCGGTGGAGGCCGCGGTCCGCCAGGCCGAGCTGCGCGAGGGCGTCAACCGGGTGTTCCTCAGCATCGCGCACCGCAGCCAGACGCTGATCCACCGGCAGCTCCGCCTGCTCGACCGGATGGAGCGCGACCAGGAGGACCCGGCCCAGCTCACCGAGCTGTTCAAGCTGGACCACCTGGCCACCCGCTCCCGGCGGAACGCGGAGAACCTGCTCATCCTGGGCGGCGAGAACCCCGGCCGCACCTGGCACCGGCCGATGCCGCTGGCCGACGTGGTGCGCGGGGCGATCTCGGAGTCCGGCGACTACACCCGGGTGCAGCGCAACCACATCGCCCGGGTCTCGGTGGTCGGCCCGGCGGTGGCCGACGTCATCCACCTGGTCGCCGAGCTGGTCGACAACGCCACCACCTTCTCCCCGCCGCACACCCGGGTGATGCTCAGCAGCGAGCAGGTGCCCAACGGGGTCTCCATCGAGATCGAGGACCGCGGCCTGGGCATGCAGGAGGACGAGTTCGAGGCGGCCAACGCGCTGCTCTCCGACCCGCCCGAGTTCGACGTCATGCGGCTGAACGAGAAGATGCGGCTCGGCCTGTTCGTGGTCTCCCGGCTGGCCCGCAGGCACGACATCAAGGTGTGGCTGCGCTCCTCCCCCTACGGCGGCGTGCAGGCGATCGTGCTGCTGCCGCCGGAGATCATCGCCGACGCCGCGCCGCTGCCCCCGGGCCGCCCCGAGGAGGACACCGGCGAGCAGCCGGTGGCCATCGGCGCGCTCTCCCGCAAGCGCCCGGAGAGCGGCGGCGACCTGCTCAAGGGCTCCAGCACCGGGGAGAATCCGGCCCTGCCCTCCGCCGGCGCGGCCCCGGAGGCCCGGACCGCCGCCCCCTCCGGTACCGGCGGCGCCGGCGGCGAGGACGCCGGGGAGCCGAAGGACGGCGCCGGGAAGGACGCCGCGGCGCCGGCGCCCTCCGGCGACCGCCCGCCGCTGCCGCGGCGCGGCCGGGGCGCCCCCGCCGCGAACGGGCCGACCACCGCCTCCGGGCTGCCGCGGCGCGGTGCCGCGCCGGCGGTCGCCGACGCGAACGGCGGCGGCGCGGCATCGGAGGCGCCCGCGGAGAAGAGCGGCGCGAACGGCGGCGGCGCGCCGAACGGCTCCGCGCCCGCGGCCCCGCCGGACGCCTCCGGCCGCCCGCCGCTGCCCAAGCGCACCCCGCAGACCAACCTGGCGCCGCAGCTGGCCGAGAGCTGTCCCGCGATGGAGGACCGGCAGGCCGCGCCCGCCTCGCACGACCCGGAGCGCTCGGAGAAGCTCCGCCGCAACATGGCCGCCTTCCAGGCGGGCACGCTCCGCGGCCGCAAGGAGAGCCGTGCCAAGCAGGGCGGCAACGACACCGAGGACACTGAGTAAGGATTCCCGACCTTGACGAACAACGCCGCTAAGGACTTGAACTGGCTCCTCGACAGCCTCGTCGAGCGCGCCGTGGGGGCCAAGTACGCGATCGTCCTGTCCGCCGACGGACTCCTGCTGGGCAACTCGGCGGACCTCGGCAAGGACGACGCCGAACAGCTCTCCGCGATCGCATCCGCCTTCCAGAGCCTGGCCCGCGGCACCGGGAAGCAGTTCGACGGCGGCGAGGTGCTGCAGACCGTCGTGGAGATGGAGCGGGCCTACCTGTTCGTCACCGGGGCGGGCCAGGGCGCCTGCCTCGCGGTGCTGGCCGAGGAGAGCTCCGACGTCGGTCTGATCGCCTACGAGATGAACGTCCTCGTCGAACAGGTGGGGCGGTTCCTCGACGCGGCTCCGCGGCACGGCGGCGCCGCCGATGGATCCGCCGGATAACGGAGGCCATTCATGTCCGAGTCCAACGACGCGGGGCTGGACGCCGACGGCATCGGTTCGGTCGTCCGCCCCTACATCCTCACCGAGGGCCGGCAGCGCTCCGACGGGGTCCGGCTGGACATGGTCAGCGTCGTGATCGCCGCCCGCGCCGAGGTGGACGAGATGGCGCTGGAACCGGAGCAGGTCCGCATCCTGGAGCTGTGCCGGCGCGCCCAGTCCGTCGCAGAGGTCTCCGCGCACCTGGACATCCCGGTCGCGGTGGTCAAGGTGCTGCTCGGCGACCTCATCGGCCGGGGATACGTCCTCGCCCGCGCCCCCTACACGACCGAGAGCCCGGTGAACCGGGACGTACTGCAGGCGGTACTCGATGGCATCCAACGACTCTGACCCGCGCGCCTCCGCAGCGGAGGAGGAGCGCATCCCCGCCGCGATCAAGATCCTGATCGCGGGCGGCTTCGGGGCGGGCAAGACCACCATGGTCGGCTCGGTCAGCGAGGTCGCCCCGCTGCGCACCGAGGAGGTGATGACCGAGGCCAGCCTGGGGGTGGACGACCTCTCCGGGGTCGAGGCCAAGGGCACCACCACGGTGGCGCTGGACTTCGGCCGCATCACCATCAACGACGACCTGGTGCTGTACATGTTCGGCACCCCGGGCCAGCAGCGGTTCTGGTTCATGTGGGAGGAACTGGCGCTGGGGGCGCTGGGGGCGGTGGTGCTGGCCGACACCCGCCGGCTGGAGACCTGCTTCCCGGCGGTGGACTTCTTCGAGCGGCGCGGCCTGCCGTTCGTGGTGGCGGTGAACTGCTTCGAGGGCGCGCACACCTACACCGCGGAGGAGGTCCGCGCCGCGCTGAGCATCCCCGAGGCGATCCCGGTGCTGCTCTGCGACGCGCGCAGCCGGGCCTCCAGCAAGGAGGTCCTGCTCACCCTGGTGCGCAGCGTGGCCGACCGAATGGCCGCGACGGCCTGAACCGCCTGCCGCGCAGGGGCCGCCGACGGGTCGGTTCCGTACGGGCCGGGTCCGGGGAGTAAGGTCCTACCGACCGGTACCCGCCACCGGTCACCGGTGGGCGACCCCTCCCCGGCCCGCCTTGCCCCCGCATCCCCCGACCGCCGATCCGGAGAGGCCGATGAAACGGTTCGACTGGTACGACGAGATCCACCGATTGGACGCGGAGAAGGACGCCCGGCGCATCACCTTCATCCTGTCCGCGCACGAGTTCCCATGGGACATGGGCCAGGCCCTGGGGCTGGCGCTGTACCGGACCTACGCGGTGCCCAGCATCGGCGGCCTGCTCGGCGACACCGAGGAGTTCACCGACCGCACCCAGCACCGCTACGACGACACCGCGCTGCTGCTGGGGCAGATGCTGCGGTACGGGTTCGAGCCGGGGCGCGGCCGCGACGCGCTGCGCCGGATGAACCAGATGCACCGCAGCTACGACATCAGCAACGACGACTACCTGTACGTGCTGAGCACGTTCGTGGTGATGCCGGTGCGCTGGCTCAACGACTGGGGCTTCGGCTGGCGCCGGCTGAGCGAGCACGAGGTCCGCGCCAACACCAACTACTACCGCTCGCTCGGCAAGCACATGGCGATCAAGGACATCCCGGAGACCTACCAGGAGTTCCACGACCTGCTGGAGTCCTACGAGGCCGAGCACTTCGGGTTCAGCGAGGGCGGCCGGGCCGTCTCGGACAGCACCCTGGAGCTGATGCTGACCTTCTCGCCGAAGTGGCAGCGCCCGCTGATGAAGCGGTTCACCACGGCGCTGATGGAGGACCACCTGGTCAAGGCGTTCCACTACGAGCCCGCCTCGGCCTTCTGGAAGGGCGCCGCCCGGTTCGCGCTGAAGACGCGGGCCAAGGTGGTCCGGCGGATGCCGCCGCGGGTGGAGCCGCGCACCGAGGAGCAGAACCCCAACATCAAGAGCTACCCGGAGGGGTTCGACCCGTCCCGGATCGGCACCTTCCCGATGAAGTGCCCGGTCCCGCACGACCTCAAGGTCGTCGAGGTCTCCGGTGCCCGGGAGCGGGTGCCGGCCCCGGGCCAGGCGCTGCCGCCCAAGGAGAGCGAGCAGTCCCGGCAGCAGGCCTGACCCCTCCCCGAGATCCGGGCGCCCCGCAGTCCGCGCGGCGGGGCGCCCGTTCCGCTGCCCGCCCCCGCCCGTTCCCCGCGCTCCTCCTCCCCGTCCCCCTCCCCAGGCGGCCGGCCCGGCCCGCCGCTGAGCTAGATCGGTTCCCAGCGTGCCCTCATCCGCCTTCGCGGACGCCGCCCGGCGCGGCTCCGCGCTGCCCCGCTCCGTGCACGCCGGCTACGGCGTGGGCGCGATCGCCACGCACGTGTTCAGCACGGTCCCCTCGCTGCTGCTGCTCATCTACCTGACCGACGCGCTGGCGGTCTCGCCCGCGCTGGCCGGGTTCGTGGTGGTGGCGCCGAAGGTCGTCGACGTGTTCGCCGGGCCCTACATCGGCGTGCGCTCCGACCGGACGGTGTCCCGGTGGGGGCCGCGGCACCCGTGGATGGCGGCCGGCGCGGTGGCGCTGCCGGTCTCCTTCGCCCTGCTGTTCTTCGGCTTCCCGGTGCCGGGCACCCCGGCCGCGCTGTACGTGCTGGTGGTCTTCGTGCTCGCCGCGGTCTCCGCGTCGGTGTTCCAGGTGCCCTACTCGGCGATGCCCGGCGAGATCACCGACGACTACCACGAGCGGTCGGTGCTGCAGAGCTGGCGCACCGTCTTCGTCGGGGTGGCGCTGCTGCTCGGCGGGGCGCTGGCCCCGGTGCTGGTGGAGAGCGCCGGCCCGGGCAACGCGCTGGCCGGCTACCGGCTGATGGGCATCGTGATGGCGCTGATCGTGCTGGCCGCGATGGTCGGCTGCATCCTGGGCACCCGCCGGGCCCCGCTGCGCCGCCGGGTGCAGGACGCCCAGCCGCTGTTCGCGCAGTTCCGCACCGCACTGGGCAACCCCTACTTCCGCCGGCTGCTGCCGGTGGCGTTCCTCCAGGTGGTCGCCTCGGGCACGATGATCGCCGGGGTGCCCTACGTGACCCGGCACGTGATGGGCGACCCGGGCTACACCGCGCTGCTGGTGGTCTGCGTGACGCTGCCGCTGATCGGCACCATGCCGGTGTGGATGGCGGTCTCCCGGCGCCTGGACAAGGGCCCCACCCTCGCTCTGGCCTGCGGCTTCTTCATCACCGGCGCGATCGGCCTGTTCTTCATCCCGGTGATGGGCGGGCTGCCGTGGGCGATCGCGATGTCCATCGTGGTGGGCACCGGCAACGCCGGGTGCACGATGCTGCCCTACTCCATGCTGACCGACTGCATCGCCGCGACCCGAGCGGTGAGCGGGCACCACCAGGCCGGGGTGCTCTCCGGGATCTGGTCGTCGATGGAGGCGCTCGGCGGCGCGCTGGGCGCCTGGCTGCTCGGCGCGGCGCTGGCGGTGAGCGGCTACCGGGAGTCCGCGGCGCACGAGGCGGTCCGCCAGACCGAGCAGGCGCTGCAGGGCATGCTGGTCGGCAGCACCCTGGTGCCGGCAGCGGTGATGCTCGGCTCGGCGCTGTTCCTGCTCCGCTACCGGTTGAACGCCGCCGCCATGGCCCGGCTGACCGGCGACTGACCTCCCTCTCCGCCGGTGATCTTGACGTTGCGGCCCCGCCGGAGCGCTCTGGCGGGGCCGCAACGTCAAGGTCACCGGGAGGGCGGGGACGGGGTGGGGCGGCCCTCGGCGGCGGCGTTCAGCCGGTCCAGCGCGTCGCCGAAGCCGGTCATGAACTCATAGACCACCTGGGAGCTGGGGCGCACCCGGTTCAGGCTGCCGACGATCTGGCCGACCGGCGAGGGGGTGAGCGTGGGGTGGGCGACCCGGCCCACCCGGCGCAGCGCCTCGGAGACCAGCATGAACTGCAGCGGCATGGGCAGCGTCCCGGGCGAGTCGGCCCGCTCCCAGGCCTCGGTCCAGTCGTTGCGCAGCATCCGGGCGGGCTTGCCGGTCATCGAGCGGGAGCGCACGGTGTCCCGGGAGCCGGCCCGCAGGATCTGGGCCAGGGCGCCGGCCGGGGTGTCGGCCTCCTCGGTGGCCAGCCAGACCGAGCCGGTCCACACGCCCTCGGCGCCCAGCGCCATGCCGGCCGCCATCTGGCGCCCGTCGCCGATGCCGCCGGCGGCCAGCACCGGGGCCGGGGCGACCTCGTCGACCACCTCGGGCACCAGCACCATGGTGGAGACCTCGCCGGTGTGTCCGCCGGCCTCGGTGCCCTGGGCGACGACCACGTCCACCCCGACCGCGCGCTGCTTGGCGGCGTGCCGCCGGCTGCTGGCCAGCCCGGCCACCGCGACGCCGTGCCGGTGCGCCTGCCGCACCACGTCGGCGGGGGGCGCGCCGAGCGCGTTGGCGAGCAGCGCGATGGGGTGCCGCAGCGCCACCTCCACCTGGGGGCGGGCGGTGGCGTCGGTCCAGCCGAGCAGGAACCGCCCGGCGCCGGCCCGGGTCAGCTCGGGTACGTCGTGCTCGGCCAGCAGCCCGTTGACGAACCGGCGGTGCCCGTCCGGGATGAGGCCCTCCAGCCGCCGCTGGAGCTCTTCTCCGGAGCCGGCGCCGAGTTCGGCGCCTTCGTAGCGGGAGGGCATGACGACGTCGACGCCGTAGGGGCGGCCCCCGGCGTTGGCGTCGATCCAGGCGAGTTCGGTCTCCAGTTCCTCGGGGGTGAAGTAGAGGGCGCCGAGGACGCCCATCCCGCCGGCCCGGCTGACCGCGGCGACGACGTCCCGGCAGTGGCTGAAGGCGAAGATCGGAAGTTCGATGCCGAACATCTCGGTCACTCGTGTCCGCATGCGCCCATGGAAACACGAAACTGAAACATGTTCTACCTCCCCGTGCGCGTTGATCTCGACGCCGTCGCCGCCTCAACGGGCTCTGAGGCGGCGACGGCGAGATCAACGCGAGGGGGCGGCGCCGCCCACCCGCACGTCGGAATCCGCGACGCACCGCAGAGCCGCCCCCAGTGTGTCGATGACCTGCTCTGGCGGGCGTCCTCCCAGTTCATCGACGAAATCCGCGGCGAGGTCGCTGTCGAAGGGGCCGGTCCCCCACGTTCCCACGCCCGGTTCCCCTGCGATCATCGACGTTCGGCGGACGCCGGTCAGGCCCGTCAGAGCGGCGCCGGAGCCGGACGGGGGCGGATCCGGGCACCGGGCTCCGGCGGGCGCCCGGTCCGGCCGCTCAGCGGGGACTCCGCCCACCCGCTCAGCGCGGAAGACTCCCCCGCCCGCTCAGCGCGGGAGGCGCCGCCACACCGAGCGGGGCAGCACGCGCATCCCGGCGAAGACGTAGCGGAGCACGCCCGGCACCCAGACCGTCTCGGAGCCGCGGCGCAGGCCGGCGGCGACCGCGTCGGCGACCTCCCGGGCGCTCGCCGGGAACGGCGCCGCCGAGACGTGCGCCGACATCTTGGTCGGCACGTAGCCGGGGCGGACCACCATCACCCGGGCGCCGGTGCCGTGCAGCGCGTCGCCCAGCCCCTGGGCCAGGCCGTCCAGGCCCGCCTTGGCCGCGCCGTACACGAAGTTGGCCCGGCGCACCCGCACCCCCGCCACCGAGGAGAGCACCACCAGCGTGCCGTGGCCCTGCTCGCGCAGCCGGGCGGCGACCGCCAGGTCGGCCGAGACGTGCCCGGTGAAGGTGGCCGCGGCCGCCGCCGCGGCCGCCGCCGGGTCGGCCTCGAAGGCCGCCTGCTCACCGAGCACCCCGAAGGCATCGACCACCGCGTCCAGGTCGCCGGCGAGCTTCACCGCCTCGGCGACCACCGCCTCGTGCCCGGCGGTGTCGGCGGCGTCGAACTCCACCGGGTGCACCTCGGCCGCGCCCGCCGCGCGCAACCGCTCGGCCTCCTCGGCGAGGCCCCGGCCGCCGGCGGCCTCCCGGGCGGCCAGCACCACCCGGCGGGCGCCGTCGCGCACCAACCGCTCGGCGATGGCCAGCCCGATCTCGCTCCGCCCGCCCAGCAGCAGCACCGTGTCCACCGCGCCGACCGCGTTCCGCATCCGTGTCTCCCGTCGTTTCCGTCCCGCCGTCACAGCTCCAGGCGGCGGGCGAGGTCGGAGGTGAGCACCCCGTCCGGGTCGACCCGGGCGCGCACCGCGCGCCACTCGTCCAGCCGGGGGTACATCGCGCGGATCGCCGCGGGCGCCGCGCGCGAGTCCTTCGCCAGGTACAGGGCCCCGCCGGCCTCCAGCACCCGCTCGTCGAAGGAGCGCAGCAGCCGGGCCAGGCCCGGCAGGTCGGCCGGCAGGTCCAGGGCGAGCGTCCAGCCGGGCCGGGGGAAGGAGAGCGGCGCCGGGGTGCCCGGCCCGAACCGCTTGAGCACCGCCAGGAAGGACGGGGCGCCGACCGCGGCGAGCCGGGAGACGATCCCGCGCAGCACCGGCTCCGCGCCGAACGGCACCGCGAACTGGTACTGCACCAGCCCGGCCGGGCCGTACAGCCGGTTCCAGCCGCGCACCGCGTCCAGCGGGTGGAAGAACGGCCCGATGCCGGTGATCCGGTCCCGCTCCCGGCGCGGCGCCTTGGCGTAGTAGGCGGCGTTGAACGCCCGCACGCTCCAGGTGTTCAGCAGCCCCGGCGGCACCCGCGGCGGGGCGGCCAGCGGGGTGCGGTCGCGGAAGCGCAGCGGGTCGCGGCGGAGCCGGGCGGGCAGTTCGGCGGCGCGGGCGTGCCGGCCGCGGGTGAGCACCCCGCGGCCGGTGGCCCGCCCGGTGGCCAGCAGGTCGATCCAGCAGACGGTGTAGTGGTAGCGGTGGTCGGTGGCGCTCATCACCGCGAGCGCCTCGTCCAGGTCGGCGGTGCGGTCGGTGTCCACCCGGACCGCGGAGGTCTCCACCGGGACGACGGCGAACTCGGCCTCGGTGACCAACCCGGTGAGCCCCATCCCGCCGACGGTGGCCCAGAACAGCTCCGGGTCCCGGTCCGGGCCGGCGGTGCGCTCGGCGCCGTCCGGGGTGACCAGGCGCAGCGACCGCACGTGCGCGCCGAACGAGGAGTCCACGTGGTGGTTCTTGCCGTGGATGTCCGCGGCGATCGCGCCGCCCACGGTGACCTGCCTGGTCCCCGGGGTGACCGGGAGGAACCAGCCGTGCGGCAGCAGCCGCTCCATCAGCTCGGCCAGCGAGGTGCCGGCCGCCGCGGTGACGGTGCCCGCCGCCGGGTCCAGCCGGAACCCGGGGGCCAGGTCGGCGGTGTCCAGCACCAGCCCGCCGGCGCACTGCGCGGCATCGCCGTAGGACCGCCCCAGGCCCCGGGGGATCGCGCCGCGCCCCGGGCCGGCCTGCTCGAGCAGCGCCGCGGCCTCGGCGGCGGTGCGCGGCCGCGCGACCGTCGCGGCGGTAGGGGCGGTGCGGCCCCATCCGGTGAGGAGGCGGCGTTGCGTGCGCACGGTCGGCCCTTCCCGCTGGGGTTCGGTGGTCGAGCGCTGCCTTGGGGGCGTCACCGCAGGTAGACGCCGAGACCGACGAGGACGGCCATGCCCAGCAGGCAGAGCTGCAGCGGCCGGTCCCGCAGCGCGATCTCCTCGGGCTCCTCGCCCACCCCGCGGTCGACCAGGAGGTGGTAGCGGAGCACGAAGACGATGAACGGAACGATACTCAACGCGTGGAAGACCCCGGCGGTGCCCTCCCCGTGGCCGTCCAGCGCCCACAGGCAGTAGGTGACGATCATCGCCGCCGAGGCCATGGTGCGCACCTGCACCAGGTAGGAGACGGTGTAGCCGCGCAGTGCGGCCCGGCCGCCGCCGGCCTCGGGGTTGCGCAGCTCGGCCTCGCGCTTGCCGACCACCACCAGCAGCGCGCCCAGCGAGACCACGATCAGGAACCAGGCGGTGAACGGGACGCCCACCGCGACGCCCCCGGCCAGCGCGCGCAGCACGTGGCAGCCGGCCACCGCGACCACGTCGCCGATGATCACCCGCTTCAGGTAGAGCGTGTAGCAGGCGGTCAGCGCGAGGTAGCCGAGCAGCACCCCGAGCAGCAGCGGGTTGCCCAGCGGCAGCAGCGCCAGCGGGGCGATGACGACCAGCGCGGCGCCCAGGCCCAGCGCGAGCGGCACCGGAACCGTGCCGGAGGCGATGGGCCGGTGCCGCTTGCGGGCGTGCGCCCGGTCCGCTTCGACGTCGCGGACGTCGTTGAGCAGGTAGGTGCCGCTGGAGGCGATGCAGAACGCGGCGAAGGCGGCGGCCGCCCAGCCCACCGCGACCGGGTCGGCGAGCACCCCGGCGGTGCCCGGGGCGGCGAAGACCAGCAGGTTCTTCAGCCACTGCTTGGGCCGGCAGGCCCGCAGCAGCGCGGCGGCCCGCGCCGCGGGGCGCCCCGCGGACCGGTCCTCCGGTCCCGGGGCCCCCTCGGCGCGGGCGCGCTCCGCTGCCGCCTCGGTCTCCGCCACGGCGCCCCGGTCAGCCCCTCCGGTCCGCGCCTCTGGCGCTGAGCGCCAGCAGGGCGCCGAGGATGATCAGCCCGGCGCCGACGCCGGTCAGCACCAGCGGGACGGTGGTGCGCAGCAGCGGCAGCGCGGTGAGCGCCTGCTGGGCGTTCTCGATGTTGGCGTCCACCGTCTCGTCGGTGAAGCGCATGTCGCCGTCGAACAGCACCAGCTTCTCCTCGCCGTCGACGAAGGCGCCGCGGTGCTGGTCCTCGCTGAGCATGATCGGGGCGCCGCTGACCGGCTCGATCCAGTAGGTCCGGGTCACGCTGTACATCTCGTCGGTGACCACGTCGCCGTCGCCGTCCATGCCCAGCAGCGAGCGGGGCAGCTCGCGCTCGCCGGTCTTGGTGGGCTCGATCTCCTGGACGAACTTGTAGGTGTCGACGCCCTCGATCTCCTCCTCCCCGGCGAACTCGATGGGGTGGGACTCGCGGACCGTGGTGTCGTAGAACTCGTAGTCCTTCTGCTCGGTGAAGAAGGGGAACTTGAAGGCCTGGCCGCTCTGCACCTCGGCCTCCTCGTTCACCGCGGCGTCGCAGCAGTCCACGGCCTCACCGGTGACCCGGTCGTGCGGGGTCCGGCGGCTGGAGGAGAGAATGGCGAAGTCTCGCTCGATGTCCTCGACCCAGGTGAACTGATCCCAGACCACGATGTCGTCGTCGCTGGCGGCGACGTCGCCGCGGACGGTGGTGTAGGCCTCCACCGTGGCGCCCTCGATCTGCTCCAGCTCCTCGGCGCTGAAGTAGGTGACGTCCTCCCCCCGGTTGACCGTCTCGCTGTACTGGTCCATGGGGGTTTTCATCAGGGCGCTGGCCATCCAGAATCGCAACAGGGGGGCCAGGACCAGACTGAAGACCCCCAACGCGATGCAGACGACTGCAACGGTGCGGCGCATTAGCCCTCCTGGGCGGAACGGGTCGGAGAAACACTCAGAGCTGGAACTTGCTTCATTTTGGGGTAGAGTACTCCCCAGTAGAGGCCAACGTCACCAGGGCGTGTCCGAATGTTTATAACAGGTTCTAGTCTGGCGCTCGCCCGGTGCGGCCGGTGAGCGCGGCGCCCGACGCCGGCGCCCTGCCGCAGGTCCGCGGCCACCTCGAACCCCTCGACGGCGTCCGCGCGCTCGCCGCGCTGATGGTGCTCGTCTTCCACGTCTCGGTGGAGACCGGCGACGCGCTCTCCCCCGGAGTGCTCGGCGCCCTGCTCTCCGCCGCGGAACTGGCGGTCCCGCTCTTCTTCGCGCTGTCCGGGCTGCTGCTGTACCGCCCCTGGGTGCGCGCCTGCCTGGACCGGACCCCCTCCCCCGCGGTCCGGGTCTACCTGTGGCGCCGGGCGCTGCGGGTGCTGCCCGCCTACTGGCTGGTCGCGGTCGCCGCCATGCTGATCTGGTCCGACGACAACCCGGGCACGGCCACCGCCTGGCTGGAGGTGCTCACCCTCACCTTCACCTACAACACCGACCCCTGGTGGGTGGGCACCGGCCCCTACGGACTGGGCCAGATGTGGAGCCTGTGCGTGGAGGTCAGCTTCTACCTGCTGCTCCCGCTCTTCGCCGCGGTCCTCGGCCGGTACGCCGCCCGGGGCGCCGACGCCGAGGCCCGCGCCCGCCGGCTGCTCACCGGGCTGGGCGCGCTGAGCGTGCTCGGGCTGCTCGCGTTCATCCCGCAGTTCTATCCCGAGCACCACGCCTACATGCACGCCTGGCTGCCGCGCTGCCTCGGCCTGTTCGCGGTGGGCATGGCGCTGGCCGTGATCACCGAGTGGGCCTGGCGGGAGCCGGGGCCCGACGGCCCGGTCCGCCGGTTCTGCGCCACGCTGCGCCGGCACTCCACGCTCTGCTGGGCCCTGGCCGCCGTGGTCTACGCGCTCAACTCCACCCCGGCCGCCGGCCCCCGGTTCGTCGGCGTGGACGGGTTCTGGATCTCGGTGATCGCGACGCTCACCTCGATGCTCTTCGCGTTCTTCGTGATCGCCCCGGTGGCGGTGCTGCCCGGGAAGGGCTCGGCGCCCCGGCCGCACCGCTGGCGGGAGGGGGCCTGGCTGGAGACCGTGCTCTCCCACCCGCTCGCGCTCTACCTCGGCAAGATCTCCTACGGCATCTTCCTCTGGCAGTTCGTGGTGCTCTACCTGTGGCGGGCCTTCACCGGGCAGGAGATCTTCACCGGCTCGTTCTGGCTGGACATGGTCCCGGTGACCGCGGGCACCGTGCTGCTGGCCGCCGCCACCCACCGCTGGGTCGAGGAGCCGATGCGCCGGCTCAACGGCCTGGTCCGCCCGCCCGGCGCCCCGCGCCCCCGCAAGCCGAGCCTGGTCGACGGGGCCTGACCCCGCCTCCGGTGTGATCTCGAGGCTGCGGCCCTGCCGGAGCCTCGAGATCACCGGCGTACACGGGGAAGGGGTCAGTCCTTCTCGGCGTCGCCGTCCTTCTCCTCGTCCTTCCCGTCCTTCGTCCCGCCGTCCTCGGAATCCTCCGCGTCCTCGGAGTCCTCGGCGTTCTCCTCCGACCACGGGTCCCCCTCGGTGGCGGGGGCCAGCTCGCCGAAGGTCACCCAGTTCATGCAGAGGTCCTCCTCGCTGGTGCTCAGCGCCAGCTGGGTGCCGGCGCCGTCCAGCGGCAGGTACCAGGTCCCGCCGTCCGGCGCCGCGGGCAGCACCGCGGACCGCCAGGCGTCCCCGATCACCGCGTTCACCTCGGTGTCGGTCTCCGAGGTGTAGGCGATGGTCAGCACCATCGTCGGCCCGCCGAACGAGCTCACCTCCCACATCGCCTGGCCGCCGAAGGTCACCAGGCACTCCTCGTCCTCCGGCGGGCCGAAGAACGCGCTGCCCTCGGCCGGCTTGGCCGGGACCAGGTAGCCGGCCTCGTTGAAGACCAGCGCCGAGTCGGCGGGCTGGGGGACCCGGATCCGCTCCGCCACGCCGTCCGGCGCCAGCGGGCTGAGCACGTTGGAGCTGAGCCGCCGCTGGCCGTTCCAGGGCAGCACGATGTCGTCGGGGACCGGCCGGGAGTAGATCCCGGCCTCGGCCGGAACCCCCTCCACCGAGGCGCGCACCGTGTCCAGGTACCAGCGGACCCGGTCGCCGCTGAGGGTGTCGGCGAAGGCGTAGGTGGAGTAGCCGCCGAACGCGGCGAAGACCAGCGTCCCGGCGACCGCCGCGGTCCGGCTGCTCTTCGGCGGCAGCGGCCGGCGCCGGACCCCCGGGTCGGCCCGCCGCTCCTCCAGGGTCGGGATGAACGCCAGCGCGACCACCACGGCGAGGATGAGCGCGGCGTCGGCGACGTAGCGCGGGTCGTAGCCGATCGTCTCCTGGTAGCGGCCGCGGGCGATGACGGTGGGCAGCGCGTCCACCACGACCAGGTAGCCGGCGAGCAGCGCCCAGGCCCGCCAGGCGCGCCGCCGGAACACCACGCTGGCCGCGACCACGGCCAGCAGCACCGCCCAGGCCGCGCCGACCGCCCAGGCCGCCGGTTCGAGCAGGCCGCCGGCCGGGGTGACCGGCCCCCACTCCCCCGGGCCGCCCATCGCGCCGACCGGGAAGGTCTCGCCGAGCATCCGGCCGGCCAGGCCGAGCGCGGTGTCGCCGTCCGGGCGGCCGGCCCCCTCGCCCTCCGCGGTCTCCTGCAGCGACAGGTAGACCAGGCCGTGCACGACGCTGAGCAGCGCCATCCCCACCCAGAACGGCATGTCCCGGTCGAGGGTGCGCCAGAGCACCCGGGGCAGCCGGCCCTGCACGACGAAGGCGGCCGCGAACGCGAACAGCAGCGGCGGCAGGAACATCGCCTTGACCGAGAAGGCCATGCCGAGCACCACGGCCCCGGCGGTCATCCAGGCGTAGCGGGCCTCGCCGCTGCGCAGGTAGCGGACGGTCCACAGCAGCGCCAGCACGATGGCCAGCTGGAACGGGATCGCGTTCAGCGCCGCCGACCACCAGGCCAGCACCGGCATGGTGAGCGGGGCGAACAGGAACAGCGCCAGCGGCGGGAGGATCGCCCAGCGGCGGCCGAACAGCACCCACAGCAGCCGGAACAGCCCGATCGCCGCCCCGGCCTGGAAGAGCATCATGACGCCGCAGGTCAGGCCCCAGTTGTACGGGGAGATCGCGGTCTGGATGTAGGCCAGCAGCTTCGCACCGGGCATCAGGTGGCCCTTGTGCAGGTCGGTCAGGTACTCGACGGTGAGGTTGTGGGCGGCGGCGTCCGCGACGAACAGGAAGTCGTCCTCGATGAAGTAGGCCTGCCGCAGCACGTAGGCCTTGAGCACCAGGGAGGCCAGGATCAGCGCGCCGCCCAGCATCACGATGGGGTCGCGCACACCCCGCTCCAGCAGCGCGGCCGGCCGGGCCCCGGAGGCCCGCTCCGCGCGCTCCCCGGTCCGCTCCTCCGCCGGCTCCCCGGCCGGCTTTCCGGCACCGTCCACGGCGGCCGGCTCGGAGGGGGCCTGTCCATCGGATCCGCGCATGCCGCTCTCTTCCCCGGCCCGGTGGCCGACCGGTTGACGTGACCGCGTAAGAGAGTGTCACAATACAACAGGTTCCATATCCCTCCCCGTTGATCATCGCAGGTATGAGCGCGATACCCGACGGTAGCCGAAGGTAGATGAGAACTTGATCCACCAGCCTCCGGAGGAGGGAGTGAGCGCGGTGAGCCTGGACGAGGTCCGCCGGGACTGGACCCGGCTGGGATCGGCCGAGCCGCTGTGGGCGGTCTGCGTCGACCCGGACAAGCGCAACGGCGGCTGGGACGACGAGGAGTTCCTCGCCTCCGGCGCCGCGGAGATCGACGGGGCCCTCGCCCGCCTCGCCGAGCTGGGCGTCGGGCACGGCACCGGCCGCGCCCTGGACTTCGGCTGCGGCGCCGGCCGGCTCTCCAACGCGCTGGCCCGGCACTTCGAGGCGGTCGACGGGGTCGACATCTCCGCCCCCATGCTGGCAGAGGCCCGCCGGCTGGACCGGAGCGGGGGGCGCATCACGTTCCACCTGAACGAGGCCCCCGACCTGTCCGCCTTCCCGGACGACTCCTTCGACCTGGTCTACACCGACCTGGTGCTGCAGCACCTGCCGCCCGAGCTCGCCGCGGGCTACCTGCGCGAGTTCACCCGGGTGGCGCGGCCCGGCGGGGCGATGGTGCTCGGCGTGCCCGCGCGCGAGCGCGCCACCTTCAAGGGCCTGGTCTTCCGGTACGCCCCCTGGCCGCTGATCCGGCTGGCCCAGCGGGTCCTGCTGCGCTATCCGGCGCCGATGCGGATGCACACCTGGAGCCCCGAGCGGATCGCCGCCGCGCTCGCCGACGGCTCCGCACCGGGCCGGGCACCGCGGATCGCCGCCTCCGAGGAGTACTGGGGCGGCGACCACTGGCAGCACCTGCGGCACTTCGTCGCCGTCCCGCCCCGGGAGGAGTCCCCGTGACCGGTTCCCCCGCCGAGCGCACCGCGCCGGCCCGGCGCCCCCCGTTCCGGGCGACTCTGGGCCGCTCCGCGGCGCTGTTCTCCGCCTTCCGCAAGGAGCAGACCGACCCGGACCTGTTCTACGGCACGCTGGCCCGGGACACCGTGGACCAGCTGCTCGGCTACACCAGGCTGGACGGCGCCGTGGTGGTGGACGTCGGCGGCGGCCCCGGCTACTTCGCCGACGAGCTGCGCGCCGCCGGGGCGCACTGCGTGTGCGTGGACGCCGACGCCGGCGAGATGCGGCTGCGCGACGGCGACCTGCCCGACACCGCGCTCCTCGGCAGCGCCCTCGACCTGCCGCTCCGCACCGGCTCGGTGGACGTGTGCTTCTCCTCCAACGTGCTGGAGCACGTCCCCGACCCGCGCCGGATGGCCGACGAGATGGTCCGGGTGACCCGGCCGGGCGGCCTGGTGTACCTCTCCTACACGCTGTGGCTGTCCCCGTGGGGCGGGCACGAGACCTCGCCGTGGCACTTCCTCGGCGGCCGCTACGCCGCGGAGCGCTTCGCCCGCAAGCACGGCCGCCGCCCCAAGAACGACTTCGGCCGCACCATGTTCGCGGTCTCCGCCGCGGAGATGCTGCGCTGGCTGCGCACCCGGGACGACGTCACCGCGGTGGATGTGCTGCCGCGCTACCTCCCCGCCTGGATGAAGCCGGTGGTGCACGTCCCCGGCGCACGCGAGGTCATCACCTGGAACCTCCTCCTGGTCCTGCGCAAGCGCGGCTGAGCGGCCCGGGACCGCCCGGCCGCCCCATCGGAGGCGCGGACGGGCCCCGCCCCTCCACCGTCCGCCGAGCGACCGCCGGAAGGCTCCGAACCGGCCGCCACCGCGCTCTCCCCACGGACCGGCGGACAGGAGCCCTCCCCGCCTCCGCCGCCAGGGAGGCGCGGAGACGCCCGGCCGCCTCTTTTCCGTACCTACCGGCCGACACCTACCGGCCGACCGAAGAACCCACCGCGCGCCCGATGAGGAGATGCCACGGGCGCGGAACACGGCGAGTGGTTGAAAACAGCCCTCCGCCCCGGAAGAATCCCAGGTCACCGAGACTGCTCCCCGCACGCGCGGGGATGGACC
>Ga0079224_100001669_pt1 | contig 26038 bp, 37 predicted proteins | sample Stecom2015_FD_80414 | JGI IMG/M metagenome (GOLD analysis project Ga0079224, IMG submission 80414) | Agricultural soil microbial communities from Utah to study Nitrogen management - Steer compost 2015 | ecosystem: Environmental > Terrestrial > Soil > Agricultural land | place: USA: Utah... | reverse complement strand
ATCAATGCGATAAATACCTATAAAACTTCCAAGCAACTTTTTGAATTGCTCCGAGACACTTTAGGCATTGCCAAAATTAACAGCAAGTTGGGCATTATTGAAATTGAACGCGGAAATTACAAGGAAGGATTAAAATACGCACATTCGGCTATTAAAGAACTGGAAGAAAGAAATCTTCAAAATGAGCTCAGAGTTACCTATCAGAACCTAGCCAATGCCTATTATAACATAGGCGCTTTCCAGAAAGCCATAGAATATTATTCCAAGAACTTAACCTTGGAAGAAGAACTAAACAGCAACGCCGGAAAGTTTACCGCTTATAACAAGCTGGCCGAGTTATACTCTATGCAAAAAGAAAACCGAAAAGCCATAGACTATTACGAAAAAGCTTTAAGTCTTCCGTTTAGTAATACCGATTCTATTCGAAGTGAAATTTTGCCAAAACTAGGTAGCGAATATCTTCAGTTTAAAGATTACAACAAAGCCACTTCTTTACTTATAGAAGGATTGCAGTTAAACAGAGCGCAAAATAACTCGCATGGGTTGTTGCTTACGCTTAACAGTTTAGGAACTTTAAATTTTCAATTGCGAAATTTTAAAACTGCCGAAGCACAGCTTTTAGAAGCCAATGCCATTGCCGAAAAATTGCAGGATAACGAAGCGTTACTAGCCAACTACAAAAGCCTGAAAACGCTGGATTCCACGCTTAACCGCTTTAACAGTGCTTATGTGTGGCAGCGCAAATACTATGATTTAAAAACCAAATTAATACCGGTTAAAACTTCGGTTGATGAAGCGTTGCTTGAAACCGAAATAGGTACTGAACAACTTGTAGAAACAATTCCGCAAGAAACCAAACCGGCTAAAGCAGAAACCTCTCAAAAAAGTAACTTTTTAAACAGTGAAAACTTAAAAATTCTGTTTTACGTACTAATTTCCATTTTAGTTATAATTATGTTTATCATCGTGTTTGGCTTTTCCAAGAAAAATGCAACCCTAAAACAGTTACAGGATTTGGAAGATGAAAACAAAAAGCTAGAACTTCAAAACGAAGCCATTATAGAACAAACCAAACATCTAGAAGATGTGAACAAAGTAAAAGACAAGCTTTTCTCTATAGTTTCGCATGATTTAAAAGACTCGTTAACTTCTATTAACGGATTTATAGATTTATTAAAAGACGGATCATTATCGCAGCAGGAATTTGAAAAACTCATTCCGGAGCTTAGCGAAAATGCCAGCAATGCCTCTTTATTGCTATTCAATCTGTTAAACTGGTCTAAGTCTCAAATGCAGTCCTTAGAACCCAACCCAAGCTTATTTGATGTGCAAGAGGTTTTCGAGGAGAAATTAAAACTTTTAGACCAGCGATTTACGGCAAAAAACATCAATATTGTAGACCATACTTTACGCGATTTTGTTTATGCCGACAGAAGCATGCTGGAAATTATCGTTCAAAACCTACTTACCAATGCCTTGAAATTTACACGGCCCGGCGGTACCATAACCGTATCAAACCATATTAGCAACGGAAACTCCATTTTGAGCGTATCTGATACCGGAGTTGGTATTCCCAAGGAAAATCTGGATAAACTCTTTAAAGCCAACTCCTTAACTACCATTGGCACAAAGAATGAAAAAGGAACCGGTTTAGGGCTTTCTATTTGTAAAGAGTTAACCGAACTAAACAAAGGTAAAATTTGGGTGGAAAGTACCTTGAATGTGGGAACAACGTTTTACGTACAGTTACCCAAAACCAAACCAAACAATTAATCTGCTTTAGGCAGGAACACTTCGGCCATCATACAGCGTGCACTTCCACCACCACAGGTTTCTATAGTTTCTAGCGAACTGTATATTATGGCACTGTGCTTTTCTAATGTTGAAACTTGTTGAGGTGTTAAACTACGGTAAGCTGCTTCACTCATTACTAAAAAAGACTGGTTGTTTTCTCCTTTTACCTGCAGCATGTTTCCTGCAAATTGGTGCATCTGTGTTTCGGTAATGGCAACGACTTCTTTATGGGTTTCTTTTAGGTGGTGTAATACTTGCTTACGTTCTTTTTTATCATCTATGCTATCCAAACAGATAACGGCAAAAGCTTCGCCTAAACACATCATAACATTGGTGTGATAAATAGGTAAACGTTCGCCGTTTACGGTTTGATTGGCGGTAAATACTACCGGAAAATAATCAAAATCCTCACAAAACTCTATAAAAAGGTCTTCATCGGCTCTTGGGGAAAGTGCACAATAGGCTATTTTATGCACTCTATCCAGAAGCAAACTTCCGGTGCCTTCAAGAAAAACAGACTCTTCCTCGGCAGCCGTATAATCCATTATTTCATTGATTACAAATCCCTGTTCTTCCAGTAGAAGCAAAATGTCTTCACGTCTTTCTTTTCGTCTGTTTTCGGCAAACATAGGGTAAAGCGCTACGGTACCATTTTCGTGAAAAGAGACCCAATTGTTAGGGAAAATTGAATCCGGTGTATCGCTTTCCAGAATGTCTTCTACCACAACAACGTTTACTCCACGTGATTTTAATTTGAACACAAAAGCGTCAAATTCTTCTTGTGCGCGTGCATTTATTTCTTTGTTTTTTATATCCAGGTCTTCCTGAAAATAGTTGTTTACTGCTGTTTGTTCATTCATCCTAAACTGTACCGGACGAATCATTAAAATGGTATTGGTGATTTGTTGCATTTAAGTACGTATAATTGAGGTCAAAATTACATTTTTTATCTGCTATCTTTTCTATCTTTATGAAAATTTATGCATGAAAATTAACGTTATTTTTTTGCTGCTGGCATTGCTTGCTGAAATTTTGGGTACCATAGGCGGGTTTGGTTCTTCTGTGTTTTTTGTGCCTATCGGAAATTTCTATTTTGATTTCTATTCTGTTTTGGGTTTAACCGCCATTTTTCACCTTTCCAGCAATCTAAGTAAAATTGTATTATTCAGAAAAGGATTAAATAAGTTTCTTCTACTATATATCGGTGTACCTTCAGTTTTATTTGTAATTATTGGTGGTTTGCTTTCAAAGCATCTTAATACCTTGTATCTCGAGGTTTTTTTGGGTATATTTTTAGTTGCTTTAAGTTTGCTCTTTTTAATCCGAAAAGAGCTTCTGGTCGTACCCAACAAAAAAAACTCCTTACTTGGCGGCGTTATGTCCGGGTTTTCAGCAGGTTTACTGGGAACCGGCGGTGCCATTCGCGGACTTACCATGGCCGCATTCAATTTAGAGAAAGGTGTTTTTATCGCTACTTCGGCTTTTATTGATTTTATGATTGACTTTTCCAGAACCTTTGTCTATTATGCCAATGGTTATATCCATAAGCACGACTTAATTTATGTCCCTTTTCTTTTGGCAATTGGTCTTACCGGTACGTATTTGGGGAAACGTATTTTAAAACATATTCCTCAGGAAAAATTTAAAAAACTATCGCTTGTCCTTATTTTAATTATTGGCGTGATTACTATTGGCAGGCTAATATTGAGTACTAACTAATTCCTAATAAAAAATGAAAAAACTACAATTTAGCAAAACCATAAATGCTCCTGTAAGTAAGGTATACAATACCATGCTTGGGCTGGACAACATAGAAACCTATCAACAATGGACAAAAGTATTCAATCCGACTTCTACCTATGAAGGAAAATGGAAAAAAGGGACTAAAATTGTTTTTGTAGGAACTCATGAAGATGGCACTCGTGGTGGCATGATTTCTGAAGTTATTGAAAATATCCCTAACTCGTTTGTATCTGTAAAGCACTACGGAGTTTTAGACGGCGAAAAGGAAATTACTACAGGTCCAGAAGTTGAAAAATGGGCCGGTGGTTTGGAGAATTATTTCTTTGAATCACACGGCAAGAGTACAATCGTAACCGTAGAAACCGATTCTACAGAAGATTTTATTGCCTATTTTACGGAAACCTGGCCTAAAGCACTTAACAGGCTTAAGGAGCTGTCAGAACAGGCGAACTAACTTTACGCTCTAATCAGCGGTAAAGTAGAACAACGCAGCAAACCTTCCTGTTTGGCAATTTCGGCGTACGGAACTTCTTCCACAGTAAATCCGTTTTCCCGCAACCAAGTGTTTAATCGCGTAAAGTTTTTTTCAGAAATGACCACATCGTCGGCAATAGAAAAAATATTGCTGTTCATATGGTACATTTCGTCTCGGGTAATGTGAAAGAGGTTTTCTTTCCCAAAAAGGTTTACCAAATACATGTAGTCACTTTCTTCTCTAAAACCACTTTTGTAGATAATGCCTTTGTTTTTTCCAACAGGCTGGAAGCAGCAGTCTAGATGCAAGGCATTGTCCCGTGCTTCAATTTTGGATTTAACCAAATCGAATTCTTTTACTATTTTATGCGGAAATTGTGCTTTCATCCAGCGCACACCTTCCATATTGGTACGGGCAGTAATGTATGAGGCATAGTCACTTCCTTTGTAGGTACCTATAAAAATGTGGTTGTTCCACAAAATGACATCGCCACCTTCAATGTGTACTTCTTCCGGCGGACGAATTACTTTTTCCGGATTGATTTGTTCTATAATGTATTGGATGGCTTCCAGTTCGTTTTCTCTTTCAGGTAAAATGTTTGCTTTTACAAAAATGTCATCAATAACAAACGCAATATCGCGGGCAAAAATTTGATTGCAGTCTTTTAGTATTTCGGGGCGGTATACTTTTACGTTGTACTTTTCCAGAACTCTTGCAACAGCTTCCATTTCTGCTACCATATCGGGTTCTACGGGATAGGTTCCGGCTAAAATATGCTCTAATGATTTTGGGTCATAAGCTTCTGCTGCCGTAGGGGTTGGACCGTTACTTACAGCTGTGCCTAAAACTACAGCGCGCAGCCTTGAGGTTTCGTTTTTTACGTTTAGTTTAAGCATATGAAATGCAGAAATTTCTACCTCTTTTCAATGGGTTGAAACGGACGCAGTGTTTTTCCGGTATAAATTTGTCGTGGTCTGCCAATAGGTTCTTTGCCCAGTCGCATTTCACGCCACTGTGCTACCCAACCCGGTAAACGTCCTAAAGCAAACATAACGGTAAACATTTCTACAGGAATACCCATAGCACGGTAAATAATACCTGAGTAAAAATCTACATTGGGATATAGTTTTCTGTCTACAAAATAAGCGTCTTCCAAAGCTTCGCGTTCTAAGCCTTTGGCAATATCCAGAATAGGGTCTTGAATGCCTAAGTTACCCAAAACTTCATCTGCTGATTTTTTGATAATTTTCGCTCTGGGATCAAAGTTTTTATACACGCGGTGTCCAAAGCCCATTAACCTAAACGGATCGTTTTTGTCTTTGGCCTTGGCCATATACTTTTTAGTGTCACCACCGTCTTGTTTTATGGCTTCAAGCATTTCCAAAACAGCTTGATTTGCACCACCGTGTAATGGTCCCCAAAGTGCAGAAATACCTGCTGACAAGGAAGCAAAAAGTCCGGCGTGTGAAGAACCAACAATTCGCACGGTTGAAGTGGAACAGTTTTGTTCGTGATCGGCATGAAGAATAAGTAATTTGTCTAGAGCATCTACCATAACCGGATTTAATTCATAATCCTGATTAGGTTGTTTAAACATCATCTTTAATACATTCTGCACATAGCCTAGGTTATTATCACCGTAATCCAGTGGTAACCCTAACTTTTTACGTAAGGTCCAGGCTACCAGCACAGGAAATTTTCCTAAAATTCGTACAATGGCATTGTACATATCTTCTTCCGAATCTACATTAACTGATGATGGGTTGAATGCCGTTAAGGCACTTGTTAAAGAAGAAAGTACACCCATAGGATGAGCCGATTTTGGAAAAGCATCTAATATTTTCTTGACGTCATCATCAACAATAGAGTGTTTTTTTATGTCTGAATGAAACTTTGAAAGTTGTTCTTGCGTAGGTAATTCCCCGAATATTAAAAGATAAGCTACTTCTAAAAAGTCGGCTTTTTCGGCTAGTTCTTCAATAGTATAGCCTCTGTATCTTAAAATTCCTTTTTCACCGTCTAAGAAAGTAATAGCACTTAAGCACGAGCCCGTATTTTTATAACCGGGATCTATGGTTACTACGCCTTTTGTGGTACTTCTTAGTTTGCTAATATCTATAGCTACTTCATTTTCTGTTCCTGTATATAAAGGAAATTCGTATTTTTCATTGTTTATTTCTAGTGTAGCAGTCTTTGACATAGGGTGAATATTTGTATTAAAATTATACTTTATTTGAGTTTTACGAAAATACGAAATATCTCACGATTTTTAAAGGGTTAAACCAACGTTTTCTTAATAAAACTATTACTAAAATTGATGTCTAAAAAAAGCGATTACCCTTGTAATCGCTTTTTGAATATCAGAATTGGTTTTCAGTGAATTTTAAATGCTTTTTCCTGCGGATAGTAGGCTACCTCTTCCAGTTCTTCTTCAATGCGTAGCAGCTGGTTGTATTTTGCCATACGGTCACTTCGAGAAGCCGAACCTGTTTTTATTTGCCCGGTATTTAAAGCTACTGCCAAGTCGGCTATGGTGTTGTCTTCTGTTTCACCTGATCGGTGTGACATTACCGAGGTATATCCTGCATTGTGCGCCATATTTACAGCGGCTATAGTTTCTGTGAGTGTGCCTATTTGGTTTACTTTTATTAGTATGGAATTGGCTATGTTGTTTTCAATACCTTTTGATAAACGTTCAACATTGGTAACAAACAAATCATCACCCACCAGCTGGACTTTATCTCCTACTTTCTCTGTTAAATACTTCCAGCCATCCCAATCGTTTTCATCCATACCATCTTCAATTGATATAATTGGGTATTTTTGACAAAGTGTAGCTAAATAATCTGCTTGCTCTTTACTAGTTCTTACTTTTCCGGAACTACCTTCAAACTTGGTGTAGTCATATTTTCCATTCACATAAAACTCTGCGGCTGCGCAGTCCAAAGCCAGCATGATGTTTTCTCCCAATTTGTATCCCGCTTTGGTTACGGCAATACCTATGGTGTCCAGTGCATCTTCAGTTCCGTTAAATGCCGGAGCAAAACCACCTTCATCGCCTACTGCAGTACTTAAACCCCTATCGTGTAATACTTTTTTTAAGCTGTGAAAAATTTCCGTTCCCATTTGCATGGCTTGGGTAAAGTTTTTTGCTTTTACAGGCATAATCATAAACTCCTGAAATGCTATAGGTGCATCACTATGTGAACCGCCGTTGACAATGTTCATCATAGGTACAGGCAGTGTATTTGCACTTACGCCACCAACATACCTATACAAGGGCATACCCAGTTCATTGGCTGCGGCTTTGGCCACAGCAAGCGAAACACCTAAAATGGCATTAGCACCAAGTTTGGATTTGTTTGGTGTACCGTCGAGTTCAATCATCAGTTTGTCTATTTTATTTTGTTCAAAAACAGACATACCCTGAAGCTTTCCGGCAAGGGTTTGATTTACATTATTTACAGCCTTTTTAACTCCTTTGCCCATATAGGCATTTTCGCCGTCTCTGAGTTCTACGGCTTCATGCTCACCGGTTGATGCACCTGAAGGTACTGCGGCTCGACCTAATATACCGTTTTCTGTAATTACATCTACTTCTACGGTTGGATTTCCACGGGAATCGAAAATTTGTCTTGCGTGTATATTTAGTATTAAGCTCATAGGATTACTTCTTTATGTTTTTTTATGTTTTGAATAAATTGGTCAAAGAGGTATTCTGCATCGTGTGGTCCCGGACTTGCTTCGGGATGGTACTGTACTGAAAAGCAGTTTTTGGTTTTCATCCTAATGCCTGCAACGGTGTTATCGTTTAGATGCACATGCGTAATTTGAAATTCCGGATGGTTTTCCACATCTTCTCGGGTTACGGCAAAGCCATGATTTTGTGAGGTAATTTCTCCTTTACCTGTTTCCAAATTTTTTACCGGATGATTTATCCCTCTGTGCCCGTTATGCATCTTATAAGTTGAAATGCCATTGGCTAAAGCTATAATTTGATGTCCCAGACAAATTCCGAACAAAGGTAGGTTTCTAGAGATGATTTCTTTGGCCAGTTGCTGTGCTTCTTTTAATGGTTCCGGATCTCCGGGACCATTGGAAAGAAAGTAGCCGTCGGGGTTCCACTGTTCCATTTCTTGAAATGAAGTATTATAGGGAAATACTTGTATGTATGCATCGCGTTTGGCTAGATTTCGGAGGATGTTCTTTTTTACTCCGATGTCCAATGCTGCTATTTTAATAGTCGCGTTGGGGTTTCCCACAAAATAGGGTTCTTGAGTGGATACTTTTGAGGCCAATTCAAGACCGTTCATGTCAGGCACTTTGGACAACTTCTCTTTTAATGCGTCTATATTTTCAATATCCGTAGAAATTACTGCGTTCATAGCGCCATGATCTCTTATATGGCTTACCAACGCTCTTGTGTCTACATCTGAAATGGCAAAAAGATGGTTTTGATTTAGAAAGTTTTCCAAAGAGTCGTCTGAAGCTACTCTGGAGTGTGTATAGCTAAAATTTCTGCATATCAATCCGGCTATTTTTACTCCATCTGATTCTACTTCGTCATGGTTTACGCCATAGTTACCTATATGTGCATTGGTGGTTACCATTAACTGCCCAAAGTAAGACGGATCTGTAAAAATTTCCTGATAGCCTGTCATTCCGGTATTGAAGCATACTTCTCCGAAGGCAGTTCCTTCTTTATTGCCAACGGCTTTTCCATAGAATACGGTTCCGTCGGCCAGTAAAATGAGTGCTTTTTTTCTTTTTGTGTATTTCATTTATTTGAAAAGTTTAGCAAAATTGCATAAAAAAAGGATAAACTAAAACAGTTTATCCTTTTTATTTATTAATGCTTATTAACATTTATTCTTCTTCGTTTGTTGCTTCTTTATTTTCAACAACCGGGGCTGCTGCTGGCTTGCTTCCGCCTCGTCTACTTCTACGTGTAGTTTTCTTTGGTTTTCCGGCATTGTATAGTTCGTTATAATCTACAAGCTCTATCATTGCCATGGCTGCATTGTCTCCCAATCTGTTTCCAAGCTTGATAATTCGGGTATAACCACCTGGTCTGTCCCCTACTTTTTGGGCTACTTCTCTAAAAAGTTCGGCTACGGCTTCCTTTTGTCTTAATCTGCTGAAAACGATTCGTCTATTGTGTGTGGTGTCTTCTTTAGATTTTGTAATCATGGGCTCTACAAACTGCTTTAAGGCTTTTGCCTTAGCTACAGTAGTGTTAATGCGTTTATGTTCTATTAAAGAACATGCCATGTTGGCTAACATTGCACTTCTGTGTGCCGTTTTTCTACCTAAGTGATTTCCTTTTTTTCCGTGTCTCATGACGTTTGTGTTTTAGCCTTTATCTTGCATCTACTCGCTTTGAGGAGCAAATTATAAAGGAATTAATCTTTATCTAATTTATATTTTGACAAATCCATACCGAAGTTTAGACCTTTAACGTTTACCAGCTCTTCAAGCTCGGTTAGCGATTTTTTACCAAAGTTTCGGAATTTCATTAAGTCGTTTTTGTTGAATGATACTAAATCTCCAAGTGTATCTACTTCAGCCGCTTTTAAACAGTTTAATGCGCGTACAGAAAGATCCATATCTACTAATTTAGTTTTTAGTAGTTGTCTCATATGAAGTGATTCTTCATCATAGGCTTCTGTTTGTGCAATTTCATCGGCTTCCAAGGTGATACGCTCGTCTGAGAATAACATGAAGTGATGAATAAGTGTTTTTGCCGCTTCGGTTAATGCATCTTGTGGATTGATAGAGCCATCTGTGATGATTTCAAAAACTAATTTTTCATAATCGGTTTTTTGTTCTACACGATAGTTTTCTATGCTGTATTTTACATTTTTGATGGGTGTATAAATAGAATCTGTAAAGATGGTTCCTATGGGTGCTGAAGCTTTTTTGTTTTCTTCTGCCGGAACGTATCCTCTACCTTTTTCTATGGTAATTTCCATATTGATATTTACCTTAGGGTCGAGGTTACAGATAACCAATTCTGAGTTGAGAACTTGAAATCCGGAGATAAACTTTTGAAAGTCGCCTGCGGTAATTTGTTCTTGTCCTGAGATTGAAATGGAAACAGATTCGTTGTCAATATCGTCTATTTGTCTTTTAAAGCGAATTTGTTTTAAGTTAAGAACCATTTCAGTAACATCTTCAACTACACCGGGAATGGTAGAAAACTCATGGTCTACACCTTCTATTTTAACTGATGTAATGGCAAATCCTTCAAGAGAAGATAAAAGTACTCTTCTTAAAGCATTTCCTACAGTTAAACCGTAACCAGGCTCCAAGGGTCTGAATTCAAACTTCCCTTCGAAGTCGGTTGAATCAATCATGATTACTTTGTCTGGTTTTTGAAAATTAAATACTGCCATATTTGCGATTTGTATCAGTTATTATTTAGAGTATAATTCGACGATGAATTGCTCGTTTATGTTTTCCGGAATTTGAATTCTAGCGGGTACAGAAACATAAGTACCTTCTTTCTTTTCACTGTTCCAGGTAATCCACTCATAGATATGACTGGAGTTTGCCAGCGACTTTTCTATAGCTTCCAGAGATTTTGATTTTTCTCTGACAGCTACTACATCACCGGCTTTTAGTGAGTATGATGGTATGTTTACTAAATTACCATTTACGGTAATGTGTCTGTGTGAAACCAATTGTCTTGCGCCTCGTCGTGATGGTGCAATTCCCATTCTGTATACTACGTTATCTAGTCTTGATTCACATAATTGCAGCAATACCTCACCTGTAATTCCGGGTGCGGCTGTTGCTTTTTTAAACATGTTTCTGAATTGTCTTTCCAGAATACCGTAGGTATATTTTGCTTTTTGCTTTTCGGCTAATTGAATAGCGTACTCCGATTTTTTTCCACGGCGTCTGTTGTTTCCGTGTTGACCTGGAGGATAATTTCTTTTTTCGAAAGCTTTATCTTCTCCAAAAATAGCTTCGCCAAATTTACGTGCTATTTTAGTTTTAGGACCAGTATATCTTGCCATTTTAAATTGTTTAGTGAGAGCAGTTATTGAATTCAGGTCTTAAATAGTAAATCCTTCTATAACTGTTAAGTCTCTCGTGATTGATTATACTTAAATTAATTATACTCTTCTTCGTTTTGGAGGTCTACATCCATTGTGTGGTAATGGAGTTACGTCAATTATTTCGGTAACTTCAATGCCAGCGTTGTGAATAGATCGAATAGCAGATTCTCTACCATTTCCCGGACCTTTAACAAAAACTTTTACTTTCTTTAACCCTGCTTCTTGTGCTATAGCTGCGGCATCTTCTGCAGCCATTTGGGCAGCATAAGGTGTATTTTTCTTTGATCCTCTAAAGCCCATTTTTCCGGCTGATGACCAAGAAACAACATCTCCTTTTTTGTTGGTTAAGGAAATAATAATGTTATTAAAAGAAGCGGTAATGTGTGCTTCTCCTATAGCGTCTACTATTACTTTACGTTTTTTAGTACTTGACTTTGCCATATTAAATCTTAGTTTTAGTTGTTAGCTTTTAGTTATTAGAATCCTAAACATTTCTATTTCAAGCAGATTCGTCTAACTTCTAAACCCTAATGACTAACGTCTTTTTTTAATTATTATTTAGTTGCTTTTTTCTTGTTGGCAACAGTTTTTCTTCTCCCTTTTCTGGTTCTGGAGTTGTTTTTGGTACGCTGACCTCTAAGCGGAAGTCCTGCTCTATGGCGAATACCTCTGTAACAACCTATATCCATTAAACGTTTGATGTTTAATTGTGTTTCAGAACGCAATTCGCCTTCAATAGTGTAGGCTCCAACTGCGTCACGAATACTCCCGATTTGGTCGTCTGTCCAGTCTTGAACTTTTGTGTTTTCGTCTACTTTAGCGGTAGCTAAAATTTCTTGGGCTCTACTTTTACCTATTCCATAGATATAAGTTAATGCAATTACGCCTCTTTTTTGTTTTGGTATGTCTACCCCTGCAATTCTTGCCATAATTATCCTTGTCTTTGTTTGAATCTAGTATTCTTTTTGTTAATTACGTAAAGTCTTCCTTTTCTGCGCACTATTTTACATTCTGCGCTTCTTTTTTTTACTGATGCTCTTACTTTCATCGTGTATTAGTATCTATAAGTTATTCTTGCCTTTGTTAAATCGTAAGGACTCATTTCTAATTTTACTTTATCTCCTGGTAACAATTTTATATAATGCATCCGCATTTTACCTGAGATATGTGCGGTTACAATGTGTCCGTTTTCTAATTCTACACGAAACATTGCATTGGATAATGCTTCTATAATTGTGCCGTCTTGTTCTATTGCTGCTTGTTTTGCCATAATATACTTACGCTACTGCTTTTCGGTTTTTTCCGGTTTTCATCAAGCCGTCATAGTGTCTGTTAAGTAAATATGAATTTACTTGCTGCATGGTATCTATTGCAACTCCTACCATAATTAATAAGGAGGTTCCTCCAAAAAACAATGCCCAACCCGATTGCACGTCCATTAACTTTACAATAACGGCAGGGAACACTGCAATTAAAGCAAGGAAAATAGATCCCGGCAAGGTAATTTGCGACATTATTCTATCTAAATATTCTGATGTTTCCGTACCCGGACGAATGCCGGGAATAAATCCACCATTTCGTTTAAGATCGTCTGCCATTTTATTGGTAGGGACAGTGATTGCTGTATAGAAATATGTAAAAATGATGATTAATACAGCAAACAACAGGTTATACCAAAATCCGAAAATATCTGCAAACTGTGCCTGTAACCATTGACCAACTGATGAATCTTTCATAAAATCCATTCCGCCAACTAATCCCGGCACAAACATAATAGCTTGTGCAAAGATGATGGGCATTACTCCGGAAGCATTAAGCTTTAACGGTATGTACTGTCTTGATCCAAATACATTTTTCTCGTAGCCACCTGAAGCGGTTCTTCGGGCATACTGTACGGCTATTTTTCTAACTGCCATTACCAGCATTACAGATGCTAAAATAATGACAAACCATATTACCAATTCAAACAGGATTAACATGATGTTGTTTCCTTCCATTCTGGAAGCTGCATTCTGTAAAAATGATTGAGGTAAAGTGGCTATTATACCTACCATAATTAAGAGAGAAATCCCGTTTCCTATTCCTTTGTCTGTAATTTTTTCACCTAACCACATGGCAAAAATACATCCAGTAACTAAAATAATAACAGATGAAAAGTAAAACGTAAACGATTGACCAAGTAAAAACGCTGAAGGTGGTATACCAAGCGTTGGTAAACTGGCTAAATATCCCGGGGCTTGTACTAAACAGATAAGTATAGTTAACCATCGGGTTATTTGGTTTATTTTTTTACGTCCGCTTTCTCCTTCTTTTTGGAGTTTTTGAAGATAGGGAATAGCAATACCCATCAACTGCACAACAATAGATGCAGAAATATAAGGCATAATTCCCAATGCAAAAACTGAAGCGTTGGCAAAAGCTCCACCGGTAAAGGCGTTAAGTAATCCTAACAATCCTTGTTCTGTATTACTTTGCAAGTCGCTTAACTGTGCCGCATCTATACCTGGTAATACAACCTGTGCTCCAAAACGATACACTAGCAGCAGACTTAAGGTTATTAGAATTCTGTTGCGTAATTCTTCAATCTTCCAAACGTTTTTTATGGTCTCTATGAACTTCATATTAATGTTAAGTCTTATAAGGTTACAACTTCTCCTCCGGCAGCCTCTATAGCGGCTTTTGCAGAAGCAGTGAATTTATGAGCAGTTACTTTAAGTTTTGCTTTTAATTCTCCTCTTCCTAATATCTTAACTAAATCATTTTTTGTGGCTAATCTTAAAGACACTAATGTTTCAAAATCTACGATATCTTTTATCTTCTTGTCATCAACCAGTTGTTGCAAGGTATCTAAATTTACACCTTGATAAGCTACGCGGTTGATATTGTTAAAGCCAAATTTAGGTACACGTCTTTGAAGTGGCATTTGTCCACCTTCAAACCCGATTTTCTTAGAATATCCTGAACGAGACTTTGCTCCTTTATGACCTCTTGTGGCAGTTCCGCCTTTTCCAGATCCTTGTCCGCGGCCTATACGTTTGCCTTGATTTTTAACTGAACCTTCTGCAGGTTTTAAATTACTTAAATCCATTTTTTTCAGTATGTATTATTTTGTTTCTTCAACAGAAACTAAATGTTTAACTTTATTTACCATACCTATTATGCTTGGTGTGGCTTCGTGTTCTACTACCTGTCCAATCTTTCTGAGTCCAAGTGATTCCAGGGTTCTCTTTTGGTTTAGAGAACGGTTGATTGCACTTTTAACCTTTGTTACTTTTATTTTTGCCATCGTTGTTCTTTTTAACCTTTAAAAACTTTTTCTAATGAAATTCCTCTTTCTCTTGCAATGGTGTTTGCATCACGCAGTTGTAACAACGCATCAAAGGTTGCTTTTACCACATTGTGAGGGTTTGATGAACCTTGAGATTTAGACAATACATCGTGAACTCCAACAGCCTCCAATACAGTTCTTACGGCTCCACCGGCGATTACTCCAGTACCTTCAGCGGCAGGAATAATGTTAACTCTTGCTCCTCCGTATTTGCCTTTTTGCTCGTGAGGTAGTGTTTTTCCTTTTAAAGGAATACGTACTAGATTCTTCTTAGCATCTTCTACGGCTTTAGCTATTGCACTGGCAACGTCTTTGGATTTTCGTAAACCGTGACCAACTACACCGGCTTCATCCCCAACAACTACTATTGCTGAAAAACCAAATGCTCTACCTCCTTTTGTTACTTTGGTAACTCTTTGTACGCCAACCAAACGATCTTTTAAATCTAATCCGCTTGGTTTTACTAATTCTGCGCTTTTATATTTCTGATACATAATTTCTTAGAATTTAAGTCCTGCTTCTCTAGCTCCTTCAGCTAATGATTTTACTCTTCCATGATATAAATAACCACCTCTGTCAAAAGAGATTGTATCTATGCCTGCTTTTAGGGCTTTTTCTGCTACTGCTTTCCCTACTAAGGCAGCAATTTCAGTTTTGGTTCCTTTTGCAGAACTAATGTTTTTGTCTCTTGAAGATGCTGAACTTATGGTTTTACCTGTTACATCATCTACAATTTGTGCATAAATTTCTTTATTGCTTCTGAAAACAGATAATCTTGGTCTAGTTTCGGTTCCTGAAACTATTTTTCGAACTCTGCTTTTTATTCTTAGTCTTCTTTCGTTTTTCGTTAATGCCATGACTTTTAATATTAAGCTGATTTACCTGCTTTTCTTCTTATTTCTTCTCCCACAAACTTAACTCCTTTTCCTTTGTAAGGTTCCGGTTTTCTGAAGCCGCGTATTTTTGCAGCGACTTGACCAACCAGTTGCTTGTCGTGTGAGGTTAATTTTACGATTGGATTTTTACCTTTTTCTGAAATGGTTTCAACTTTTACTTCAGGAGCCAAATCTATGATGATATTGTGCGAAAATCCTAAAGCTAGGTCTAGTTTTTGACCTTGATTGGTGGCTCTGTAACCTACTCCTACAAGTTCCAACTCTTTGGTCCAACCTTGAGAAACGCCTTTAATCATATTATTAATTAAGGCTCTGTATAATCCGTGTTTTGATTTTTCGGTTTTGCTGTCGGCTGCGCGCTCAACAATTACGTTTCCTTCTTCAACTTTAATAGTTACATTTGAGAATTCTTGGGTTAGTTCTCCCATTTTTCCTTTTACGGTAACTATATTGTCGTTTATTTCTACTGTAACTCCTTGCGGAATTGTTACTGGGTTATTACCTATTCTAGACATTGTTCTTTTCTTTTAGTAAACGTAACATAATACTTCTCCACCTACATTTTCTTGTTTGGCTTGTTTTCCGGTCATTACTCCGTGGGAGGTTGACACTATGGCAATTCCAAGTCCGTTAAGAATTCTAGGGAGCTCTTTTGAGCTAGAATATTTACGCAAACCGGGTTTGCTTATTCTAACAATTTTTTTGATTACAGGCTCTTTGGTTACTTTGTTGTACTTCAAGGCAATTTTTATGGTGCCTTGGGTAGTAGAATCATCGAACTTGTAGCTTAAAATATATCCTTGGTCGAATAGTATTTTAGTGATTTCTTTTTTCAAATTAGATGCAGGTATTTCTACCACTCTGTGGTTAGCACGCACTGCGTTTCTAATTCTTGTAAGGTAATCCGCGATAGGATCTGTGTACATAATGAATTGATTTTGTGGTTTTGGTTTTCGGTAAAATTCCGAACCTTAAACCTGATTATTTACTAATATTACCAACTTGCTTTTTTAACTCCCGGGATTAGCCCTTGGTTTGCCATCTCTCTGAACAATACACGAGAAATTCCAAAGTTTCTCATATACCCTTTTGGTCTTCCGGTAAGTTTACAGCGGTTGTGCATACGCACCGGTGAAGCGTTTTTTGGTAGTTTTTGTAAAGCTTCATAATCGCCTGCTTCTTTTAAAGCTTTGCGTTTTTCGGCATATTTGGCTACCATTTTTGCTCTTTTTACCTCACGGGCTTTCATTGATTCTTTAGCCATATCTTAATTCTTTTTAAAAGGTAATCCTAATTCGGATAATAATGATTGTGCTTCTTTATCTGTCTGTGCAGAGGTTACAAATGTAATATCCATTCCTGAAATTTTGTTCACTTTATCGATGTCAATTTCCGGGAAAATAATCTGCTCAGTGATTCCTAAGTTGTAATTTCCTCTTCCGTCAAAACCTGTGGCTTTTATTCCGGCAAAATCTCTTACACGTGGAAGTGCAGATGTAATTAAGCGGTCTAAAAACTCATACATTTTTTCGCCACGTAAGGTTACTTTTGCACCTATAGGCATTCCTTTACGTAGTTTAAATGAGGCAACGTCTTTCTTTGAAATTGTGGCTACTGCTTTTTGTCCGGTTATATTGGAAAGTTCTTCTACTGCGTAGTCTATTAACTTTTTATCTGCAACGGCTGCTCCTACTCCTCGAGAAATAACAATTTTCTCAAGTTTTGGTACTTGCATTACATTTTTATATCCGAATTCGTCTTTAAGAGCAGCAATTACTCTGCTTCTGTACTCTTGTTTAAGTCTTGGTGAATATCCCATAGCTAAATTACTTCATTAGATTTTTTTGAAAATCTTACTTTCTTATTGCCTTCCATTCGTACGCCTACTCTGGTTGTTTCTCCTTTTGAGGTCAACAAAGACAGATTAGAAATATGAATGGGAGCTTCTTTTTCTACAATGCCACCTTGAGGGTTCTGTGTGCTGGGTTTGGTGTGTTTTTTAACCAAATTAATCCCTTCCACTAGGGCTTTGTTTGTATCTTTTAATACTTGAAGTACCTTACCTTCAGATCCTTTGTGGTCTCCGGCAATTACTTGAACGGTATCTCCTGATTTTATTCTAAGCTTTGTCATTTTTTTAAGTCATTAAAGCACCTCAGGCGCTAATGATACAATTTTCATGAATTGTTTATCACGAAGTTCTCTTGCTACCGGTCCAAATACACGTGTGCCTCTCATTTCTCCCGTTGGGTTGAGTAGTACACAGGCATTGTCATCAAAACGGATGTAAGATCCATCCGGTCTTCTTACTTCTTTTACAGTTCGTACAACTACAGCTGTTGAAACTGCTCCTTTTTTGATGTTTCCGTTTGGAGTTGCATCTTTTACAGATACTACAATTTTGTCTCCTACAGAGGCATATCTTCTTTTAGTGCCACCAAGCACGCGTATTGTTAATACTTCTTTTGCTCCGGTGTTGTCTGCTACTTTGAGTCTGGATTCTTGTTGTACCATGATTACTTCGCTCTTTCAATTATTTCTACTAATCTCCAACATTTGGATTTACTTAAAGGTCGTGTTTCCATAATCTTTACGGTATCTCCAATATTACAGTCGTTTGTTTCATCGTGTGCAACATATTTTTTTGTTTTCAACACGAATTTACCATACATAGGGTGTTTTACTTTTTTTACTTCAGAAACCACGATAGATTTCTGCATTTTATTACTGGTAACTACTCCTATACGTTCTTTTCTTAAATTTCTTTTTTCCATCTTTTAGGCAGAATTATTGTAATTCTCTTTTAGTTAATTCTGTGGCAATTCTTGCTACGGTTCTTCTGATGTGACGCAACTGAATTGGGTTTTCTAACGGCGATATTGTGTGTGCCATTTTAAGGTCAGAATAACTCTTTTTTACTTCACTAAGTTTCTCTTGCAACTCAGTTACTGATAATTCTTTAATTTCTGATTGTTTCATACTATCAAATAAATTATGCTTCGTAATCTCTTGCGATTACAAACTTAGTTTTTACGGGTAATTTTTGAGCAGCAAGACGTAAGGCTTCTTTGGCTATATCCAAAGGAACTCCTCCTACTTCAAATAAGATTCTTCCGGGTTTAACGACGGCTGCCCAATATTCAACGGCTCCTTTTCCTTTACCCATACGTACTTCTAACGGTTTTTTGGTAATGGGTTTGTCTGGGAATATTTTTATCCACAGTTGTCCTTCTCTTTTCATGTAACGCGTTGCTGCAACACGAGCTGCTTCAATTTGGCGTGACGTTAAAAAGTTTGAATCCAATGATTTTATTCCAAAAGTTCCGTTTGAAAGTTCATGACCTCTTCCGGCATTTCCTTTCATACGTCCTTTTTGTTGCTTACGATATTTTGTTCTTTTAGGCTGTAACATTTTTCTTTTGCTTTAAAAAATTACTTTCTGCGACGCGGGCTTTTTGTGCCTCGTCCTGCTCCACCTTTTCCTTGCTTCTTAGATAATCCAACAAGCGGAGAAAGTTCTCTTTTACCATATACTTCACCTTTCATAATCCATACTTTTACTCCCAGTCTACCGTAGGTAGTATGGGCTTCTACTAAAGCATAGTCTATATCGGCTCTAAATGTTGATAATGGAATACGTCCTTCTTTGTAGTGCTCGCTTCGTGCCATTTCAGCGCCGTTTAAACGACCACTGATTTGAACTTTTATTCCTTCAGCATTCATACGCATTGTAGCAGCGATAGCCATTTTTATTGCACGACGGTATGAGATACGGTTTTCAATTTGGCGTGCAATACTTGATGCTACTAAAAATGCATCCAGTTCAGGTCTTTTAATTTCGAAAATATTGATCTGAACTTCTTTTGAAGTAATTTTCTTAAGTTCTTCTTTTAACTTGTCTACCTCTTGACCGCCTTTTCCGATAATGATACCGGGGCGAGCAGTAGTGATAGTAACGGTTACAAGTTTAAGCGTTCTCTCGATGATTACTCTTGAAACACTAGCTTTGGATAGACGTGCGTGAACGTACTTTCTGATTTTGTCATCTTCAGCAAGTTTATCACCGTAATCGTCTCCACCATACCAGTTGGATTCCCAACCTCTGATAATGCCTAAGCGATTTCCTATTGGATTTGTTTTTTGTCCCATACTCTATCTTAGCTTTGTGTGTTATTGTTAGCGCCCACCACAAGTGTTACATGGTTTGAGCGTTTTCTGATTCTGTGTGCGCGTCCTTGAGGTGCCGGACGCAATCTTTTTAGCATTGCACCGCCATCTACACGTATTTCTTTTACTATTAATTCAGCAGATTCTACATCGGCTTCTTCGTTTTTGGCTTGCCAGTTGGCTATAGCAGACAACAACAGTTTTTCTAAACGGTTAGAGGCTTCTTTTTGGCTGAATTTTAAAATATTAAGCGCTCTTTCTACGCGTTCACCTCTTACTAAATCGGCTACTAAACGCATTTTTCTTGGTGACGTAGGACAGTTATTAAGTTTTGCAAAAGCAACTTGCTTTTTATTTTCCTTAATAGCCTCTGCCATTTGTTTTTTACGACTTCCCATAGCTTATTACTTTTTACCTTTGTTTTTAGCACCTGCGTGACCACGGAATGATCGGGTAGGTGAAAATTCTCCTAATTTATGTCCTACCATATTTTCAGTGACATACACGGGTACAAATTGACGCCCGTTGTGTACTGCAATGGTCTGTCCGACAAAATCCGGCGTAATCATGGAGGCTCTAGACCAGGTTTTGATTACCGTTTTCTTTCCAGATTCAACATTTGCCTGAACTTTTCTTTCTAATTTATAATGAACGTAAGGTCCTTTTTTTAATGATCTTGCCATGTTTTATTTCTTTCTACGTTCTACAATATATTTATTACTTGCTTTTGTTTTAGAACGGGTTCTATATCCTTTTGCAGGGATACCTTTTCTAGAACGTGGATGTCCTCCAGAAGCTCGACCTTCTCCACCACCCATTGGGTGATCTACCGGGTTCATAACTACAGCTCTTGTTCGCGGACGTCTTCCCAACCATCGGTTTCTACCGGCTTTACCGGAAACCACCAATTGATGGTCTGAGTTTGATACTACGCCTATAGTAGCCAAACAGGTAACCAGAACCAGACGTGTTTCGCCGGAAGGCAACTTGATAGTGGCAAATTTACCATCGCGTGCCATTAACTGGGCAAAAGCACCGGCACTACGTGCCATTACAGCACCTTGTCCGGGTCTTAGCTCTACACAGGAAATAATGGTTCCCAAAGGGATTTGACTAAGCGGCATGGCATTTCCAATCTCAGGTGCTACACCTTCGCCGGAAACTATAGTTTGCCCCACTTGCAGACCATTTTGAGCAACGATATATCTTTTTTCGCCGTCTTGATAATTCAGAAGTGCAATAAAAGCGGTTCTGTTTGGATCGTATTCTATAGATTTTACTTCAGCTGGAATACCATGCTTATTGCGTTTAAAATCAATGATACGATACCTTTTTTTATGACCACCACCAATATAGCGCATGGTCATTTTTCCTTGACTGTTTCTACCACCAGACCTTTTGTTCGGAGCAAGTAAACTTTTCTCCGGCTTATCAGTAGTAATGGCGTCATTCCCATTTACTACTCTAAAACGCTGTGCTGGTGTGATTGGTTTTAATTTTCTTACTGACATTGTTGTCTAATTACATGTTACTGTATAAATCAATCATTTCACCTTCCGCCAGTTGTACAATTGCTTTTTTAACAGCATTTGTTTTACCATGTTGAATCCCGGTTTTTGTATAACGCGTTCTTCTTTCTGGACGGACATTTATAGTACGAACTTTTTCAACAGAAACACCATATGCAGCTTCTACTGCATTTTTGATTTCAATCTTGTTCGCCTGTATACTCACCTGGAAACTGTAGCAGTTTCTCAACTCACTCATAGTGGTTGCTTTTTCTGTGATAATAGGTTTAATTAAGATACTCATGGTTTCTGTTATTTACTTAAATTCGTTTCAATTCCTTCTAATGCGCTTTCCAATAGCACGATTTGATTTGCATTTAAAATCTTATAAGTGCTTAATTCTGAGTTTGTTATAACTTCAGAGCCTTGTAAATTGCGAGACGACAAATATACATTATTATTTAAAGCTCCCAACACAAATAAGGATTTTTTGTTTTCTAAATCTAATGCCTTTAAAACTGCACTGAAATTTTTGGTTTTTGGCGTGTCAAAATTAAAGTCTTCTAAAACGGTTATGGCTTTTTCATTTGCCTTAATGGTTAACGCTGATTTTCGCGCTAAACGTTTTAAGTTTTTGTTCAATTTGAATCCGTAGTTTCTAGGTCTTGGACCAAACATACGACCTCCGCCTTTAAACACACCGGACTTAATAGATCCTGCCCTGGCTGTTCCTGTACCTTTTTGTTTTTTAATCTTGCGTGTACTTCCTGCAATTTCTGCTCTTTCTTTAGCCTTGTGCGTACCTTGTCTTTGGTTTGCCAGATATTGCTTAACATCTAAATATACCGCATGGTTGTTTGGCTCTATAGCATACACCTCTTTAGAAAGGTCTACCTTTCTTCCGGTGTCTTTTCCGTTTATATCTAAAACTGCTACTTTCATTACTTACTGATAATTACATAAGCGTTTTTGTGACCCGGAACACAACCTTTTACTACTAAAAGATTTTTTTCAGGTACCACTTTTAAAACTCTTAAATTTTCAACTTTTACTTTTTCGCCACCCATTCTTCCTGCCATACGCATACCTTTAAATACACGTGCCGGATAGGAAGCGGCTCCAATAGAACCTGGTGCTCTTAAACGGTTATGCTGACCGTGTGTTGCTTGCCCTACACCTCCAAAACCATGACGTTTTACAACGCCTTGAAATCCTTTTCCTTTGGAAGTTCCTGCAATGTCAACAAATTCACCTTCGATAAAGTGTTCTACTGTAATGGCATCACCTAATTTGTACTCTTTTTCAAATCCTTGGAATTCAACAACTTTGCGTTTTACAGAAGTTCCTGCTTTTTTAGCGTGACCTAGTTCAGCCTTAGTAGCACTTTTTTCTGTCGCGTCATCGAAACCAAGTTGAAGAGCATTATACCCGTCAACCTCTTCGGTTCTGACTTGGGTAACGATACATGGTCCGGCTTCAATAACGGTACATGGAATGTTTTTTCCATTTTCGTCAAAGATGCTGGTCATACCGATTTTTTTTCCAATTAACCCAGACATAATTATTAATTTAATTTATTACTTATTTAAAAAATTTCAGGGTCAAAATACGTTCAACCCTGAATGTATTTTTCACCGTTTTTCCCGCGACCGCATCGGTGGGACATTTTATGCTGAACTTGTTTCCGTATCTTTTTTTTTTAAAGACACTTCGACTCCGCTCAGTGGTTGTTCGGCTAAGACTTTCTACAAAGAAAGTCAAGTCCTCACTATACTTTAATTTCTACTTCAACTCCACTTGGCAATTCAAGTTTCATTAAGGCATCAATGGTTTTTGAAGAAGAGCTGTAAATATCAAGAAGTCTTTTGTATGAACTTAATTGAAATTGCTCTCTTGCTTTTTTATTTACGTGTGGCGAACGTAATACCGTGAATATTTTTTTGTGAGTAGGTAAAGGAATTGGACCTGTTACTACTGCTCCGGTACTTTTCACCGTTTTTACAATCTTATCTGCAGATTTATCTACCAGGTTGTGATCGTATGATTTTAGTTTTATTCTGATTTTTTGACTCATTTTTCTTTAAAATTTAAGCTTCAACTCCTTTTGCTGCTTTAATCACTTCTTCTGCTATGTTAGAAGGTGTTTCAGCATAGTGTGAAAATTCCATTGTTGACGTTGCTCTTCCGGAAGAAAGGGTACGTAAAGAAGTTACATATCCAAACATTTCAGATAAAGGCACATCGGCTTTAATTACTTTAGAACCTGCTCTGTCGCTCATGTTATTAACTTGTCCACGACGACGGTTAAGGTCTCCAACAATATCTCCCATGTTTTCTTCGGGAGTTAAAACTTCTAATTTCATGATAGGCTCCATGATTACAGCTTTTGCAGCTTTTGCAGCAGCTTTAAATCCTATTTTGGCAGCCAATTCGAATGATAACTGATCAGAATCTACATCGTGATACGAACCGTCTACTAAGGTTACTTTCATGGCATCTACTTCATATCCGGCTAACGGACCATTTTGCATAGCCATTCTGAATCCTTTTTCAACTGAAGGTATGAATTCTTTAGGTACATTTCCTCCTTTAATTTCAGAGACAAACTCGAGTCCTTGTTTACCTTCTTCAGCAGGCTCTAGTACAAATACGATGTCTGCAAACTTACCGCGACCACCAGATTGTTTTTTGTAAACTTCTCTGTGTTCTGCACGTTGTGTTATCGCTTCTTTGTACTCTACTTGTGGTTGTCCTTGGTTTACTTCTACTTTAAATTCGCGACGTAAACGGTCTACAATGATATCTAAGTGAAGCTCACCCATACCTGATATAATAGTTTGTCCCGAAGCTTCGTCTGTTCTTACAGTGAAGGTTGGATCTTCCTCTGCAAGTTTACCTAAAGCCATACCTAATTTGTCTACATCTGCTTTGGTTTTAGGTTCAACAGCGATACCGATTACCGGATCGGGGAAGTTCATAGACTCTAAAACTATAGGTGCTTTCTCGTCAGACAAGGTGTCACCTGTTTTAATATCTTTGAATCCTACTGCAGCTCCAATATCTCCTGCCTCAATAAAATCAATGGCATTTTGCTTGTTAGAGTGCATTTGGTAAATTCGAGAAATACGCTCCTTTTTCCCGGATCTGTTGTTCAATACATATGAACCTGCGTCCAAACGACCGGAATAGGCACGGAAAAACGCCAATCGACCAACGAAAGGATCGGTAGCAATTTTAAATGCTAATGCGGCGAAAGGTGCAGTTACATCCGGTTTACGTTTAACTTCTTCACCGGTATCAGGATTTGTTCCTACAATGGCTTCTTTATCTACCGGCGAAGGCAGATATCGACATACAGCATCCAGTAAAAACTGTACTCCTTTATTTTTGAATGAAGAGCCACAAACCATAGGTATAATAGACATATCCATTACGGCAGCTCTTAATGCAGCGTGAATTTCATCTTCTGTAATGGAACTTTCGTCTTCCATATATTTTTCAAGAAGGTTTTCGTCATACCCGGCAACTTCTTCAATAAGGTTTGCGCGGTATTGATTTACTTCTTCTTGCATGTCTGCAGGAATATCTACAATATCGAAAGTAGAACCAAAGTTATCTTCATGCCAAACTATGGCACGGTTTTTAACCAGATCAACGATTCCTTTAAAATCAGCTTCGTCTCCGATAGGTAATACGATGGGCACTGCATTGGAGCCTAACATATCTTTAACTTGCTGGCAAACGGCTAAAAAGTTTGCTCCTTGACGGTCCATTTTATTCACAAAGCCCATACGCGGTACTTTGTAATTATCAGCCAGCCTCCAGTTGGTTTCTGATTGAGGTTCAACACCATCTACTGCGCTAAACAAAAATACCAATCCGTCGAGCACTCGAAGTGAACGGTTTACCTCTACGGTAAAGTCAACGTGTCCCGGAGTATCAATAATATTAAAGTGGTATCCTTTAGCATCTGCCGTAGGCACGCCATTTTCGGTTGGGAATTGCCAAGTACAAGTTGTGGCGGCTGAAGTGATTGTAATCCCACGCTCTTGTTCTTGCTCCATCCAGTCCATTGTAGCTGCACCATCGTGTACTTCACCTATTTTATGACTAACTCCTGTGTAGAATAAAATACGCTCTGTAGTGGTGGTTTTTCCAGCGTCAATATGTGCTGCAATACCTATATTTCTTGTATATTTTAAATCTCTTTGTGCCATTTTTTAGAATCTAAAGTGTGAAAATGCTTTGTTTGCTTCTGCCATTTTGTGTGTATCTACTCTTTTCTTAACAGCAGCTCCTTCTTCTTTTGCAGCGGCTAAAATTTCAGCTGCCAGTTTTTGTGACATTGCTTTTTCATTTCTTTTGCGCGCATAACTTATCAACCATTTCATAGCAGTTGATATTTTACGGTCCGGGCGAATTTGCATTGGGATTTGAAAGGTAGCACCTCCTACTCGACGGCTACGTACTTCTACGTGTGGCATCACATTTGACAGTGCATCTTTCCAGGTTTCCAAGGCAGTTTTTTCAGCATCGGTTTTCTTTTGTTCCACAATATCTATGGCGTCATAGAACACTTTAAATGCCACTGATTTTTTACCGTCCCACATCATCATATTAACAAAACGTGTTACTAATTGATCGTTAAAGCGTGGATCTGGTAAAAGCGGTCTTTTTTTCGCTTGTCTTTTTCTCATGTCTTCTTCTTAAAGTTTTTGAATTACTTTTTAGGGCGTTTTGCACCGTATTTAGATCTACGTTGCGTTCTGCCTTGAACACCAGCTGTGTCCAATGCACCGCGAACGATGTGGTATCTAACTCCCGGTAAATCTTTTACCCTTCCACCTCTAACCAATACTATCGAGTGCTCTTGGAGGTTGTGTCCTTCGCCCGGAATGTATGCGTTTACCTCGTTACCGTTAGTTAACCTTACCCTTGCTACTTTACGCATTGCCGAGTTAGGTTTCTTAGGTGTTGTGGTGTATACACGCGTACAAACTCCACGTCGTTGTGGACACGAATCCAAAGCAGCCGATTTACTCTTCTTGGTTATTTTGGCTCTT